>Ga0307476_10000459_pt1 | contig 32301 bp, 20 predicted proteins | sample atmos_gasesECM2C_2_FD_203314 | JGI IMG/M metagenome (GOLD analysis project Ga0307476, IMG submission 203314) | Hardwood forest soil microbial communities from Morgan-Monroe State Forest, Indiana, United States - atmos_gasesECM2C_05 | ecosystem: Environmental > Terrestrial > Soil > Temperate...
GACCGCAAGACGCACCACAACCCAGACCCAATAGCGTTCGCCCGACATATTGACCTCTCCCGAGTAAGCTCTGAGGCTAGGTTAATGGGCGCGAGGTGGAGGAAAAAGTTACCGATGTACTAAGCAAACGTCCGATTTTGGCGGGGAACTGCTGGTTTTGACCCGGTTTTCTGGAAAGTGATTGCTGCAACGACGGCGGAATTGTGAGTGGTTGCGCCTCTCACTCGACGACTACTCCCGCATAGCCCACCACCTTGCTGCGATCGCCGGAAATGTCGCCGGAGGTTGCGTATTTCACAAGGTCGGCTGACGTCGCGCCCAAGTGCCGAACTGCCGTCAGCATGGCGACAGCCGGGCCGAAGCCGCACATGCTGATGTTTTGCTGTGTGACGACGTCGAAGAGTCCGCGGGGATCGAGGCTGAGGATGCGCTCGATCGCCTTATGGTCTTTCGCGCGCGTCACCACGTCCGACTCATAATGATTCATATCGCTGGAGGCGACGATCAGGACGGGATCGCTCTGCGCCGCGATTACATCGGCCAGGGCCTTGCCCAGCAGTTCGAGAATTTCAAATTGTCCGACTCCCAGCGCTATAGGAACGAAACTGAGTTTCGGCTGACGCAGCAGTAAGAACGGGAGCTCGACTTCGACCGCGTGCTCGGCGCGATGCGCCGCCGAATCTTCCTGCAGCGCGGGGAACCGGGCCTTCAACGCCCGAGCAAGTTCGGTGTCGAGGGGAACGTCGCCCAGCGGCGTCTGCCACGCGCCGTCGCTCATCATGGCTAGCGGACTCCCCATCCCGGTGTGGTTGGGACACAGCACGATGCAACGCTTCGGCACATCCAAGCCCGCGAAAACCGCACCTGCCACGTGGCCGGAATACATGTATCCCGCGTGCGGGGCGATGCAGCCCAGCGCTCGTTGCGGAGTCTGGCTGGTGGAGAGGGACTGCGACAGAAACGCAAGTGCTTCGGCGCGTAGTTCGTCAGGATCGGCAGGATAGAAGCGCCCGGCGACTGCGGGATGACGAAGAATGGATGTGGCCATGGTCTCTTCAGCTTTCTTGCCCACCGGACCAACGCTCTGCTATGACTCGGTATGCGGGCTGCGCAAGGCGCGATACACCGCTGCGCTTTCTTCGAGACTGAGCGTCTCGGCTCGCGCCGTGGCTTTTACCTTGGCTTCTGCCAGGGCGCGCTTCAACTCGGCTCCTTCGTATTTCGCTTTCAGATTGTTCCACAGAGTCTTGCGCTTTTGTCCGAACGAAAGGCGCAGAAAATCGATGAAACCGTCGCCAGCCACCCCCAACTTTTCCTGCTGCGGGTCGATGGTCAAGCGCAGCACGGCCGAGTGCACCTTTGGCGGAGGTACGAAGGCGCCCGGTGGCAGGGTGAAAAGTTTCTCGACGCGACCGTACAACTGGGCGGTGGCGGAGAGCATGCCGTAATCGCGGCCGCCGGGTTGGGCGGCGATCCGGTCGGCAACCTCGCGCTGCACCATGATCACGATGCTGTCGAAGTATTTCGAAAACTCGAATAGCCGCAGCAGAATGTCAGACGTAATGTAATAAGGAACATTTCCCACGACCTTCATGGGCTCAGGCTTGAGGTCGATGCCGGGGCGGCTCAAGCCGGGCTTCGGTCCGAAGAGGGAATCGAAGTCGATGGCTAAAATGTCGGCTTCAATGACCTCCACGTTGCGCGCCATGCCAAATTTAAGGCGCAGTTGCGCGGCCAGCACGCGATCGAGTTCCACGGCGATCAGACGTCGCGCCCGCCGGGCCAGCAACGAAGTAAGGATGCCGCGTCCCGGGCCGATTTCGAGCACGGTGCTCTGCGACACGTCGCCCAAAGCGTCGACCACCCGGACGGCGAAGTCTTCGCTGGCCAGAAAATGCTGCCCCAGTTTAGGCTTGGTTTGCGGACGGCGTGTAGACGCGACCTTTGGCACGTTGACCCTCACTGCCTCGGGAAGTAGACTTTGAAGTCGGTTCTCGCATCCGAACTGACGACGGTCTTAGGCCCCGAGACTCATTCATAATAGCGCGCCGCCAAGGCCGTGCGCGCTTCTGCCACCGGGATGGAGGTTCCGCACTCATGAATATCGTATTCGCCGCTTCCGAGGGCGTCCCATTTTCGAAGACTGGCGGACTGGCCGACGTGGTGGGCGCCTTGCCGCGGGCCCTCGCGGCGCTGGGGCATCATGTCAGCGTCTACCTCCCGCGCTATCGCCAGACCAAACTGGTTGAACCCGCAACCGTGGTGCGGAGCGTCACAGTCCCATTTGACGATCAGTATCGCTTCGCTTCCGTTGTGAGCGGGGGCAGCGTGGGTGGGGTGCGCTTTTATTTTGTCGAGTATCCGCCATATTTCGATCGCGACGCGCTTTACGGCACTCCTGCGGGAGACTATCCCGACAACGCCGAGCGCTTCGCGTTGTTCTCGCGCACGGTGCTGGAAGCCTCGAAAATTCTGGGCGTGCCTGACGTTTTTCACTGTCACGATTGGCAGTCGGCCCTGATCCCGGTTCTGCTGCGCACGGTTTACGCTGAGGATCCTGCGTTCCGCGATGCGGGAACGGTTTTCACCATCCACAACATGGGCTATCAGGGTTTGTTTCCGCCCGATATTCTCCCGCTGCTGATGCTGCCTTGGGATTTGTTCACCATGTCGAAGATGGAGTTTTTTGGCCAGGTGAACTTCCTCAAAGGCGCGCTGACTTATTCTGACTTTGTCACGACGGTCAGCAAGAAATACAGCCACGAGATTCAGACGGCGGAATACGGATTCGGGCTGGAGGGCGTGCTGCACGCGCGCGCATCCACGGTGACGGGAATTCTGAATGGAGTCGATTACGAGGAGTGGAGTCCGCAGACCGACAAGTTCACAGCGGCCAAATTTTCGCCGCAGGATCTTTCAGGGAAAGCCAAGTGCAAGCAGGATTTGCTGGCGGCATTCGGCGTGAAGAACGCTGACGCGAAGCTTCCCGTGATCGGAATTGTTTCGCGCTTCGCCGCCCAGAAAGGCTTCGACCTCATCGCGCAGATTGCGGACCGCCTAGCGCGTGAAGAAATGATCATCGTCGCCCTCGGCGCCGGCGACAAGACTTACGAAGAAATGTTCGTGCGACTCAACAAACAGTTTCCGAACAAGATCGCCGTCAAGGTGGCGTACGATAACGCGATCGCGCACAAAATTGAGGCCGGGGCCGACATGTTCCTGATGCCGTCGCGCTACGAGCCTTGCGGTCTGAACCAGATTTACAGTTTGAAATACGGTACTGTTCCCATCGTCCGCGCCACCGGGGGCCTCGACGATACGATCGAGCCCTGGGACGCCCGCACCGGGAAGGGAACTGGTTTCAAGTTCACCGAGTACAACGGCGAAGCGCTCTTGCTCACCGTGAAGGAAGCTTTGCGAGCCTACCTGGACCAGACTTCGTGGCAAGCGCTGATGCGCAACGGCATGGGCAAAGATTTTTCCTGGAATGCATCCGCGCGGGAGTATGGCAAGGTTTACGACCGGGTGCGGCAGATGCGCGGGGCAACCCCGACCGCGGCGGAAAAGGTGCTGGCGTAGCTATGGCTGCTTTTGCAGGTCAAAGACCGAGATAGTATCGCCGTCTTCATTCTTGAAGACAACGCTCATAAGACAACATGAATGCACATCCGGAGATGAAGTCTAGCTTGACGTTCGCCTTCGTAGGGCCCACCATGCAAATCCCAAGGTAAGACCGAGCGAGCCGTACACTGCCGCGTTCATGGGAGCCAGCAGGAAAAAGACGGCCACGAGCGAGGGATCGAACATCATCTTCACGAGATACATCGGACACAGCACGAGCATGAGCTGGGGATTGAAATTCCAAGTGTGCGGCGCCAGATAGGCGACGCCTGCCAGCAGATAGGAAACCGCGGCGAAGGTGCCGAGCAATTTGAGGGGCGCTGAAAACAACTGCGGATCATCCCGATCTTTATGGCATGCTTTCGCGATCCACGAGCGGGGCAGCACGGCAAGCGTCACGCTGAAAACGCCCACCAGTGCCAGGGCAACCGCAAATACGACCCATTCGCTTTGAACCGGCATGTCGACGCCTCGCAGCATCAGGTACGGAGCGCCGGTTAAAAGCGAGACCAGCCCGCAGATCGCGAAAACAATGCGAGATATAACCCTGATAGCGCGTCCGGGCATGACGCGGATTCTAACAGCGGTGCCGACTTTGAGCACAGCTGCTTTACCGCGATCACCCGGCCGGAACCTAATCGGTATCCGGCGCATCCACCTCAGCGGTGGCAGTTTTGGTGAAAAAGCTTCCCTCCAAAGGAGCCGGAATTGTTTTATAGCCCGACGGAGCATGATGGAAATCGAAAAAGTCATGCAAATCGTTGGCCGCACGAGCATCTGCTAAACCAAGGCTCCCGAGGTCAAAGATCCCTTCGATCGCCTTTAGGATGCTGCCGAAATCGTATTCCCGGTTGCTGATGTAGCCGACCTTGGCCGAGTAGGCGGAAACCACAACCAGCGGCACGCGAAAGCCGAGTTGATAGTCGTTCTGATTTGCGCCCTTCTGGAATACCGGAGTCACGTGGTCGTACCAACCTCCCCAATCGTCCCAGGTAATGAAGACTACGGTGTCCTTCCAGTAACCGGTGCCCCCATCGCAATTCGTATTATTTCCGATGGCATTCACGATGGCCGCGACCCACGAAGGCCCCTGACCGCTGTTGATGGGATGGTCGGAATATTGCCCGGCTGGCGTGATCCAATTGACTTGCGAGAGAGAGCAGTTGGCGATGTCGTTCAAGACATCGGGCGGCGTCGTGTCGATGTAGCCGTTCGATTCACCTTTAATCCAATCTGGGCCAGTGCATGTGCCCGACAGCGGGATGCAAATATTCGACAGCGAATTCGGTGCCACCCAGAGACTGCTCTGACCTTCGGCGTAATAAGTCCAGGTGATCTTGGGAGTGTGCTGCCGGAACAAGTAATCCATGGCATTGCGGGTGAAGCATTGCGCCGTTTCGTCGCCGGGAGTTTCCGTTCCGAAGGGCGCCTCGCCGTTTCCGTTGGGCCGGATCAGTTGCACTGAGCTTCCTGAACCGCAGCCGTAGTCAGTACTGGTACCGTTCTCGGAGGCGAAGATGCCCAGGGCATCGTCTCCAGCGGTCGGCGCGGAAGTCGCACCAAAAATAAACTGATGCGCGGGATAGCTTGGCCCCTGGTTAGTTTGAAACATCCGGTTGCCCCATCCATAGGTGGTCGCAAGGGTGACGTAGGGGTCGAGAAGGCCGCCCCTGGTGCCATTCGCATTCGCCACTGGTGTGTTGTAGACGTACATGAACTGCGAATAGTTGTCGGCCGGAACCACGCAGCCGAAAGTATTCGCTCCACAGCTGGTGGGAACGTTGGCTGCAGGCTTGCCACTGATGCCCTGGTTTTTGTATTCGAAGTTCCATCCGCTGATGGTTCCGTTGAGTTTGGGTCCGCCGTGGCTGTGGTCGAGATCGAAGTGGGTGGCCAGGCCTACGGGCGTTAAGGGCACGGTCTGGCCGTCAGAATTCACGTAGGTGGTTGCGATGTTATATGTTTCGGCGGTGCCCAAGGGATTACATCCTGGTACGCCGCCGTTTGCCGTGCACAAGCCCTGAAAGAGATTGTCGGGGGTGCGGTTTTCCTGAAAGATCACTACAACATGTTTGATGGGAGTGTCGACGTATTGGGCGTGGGCGGCCGTTGCCACTAGCGCGGCAATGACCACTGACAGAACCTTGGGGCTGGACTTCATAAACAATTCTCCTTCTGACGGAATAGGAAGGTGGATGGGTGGATCACGCAAGGCGGAGCAGGTTCCGCTTGCATTTTCGTTTTGTGCTAACCCGGCATCGGCAAGATGCACTCGGTAATATTTGTTTTTTTATTATTAAGTCGGATTCGCACTTCGAACGGTGCCTGTCCCGGCTGGCACTCATGGACTGCTAGAATTCCCTTCAGCATGGCTGCCGCGCAACAGCCCGCCTTCACCCGCACGATCTTCCACGTCGACATGGACGCGTTCTTCGTGTCAGTGGAGGAACTGTTCGATCCGTCTCTGAAGGGCAAGGCGGTTGTCGTTGGCGGACAGCGGGACGAGCGCGGAGTCGTCTCCGCAGCTTCGTATGCGGCGCGAAAGTTTGGAGTACATTCGGCGATGCCGCTGCGCACAGCCGCCAAGATGTGTCCGCAGGCGATCTTCGTCAACGGCCATCCCGAGCGCTACCGCGAGTGTTCGGAGAAAGTGCACAAAGTTCTCGGCACATTTTCGCCCCAGGTGGAAATGGCCTCGATCGAAGAAGCCTACCTCGATATGACCGGCACCGATCGTCTGCATGGTCCGCCGCTCAAGGCCGCGCATACGCTGCACCTGCGCATGAAAACCGATACGGGATTGAATTGCTCCGTGGGGATCGGCACGTCGCGTCTGATTGCGAAAGTTTCGTCGGCGCAGGCGAAGCCGAACGGTGTGTTGTGGATTGTTCCGGGAGAAGAAGCTAGATTCCTGGCTCCGCTCGATGTCCGCGAAATTCCCGGCGTGGGCAAGGTGATGGAGAGCCATCTGCACGCGCTTGGCATCAAGAAAGTGGGAGACCTGGCGAGCCTGGAAGAATCGGAACTCGCCGATCGTTTCGGAAAGTGGGGACTAGCCCTGGCCGGAAAAGCCCGTGGTGAGGACGCGGGCGGCTGGTTCGATACAGAAGTCGGGGCCGACGTCGGGGCCAAGTCCATCAGCCACGAGCACACCTACAATGAAGATACTGCAGAGGTGAGCCAACTCGAAGCGACGCTGATGCGGCTTTCCGAGATGGTAGGCAGACGCCTGCGCGAATCGCAGTATTATGCGCGCACGATTCAGCTCAAACTGCGCTACAAGGATTTCACGACTCTTACTCGCGCCCATACTCTTCCCGCTCCAACTCAACTCGACACCGAGATTTTCGAGCAGATTCGGGCGCTGTTTCGCAAGAATTGGAAGAAAGGCATTCCGATTCGACTGCTGGGAGTGCAGGCATCGTCATTCAGTTCGCAGCCCGACCAGATTGACTTGCTAGAGGGCAATCGCCAGCAACGCTGGAAAGACGCGATGGCCGCCGCCGACCGCCTGCGCGACAAGTTTGGCGAGTCCAGCGTTGGCCTGGCCGCTGGCATGCGTGGAACCTTCCGCGAGCGGGTTCACGAGAATCCCGCGAGCCTGGCGGGAAAAAAGAAGCCGCGAAGTTGACCACGATCCTCTGCCCGCACTAAGATTCCCCTTCCCTAGAGTATTCAAAAGCTGGTATTCAGAAGCCCATATTCAGGAGCCTACATGCGCAAAGCGCTTCCTCTGGTGTGGTTCACCCTTGTCTTTGTTTTTACGTTCCTGCAAACAGCGTCGGCCCAATCCGATCCACCGCTTCTGCTGCGTTTCCCCACCGTGAGCAAGACGCAGATCGTTTTTAACTACGCGGGCGATCTCTGGACCGTAAGCCGTGACGGCGGAGACGCACGTCGCCTCACTTCCGGCGTCGGGGTCGAGACGCTCCCACATTTCTCCCCTGATGGGTCGATGGTCGCCTTTACCGGCGAATACGAAGGGAACCGCGATGTCTACGTGGTTCCGTCGACCGGCGGCGTGCCGCGTCGACTGACGTTCCACCCCGCCGATGAGTACGTGGCCGGCTGGACTCCCGACGGCAAAAAGATCGTATTCAATTCATGGGGCAGCAGCTTCATTCACTTCGAGGATCAGCTCTACACGGTGCCCGTCGAAGGCGGAATGCCAACCCAGGTGCCGCTCCCCATCGTGGAGGCAGCGACGTTCTCCCCCGATGGAACACACGTTGCCTACGTCCCACATCCAATTTGGGAGGCGGCCTGGAAGCGCTACCACGGCGGGCAGACGACGCCCATCTGGATCGCCGATCTCAAAGATTCCAGCATCGTGAAGATTCCTCGCGACAATTCCAACGATGCCAATCCGATGTGGGTGGGCGACACTATTTATTTTCTTTCCGACCGAAATGGGCCCGTCAGCCTGTTCGCCTACGACACGAAGAGCAAGCAAGTTTCAGAGGTACTGCACAGCGACGGACTCGATTTCAAGACCGCTTCGGCCGGCCCTGACGCGATCGTGATTGAGCAGTTTGGCGCCATCAAGCTTTTCGATCTGAATACGCATCAGGCTACGAATGTCAAAATCCGTGTTGCCGGCGATCTTGATGCCGTGCGGCCGCACTTCGCCAAAGTTGAAGCCAAGCGCATACAGAATTTCAGCCTTTCGCCAACCGGGGCGCGCGCCCTATTCGAGGCATGGGGAGAGATTTTCACGGTTCCCACCGACAAAGGTGACATTCGAAATATCACGCGCAGTCCTGCTGTTGCCGACCGTGATCCATCGTGGTCGCCCGACGGCAAATCCATCGCGTATTTTTCCGATGAGTCGGGGGAATACGAACTGGCCATCCGCGATCAGAACGGACTGGCACCGGTGCGCCACATCAACCTCGGAAATTCGCCATCTTTTTTCTACACGCCCACATGGTCTCCCGACAGCAAGAAAATTGCTTACACAGACAAGCGCCTGCAGTTGTGGTACGTCGATCTCGATAACCCCACTCCCAAGCTGGTCGACTCCGATTACTTCGGCGGCTTTGGTCCGACCCAGCTCGGCCAGACCTGGTCGCCTGACAGCAAGTGGATCGGCTACACCAAGCAACTTCCCAGCGGCTTGCATGCTTTGTTTGTCTACTCCGTCGAACAAGGAAAAGCTTCGCAAGTCACCGACGGCATGAGCGACGTGCTTTATCCCAGCTTCGACAAGAACGGGAAGTATCTCTACTTCACGGCTTCGACAAACACTGGTCTGACGCTGGCCGGGCTCGACATGTCGAGCGACGAGCACCGGGTCACTCGCAGTGTTTACGTCGCCGTGCTCAGCAAAGATGAGAAGTCACCGCTCGCTCCGGAAAGTGACGAAGAGAATAAGCCAAAAGACGAAAAGAAGGCTGACGCGGATAAAGACAAAGCGGCCGCAGATAAGGACAAAGGGAAAGACCCCAAGGATAAAGATAAAGACGCGAAGGATAAGGAAAAAGACAAGAAGGAAGAACCGGTTGTGGTCAAGATCGACGTTGAGGGGATTGGCCAGCGCATCCTCTCACTGCCGATTCCCGCAAAGAACTACAGCAACATGTTGGCGGGCAAGTCGGGCATCCTGTTCCTGGCTGAGTCGCCGCTTGTCGTTTCCGAAGACGATTATCCCAACGTCAATCAGACCATCCAGAAATTCGATTTGAGCAAGCGCAAGGTCGATAAGCTGATCGACGAGGTGAACGATTTTTCAATCTCCCTCGATGGAGAAAAAATTCTTTACCGCAAAGGCGACGCCTGGACCACTGTGTCGACCGACGATAGCCCTGCGGGTGGAGGCCCACCCAAGCCCGGTTTCGGTCCACTCAAGCTCGACGGATGGGAAGTTTATGTCGAGCCTCGCGCCATGTGGAAGCAGATTTACAACGAAACCTGGCGAATTGAGCGCGACTTTTTTTACGATCCGCACTATCACGGTCTTGACCTCGACAAGGTCAAGAAAAAGTACGCGCCTTATCTGGATGGCATCGCGTCGCGCGATGAACTTACTTATCTGTTCGAAGAGTGTCTCGGTGAGATGACAGTCGGCCACATGTTTATTGGCGGAGGCGAGAGGCCCGACACGAAAAAAGTGAAAGGCGGCCTGCTGGGCGCCGACTACAGCCTGGAAAATGGGCGCTATCGCATTGCCAAAGTCTACGACGGCGAAAACTGGAATCCCGGCAATGAAGCTCCGTTGACTCAACCCGGCGTCAATGTCAAAGCCGGGGACTATATCCTTGCGGTCAATGGGCGCGAGCTGCACGCGTCCGACAACATCTACAGCTTTTTCGAAGAAACCGCGGGCAAGCAGGTCGTGCTCAAGGTCGGCGCAAATCCGGGCGACAAGGATTCGCGCGATGTCACTGTGGTTCCCGTGGAGAGCGAAGAGCATCTTCGTCATCTGGCGTGGATCGAGGAAAATCGCCGCCGCGTGGATCAGGCGACTGGAGGCAAGGTTGCGTACGTGCACGTCCCCAACACCGGAGGCGGCGGTTATACGAGTTTCAATCGCTACTTCTTTTCACAGGTGGGGAAAGAAGGCGCCATCATCGACGAGCGCTTCAACGAAGGTGGCCAGCTCGCCGACTACATTGTCGACTACCTGCGCCGTCCGATGCTGAGCAAAGTGGTGACTCGCGAAGGCCATGACTGGTCCAGCCCATCGGAAGCAATCTACGGTCCTAAGGTGATGCTGATCAACGAAGAGTCTGGTTCCGGTGGTGACGCTTTGCCGTGGTACTTCCGCAAAGTCGGTATCGGGCCGCTGATTGGGAAGAAAACGTGGGGCGGACTAGTGGGAATCGGAGGCTATCCGGAGCTGCTCGACGGGGGTTTCGTCACCGCGCCGCGGGCCGCAATCTACGGCCTCAACGGCGAATGGGAAGTCGAGAATCATGGCGTCGCGCCGGATGTGGAAGTCGATCTCGATCCGGCCGCGTGGAGGCAGGGCCGCGATGCGCAACTTGAAAAGGCGATCGAGGTAGAGATGCAGCAGTTGAAGCAGCATCCACTACCGGAAATCAAGCGTCCGGCGTATCCGAACTATCACGAACACGACGATCTGGGCGCGAAGTGAGATTGTTCGATGCGGAGGATGGTCCGGGACCATCGTGGAATCGAACTCAGCGTCCGGACGACGAGGCTAACAGCGAACCGACTCCTGGTTTGTATCCGTAAAAGTCGCCGATCAAGTGGAGGTGCTCGATGATCTCTTCGTCGTAGCGTTGCTTGAGCAGCGGAGTCAGAATGTTGTGCTCGGCATTGGGGTCGGCCGTGAGGTCGAACAGGTAACTTTCGGCGGGCGAATCGTAGGTCGTATAGAGATAACGCTGGTCCGCCGTCAGGATGCCATACACCGCTCGCACATCGGATGCGAAAAGGAGATCCTTCTTGGGGTAGCTGTCGAGTTCCTGCTTCGATTCCGCGAACAGAGGCCGCCCGTAGAGCGGGTTCTGGACGATGGGACGGTGGCCGAGCAGGTAATAGAGCGTCGGGGTAATGTCGGTCAAGGTCGAGGCGCGAGTGTCGTCGTAGACCAGATGTTCGCGCATCTTGGGCGGTAGATGAATGATGAGCGGCACCCGCATAATTTCTGGCCAGATGGAAGTGGAATGGCTCATGCGGCCGAACTCGCCGGTGGCATCGCCGTGGTCACTGGTGACGATGATGATGCTGTTGTCGTACATTCCGCGCTGCTTGAGGTAGCTGAAAAACTCTCCCAGGCGAGCGTCCACCCAGTGCACTTCGTAGCTGATGCGCACGCTCATTCCGTCGGGGGCCTGCCAGTGCTGCGAAGCCGGAGAGGGCACGTCATTGCGCGCGAACTGGTGCACGTTCTTGGGTTGGTCGTAGAAAAAAATCGGTTGCTGTGAATTGACCTGCGAGCCGAGCGCCGCCTCGGCCTGCCGCAATGTGTCGCCGATTTCCAGATGGTTCCAGAGAGTTTTGTCGATGTCGAGTTTTACGAGATGATCGTCGGGCGCCAATATTTCCTTGACCACCTCGTCCATGCTCACGACCATCTGGTAGTCGTCGGTGCGAAGCATCTGCTCCAGGCCATTGACCTTAGAGAAAGGCTGCAGGTAGTGGGCATGAAGCATCATCGCGCCCGCCCACAGTGCCGGTTCAGAAAGTGACGTGCCGGCATATTGGGAGTACGTGTTATGCAGGACGATACTATCGCGGGAAAAGGCGTCGAGGTTGGGCGTGTAATTGACGCGGGGATTGTAGGCGCCAAGATAGTCTGGGCGCATCGCGTCGATCACGAATACAAAAATATTAGGACGGATACTTTGTGCCGGTGAGAGATTCTCGACGAGGCGGACTTCTGTATTGGTGTGAGTATCGCGGACATTCGTATATTCGCGCGTGATGCGGCAGAGGTCGCCGCAAACTTCTCCGCGGTCGTTGCCGAGCATGTGATGGACGAGCAGGAATGAGGCATCGCCAGCGCCGTACTCCTCAAACTTAAGGGAAATTTCGTCGTCGGTTGAGCCCACGGACTTGCCCCAGAAAATCTCGGTGGCCTGCAGTCCTTTGTAGATGAAAGCCCCTGCGAGTAACACTCCTACGATAACTACTGCAGAGTACTTGGCCCGCACCGGGCGCAGGCGGTAGACGCACAAGCTCATCGCGATCCAGAAGATGAGAGCTGCGGTGCTTTCAACAAAGCCATTCCAGTCTTCGCCACCGATCAGCCAGCGCGACCCGAGCGCAAGCAGAGTGAAGATCACGATCATCGCCCAAGTGGCAGTTATTTGGCTGGAAGTGAGGCGGCCTTCCCGCTTAGATGAGAACGCACCGTTGTTTGCGTCTACTGCGCCGGCCAGGAACGGTTCGACGACGGCAAATCCCCAGATGGTAAGCGTGAGGGCGAAGGCGGTCGCATAGAGGCGAGCGCTCCATCCGTCAAAGCTCATAGCGCTGCCCAGGAAGCGTGTCAGCACGAACGCGAGGACGATTGCGACAACCGTTCCTACCAAGCCGCGACGCACGGTTTGCGGCTTGGACAACTTTGCAGCGAGCAGAAAGATTAGATTAATTATCGAGAGCACGACGATGGCAAGCGCGAAGTGAGAGGCCAGACTCCAGAACGCGACTTCTGCGTCCTGCCAATGAAATTGCAGGGTATGAGTGTCGCTGTAGATGCGCAATCTAGCACCGATCGTGTAGATCAGACTGACGGCCACAGCGACGAGCAGGCCGGCAGAAAATCCGAAGGGCGCCGCATCATTCTTAGGTTCTGCGTCTGCCCCACGTCCTCCCGCTGTGCGCGACATTTGCCAGATAGAGAGCCCGATCAGAGGAAGCAGAGCGGTCAGACTCCAATAATATGCCGCGTTGTCGCTTTGCAGTCCCGGCAAGAAGGGACGGATGGTGATGTAGACTCCCGCGACAAGCAGAAGGCCAATCAAGGCTTGGAAACGCTTATCTCTCTTCAAATCCTGCTTCAAATCCTGCAAGGGCGAAGACGAGGGCGTTGCTGAGAGCGTCGGTGCTAAGAAGGTTGATCCTGAGAACAATGCAGCCGCGATCGCCGACCAGTACAGCGCTGCCTGATGATGCGCCAGCCACGGCATCCAGGCGTAGGGAGGGGTTTTGATAAAGGCGCAGAAGGTGTAAGGTAGAAAAGCCAGCAGACAGTAAAGCGAGGTCAGAGCGAAATACGTCCCTGAAACAATCTTCAGTAATGTATTGAGCCAAAGCCGCAAAGCCGCTCCCTCAACCGCCAGAACCGATGCCACGGATACCCGCAGATCGATTTTCAATGACCATCGGCGAGCGCCGCAAGTTACTGTGGGCGAATGAAATCGATTGGGGTCGCGGCGCAAGCTCGCAGGCGGACTTCGCAGACTCGGCGCAGCGCATTATCATGACGAAAGTACCAGACTCGACACTACTTCGGTTTGGACCGAACCTGCTCCATCGGCGTGCATTTGGGCTAGGATAAAAACTCCGCTTCTCTTTTGCCGGAACCAACGATGCCAAGCCAAGCCGCTAAGCGATCCACCATGCGATCTTCATTGTTGCGATCATCGTCGTCGCGAGCATCTTCGTTCCGATCATCGTCGTTTGCATTGTTCGTCCGCAATTTTTTCCGGAGTCCAGCCATGCTGGGTTCGGTGGTGCCCAGTTCGTCCTTCCTGGTGAATGACATGATGAAGCAGGTGGACTGGGAACGTGCGCGCGTGCTGGTGGAGTACGGTCCGGGCGTCGGCACGTTCACGCGGGAAATTCTAAAGCGCATGCGACCGGACGCGGTCTTGGTCGCGATCGAGTTGAACACCGAGTTTGTGGAGTATCTGCGCGAGCGCGTCTGTGATCCACGGTTTCGGGTGGTGCATGGTTCGGCGGCGCGCGTACGCGGCATACTGGCGGAACAGAGTCTGGCTCCAGCGGACTATATCATCTCGAGCCTGCCGTATCGCAACATGCCGGATTCACTGCGCCGCGAGATTCTCGAAGAGTCCCGTCTGGCCTTGAAGGCTGACGGTTCGCTGGTCCTCTATCAGTACACGCGGACTCTGCTGCCTTATCTCGAATCCAGCTTCAGTTCGGTGACGCTCAATTTTCAGCTCTTCAATATTCTGCCTGCGCTCATCTTCCACTGCACACCTTGAGAAGTTTCGTTGGCTCGTTTGTCGTTGACCAGATTCGCGGGCCTGTGGGTTTTCTTTGAAAATAGTTTCGGACGAGCGAAGGGGCGAGACTAAATTCTCTCGTTTCGGGGCTGTAATGTGCCTTCTTGCTACACCACCCCCCTCCCCCCCGGTTCCTTGGAATCAGGGGGTTAGCGCGAAATTCCCGGCAAAATCCGGGTGTCAAAGAGCTTAGATACTAAAATCCGCAAAGCAAAGGACTTAGGGCGCTACGAATTCGGCTTGTGCCGACCGTCACGGCCTCGACCATAATCGCGCGATCGTGGGGGTGTGCGCAAGGTTAGATGTCACATCGGGCTGTGGATCGCGCGGTAGGTTTCGAGACTGAAGAGGTCAATGCGTGTTATGGGGATTTTTCGCCAGTAATCAACAAAGCCATCTGGGTTATGATTGGTGACCGTCCGCACCCTTCGCGGGGCTCGAATTATGCTTGCACTACTTCGATATGCGTTTCGTCAGCTTCGGAAAAGTCCGGGTTTCGCCGCTACCGCCATACTGACGCTCACCCTGGGCATTGGCTCGTCGACGGCGATCTTCGCCGTTCTCAACGCGGTGCTGCTGGAACCTCTGTCCTTTCCACAGCCAGATCAACTCGTCGCCGTGGAATCCCAGCCGGACCGCACTGTTTCCATCCCCACGATGCAGGACTATCAGTCGCGTTCGACCACATTCAGCAGTCTGGCTGCATATCGTCAGTGGTCGCCGACACAGAAGACGACCGCTGTTACGGCGCGCCGGATTCTTGCTGTGTCGCAAGGCTTCTTCTCGACGCTGGGAACTCGCTTCGCACTCGGAACAAGCTGGCCGATCACGGGCAATGAGCAGGATTGCGCTCCGCTGGCGGTGGTGAGCGGCGGTTACTGGAAGCGTCTGGGTGCAAGCGACGAGCTGGGCAGCAGAATGCTGAACCTGGATGGACGAGACTTTCAGATCGCAGGCGTGATGCCGCTGGAGCAGACGATCGAGGGTTCCGACCAGCTCAATCAGCCAGAAGTCTTTGTTCAGGTCGGCTGCGACACCGAGGAACGGGCAAATTCGCGAGGGGACAGGAGTTTTTATCTAATCGGGAGGCTCAGTCCAGAAGTGACAGTTGGCCAGGCGAACGCCGACCTGGCGCGCGTGGAACTGACGCTTCAGAAGGATCATCCCAACGAGTATCGCGACTACGCCGCTGCACTCAAGGAGCCGCCCGTGGTCTTTCCCTATATTGAGTTACTGGTTGGCACGGAAACGAAGCCTGCGCTTCTGATGACCCTTGCAGCCTGCGGCTTACTGCTGGTCATCGCTTGCGCCAATCTTGCGAGCCTATTGCTGGCGCGTAATACGCGCCGGCGGAGCGAATTCGCCACCAGGGCAACACTTGGAGCCACGGTTGGTCAACTCCTCCAGCAGTTGATGATCGAAAGCGCAGTACTCGTTGGCTTGGGCGCGGCCAGTGGCATTGGACTCGCCCTCATTGTTTTGGAATTACTGAAGAGCACCGCGGCACTACACCTGCCTCGGCTGGCCCATGCCTCTATGCGTCCGGCAGTCGTCGCATTCGTGGTTGTAGTTTCCGCCGTGGTTACTTTCTTCCTCACGTTTCTGCCCGCCTGGCGGACACTGCGGCCGGGTCTGCTGCGGGATCTTCAGGGTGTGGGGCGAAGTACTGCGGGACGCAGCCTGCGATTCGCCGGACGTTTGCTGGTGGTTGCGCAACTCAGTCTCACCGTGGTGCTTCTGGCCTGCGCGGGATGGATGATCGGCGGAGTGTATATACTTTTGCACCAGCCGCTTGGCTTCGCACCGGATCATCTGCTGATGTTGAAAGCAGAGCTTGGTTCGGAGCATTTGACGAAGCCCGAAGCACTGCAATCCGAACTGAAGTTGACGCAGATGGCGGAGACTCTGCGTCAGATGCCGGGTGTACTCTCCGTCGCCTTGACGGATCATCAGCCGCTCGGACATGCAGTGAATCGTTACGGCTTCTGTTCCGATATACATCCGGAACGATGCCGGCGGCCGATCCATATCAATCCCAACTCGTATGCCATCAGCCCGGCTTATTTTTCCACCATTGGGCAATCGCTGCTGGAAGGTCGCGACTTCAATGTGGCGGACGATGGTCGCAATCATGTCGCAATCGTGAACCAGGCTCTGGCTGCACGTGAATGGCCGGGACAAAGCGCGCTGGGACATCGCGTGCACACGGGGGAGATCCACATCGCAGAGGACCAGAGCTGGGCTACAGTAGTGGGTGTCGTGGGTGATGTGCACAACTACGATCTGGCCTCGGAACCTGGACCGGATCTCTACATTCCGCGCGCTGAGAACCCGAGCGGCTTTGCCAGACTCATTTTGAATGTGAGTGGCAATCCCGCCTTGCTCAAAAATGCGGTCAGGACGAAGCTCAAGATCGATTTTCCGGAAGCGGAGATCTACGGATTCGAGACGATGGCCGAAGAGATGTCGTTCGAAGTCTCCGAACGTGTATTCCTGATGGAAGTGGCCATGTCATTCGGCGGGGTAGCTCTCTTTCTCTCGGTACTTGGAACCTACGGCCTGCTCGCCTATGAAGTCTCGCTGCGCGAAAAGGAAATCGGTGTGCGTTTGGCCCTTGGATCTTCGCGAGAGAGAATCGTCAGGCTGCTGCTCTACGAGGAGGGTCGCTGGCTTATGGCGGGCGGAATGCTGGGGCTGGCTTGCGCGATTGCTACTGGCTACGTCTTTCGTTCGCGATTCTACCGCGCGCATTCTACATCGCTGTCCGTCTTGCTGGGCTCTGCGTTAGTGCTGATCGGGCCAGCATTACTTGCGGTCGCTCTGCCTGCCCGCCGAGCCGCCCTTATAGATCCAGCCGAAACGCTGCGACGAGAATAAACCTCGGTTGATCTGTGGCAGCCCCTTGGTACACCTTGAGATGAGTTCGATTCTCGGTTGACGTTAACAGGCGATCGCACTCATCGACGATGGCGATCTCTCAACGGGTGCTCGGCGGCTGAGCGCCTTCTGTACTTTCGGGGGATGACGGCGGCGCCGCGCCAAAAAAACGAAGGCCGGGCACTCCGGAAGGAAGTTCCGGATCCCAGCCTCGTCTTCCTTCAACTTTGAGTAGAGCTTCCTTGTTAGTTGCCCGATCCTGAATTCGCGGCTGCGGTAGTTGGAGCCGGAGCCGGCGCGGTCGCCGCGGCTGCCGCCGTGAAGCGGGCTAAGCGCGGGAAGAAGGGCGTGACTTCAAACGGCATCTTGTCACGCGCCGAGGTGATGGCAACCGGAGCCGCCTTCACCATTTCCGCCTTGTCGTTCCAGGGATTGATCTTCACGCGGCCGCCCAGGGGCAGAGCCGCGATCTGATCGAGCTTGTTGTTGTCCAAGGCCGGGCCTTGGGTTTCGAGAGCAGACAAACGGACTACCTGTCCGTTTTCAGCCAGCGGATTACCCAGGTGCGTGGTCAGCAGCGCGCCCAATTGCGGAGCCCGCAGCTGCAACGCCTTGAGGAACAGGCCCACGTTGTCGAGCTTCTGCGCATACGGAGAGTTCTTCAGAAGATCCAGCGCCTTTTTGTCGGCAGCCGTCTCTTCTTCCGGAATATGCTTGAAGCCCAGGTTCTGGTAGGTGGAGTCGTCGTCGAACAACATGCGGTCATTGAAGGCATACTTGCTTCCCAGGTTGTGACCGAGCACGATGTGCGCGAGTTCGTGAGAAAGCACGGCGGCCAGGCTGGCTTCGTCGGGCAGCACGTCGATCAGGCCGCGGCTGATCACGATGGTGTTGCCTACGCTGAAAGTTTCCAGCGGAGAGGTGAGCAGCACCCGCGTGCGCACGGGCCGCGGGAGGTCGATGTTGTTGGTGACTTCGAGATTGTTGACGACGGTCTGGAGAATGCGGTCCAGTTCGCCCTCGGGAGCGAGCAAGCCGGCGTTGGTCAGGCGCTCGACGACGTTGTCTTCCGCCTGCTGCTGCCAGACTCGTTCCGCCTGGAGTGGTGACGCATCCTGCGCGTTGGAGCTTTCGTCGGTAACGCTGTCGACGCGAATCTGAGTAAGTTCGTCGTCCTTGCCGCCTTTCTTCAGGTCATAGCCCCAGATGCGGGTCTGCGCCTTGAAGGCCATTCTGTTCTTCACGCCGGCGCTGAAGTCGCCTTCTTCGCTGTAGATGAAAGACGGCACCCAGTAGCCGGGGATGAGGTTCAAGCGCCAGCTATCCATGTGGAAGAAATATGTGTTGTGAGCGGCGGGATAGTAAGTGCCGTTCAGGCGCACGATGTTGAAACCCTGGTCCTCGACCCAGATGCGGCCAAGGAAGCGGCCGCGGCCGGACTTCGGCTTGGGCGTGACGTCGAACACCAGGCAACGCACGTCGCCCAAGAATTCGCGGCGGGCGTAGCGGAAATCATAATGCTCGCGGTCGAAATCGGTACGGTCGGCATAGACCATCCACGAAAAGCCCAAGGGCTGGTACTGCACCTTGTAGAGTTTGTGGAAGCCGCCGAGCAGACGCGCCTGCATGCTCGTGTCCTGTTCCTTCAGATAATCTTTGCGGTCGACGGTCTCGCCCATATCCATGCGGCCGAGGAAATAGTGATCCTCGCTGGGCACGGGGCCGAGCTGCGGGTCGGCAGTCAGATTCTGGAGATAGGTCTCGACCACTGGGGTGCGGTTGGCGAGCACCTTGATCAAGCCATGTTCCCGCTCAATGAACAGGTTTACCACCTGGTCCATAGTGGTGGGAGCCGGTGTAGCCGCTGGCAACGGAATGGCCTGTGCAGCCGGCGCAGACTGCGACGCGTCCGGTGTGGCCTGCGAAGCCGGTGCCGGCTGATCGGTCGCCGGGGCCGCCTGCTGCGGAGCGGGTTGCGCTGTCTGCGTCGCATCGGGCGCAGTCGGCTGTGCGGACGGCTGTTGCTCCGCCGATTGCTGAGCGGCCGCGCTCATGGATGCCAGCAGAGCCGCAGTGAGTAGCAAGTTCCAGTTACGCATGACTCTTTTCTCCAAGTTTCTCTGAACCAAGTTTCTTTGAGTCAATTTCTTTGACCCAGTTTTTTCGACCCAGTTTCAGTGACCCAGTTTCCGTGAGCCCAATTCGCTTTCCGTCGACTGCCAAACTGCAAGTTACTTCGCCAAAACCTTTTCTACGCCAGCCTTCTATGCCAGCTGGTTCTACGCCAGCTGGAACGTTACGTGAACAATCGCAGTCGAATCGGCCGGCTGCCCATCGCGCAAGGCAGGCTTGAACCGGATCTTGTTGGCGGCGGCGATCGCAGCCTCATCCAGTCCGTGACCCAGACCGCGCACCACGCGATTTACATGCAGCGTGCCGTTCGCCGAAAAATTGACCTCGAGAAGAACTTCGCCTTCCAGCTTCAGGCTGCGGGCTTCGTCGGTGTAGATCGGATTCGGCTTGAAGGTGATCTCTACCGGAGTTGTGGTCGGCGCGACAGCGGCTGCGATTTTCGGCCCGCCGTGCACCACCTGCTCCGAGCCAAATCCACCAGTAGCAACTCCCTGGCCGTTGCTGCGCCCGTCGCCTTTGCCCCCGGTCGCGACCCCGTTACCAAAGTCTGCGCTGGCGACCGTGCCCTTGATGCCTTTCGCTCCGCCGGTTCCGTTGCCTTGGCCCGCACCTACGGGCATGTCAAATCCACCCGCCGAGGCCGTGTACAATTTCGCACCCTGCTTGCCGGTGCCTTTCAAACCATTGGGATCGCCAAAGCCGCCGGTCTGTACTTTGTCCACTGCCGCATTCACGGTCGGCTTCTGCGAGCTGCCTTCGTTGAAATCTCCGGTGTGCACAAGTTGCGGACGGGCTCCGCCCACCGCCATTTTTAACTCCGGCGCCTTGAATTGGTTCACCACCACCTGCGGCGCTTCGACCGGCTTCGGAACCTCGCGGCGAACTTCACGCGGCACGATCAGCTTGGGCTGTTCAAACACCGGAATCTTCACGGCGGGAAGCAGCTTGGGATGCACTTCTGGCTTCACCTTGATCGGTTCTGGCGGCGGTTCAGGCCGTAACGACGGCATGGGAATCAGCTCGGTGACGTGGTACTGCGTGAGATGCAGGCTTTCCGGAAAGATGAGATTGATGTTGACTACGATGAGCAGGGCAAACGCCACCACGCCGTAGGCGTACGCCAGCGCCTTTTTGTTCACCTTGCGTTCAGGCAGTAACCCGAGTTGAAAGCCGCGATAAGCCGTTGCCATGCAATTTCACTCCATCGGGATCCCGGTTTAGGGGAGATCCTCCGGGACTTGGAGTCTTAAAAATACGGGAGATAGGACAGGGGGTAAACGTGTCCACGGCTCTTGACCTTAGGTAACCTGTGGCGTGACCGTATTGAAGAATCGGCCCAAAACTGGCTCGGGACGGGCATTGTCGCCGATTCGACGCGCCTTTTGACCCGATGAAACAGGGAAGAAACACGGAGAAACCCGGAGTCAAACAGGTAAGAACCTTTGTGCAAAAAATGAGGAAGTTCCAAGGTGAGTTTCTGAGAGTCCTCACACATTTCCGGTTTGCACAGGCTTACGGGAGAGATTTTCGACGGCTAGAGAAATATAAGAACACGGGAATCCCGGCCAGGATGACGAGTACTCCATAACCAGAGTTCGGCCAATCGTTCTTGAAGGTATAGCAGAGAAGCGCGGCTGCAACCGCTACGAAAATGGCGGGCACGATCGGATAGCCCCACATGCGATAGGGACGTGTTGCCTGCGGATTGCGGCGCCGGAAGATAAAGATTGTGCTGCCGGCGATCATGTAAAAGAGCCACTCGGAGAAAATCGCCAGAGAAAACAGTTGGCGAAAATTTGCTCCGATTAACAAGAGGAGAATCGACAGCAGGGCTTGCACGACAATCGCCACTGACGGCGTGTGAAACCTGGGGTGCACTTCGGCCAACGAGCGAAAAAAATATCCGTCGCGAGCTACTGCGTAGGGCACGCGCGCTCCGCTCATGATCGTGCCATTCAGTGTGACCAGCATCGACAGCGCCATACCCGCAGAAACAATGCTGGCGCCCATGCGGCCCATCACCAGCGCGACGGCATCGGATGCGGGACGCGGCGAAGCTGCTATTGCGCCGGCAGGAAGCACATACTGTACGGCTGCGTTGACGAGCACGTAGAGCAGGCCCACCGTGGCCACTCCGGCAATCAACGCAATGGGGATGCTGCGCTCCGGATGTTTCACCTCGCCCGCCACCATGTTGAGATCATTCCATCCGTCATAGGCCCACAGGGCGGCAACCAGCGCCGCCATGAAGCCGGCAACGCCGCCCTTGGCTCCGGCGAATGTGCTGGCGAAATTGCTCCAGCCGCGGCCAGTGGCATCGCCCATTCCGCTGAAGCACACCACCACGATTCCGAGGATGATAGCGACTTTCAACAGCGTGAACACGAGTTGAAATTCGCCCGCTTTTTTCACGCCGAGGTAGTTCAGGAATGAGATGAGGATGGCAGCGGCGATGGCGAAGATCTGTCCCCAGTTCACGGCAAATGGCGCGGTGATGACGTTGACGGAGAAAAAAGAGAAAATCGGAAATGTGCCCAGGATTCGCACCAGGCCGGTGACGACTGTCGCGATCGACGCCGGCTTCGCAATCACGAACCAGGTCCAGGCGTAGAGAAACCCGGCCATGGGCCCGTAACCGTCGCGGACGTAAACATACTCTCCGCCAGCTTGCGGCTTCATCGCGCCCAGTTCGGCATAGGTGAGCGCGCCGAAGAATGAGAGCAGTCCGCCCACGACCCACGCCAGATAAACCAGCTTGGCCGAGCCCACGGCCTGCATCATTTCCGCAGGCACGAGGAAAATTCCGCTGCCGATAATGGTTCCTACGACGACCGCAGAGGCATGGCTCACTCCCAGATCGCGGGATAGTTCAGGGCGCGTCGACGTGAGATGGGGAACGTCATGAGGGACATCAGCCATGTTGGAGTTGGAGTATACGCGAGGACCGGCGCGGTTTGAGCGCAATCTTGTTACCGCGTGCGCTCGACCCGCGACAGCTCGAGCGGCCAGCTCGACCTCTACGGTGCCGACTTTGACGGCACGGTGGACTTGCTCACGGTTTCGGGCAGCAAGGGAAGGTCCATTTCCAGCGTGCCCATGCGATCGTTTAGACGGTCGCGTACGCCCACGCGCAGGGACCTGGCATTCACCGGGACCAGCAGCGATTGATGCACGCGGTACAATCCGGCCTTGTTTTCGGCGGGCAGCGTCGATGCCTCTGGTACTCCGTCGTTTACTACGCCGTTCAAAACTTTGCCATCATCGTCGAAGGCAGCTACGGCAAACTCGAGAGCCGGTTGTTGTCCGGTGCGGCCCGCCTGTGCCTTGAACTCAGGATCGAGCACGCGATAGTCGACGGCATAGCTCTGCACCTTGAGGGGAGGCAGAGGCCGAGAGGCTTTGTTCTTGCGCTGGGTTGTGAAGAACGCGGCTTGTTCCTGCAATTCCGCCATCTGCGCGGGAGTCGCCACTCCGACTCCACTAGTGTGGACATGCGCGGAGAAGACCAGATCGTGCAACATCGGCGCGCCGGGCTTCATGTTGGCCTGCAGCACATCGCCTGCCTCCACGGGAACTTCAAGTGTGGGAGACGCCGAGTGACTCGCGTTTTCATCCGCCGCAGCGGAGACCAGAATTCCGCGACAGTAGCTGCGCCGGTACGAAAGGTGATACTTCTCTTTGCTGACTTTCACCGCGATGTCGTGACATTTGCTGTCGTCGTCCGAGTGACTGGGAGGAGCATAGGTGAGCGTGTAGTAGTTTCCGCCAGCTTCCGTGGCGGTGTTGATTGCATCCGCCACGTCGTTACCGCTGTAGAACGCCCAGCCGCCGGTTGCGTCAGCGATTTGGTTCGCGACAATATAGCTCCCGGTGAGCGAACTACCTGAGCCTTCCAGTTGCTGTGCGGCGGCCGTGGTGGCACCGGTCAGGGCGCCCTCAGGATTCACGACCACCCCGCGAACGTCTACGGGAAAAACGGCTACTTCGGCTTGCGCCAGCGAGTTGACCTCGGCTTTGATGTTGTCTGCCAACGAGGAGATCCCCTCCTGAGCGCCACTGACGAGCGGGAAGTTTCCTGAAACCCAGATCAGGTTCTTGCGGCCGGGAATGCCATCAAGATATTGGCCGATGTGGGTCAGCATATCGACGGCGGTGTAGGGGTCGCCGTAGCCGTAATTGCGGGCCAGCAGGAAGACGCGAGGGACGTGAGCCTTGGGCTTTTTGGAATTCACCGCGGCGTATAACAGGTCTTTATCCTCGGTGAACCCCTGCGCCAGATACAACTTGTCGGAGGTCACAAAAACTGCAAACCTGGTCCCCGCGGGTTTGCTGCGAATGAACTTCAGCACTTGCTGGCGGCCCGTCATCTGGTCTTCGACTTCCGTATTTACCAGGTCAAGGAGCAGGACATAGAGTGGACCGCGTTCGGGAGTTGCCGGGATGTTCTCGAAGACGTGGGGCGGCAGCGGAGGCGAATTGGGCGCCCGCGAAATCGACGGCTTGTCGAAATCGTAGACATCGAACGAAAGGGCGCGCTGCGGCTGCTTATCTTCGGTGATGGAAAAATCGTCCGCCTTAAGTCCGTGCACTGGCTTGCCATTGGCGTCGCGCACCATCACGTCGACGATGACACGCTGCACGGTCTGGCGGATGGTCATGCTCGGTGCTGGTTCCTGCGGCAGCGGCGGCGCTTCGGCCGGCGCGGGGTTTGAGTTTTGCACGGGTGCATCCGACTGGGCGGGCAGCAACGCTGCGGAGAAGCAGAACAAAGCGAGACAGGCCACGATGCTTCGCGAGAGTGCAGGGAATGAAGTCATAGCGTACCGTCGATTCCTTTTACGGCTTAATACCAAACCCGCCCGAGACCGTTTTGTCGCGGTTCCAGATTCAATTATTTCGGACTCTGCCCGCTCGGATCAATCGACGATCGGGTTCTCTCGGCGCGGGGAATCTCCAATGAAAACGCTGACCACCCAGCCCACCGCGAAAGTTACCGTCGTCCCGATCATGACCCACCAGGTCCACGGAACGCTTGTTCCAAGCCATAAATACAGTTCCATGCTGAATCCGCAGGCCATCCCGACCATAGCGCCGGTTTGATTCGCGCGGCGAGTCAGCACGCCGAGCAGGAAAACTCCAAGCAGGGCGCCGTAGGCCACGGAAGCAATCTGCAGACCCACCTCCACGACGCGTCCAACCTTGTGCAGGGCGATCCAAGCCAGAGCAAACAGTACCAGCGCCCAGGCCAGCGTGGCTAGACGCGAGAGCCGCATCTTGGTTTTCTCGTCTGCTTGAGGTCGCAGGCGCGCGTAAAAATCCATGATCGCACTGGAGGAGAGGGAATTCAGCGCGGCGCTCAAGTTCGACATCGCAGCGGCGAGGATCGCCGCGATCAGCAGGCCGGAGATTCCGTGGGGCATGCGCGTCACAATGAACGTGGGATAAATTCGGTCCGGCTTGCCGAAGGTCGCCGAGGGCACTCGGTAGTAAGCCCAGAGCATGATGCCCACCGTCAGGAATAACGCGAATTGAAGGAAGACAGCGACGCCACTGGAAAGCAGCGCAACCCTGGACTGTTTCTCGCTGCGCGCTGCCAGTAGCCGCTGCACAATGAGTTGGTCGGTTCCGTGACTCGCCGTCGTAAGAAACGTGCCGCCAATTAAGCCTGCCCAGAATGTGTAGGGGATCAGGTAGCTGCCGCGGAAATCGAACAGTTGCAGTTTGCCCGCCGCGGCGGTGGCCGCATGAATGGCCGACCATCCGCCGGGCACCAGGTGCAAGATCGTCACCAGCCCGACCAGCGTCCCGCCTACGTAGATCACGGTTTGGATTACATCGGTCCAGATTACGGCTGCGAGTCCGCCTTCGAACGTATAGATGACCGTCAATGCGGTAATGATGGCAATCGACGCTATCTCGCCCGTCCCCAGCGCAATCGAGACGACAATCGACACGGCGTAGACGCGCACGCCTTCCGCTGCGGCCCGGGTCAGCAGAAACAAACCAGCGGTGAGCGAGCGCAGGCCGCGCCCGAAGCGGCGCTCGATGAGCTCGTAAGCGGTGTAGAGATCGCCGCGAAAGTAGTGCGGCAGCAGCACGAAGCTGATGACCACGCGGCCGACAACGTATCCCATGATGACTTGCAGAAAAGTGAAGTTGGTGTCGTAGGCGAGGCCGGGAATGCTGATGATGGTCAGCGTACTGGTTTCCGCAGCGACAATGGACAGCGCGATGGCCCACCAGGGAATATCGCGTCCGGCTAGAAAGTAGTCGCGAAGTGAACGCTGTTTTTTTCGGAAGCGCAGGCCAAACAACGTGATCCCTGCCAGGTACAGCGCGATGATGGCGAAATCGAGCTTGTTCAGGCCCATGTGTGTCGGAACTACTGAAGCGAGAAGCAGATTCCTCCGCCTGCGCTTCGCTCAGCGTCGGAATGACAAAAGCTTTGCAGAATGATCACTCTGATCCTGCGCTACTGTCGGTGCAACGCTTAATTATGGAGGCGAGGCTGCGTTTCTGCGAGTGAGACTCTGTAGTCCTCGCACTGCCGAGGATTTGGAAGCGACGTCTTGTTCGCGCCAATCGAGCAGTCGCTCTGTGTTAGAAATAATCGTGCCTTACTATCTTGGCATCGACGGCGGCGGTACGAAGACCACGTGCGCAGTGGGAGATGAATCGCGGCTGATTGCGACCGCGACTGCTGGACCGAGCAATGTCGTTCGGGTGGGAGAAGTTCAGGCTCGCAAATCCCTGCAACAGGCGGTGGGCCAGGCCTGCGCCGCGGCAGGCATCACGCCTACACAGGTTGAGCGCACTTGCGTCGGAGGTTCTGGCGCGGCACGTCCGGAACTGGCCGAGATTGTGCGCCGGTCTCTGGCTGAGGTTCTGACAACTCCAATCGATGTTGTCGGAGACATGCAGATTGCGCTCGAAGCCGCGTTCGATGACGGACCCGGTGTGGTTGTGATTGCCGGTACGGGATCGATTGCCTACGGGCGCGACCGGCAGGGAAGAACCGTCCGTGCTGGGGGTTGGGGGTTTGCTATTGGGGACGAGGGTTCGGCGCACTGGATCGGGCGCACCGCGGTGAGCGCGGTTCTGCGGGCTGCCGATGTTGCCGATCGTGGTCTCGCCGATCTTGGTCCCGCCGATCTTTCGCCTGCCGAATTGAGAGCGGAACCTCCGAAGACCGGGGGGTACTCGTCATTTGCGGAGGCTCTCTGCAAAGTGTGGGCAGTGAGGTCACTGGTTGATCTTGCCCGGGCTGCGAATTCAATTCCTCCTCCTGATTTTGCGGCGCTCTTTCCGGCGGTGGCCGCCAGTGAGGATGAAATAGCCGCGAGAGTCGTCACCAATGCGGGTAGCGAACTGGCGCAGATGGCGATGGTTGTGGTGAATCGGCTGTTTCCGAAAGACGAGGTCGGCCCAGTCCGTGTGGCCATGACCGGAGGCGTCTTTCGTCACGCGGCGCTGGTGCGACAGGTTTTTTACAATGAACTCCGCAGGTTGGAGCCCCGCGCAGAGGTGAATCCGCAGGTGATCGAACCGGTTGAGGGAGCTCTGCGCATGGCTCGACGAGCTGCCGGACGAGACATCGCGGATCGGTAACGCAGACACGCGCGAAGTTGTTTCGTGAACGGTGACATGATTCCGGAAGACCTCCAATCCCGCGCTGACCTCGACGTAGAATCTGCTCCCGTCTCCGGCTCGGTGACGACATCCGTTGACCAGACGAGCGCCGCAGATTCCGCGCTGACTGCCGATCTAGCCCTGGCGATCTTGAAGGATCGCGATCGGGCTACGGAAGTCATCGAACAAATCAGCCGAAATACGGCGGTGATGAAGTCGCGGAAGGTGCGAGTCGCTCTGGCCGCTCATCCTCGCGCTCCGCGCCGTGTCGCGCTCCGGCTGATCCGCGAGCTTTACACGTTTGATCTCATGCTGTTCGCGCTGTTTCCGGCAGTGGCGGCCGACTTGAAGCGGGTGGCTGATGAACTGCTTGTGGCGCGTCTCGCCTCCATTACTTTGGGTGAGCGCATTTCGCTCGCCCGCCGGTCGTCGACCATGGTGGCGGGAGCGCTGTTGCTCGATAAGGAAGCGCGCGTCTGGCAGACTGCTCTGGAGAATCCTCGCCTCTCGGAATCCGCTCTGGTGAAGGCGCTACTGCGTCCGGGAGCGACGCCGGCTTTCGTGACGGCAGTCTGTCATCACCCGAAATGGTCGGTGCGCCCGGAGGTTCGCTGTGCGCTATTGCGCAATGACTCCGTTCCGCTGGCTCGCGCGCTTGAATTTGCCCGCCGCATTCCACCCGGGCAATTGCGCGACATTCTGCATGCTTCGCGTCTGCCGGAGAAAAGCAAGAATTATCTGAGGGAACAACTGAAGACCAAGAAGTAAAACGGATCCTACCGCCCGCCGCCAACCTCCAGAATCGAGCCTGTCGCGTAGGACGCTGCGGGCGACAGCAGCCAGATTACAGCCTCGGCGACCTCGCTTGGTGTGCCTGGCCTTCCCATCGGGACTGTACCCATCAGCCGGTTCAGTCTGCCGGGTTCGCCATTCGCAGCGTGCAGTCCGGTATCGACCAATCCAGGAGCTACGGCGTTTACTCGAATGCCTTCGGTCGCCACTTCGCGCGCCAGCCCGATGGTGAAACTGTCGATTGCGCCTTTCGACGCCGCGTAGTGTACCCACTCACCCGCTGCTCCGGTGTGTGCGGCACGGGAAGAAATGTTCACGATGGCGCCGCCGCTTCCGCCGCGTCGCGTCGACATGCGCCGCACGGCTTCGCGCGAACACAGGATGGTTCCGCGAACGTTGACCGCGAAAACATGGTCAATGACTTTCGCCGATACCTCTTCGACCCGCGCGAATCCGCCGGTGATCCCCGCGTTGTTGACGAGGGCTTTGATGGGACCCAGTTCGCGCTCTGCCGTTTCGAACAGGCGCAGGATATCTTGTTCGTGCGAGACGTCGGCTTGAATGGCAACGGCGCGCCCGCCGCCGGCGCGAATTTCTTCGGCGACCTTCTCTGCTTCGACCTCGCCCGTGGCGAAGTTGACGGCAACGGAGTATGCGTGTTCAGCGGCGAGTATGGAGATGGCTGCGCCGATTCCCCGGCTGGCGCCAGTTACGACGAGTGTGCCTGAGTTTTCTTTGCTGGCCATAGATCCCACTGGGGCTAAAGGCCCCTAGTGATAGTCGAGCTTTCGCGGTCCTGAAGGGCCGCTCTTCCACGTTCGTGCTGGCGGTCGATTCGTGGCCGATAGGTGCCGGCTGCGAACCAAGAGCCGAGATCCAAAAGCCACGAGTTAAGAGCCGCGAGGTAAGAGCCAAGAGCCAAGAGAGCTACTGCTTCACCGCATCCCATTTCCCGTGCATCATTTCGACCACCGCGGTGTACAGCCGCTTGCGCGACTCGTGGCGTTCGTATGCGCGAGTGATGTAACGGACGTGCACTTCGATGCCAGCGGCCGTGGGACGCACGCTGATGCCGGGCACCGCAGATAATGTCTTGACGCGGTAGTGAGCTGAGGCCTGTTGCCATTCGGCTTCGGCGCTCGCGGCGTTGGTTTCGGTTTCTTTTTCAACAAGTTTCTGGATACCGTCGATCATGGGATACGGATCCTGCGTGGGCGGAATCAGCACCTGCAACTCGTCCCACATCCACTGGCCCGAAGTCGTGAAGTTGAAGAAATGGCCTTCGATGGCGAAGCTGTTCACAAAGGAAACGCGGCGGCCAGTGGGATGTCCGGCGTCCGCCCAACTGCCGGTCTCGAGCAGGACGGTTTTGAGCAAACCGATTTCGACGACTTCTCCGCCGACGCCGTTGATTTCAACCCAGTCGCCGACGCGGATGCCGTTGCTCCCCATCAGCACGAACCATCCAAAGAAAGCGACGATGAAATCTTTCATGGCCACGGTCAAGCCTGCTCCGGCCAAACCCAGGACCGTGGTCGTCTGGGTGGGCATGCCGAAAATGATGAAGACAATGCCGATGACGCCCACTGCCTGCGCGGCGAACTTGACGACGGCCCGCAGCGTGTCGATGCGCTTGTTTTCGGCGGTCATGCCGGTGAACAGGCGTTCAATGAACCGGTCCGCCAGGTAGACCGCCAGCACAACCAGCAGGATCCAGAGGAGGCACTCGATCAGATTATGGAGCGCAGCCCGTTCGCGAGTTTCGACCAGTTCGATCCAACTGTTGTAAGTGTCAGTCAGTTCCTGTTCGTCCTGCAGGCGTTTGCCCAGGTCGGCGAGATTTTTCTGATCGCGCGTGTATTGCTTCAGAGAATCGAGCGCCGACTTGGCGGTGGCCTTCGATTCTTCGCGGCTGGCTGAAGTGTTGCTCTTGGCGAATCCCTTGGCTTGTTGCCTGGCCCCCTCGCGATTCTCTTTGTCTTTCTCGACCTGCGCCGTCAGCGTCTCGTGCCGCTGGTTCAGACGCATTTGCTTGGCCTTGCTCTCTTCCAGCGCCGCGTGTAGCTGGTCCTTTTTGTCGCGCAGCGCCCGCCACGCCCGGAATACGCTCAGGAGTGTACGCGCCTGGTAGTCCTGTTCGTGCGGATTGACGGCTGAGCCCAGGGCCGAGTCGCCGGAGTGCTCACCCGATTCATGCTCCGCCTGCAAGCGCTTGATTTTCGATTGCGGATCGCCTCCGGCCTGTTCGAGATCTTCGGAAGAGTCCTCCAACTCGTTCTGATCCAGATCCATCTGCGCTTTGGCAACATCGATCTGGTCTTGCAGGTTGTCCTTCTGAGAGTCAGGGGCCGCTGCCAGTTTTCGCGTCAGCAGTGCAATGCTTTCCTGATCTTCCTTGAGGGCTTCTTCAGCTTTGTTTTTGCGGTCGGCGAGTTGGCGGGCCTCCGGCGACAGCGGTGGAGGATTCTCTTCGGCGGTGCGCAACGCATCCAGAAACGAGAGGTCGACCTCGTGGTCCCCAACTTTTTCCGCCTGGTGCGCCAGCACCTGCTCTTCCGGTGTGCCGGCAACCGCTGCCATGCGTTTCGCAGTCTGCAGGGGATGCTGGTCCACCAGCGGACGCTGCACCACCCGGGGCGTGCGCCCGAGCAAGTTCTTCGCCGGTGTTGCGGCGGTTTCTTCGCTGGGTGTCGGCAATGCCCGCGTCCACAGCACTCCGGCAATGGCGGCCGCCACCAGGAGAAGCAGTACGATCGCGATGATCCAATGCCGAGCTTTCATAATGATTCTGAGACTACGCGTCAGATCACTTTAGCAAGAAACGTGTTCTCGTGCGACGGACTGCGACCTCGTCATTTCTCGACCGGACGACCAGAGCCAGAGCCGCTAAGTAGCGGCAAATGCCGCACACGTTCGTAATGTGCCCCGAGGAAACGAGAACCGTAGAATTATGCGAGACGCGCATGATCGAATCGCTGCAATGGATTTTCGACGCAACACTGCCCGGCGGGCCATGGAAGCCGGTTTCCCGCCCGGCGCTGGTGGCATGGCTGATTTTCTATACAGGATTTCTCGTCTATGCGTTTTCTGCCCATGGCGGATTTCTCTTCATCGACAGCGCTAATCTAGTGGTGCACGAGGGCGGACACAATCTTTTCTACTGGTTTGGTCCCACGCTGTGCTTGTGGGGAGGCACGCTGCTGCAGTGGCTGGTCCCGTTTCTGCTGGCGGCATATTTCTTCGCCGAACGCCAGACCACTGGTTTCGTTTTCTGCTTGTTTTTCTTTTTCGAGAACTGGCTCTATACCGCGACTTACATGGCTGACGCTCGAGCCCAGGTGCTGCCGCTGGTCACGACCGGGGATCCGGACTTCGTGGAGCATGATTTTTTCAAAATCTTTTCCAGCCTCGGCGTGCTCAACCACGACACACAGATCGCTGCCGTGGTACGGGTGTTGGGCTGGTGTGGGATGCTGGCTTGCGTCGCGTGGCTGGCGATGCGGCTGAGAGTAAGAAACTCGGAGCAAACAAGCGCGATGCCTTTTCCCAAGCCCGCGATTTCTCTGGTCGAGCGCTACCCGGGAAAGGCGCGCACAGCCACAGCAGCTGGCCTCCCTGATTCGAATCGAGAACAATTCGACCGCAAACCTGCTCCGGGAAAATGAATCGTGCCTACGGAACCCAGTCCGCAATAAAAATGTTGGTTTCGTGCGGGGCCTTGGCGTTGCGGTTGGAGGCCCAAACCAGTTTCTTGCCGTCGGGCGAAAACATGGGGAATCCGTCGAAGCCGTCGCTGTAGGTGACGCGCTCGAGGCCGGTGCCGTCGGGATTAATCAGCCACAATTCAAAGTTGCCCATGCCGCCGGTAGCGTGGGTTTCGGGATCGTAATTGGACGAAAAGATGATGCGCTTCCCGTCGGCGGTGTAGGCCGGGCCGAAGCTCGCTGCGCCCAGATTTGTGATCTGCTTTTTTTCGCTGCCGTCGGCTTTCATGGTCCAGATTTCTAGCGAGGTCGGGCGGATCAGATTCTGCGTGAGCAACTCTTTGTAGTCGGAGATTTCCTTTTCCGTTTGCGGATGGTAGGCGCGATAGACAATCCACTTGCCGTCGGGTGAGAAGGTCGGACCGCCGTCGTAGCCTAGTTCGTGGGTGAGTTGTTTGACGTGGGTGCCGTCGGCGTCCATGGAATAAATGTCGAGATCGCCGTTGCGCATGGACGTAAAAGTAATTTTCTTGCCATCGAGTGAGATTGTGGCCTCGGCGTCATAGCCTGGAGTTTTTGTGAGTTGCTTCAGATTCGATCCGTCGGGATTTGCGGTGAAGATGTCGTAGCCGGAGTAGACCGCCCATACGTAGCCTTTCGAAAAGTCAGGCCGCGGCGGGCACTCCGGGCTGGCCAGGTGGGTCGAAGCGTAAAGAATCTTCTTGCCGTCGGGATAGAAAAAGCTGCAGGTGGTGCGTCCCTTACCGGTGGAGACCATGTGCTGGTCGCTGCCGTCGATGTTCATTATGAAAATCTGGTCGCACTTCACGTCGCCATGGGAGGACTGGAAGATCAGTTTCTTGCTGTCGGCGGAGAAATAGGCT
>Ga0307476_10000460_pt1 | contig 32253 bp, 20 predicted proteins | sample atmos_gasesECM2C_2_FD_203314 | JGI IMG/M metagenome (GOLD analysis project Ga0307476, IMG submission 203314) | Hardwood forest soil microbial communities from Morgan-Monroe State Forest, Indiana, United States - atmos_gasesECM2C_05 | ecosystem: Environmental > Terrestrial > Soil > Temperate...
TAGTCCTTCCACTCCCACAAGCTCTCAATATAGGATTCAAAGAGTTCCACAAAGTTACGGCGAGGGTGCGCTGTGGGTCAACCGGGCTTCCTAGCCTGCCCATCTGAGTGTTGCTGGGCTCAGCTTTTGCTGGCCTATGGCATGCTTTAGGGGCATACTATGCGCGGAGCTTCGCAAGGAGCTCCTCAGTTCCAGCATGTTCGAGCTTAAGACATTAGCGACGAAGGTTGATCCGCCGGCTGCTCCCGACCGGCGTCCCAGCAATTCGCCCGAGCCGAAGCAGCGGCGCATGATGGTGGTGGCACTCATCCTGCTCCTCGTCGCTTTGGGAGTGGTGCTTTACCACGATCGTAGTTTCTGGTTCCCTGACAACGAGGAAGCTGACGCCCAGACGCCGTCGCGGGGCGCTGCTCCGGATGTCACTACTCAGTCGCAGGCGGATGCTAGTAGTCCGGTGTCACTGCCCCAGAAGAAGTCGAGCGATAAGAGGTCGCAGCCGAGATTGTCGCAGTCGAAATCCATCCAGTCTAAATTCAGGCAGTCTGAATTCAGGCAGTCTAAATCCACGACCGCGGCGAACGCCGGCCCGGCCGATCCGTCTCCATCCAGTGCGCCTGACACGACCACACCGGCCGACGCTCCACCGGGCATGGTTACGACCGCTAGAACCGTGCTGCCGCCGCTTGAAATCGAAGTTGTTGCCGGAGACGTTCATCGCGCTGTCCATCCCGGCACCAACGCGGTACACGTCGATCTTCAGCCGAACTCGCCGACAGAGTCGGTTTCTCAGCCTCCTGCGGCGGGTAGCGGGAGTGATACTACGGCTAGCGTGGTCCGCACCGCCGCTGAACGTGTGCAGGTTTCCGGGGACACCGCTGAGGTCGTCAGCCGCCCAGTCCAGCCGGGTTATCCTCTGCTGGCGCGGCAAATGAAAGTGCAAGGCTCGGTAATTCTGCAGGCGCTCATCGGTCGCGATGGCTTGATCCAGGATCTCCGCGTGCTCAGCGGCCCGCCCATCCTCGCCAGCGCCGCACAGGAAGCGGTGAAGCAATGGCATTTCAAGCCGCACTACCTCGGCTCTGAGGCCGTCGAAACCCAGGCCCGCATCACCGTCAACTTCACCATTTCCACCAACTGACCCCTCTGAAGTCCGCGCGAATTCTGCCGATAAGCCCAATAGTCAGGGATATCCCTTGACTACACATGTCTCCATTCCTGAACGACCCAGAGATCTGTCGCGGCATCCTCGAAAGCCTGCCAGCCGGTCTTTGTGTGGTCGACATGGAAAAGAAAATTGTTTTGTGGAGCGACGGCGCGGAGCGCATTACCGGACGTCTGCGTCACGAAGTCATTGGCCACTCCTGTATCTCGGAGGCCCCGCTGCAGTGCAATCAGCCGGGCTGTGAATTCTGCCGCGAAGATGGTGCCGTCGCCCGCGCGATTAAGACTTCGCACCAGACCGAGGCCGACGGCCTTCTGCGCCACAAAGCGGGCAATGAGATTGCCGTCCGTATCCGCGCCGTTCCCGTGCACAACCAGCACGGTTCGATCGTCGGCGCCGTCGAAACATTTGAGGAACTGCAGTCAACAAGTCCGAACGATCGCGGCGAAAGCGCCACGCCTCCCGGCTGCACCGACGACGTTACGAACGTGGCCAGCCACGCTCTGATGCGGTCCCACCTGCGCGAGACCCTGACTACGTTCGTCGAGTTTCAAGTGCCCTTCGCCGTGCTGTGTGTACGCCTCGAAGGCTTGCAGCATTTCCGCGCCAGTCTAGGACCGGAGCCAGCTTCCTCTTTACTGCGCGCCGCTGCGCGTTCGCTTGAGGGCGCGCTGTGGAAAACCGACTTTGTCGGTCGCTGGGCAGACGATCAGTTCCTGGTCATCCTGAACGGTTGCCGCGAAGAAGTGCTGCCCTCGGTTCGAGAACGGGTCCGCCGCATGCTCTCGAGCGATGAAATCGAGTGGTGGGGCGAACGGCGATCGCTGCCGATTTCCATCGGCCATGCCACCGCTCAGGCCAACGACACCGTCGAATCCATCATGGAGCGAGTAAACAAATCACTGGAGACGGCTGCGGCAGGGCGAACACGGGCCGCCTCTGCTTCAAGTGAAACTTCCGGGAGTTAGAGAATGTTTGCGATTATCGGCATCGTCGTGGTTTTCGGTTGCGTGGTGGCCGGCTATCTGATGGAACACGGCAACCTGCGCGTCCTGGTTCAACCTGCAGAATTAGTGATCATCGGCGGCGCGGCCGTGGGCACGCTCCTGGTCGCGAATCCGCTCCATATTCTCAAGAAAATTGCCGGAGGAGTCGGTGGAGTTTTCGGCAGCTCCAAGTTCGGCAAGCAGACCTATATCGATACCCTGAAAATGATGTACGACCTGCTGAACAAAGCCCGCAAAGACGGCTTGATGGCCCTTGAAACCGACGTGGAAGAGCCCGCGAAGAGTCCGGTTTTTTCCAAGAACCCGGCCTTCCTCAAGAACCACCACGTGTGCGATTTCGTCTGCGACTCCCTGCGCATGGCCATCACCGGAATCGACGCCTTCGATCTCGACCAGATGCTCGACCTCGACATGGAAGTTCACCATCACGATTCCACTCAACCCACCGCCGCGCTCAGCACCATGGCCGATTCGCTGCCCGGCCTGGGGATTGTGGCCGCCGTGCTCGGTGTCGTGATCACCATGGGAGCGCTCGGCGGCCCTCCCGAGGAAATTGGTCACAAGGTAGCAGCGGCGCTGGTCGGAACGTTTCTCGGCATCCTGCTGTGTTACGGACTGGTGGGGCCGATCGCGACCAATATGACCAAAGCAGCCGAAGAAGAGCACGCCTTCCTTTATGTGATGCGGGTTCTGATGGTTTCTTTCTTGAAGGGCACCGCCCCCATCATGGCCGTGGAAGTGGCCAGACGCGCGGTGCCGGGCCACGTAAGGCCCTCGTTCAAGGAACTGGAACAGGCTTGCCGTGGCGGAGGATCGGCGGCGGCCGCAGCCGCGGCCTCCTGATCTTCAGCTGTCGAGAAACAACATGGACCCCAAAACGCGCCCCATCATCATCCTCAAGAAAAAAGGCGGCCACGGCGGCCATCATGGCGGCGCATGGAAAGTCGCCTATGCCGACTTCGTCACGGCCATGATGGCGCTCTTTATCGTCCTCTGGCTGCTTAACTCCAGCAAACAGATTCAAGTAGCCGTCGGCGGATATTTCAAAGATCCCACTGGAACTTCGAAAAAAGTCGGCTCCAACATGGTGGGCGCGGGAGAGAATTTCGTCCTGACCCGCGACAATATGCCGAAACTGAAAGACCAACTGCAACAGGCCATGAAGCAGATGACGGACTTCGAGAAATTGAAGAACCACATCGAAATGACAGTGACCGCCGAAGGACTGCGGATTGAGCTTTCAGAATCGGCCAAGGGCACATTTTTTGACAGCGGGAGCGCCAAACTAAATGCCGACGGCAGCGAGTTGCTCCTTACGCTGGCCCAGGAACTGGGGAAGCTCCCCAACAAGCTCTCGATCGAAGGCCACACCGATTCCCAGCCTTACACGTCCCCGACTTACGGGAACTGGGAACTCTCCACCGACCGCGCCAATGCGGCCCGCCGTGTTATGCAGGCGCACGGAATCAGGGCAAATCAGGTCACCCAAGTCCGCGGATTCGCCGACCAGCGTTTGCGCAAGTCCGACGCCCCACTCGACCCCGCCAACCGCCGCATCTCGCTCATCGTGCAATACATCATCAAGAGCGACGATGACGAAGCCAAACCCGCCGCGGCCAGTGAAAGTGCCACCACCGTGCCGAATTCCCCAGCAGTCGCCAAGCCATCCGCCGCGAAGCAATAGCCGAGTCTTTGTTCTATAGCCCAACGCCGCCGATCTCCCAACCGTCTCGCCCGGATTCGCCGTTGACCCTCGCCCACGGCTGTGCCACACTGCTCGCGGATTCCTTATGCTCCGTTACCGCGCCCTTGCGTATCATCCCGCCGTGCGGATCTTCCGCGTCTGTTTCCTCCTGGCTTGCTTACTCTGCGCGACTGCAATGGCCCAGCGCGCAGACGTCGACCAGACCCAGCGGTTGGATTTCTCCACAAACTACAACACCGCTCCCGGCACAGGAGTGCTCGTCTTCACCGTGTATGGCGAAAAAAAAGGCACTCATCTCGATCGCCAGGCATTGCTGCAACTCATGAACCCGGCTAATCAGTCAGCCACCTGGCAGACCACCAGTGACACTTCACGGGGAGTCTTCACTGACCTGCCATACGGAAGTTATAACGTGGAGGTCAGCGCCGTCGGCTACCTTAGTATTCAAAAAGAGGTGCTGGTCAAAAACTCCGACGGCCCGTCGATGGTCGACATCGTTCTCAGCCGGGATCCTTCCGCCATCCATCTCGATGTATCCGACACGGTGATGACGCCGAAAGCCAGGAAGCAAACCAAGCGCGCGATTTCGGCACTCAAGTCGGGAAAGCTCAAAGAAGCGGAGAAGCAACTGGATGCCGCCTATAAGTTGTCTCCCGCCAGCCCGGATCTGAACTTCCTGCTTGGGTACTTATATTTTGCGGAAAGGGATTTGGCTAAGGCGGGTACCTACCTGGGAACAGCGGCGGATCTGAACCCCCACGATGCCCAGACGCTCACCTTGCTCGGCAGGACTGGCCTGGCGCGCCAGGATTACCCGGCGGCGCGATCAGCTCTGGAGCGGGCCATTCTGGCGGACCCCGAAAACTGGCTCCCGCACAACCTGCTGGCCGATGCCTACCTTCACCAGCAAAACTACGAGAAGGCGCGTGACCAAGCGCAAATCGCCATCACCGTTGGAAAAAACATGGCCGCTCCCGCCCATCTTGTCCTTGGAGAGGCCTTGCTCAATCTAGGCGAGGATCAGCAGGGTATTGCAGCTCTAAATGTCTTCCTGCACCAAGCGCCGCAACATCCTATGGCGGGCCAGGTTCGAGCCCTGATTGCAGATGTCGAGCAGCATCCCTCCATTTCCGATTCTTCCGACGAACTGCCCAAATCCTCGACCAGCCTCTCCGACGTGGATCCTGCTGCGGCGCTGGATGCACCCGACCTTTCCGTGAAATCGTGGCAACCTTCTCGCATTGACGACGTCAAACCGTCCGTCGCAACCGGCGCTCTTTGTCCCTCCGAAAAAGTGATTGCAGAGTCTGGCAAACGCGTGCAGCAGTTCGTCCAGGATGTCGCGCGTTTCGCAGCCGTGGAAGATCTCTTGCATCAATCCCTTGACTCTTTCGGCATCCCGGTCCGCACTGAAACCCGTAGATACAACTACGTAGCCTCCATCTCCGAACCCGACCCCGGATTCCTTGCGGTCGACGAATACCGCTCCGGCGAAGTCGCCAGGGACCAATATCCAGACCACATCGCCAGCACTGGCTTCGCCGCTCTCGCTCTCGTCTTCCATCCCGACATGCGAGACAACTTCTCCATGGTCTGCGAAGGCCTGGGGGACTGGCATGGACAGGCATCGTGGCTCGTGCATTTCCGCCAACGCAGTGACCGACCCAACCTCATCCACAGCTACAAGATTGGCAATCAGATCTATCCCGTGGCCCTGAAAGGAAGAGCCTGGATCACAGCCGATAACTTCCAAATCGTTCGCATCGAGTCCGAGATGGTCAACCCCATGCCCGAAATCCTCCTTCTCGGCGAGCATCAAGTCGTAGAATACGGACCCGTCCCGTTTCCCAAAAAGAACACCTCGCTCTGGCTACCCAAGAGCGCGGACATCTATTTCGATTTCCGCAAACACCACTACTATCGCCGGCATAGCTTCGACCATTTCATGCTCTACTCCGTCGATTCCGAGGAAAAACGGAAAGAGCCAGTAGCCAAGCCTGAAGGGAAAGAAATGAAAGGTCAATCGTAGAGAACATAGCTCTGCTACGTCTCGTTTCTGCAAGATGTGGCAGGTCTGCTGTTCCGTCTCTGCACATCGGGCGCTCTCCTTTTCTCTTTAACAGTCCACCGTTCTTCCCTATACTGGCGGGGCGTTAGACCGATGGGGTTCTTCGCCACAGCGGCCCAGGATCTCGGCGCCCCCCGATCGAACATCAGCTCGCACAAGAATCAGGAGGAACGGAGTGAATCGGAAACTGTATGTACTACTGCTATCCATTGCAGCGTTTGCCTCAGCCGCAGTGATCGAGGGTCGCGCCCAAACCGTGATGACGCGCCATGTGCGCGAAGCCACACTCAATGGGCAGGCCAGGCTGCTGGGTCGCGTTCCGGCCACGCAAATCATGCAATTGGATGTGGTTCTGCCGCTGCGCGATCCCGCGGGGCTGGACTCCTTTTTAGCCGACTTGTCCAGCTCGACCGTCCCCAACTATCGTTCTTTCCTGACTCCAGCCGAATTCACTGAGAAGTTCGGCCCCACGCAATCCGACTATGACGCAGTGGTGCGCTACGTTCTGGAGCACGGCCTCGCTGTGGTTGGCGGCTCGCGAGATGGCATGGAAGTACAGGTTAAAGGACCAGTATCGGCCATCGAGTCGGCCTTCCATCTGAACCTGCTGACCTACCAGCATCCCACTGAGAACCGCACTTTTTATGGGCCCGATCGTGAGCCCACTGTCGATCTGCCGTTCGCGCTGTGGCACATCTCGGGCTTGGATAACTTCTCGATTCCTCACCCCATGTATGTAAAGAAGAGCGACTACGCCAAGGCCCACGGCATCGCGCCCGAAGATGTCGTCCGTCACGCCACCACCGGCTCCGGACCTTCGGCTTCGTTCCTTGGCAGCGACATGCGCGCCGCCTACTACGGCGGCACGGCTCTCACTGGCGCCGGCCAGAATCTGGGATTGTTCGAATATCTGGGCACCGATCTCGCCGACCTGAACATCTATTTCAAGAATGCGAAGCAGACCAATAAAGTGAAAGTCACATTGCTCTCAACCGACGGCACCAGCACCAGCTGCATCTACGTCGACGGTTGCGATGACACTGAGCAGACTTTGGACATGACACAGGCTATCGGCATGGCGCCCGGCCTCGCCAGCCTGGTGATGTACGTCGGCTCGCTCGACACCGCCATCATCAGCGCCATGACCACTCACACCCCCCTGCCTACTACAATCGGATGCTCGTGGGGCTGGACTCCCGCCGATGCGGGCGCGCTCGCTCCATACTTTAAGAAGATGACCGCGCAGGGCCAGAACTTCTTCGTAGCTTCGGGCGACGATTCCACATGGACGAAGAACGGCAATGCAGAGGCTTGGCCAGCCGACGATGCCAGTATCATTTCCGTCGGCGGAACTGACCTCACGACCGCCAAAGCCGGCGGTGCGTGGAAATCGGAGACGGCGTGGTCCGATAGCGGCGGAGGCTTCTCGCCGGATAAAGTCGCCATTCCCGCGTGGCAAAAGCTGGTTGGCGTAATCAATTCCAGCAACAAAGGCTCGACCAGCTACCGCAACGGCCCAGACGTCTCCGCCAACGCCAATTTTACGTTTTACGTCTGCGCCGACCAGAGCGGCTGCACCGCCAATGAGTATGGTGGAACCAGCTTCGCCGCTCCCATGTGGGCGGGCTACATGGCCCTGGTCAACCAACAACTAGTCGCTGACGGATTCAAAACGCTCGGCTTCATCAACCCTTATCTCTATGCGTTTGGGGTGAGTACAAGCTATGCCACGGATTTCCACGACATTACTAGCGGCAAGTCCGGCGGCTACTCGGCTGTGAAAGGCTACGATTTGGTCACCGGGTGGGGCAGCCCCAACGGCATAGGTCTGATTAACGCCTTGGTCGGCAAGAAATAGCATGGGGGTTTTTCGTGCGTTGAATGTTGCACGATAACTTGAACAAACTTACCTGAACAAACAACAGGCCCGGACTTCGAATCCGGGCCTGTTTTTGCCCTTTGCTGGCTTCCAGAGTGCCATTTACTTAGGCCCTGGAACGCACTACAATCCGAGTCCAGGTTTTAAGGAAATCTCTCCGGTCAACGCCCCCTCACCGGAAAACTGGGGTTGAACTTGCAGGACCAACCCACAAAAATCGGCAAGTACGAAGTCGTCGACCTGATCGGCCGAGGCGGGATGGGTGTGGTCTATAAGGCACGCGACCCCCAGCTTGACCGCCTGGTCGCCATCAAGATGATCATCGGGGCGAACCCCGCCCTACTCAAGCGATTCGACGTGGAAGCGCGGTCAACCGCCGGCCTGCAACACCAGAACATCGTCACGATTTACGATTTCGGCAACCAGGACGGAAACCCCTACCTGGTCATGGAATATCTCGAAGGATCGAGCCTGGAGTCGGCCATTTCCTCCGGGCGCCCCATCAGCCTTGCCAACAAACTGCGCATCTGCATCAACATTTGCAACGGTCTGGCGTACGCCCACGAGCGCGGCATTATCCATCGCGACATCAAGCCCGCGAACGTGATGTTGCTGAATGACGACAGTGTGAAGATCGTCGATTTTGGAATAGCCCGAATCGGCGATACCGGAATCAGCCGCACCGAAGTTGTCGGCAGCCTGCACTACATGTCGCCGGAGCAGTTCCAGAACACTCCGCTCGATATCCGAACCGACATTTTTTCCACCGGAGTCGTTCTTTACCGGCTTCTCACCGGCACGCTTCCCTTCCAGGCAGCGGGAGAAGCGGCGGTCATGTATCGCATTATTCATGACAATCCTCTGCCTATCGGTTCCTACGTCCAGGGCTACCCGCCCGAACTGGATTCAATCGTCGCCAAAGCCCTCGCCAAAAACCGTGAAAACCGTTATGCCAGTTGCCGCGACCTCGCTTTCGATCTGCAGCTTTTGCGCGAGCAGCAGAAAGGTACGGACGTACGCGAGTGGCTGCAGCGCGCGGAAACCGCGATCCAAAAGGCGGAATGGAACAAGGCTGAGGAATGCCTGAAACAGCTCCTTCGAATCGAAGAGCACAACACGCGCGCCTACCAGATGCTGGGCGAGGTGCAGGAGCGCATTCGCCAGCAACGGCGCATAGAACAATCCCGCCAGCTGCGCACGCAGGCTGACGAAGCGTTCCTCGATCGCCGCTACGACGACGCGCTCAACATTCTTTCGCAAGCAATCGACGTCGACGGGACGAATCAGGATCTGTTGCGTCTGCGACAGTCCGTTCAGGAAGCAAAGACTCGTGCCACTCGCCTGCACCACGCACTGCGCCGGGCCGAGGGCGCGCAGCAGGCCGGAGACCTCGACGAAGCAAAACGGGCGGTCAGTGAGGCGCTTGAACTTGACCCCGATGAAACCTCCGCCAAGGCGCTGCGCTTCGTCATTTTCAAGCAGGTCGAAGAGCGAGATCGTAAGCAGGCGCTCCGCAAGCTGCTTGACGATGCCCGCGACCAGCTTGCAGCCCGCGATCTAACCCGGGCGCTTGAAACTCTGCAGGTAGCCGAGGCGATTGATTCCTCATCCGTGGAACTCCGCTCTCTGCAAAAAGTTGCCAACACCGCCCGCGAGCAGCAACTGCGCAAAGCGGAGTTGGAGAAGCTGAGCCGGAAAATCGAGGAAGCCGCAGCCCGCGAAGACTACGAGCAAGCGGCTGCCATCGCCAGCGAAGGATTGCAGCGCTATCCCCAGGAATCCGGACTACTGAAGCTGAAAGCTCTCGCCGAAGCGGAGCAAAAACGGATCAGGCTAATCGCCTACGCGCATGAGCAGCTTGTAGCCGCTAATGACCTGCTCGAGGCTGGCAAGACGCTCGAAGCTCTCTCCGTGGTGGAGAGAGCACTGCAAGACGTTCCCGGAGAATCGCAACTGGAGTCCCTGCGGACGGCGATCAAGAATCGACTGACGCAAGAAGACGCGGAAGTCCACAAGCGTACTTTGCTGGAACGCGCCAAAGAGGCGCTGGGAAGAAGAGAATTCCGCGAAGCGATTCGCCTACTGGAAGCGGCGCAAAGCGAATTCCCTGGCCGGACCGAGATCGAAGAATTGTTGCGGGCCAGCCGCAAAGAGCTGTCGCGGGAAAAGTTGGTCGGAGAAGTGCTTCAGTTCTCTCAACAACTTCTGTCGCAAAAAGGCCCGCAGGCCGCGGCCGAGTATCTCGAGGAACAAGTTCAGTTCGTCACCGATGATCGGGTACGTGCCGCGCTCGCGGACGCGCGCCGCAATTCCGAGCACCTGCGCAAGCGAATCCAAAACGCTTTCGAGGAAGGCCAGCGCATCTTGCGCGAGCATGGCTCACAGGAAACCCGAAAGTATCTCGAGGCGCAACCTCCACAATTTTTGGAGTCGGCCGAGTTTCAGACTCTGTCGGAAATGTTGCGCAAGCACGAAGCCTGCGAGAGTCTCGATCGCGAATTAGGCAAGCAGAGTGATATCGATGCCCAGGTTCGAGTCGCAGAAGAAGCCGCCCGGAAGAATCCAGAGAACGGAGAGATCGCTACCAGGCTTGCAGTAACGCGCGAACGCAAGAAAGCGATACAGGAGATCGTCGAGCGGGCCGGCGCTTTGGAAACAGCGAGACAATACAACGCAGCGGCGCACCAGATGGGTCTGCTGCGTAAATTGCATCCGCGCTACACGAACCTCGAGCGCGAGATTCAACGGTTGCAGCGTCTGGATGAGCAGCAGAAAAGTTTGGCTGCAAAGCCTGCCCCACAGGCGACACCGGCGCCACCGGCCGATTTGCGGGCTACGCGCATGATTGGATCGCCGGGCACGGTAGAGAGCGAAGTCGCCCCGACCCAGTACCTGGCGCCCTCGGCGGACGCAACGCTCACGCCAGGATCCCGCGCCAGCGGAATTTCCCGAACGAAACTGTTGGGCATCGGCGCGGCAGCGCTTGTCGTTGTAGCCGTCGCCATCGTGTGGGCTCTGTCCGGCTCGAGCGCCATCGCGGTACATATTCAGACTGTTCCCTCCAACGGCATAATCCGAGTTGACGGCAAAGCCTGCCCATCACCCTGCGCGCCGAAATTGTCGGTTGGTTCGCACGACGTCGCAGCGCAGCATACGGGATACGCCGCGTTCGCCGAAAGAATTACCGTGGCCCGCGGCGGCCCAACTGATTTCACTTTACCGTTGACCGCCGAGCCGACTTCGACAGCGACGGTGGGTTCGATCACAGTCCAGACCAATGTCGAGGGAGCCGACGTCCTGGTCGACGGAGCACTCGCAGGAGTGACCGGAAGCGATCATCGTCTGGTCGTTCCGGGGGTCGCTCCAGGCGCGCACACTGTCGCGGTCAGAAAGTCTGGATACCAAAACGCCAGGCCGCAACAAGTGGCAGTTGCTCAAGGCCAGCAGCTTAACCTGCCCCTCAGTCTGGTTGAGGCCAGGGGCTCAAGCAACGCTCCGACTGATCAGTACTTAATGGTGCAAGGCCCATCGGGCGCTCGCGTAGTGGTCGACCAGCATCCGCCGGAATCGATCCCAACCTCTGGCCATTTGTCGATAAACGTGCCGCCGGGTCCGCACAACGTCGAAGTAAGAGCGGACGGCTATCAGGCCTGGCAAAGCAACGTCCAGGTTCAACCGGGCTCTCGCTTACCGGTCGTGGCAGATCTCAAAGCGCTCGCCAAGCCGGTGGCAACGACGACTCCAGAAACGCACAATCCTCCGGTCGCCGCGCCCACTGCAACTTTGATTGCAAGTTCAGACACCGTCGAGAAAGGAGAGTCTGTCGAACTTCGCTGGGACACCAAGGGCGCGACCGACGTCACGATCGACGGCCAGAAAGTTCCTGCGCAAGGAACCATGAAGATTACTCCCACAGATTCCGGGAATCACAATCTCATTGCCCACGGCCCAGGAGGCGACGCGAAAGACGTCGCTCACGTGGAAGTCAAGCCACCTACGCCAACGAACGCAACCGACGACCAGAGCGGCATCCAGGGAGTGCTCGACGCCTACGTGGTCGCATTTCAAGGCAAAGACCCGGTCCAGTTGAGGCGCATTTGGCCGACCATGACCGACAAGAAGTTCAAAGACATGCAGGGTAGCTTCAAAGATGCCGAATCATTTCACATTAACGTCCGTAAAACTGGCCCCGCACAAGTGACTGGGAAAACAGCAGTCGCCACCTGCATTCAAGATGCACAGATCAAGCCCGCAGGCGGACAGACCCAGTCGTTCAGCCAACCTGCTACGTTCTACCTCAAGAAGCTGGGTGATCGCAGCAGCGACTGGACGATCGACCGAGTCGAATACGGAAAAGCCACCCGCTAGCATCACTCATTCCGCGCTTTCCATCCCTGCAATCCGGTTTCTCTTGACAAGTGAAGTTGCGAAGGTTATTCTCGGCCCTCATTAGGGGGTTGGCCGAACCTCCCTGCATCACTTCGTCATCTCTTGGGGCTCCGCGCTTTCTTTGAAACTCGATCGCATCCGATTCCCCCCTTTCAATCGGAGAGGACAGCCGCGTTTCTCAGGAGAATCGAACTCTAGCGATTTGCCCGAAAGCGTCAGGAGTACCTATGACTACAGCGCCTGAATTCTGTAAGCCTTCGAAGACCTCTGCCCTTCGACAGTTCTGCTCCGCCCGCATTTTGGCTCGAGCCGTTGCCCTGTTGTTCGCCATGTTGTTCATCATCGCAGGCATTGGCTCCTATGCAGAGGCCCAGTCAGTGGGCTTTGTCGTGAACTCCGCAGACGGAACCGTCACTGTCCTCGCCAACGCGACTACCACGCTGGACGCTCAAAATTTCTCGGAGGACACGCTGCAAACCGTGAGCTTTCCCACACAGTCCGGACAGTCCGCAGTGCAGCTCGTGGCCACTGCAGTGGCGCCCGCCGCTGGCAGCAAGAATCCTCCCACTCGACTCGTCTACGTAACCGACCAGAAAAATAACCAACTCTGGTCTTTCGACATCAGCACCATTTCCCAGGCAAATGCCGTGGCGAAACCGGTGACTATCGCTGCCGGTTCATGTTCTCCCGTGTTCAATAAACCGGGCGCGATCGTGATTGCAACTCCCGGGTCTTCGATCTTTGGCTATGTGGCGAACCAGGGCGATGGCACGGTTTCGATCATCAACTTGTCGACTTCGACGTGCGCCGCGAAAACAGCCGCGCTGGGAACGATTACCGGCATCGCGGCGTCTCCGGATATGAACGAAGTGTTCGTGCTTACCTCCACCGTGGGGGCGGCCGCCGCTCTGTGGGAGATCGATACCTCGACGCAGACCGCCACCAGGATCAACACGTCTGCGCTTGGTCTGTCGAACCCGGTTTCGATTAACGTGCAGAATGACGCCTCGGGATGCTACTTCCTCGCCATCGGCGACAAAGGCAACTCGGGCGTGTTTCTAGCCGGTGTTGGCCCCGCGAGTGACGCGAACTGTCCTGCCAATGCGACTCCGACGACTGCGGCAATAGTTGACCCCCAGACTAATCCGGTAACGCTCTCCGGCCAGAATTCTGCGAATCCCATCTCCATCGCTTCTACGGTCGTTCCGGGACAATCCTCGGGCAGCATCTACGTGGCTGACGCGGCCAACAATGCGGTCTGGGAGATTGACTGCGTGACCGACGGGGGCCTGATATGTTTCGTAAACCAGTCAAGTCCTATCGTTTTGAATGACGGCGCCACACCGACCACGATGGCGATATCTGTCACCCAGTCGGTCGGCGAAACCACGAACCAATACCTCTATGTCGCGGGCACTACGTCCTCAGGGCCGGAGCTGCAGAATTCCAACATCGGCGCAAGCGGCGGGCTATTCTCTTTTTCGGATAGCTCCGTAATCGCGGGCAATGGCCCCCAGAGCCTGATCTTCACCGTGCCCGATCCCAAGGATCCGCCGGTGACGTGGTTTATCTCAGCCAGCGGCGGCAGCGGTTTCTTCCGGGGTCCCACTTGGGTTATGCCGACCACTGGCGTACTCACGATCCTGGGCAGCACCATTGTGGATCTCAGTTTGCCGAATCCAACTCTTAATCTGAATTTCGGGACGACCGCGGCCAACGGTCAGTTCGGCTCCGCCATTATCTACTGCGCCCCCTTCGGAGGAGGCACGGGTGAAACTACTTGTCCTGCCACGGACGGAGTAGCTGGCGCAAATGCAGTAGGCGGTCAGTCCTCCACCACCAGCGGAGGCGGTGGATCCGGCGGCCAACCCACCGGTCTCGATCTCCCCGCCAGCACCGTGTTCACGATTACGCTGGAAGCCTGCTCGGAAGCTACCTGTCCAACCACTCCCAATCCTGCCACCGACACCGTACTGTCCCAGCAAATCGCCGCGGGCGGAGTTTGTGCCCTCACTCTCACTCCATCGCCGAATACCGGCCTTAACAACGTGGCCATCGGACAACCAGTAAACGCACAGATTGACTGCGTTGCTCCGGCCACTCCCAAACCACTAGCAGGCGACAACCTCACCTCCACCATCACGTGGAAGACGGGGACGACGGGGACCGTGAGTTGCACCCCGCAAACATGTACCGTCGGCACTCCGGTTGGCGGATACACGTACGAAAATGCCACCATGTCATTCCCCAGCAACACCTACACCGCGGCCGGCAACTACCCCATTACGATTCAGGGCAGCGACACCACTGAGGGAGTTCCGATTCTCTTCACCGGCACTTTGCCAACAGTCGTCGTAAACGGTCCCACCATCAGCGTAAGTCCAGCCGGAACCGCCAGCAATCCGACGCCGGTTCAACTGCTGCGCACCCAGGCATTCACGGGAACTTTGGATTTCTCTGCCAGCACCCCCACTGTAACCTGGACTCTTAGTTCCGGCGGCGCGCCCTGCTCTCCTGGCTGCGGAACCATCACGAACACGCAGGCGACGCAAATAACGGGAACCCTCGACTACAACATCTCCGCCACCTACAACGCACCGTCAGGTCTCGTTGCCGGGACGATCATACTTACGGTTGCAGCTGAGGGCGCCAGCACGCAAGCGTTTCTAGCGACCACAGCGTCCGTCACGACGCCTCCTCCGGCCTGCACTCTCAGTTCTCCTCCCACGTCGGGGCAGACGGGACTCGCCGTAACAGTCACGCTGTCTTGCACGGCACCGGCGGGCGACTCCTTGAGCGCAACTGTCAACTGGTCCGACGGAGCGCCACAGACCATGCCCGGGACTGCCGACAGCACCGGAACCGCGACGCTCACCTTCACGCACACTTATGCCACCGTCGGAAATTACGCGGTCAGCGTCACGTCCATCCAGGACATCACGACCGGCTTTACGGGAACTCCGCCCGCGGCGTTCTCCGTCACCGTGTATCAGACCCCAACTGTTACTCCCGTGCAGACTACCGTCTCCCTGGCAGCCGGACAGTCTGTGACGTTCGCCGTGAACTTCTCGGGAGGCGTGTCGGACGCAAACATCACGCTCACCAATTTCGCGTGTCAGAACCTGCCCACTGGAGCCAGCTGCGCATTCTCACCGGCATCGATCACGCTGGACGGCAACGGAAACAGCACCAATACGCTGGAGCTAACCGTCTCATTGACAGCGCCCCCAACTTTGTCCAGGTTCGCTCCTTCCGGCGACTCGCGGCAGATTTTGCTTGCATCGATCTTCGGCCTTCCGTTGTTCGGTCTAGTCATCCTGGGCGCGGTTCCAGGCGACAAAGAACGAAAACGCCAACGACAAGTTTGGTGCGCGCTGCTTTTCATTCTCGTCCTCATGTGGATGCCGGCATGCTCAAGCGTGTCGCAATCCAACGTAGCCTGCCCCACGTGCGCGCCACCGGGCACTTATCCAGTCACCGTGACCGGCAGTTCAGTCAATCCTAACCTGCAGGCGTCAACGGTGTTTCAGCTGACGGTTTCGCAATAGCCGCCGTGAGAAAGACGCTCAACGAATCTATGCAGCTAAGGAATTACGCGGAGTTCACATCTATGCGAAAACTGTTATTGTTTGCCGCCCTGCTAACGGCAATCGTGAATTGTTCATCCGCTCTGGCGCAGACCAACTGTTCTACGTCCGGGAATAGCCATCTCTACTGCGTTCCCATTCTCGCGGTGGAAAACCTGCATGTCCCAGGGGCGACGATAACTCCCACCGTCCCGCCGGCATTTTCCGCTCTGAACGCGTCCCTTGGCATCGAACTCAGCGACGTTCCCAAGCCCTCGCCTGCGTCCGGCATTATCTTTTCCTTCGGACCATCGGGGCTTACGCGCGAGCGCGAACTGGGTCCCATCTTCACCGAAAGGCCGTCAATCGTGGGCCGGCACAAGTTGTATGTCGCGTTTACTTATCAATACTTCGAGTTCGACAAACTTGATTCCGTGTCGCTAAAGAACATCCCGCTGCAGATCAGCGGCTGCCAGAGTGGCACGCCGGGTTGCACCACAAACCCATTCATCGAGACTCAGAGCCGCCTCGATTTGAAGGTCCACCAGTTCACGGTCTATGCCACCTACGGGCTTTTCAACCGGGTCGACGTTTCCGTAGCGGTCCCCATTCTCGACGTTCGCATGGGAATGCACGCTACATGTTTCGTTTGCGGCCAGACGCTGCCCCCAAGCTCAACTTTGCCCAGCGGCGGTCTGCTGGTGTTCACGCCCAATGACACCACCGCCAGCGCTGGCGGCATTGGCGACGTAACCTTTCGCGTGAAAGGGACTCTGGTAAAAGGCGAGCGCGCCGGCCTGGCCGTAGGAGTTGATGTCCGCACGCCCACGGGTAATGATTTGAACTATCTCGGGTCCGGCGCAATTGGAGTTCGGCCCTTCGCCGCGGTCGATTACAGAGCCAGGGTTTCGCCGCACGCCAGCATCGGATATGAGGCCAACGGAAGTTCGGTCCTCGCCAGCACAGATCAGAGCACTGCAAAGTCGCTTCCTAATTTCCTGACTTACACGGCTGGCGCTGACATTGGAGTCAGCAAAAGGTTGAGCGTGACTGGCGACCTGTTGGGAACTGTATACTTTAACGCCAACCGGCTGCTGCTCGGCGCAGTGACTGGACCCCAGGGGCTGGGCAATCCGAATGTCACCTGCAGTTTGACCTCAAACGCGACCTGCCAGGGTCAGACCTTCAACACGAACAGCTTTTCGGTCGGTGCCAAATATAATCCAACCAGAAATCTGATCATCACTGCCAATGTGCTCTTCAAGCTCGACGACAACGGACTGCACTACAAGCCCGCCCCAATGGGTGGAATCTCCTATACGTTCTAGGGAACAACGAAGACGGGCACCGATGCCCCGAACAAATTCAGGCGACAACCACTCGCCACATTGCAACGTACCTGTCAGTCAATCGCATTCGAAGTAAAGCAGACAGCGAAACTGGTTGACACACCCTTGAAACGGTACTAGTATCCCGAGTGTACGCATAAGTTTTTGTGCGTGCCACTCCCCCCTTAGGACAGTTTCTGCCCCCCCGGCACATCTGTGCGAGACAAGTCCCGACAACCTAACTAGTCCTTGGAGGACGCCGTGAAGCGAATAATTCTGCCCGCCTGCCTATTCCTGCTTGTGCCCATCGCTACTGCCCAACTTTACACCGTAACGGATCTAGGACCAGTCACGCCGACTGCAATTAATATCTGGGCTCAGGTTGTCGGCAGCAATAACGGCCAAGCGTTTATCTGGTCGAGAAGCCAGGGCATGCGAAATCTGGGAATAATGCCGGGCGGCACATTCAGCATGGCAGGCGGCATCAACGATCTCGGCGTCGTTACTGGCACTGCCGACGGGCCTGGCACTGTGACCTCTCTCATCCCGTCCTTTCCGAATCAAGACTGTAGCGACCTCATCCAGCCATTTGTATGGACTCCGACAAAGGGTATGCAGGGCTTGGGTACGGTGGCGGGGCCCGAACCCGCTCCTTGGGATGGTTTCTCCGATTGGTGTACGCTTTCGTTCTTTGCGACGGGCATCAATGATCGTGGTGAGGTAGGTGGATACACCGGTCCTCTGCCCGACCTCTATCAGTGGGCTTTCCTTTGGACAAGCACCGGCGGCATGACCACGTTCGGAAGTTCTTTTACACCCACTTTTGCCAATGGAGTTAACATTACCGCCCAGATCGTAGGCCAAAGCGTAGGGGAAATCGGGAATGCAGTATCTTGGAAGAATGGCGTAGAGACGACCCTGGTAGATTTGGGTGCTGGATCGGGTTTGGACTACACCAGTTCAGCGAACGGGCTTAACGACCAGGGGCAGGTTGTTGGCTGGTCCACGACCGTGCCCTTCTACCCCAACTGCGATCTCGACATTACGGTATGTCCTATTCACGCGGTCCTGTGGACGGGAAGTGGAGCAATACAGGATTTAGGAACTCTGGCTGGTGACACTTCGAGCACTGCGTCCAAGATTAATTTCTTCGGAGAGGTTATCGGCTCATCGGGAAACACGATCGATTCTCAAGAGCTGGGCGCAACCGGAGGTGCCGGCTTTGATGGCACAGTTCCGATCACGGTCGTCGGCCGTCCTTTCATTTGGACGGCGCGTAGCGGAATGCGAGATTTGAATTCGTTGATTCCCAGTAGTTCTGGCTGGGTACTCAATTCGGCGAGCGATCTGAATATCTGGGGACAGATTGTGGGCGAGGGTACGCTCAACGGCCAGAATCACGGTTTCCTTTTGACGCCTCGAACTCTTGTTCAGTTCTGAGGAAGGTGTCACCGCATGGCTGGCAGAAGACGTGCACTGCAAAGGACTTTAGAGTCTCGTTTCGCCGTCTGTTGGCGTTATGTCGCCGTAACCCCACCGACAGCGTTAACTGTACGTACGAGCCCTAGTTTCCTGAGGGTTGAAAGGGAACTTTGCTTCTTCCCCGCCCCGTGCTTCCAAACAGCAAATCAAAAAGCGGCAAAAATACGTTATAGCGGCTGTTAGGAATATCGTGATGGCTCATGTGATAAGCACGAGCAAACCGAAGTCCGGGTGGAAGCCAGCCATTCATGTGAATACGCCAATGGACCTCTTCAGCCGCAATCAGGTAGACAGCCCAACCCATGAAGACACCTGAAAGAATTCCCCAGTGGCCCGTCAGCGAAGCAAGCAGAAATGCTGGAACGCCGTTGATAACGAACAGGAGAACAATGTTCAGTGGGGAACTGATCAGCGCCACGTGTTCTGCTTCCTCGGCAGTACCGATCTGCGCATGGTGCTCGTGATGTTCAATTCCGAGTGGGCTGCGAGGCCGGTGTAGCAGCCAGCGGTGATAGACGTATTCGAAAGCATCACCCCAGATCAAACCCGCGATCAGACCGACGGTCAGACCGACGATGAAGCCCGGAAGCCGCAGCTCCCAACGAGCAGCAGAACCAGCATAGAAGCTCAGCAACCCCGCAGGCACGGCTCCGCACAAAAGTGCAGCAATTGCGTTCTTCCGCTTCTTCTCACGTCCATGCTGGACGGCGATCTCCGTCAACTCCGTGGATGTCAGCACAGGTGGGTCCTTCTATCGAACTATTATAAGGCGGAGTTTTGCTTGTGATCTGCTCCTTCGACGCGGCGGCAGCACGCAGAAGGAGGCCTAAACCCAACACAGGGGCGGGAAAAGAATGGCTCCTCAGGTAGGATTCGAACCTACAACCCTTCGGTTAACAGCCGAATGCTCTACCATTGAGCTACTGAGGAGTGTGGAAGACCACGCGTCGGCGCGATCTTCAGGCGACAACTTATCATAGCATTCCGGCCTCGGGTCTGAAAACACTATCAGCGGACGCGCACACACAAGCCGTCGACAACTCTCGTCCCCTCATTCTGATACGCTAGACCGCGAGCTCGCCCAAGAGGTGCCCATGGCAGGAGGTTTGCGTTTGTTCCTGATTTTTTCTTCCTTATCTTTATCTTTATTGCTGCTGGCTGCAGCCGTTTACGCGGGCGACGACTCCCAGTCTTCCACCGCTCCGTCGGCTCCTCCCGTGGCCGAGGTCAAGCCGGTCGCCGACATGTTTCACGGCACCAGAGTCGTCGACAACTACCGCTGGCTCGAAGACGGCAACAGTCCTGAGACTCAGCAGTGGGTCGCGCAGGAAATGGCTTACACGCGCGGCACGCTTGACCACCTTGCCGGACGTGACGCGATCCAGAAGCGTCTCACGGAGTTGCTCTCGATCGGCAGCGTCACGCCGCCCATCCTCGCCGGCCGCCATTATTTTTATACCAGGCGCGAAGGCATGCAGAATCAACCCATCCTTTATGTGCGAGAAAAGACCAGCGACGGTCTCGACGGCCCTGATCGCGTACTCGTCGACGCCAACCAGCTCGCCGCCGACGGCACCATCGCGCTCGACTGGTACCAGCCCAGCGAAAACGGTAAGTACGTCGCCTATGGAACTTCGCCCAGCGGCTCTGAGATGAGCACGCTGCACATCATTGAAACCAAGACTGGCACGCTGCTCCCCGACACCATCGAGCGCACCCGCGCCGCCTCGGTCGCGTGGAAGCTCGACAACACCGGCTTCTATTACACCCGGTATCCGAAAAAAGGAGACGTTCCCGCCGGCCAGGAAATGTACAACCGACACGTTTTTTATCACTCCCTCGGCGACGATCCCGATCAGGAAGATCAACTCATCTTCGGCGAGGGCCGCGATCCCGAAGACTGGCCCAGCGTGAGTCTCTCCAACGACGGCCGCTGGCTACTCATCCACGTCTCGCAAGGCTGGACCAAATCCGAGCTTTTTCTGATGGACTTGAAGAAAGGCACGCCCCCCACTCGCGTCACCAGCGGCAAAGATTTCCTCTACGGCGGTGAAGTCTACAACGACAAACTCTACATCACCACCAACGAAGACTCCCCGCGTTACCGCGTTTTCGTCGTCGACGTCGGCAACTACGATCGCTCCGCCTGGAAAGAAATCATCCCGCAGACTGACGCCGTCCTGCAGGGCGTCGCCGTTTTCGGCGGAAAACTCTGCGCCCAGTACGAGCAGAACGCCACTTCTCAGCTCAAACTTTTCGATCTCGACGGCAAAAAATTAAGCGACATCGCCCTCCCCGCCATCGGCAGCGTCTTCGGAACCACCGGCCGATGGGATCGCGGCGAAATGTTTTTCGGATTTCAATCATTCACCGTACCGCCCACAATCTATCGAGCCGAGTTGCCCGTTCACGTGATTACTCGCCCCACCGGACCCTCTGGCGACATAATCGGCATGACTTCGCTCTGGACCAAAGTCGACGCCCCCTCCATTGATCCCTCCGCCTACGAAGTCGATCAGGAATGGTTCAACTCCAAAGACGGCACGCGCGTCCCCATGTTCGTCGTACACAAAAAGGGACTACAGAAAAACGGAAAGAATCCCACGCTGCTCACCGCCTATGGCGGCTTCAACCTCAGCCTCATGCCCGCGTTCAAACCCAGCGCCTATCTCTGGCTTGAGCACGGAGGCATCTACGCCGTCGCCAACCTGCGCGGCGGAGCCGAGTTCGGCGAAGACTGGCATCGCGCCGGCATGCTCGACAAAAAACAGAACGTCTTCGACGATATGATCGCGGCCGCCGAACACCTCATCACTGAAAAATATACCGACAAGAGTCACCTCGCCATCCAGGGCGGCTCCAACGGAGGCCTGCTCATGGGCGCCATGATCACTCAGCGTCCCGACCTGTTCCGCGCCGTCATCTGCCAGGTCCCGCTGCTCGACATGCTCCACTACCAGAATTTCCAGATCGCAAAATTGTGGATCCCGGAATACGGCACCTCAGAAAATCCCGACCAGTTCAAGTGGCTCTACGCCTACTCGCCCTATCACCACATCAAGCCGGGCACGGAGTATCCCGCAGTCTTGTTTATGACCGCCGACACCGACACCCGAGTCGACCCCATGCACGCAAGAAAAATGGCCGCCGAGATGCAAGCCGAAGCGAAAAATGGATCGAGTAGGACGAGGCCGATCTTATTGCGAATCGAGAGCAAGGCCGGGCACGGCGCGGGAAAGCCGGTGACCAAGCAGATCGAAGAATTCACCGACATCTATTCGTTCTTGTTCTGGCAGTTGGGAATGAAACCATAGCCTAGAAGAGTCCGAGTCCTCGAACGGTGGCCCGCTTCTTGTGCCTGAGCCGAGCAATCGAAGCCAAACCAAGGATCAGTAAGCTAACGGTGCCAGGTTCGGGAACCGGAGTGGTTCCCGTCACGAAAGACCCTCCGGTGCCGTAATACATTCCTGTGCCAGCGTCGTACTCAAACGAGAGCGTCAGTTCTCCGGACCTGGTGATGAGGTTGAAAGTCCTGCAACCGGTGTCAGTACAGCCTGTAAGCACGATCAAGCCGATGGAGGCTGGTACGGAAATCGTAAAACCACTTCCGTCGGTGGGAAAGGTAAAACCACCCGCGTTGAGGGTAGCCGCGTCAATGAAGAGGTCACTAGGGTCGTAGCTCTTCGAACCGATCGTACCGAACACACTGTCAAAAAAGATAGTGGTACTCCCGCCCCCACCGGAGCCTGGCGCAAAACCGTCCACGTTGTTAAACCAATAGTAGGGCGTTCCTCCGCCCACAGTAAGGCTCACTCCCGGACCAAAAATTGTTCCTCCCAAATTGTCGCCTGTGCCGTCGTTTGGGTAGATGTTGAGATTCACGCTCAGGTTCGTCAAGTCATGTACAGAAGTCGCAAAACAGTGGAAGGGTGTGAGCAGGAATAACAGCCAAAGAGCCCTGCGAAGGTGTGTCATAGACCCTCCTTAACGCCCATCTGCCGGAGGAAGTGGACCACGTTGGCGGAAGCGTACCCAAGTTGAGCCTAAGATACACCTTGAAGTTGAATTGTCAAGCCGGCACGACAACCACAACCAGGACGTCAACGAAGGGCGGCGTCATTTAATATGCATCCGCTGGTGCAGTGCTGGTCAGGCAGACGTCAATGACGCGCAAACTCGCCATCGTCGAGCGGCTTCCCGGTCACACCGAAGTCATGGGCGGCTTTGCCGCTCTGGCGCTCGAACTCGGCTACGAACCTCACTTGCTCTTCAATCACACCGACCAATTCCATGTGGCCGAGTATCTCCGCACTCGCATTCCCGTCGCCGCCGATCATATCCACGATTGGTCCTATATCAACGATCACGGCGCGGACTATGACGTCATCCTCTTAAACACTTCCTGCGTCTGGCTCGACTACGGACGTCAGCTGCAGCACTGGAATGCCCGCAATCGCCTGATCGTCGTGCACCACGATCTCGACGATATCGTCCTGAACCCGCACGGGGCGTCGCTCTATCTGACTCCCGCAGCGGGCGAAGAGAAGTGGATTTTCCCTCTCTACTCCGATCCCGCGGCGGTCGAGTTAAGCGCAGCCGAGTCCGGCACCAGCAATGAGAGCGATCTCTTCACGCGCGACGCTCCCGAACTCCCCACGCTCATCAGCATCGGTTCCTTCGACCGCAAGGATAAAGCCAGCGCCGTCGCATACATGAATGCCGGCGGTAAGCTGCTGCACTACGATCGCCATCCCTGCCACCACTTCGCAGGCCACGAAGCCTATACGCAGCACAAGGGTCTCGATGGCTCGCAACTCATGACGTCCCTCGCACAGCAGACCCAACCAATTTTTCTTTGGTTCCCGATCGTCCCCGATTCGGAGTACTTCATCTTCCGCTTCACCGGCGCGCTCATCATCGGCGCCGAGATGAACTCTATTATGGTGATGCCGGAGCGCCTGCGCAGCTTGTACGGGTTTCCCGACGATGCGGTCATCACCTACGATGCGTCGCTGACCGAAACACCATGTCTGGAGAAACTTCGCGCCTCTCCAGCGCAGCAACTGGAGCGTCGAAAACAGCTAAAACTATGGACGATCGAGCGCTGGAAGAAGAACCTGGCCATCCTCCAACCACTGTTGGAGCGAAATGCATGAAGTACAACTCCGTTGTCTATCCCAGAATGTTCACCGTATAAAAGTTGATCGGTGCCTGTGGCGGATCGCAATAAGTCTGCGATTTGCCCGGAACGCTCGCGTAATAGTCGATGGCGGAATCCTCCGCCGCGAACGGCCCTAGTTGTGCGGTGTAAACATTGCGTCCGGCATGGGCCGCGTCCGACGAATTCCACGTCTCTGTATCTTGGCAGCGAGTAAAAAGTTTCACCAGCTCATCGCGAGGCTTTCCCGATACGTTGATAAAGATGCGAAGAGACTCGCCTGGCCCGAGCAGCGACGGTCGGGTGGGCAGAAACAACCGCGGCGGATTCGCACCCTCGGGCGAAATCGCGGCGGCATACGCGCGATCCATTTCTGGCGGCAACTCGCGCAGAAATTCCTTGAGCGACAGCCGTAGCCGCTCCAGCGCGATGCGTACAAATTTATTCTGCATGGAAACGAGTTGCCCAAGATCGTTGCGTGTCGCAAGGATCGCCTGGAATTCCAGCATGGTCTGCCGCACCAGCGGAGCCATCGCAAGCCACAGCGGGACACCGCGTTCGAGAACCTGACTGCGCGCTTCATCCTCCTTACCAGCCAACCTGAGTTCAACCGCATGCTTCAAAATCGCATCGAGTTGATGGGCGGATTCGTAGGCATCGCAATAAGGCACCATGACGCCGACGAAGCCTGAAAAATATCCGATGCGCTCGCGCTCCAGCGGAGACGCCCCACGCGAAGCCAGTTGGCGGAACCGTTCTGCAGTCTTGCGCTGCGTGGCAAGCACGGTCAACCCGGGTTCATTGTTGGCATAGTCGAAGGCTTCGCTATAGTCTCCGGCAAGTTCGACGCGATTCGCGAATCCTGACTTGTCGTAGCTGCCGAGGAACGTGGACGAGATGGCGTGGTTGCGGTCGCAGTCATCGAAGAGCCTGGCAAGTTCTTCGGCGCGAGCACCCGCGGCTTGCGTTGCGCAAAATTTGCGGTAGTGGTCAGGTGCAGTCAGTTCGAGATTCCAACTGGCGCGAGCAAGATAAGTGGCTGTGGGATCGACGATGCGGTGACGCCAATGAATTCCAAGCACACCCTGGCAGCCGAGGTCGTTAGCGTGGCGCATGTCGGTCTGAAAACGGCTGGCGCGAAACTGCGGAAACCACATTGAAGGGTCGTCTTCCAGCCACGGGATCGGCCAGCGCTCGCGACTTCCCAGCTTGCCGAAAGCTTCGTGAATCGGGTCCCATCCCAGCGAGTCGCTGAGCGCCGAGAAGATGATGTCCTCGGGCAGGCGCTGGTGCAGAGACTCGAAATGCTGGATCACGCCGCCCCATCCTGCCAGCACCAGTCTTTTGCCGGGAGCGTGGCGCTGCAAAAACGCATGCGCCTGGGCAAACGGGGTCACGGATAGCGGCACCTTTTTTTCCCGGCTCTCCCAGTTCGCGCCTTCGTCTTGCCAGAGCCACACGTAGTCGACCATTGGATAACGTTCAAGCAGATCGGCCAGGCGCCGCTCCAGAAGATCACGCGCCGTATTCGATTCGATAAATCCGCCGGGATGCGAAAGCGCTTCGGGCGGAAGCGCGCGCATAATCTCGGCAGGATTCTGATAGGGCTCAAAGCCAATGCCGGTGCGGATCCCAAGCTCTCCGGCAAATTGAAACGCAGCCCGCATCATAGCCGTGGTGCGGTCGGCGATCTCCCAGGTGTCGGCAGCGAGGCGGGTAGCATCCGCTCCGAACGTTTCCATGTCGAAGAATTCTGCCGCGCCCATCTTGAAGGTCGACGTGCGCTGCGGCAAATATCCCCAACTGGTACCCGTGCTGTCCTCAAGCGAAGCACGATGTCCGCTACCGGCAAAGTCGAACGAGAGATAAGACTCGGCGAGCGGGCCGGGATCGTTTTGCGTGTACACGTGCATGCCGAACATATTAAAACGCATGCGCATCATCGCCGCGAAATAAGCCTTGAAGTCTTCCTCGTTATAGACGCTGATGCAGTTGAGAAAATCGGGCCAGGGCAGAAGACCGCGCACGGCGAAACTCGGCGATGCCGTCCAAGGCTGGCCTTGCGGCGGCAACTGCAGCGCCGGCGGATGGTCGAGCGGCGCCGTCGTGCCATCGATGCCGAATATCATTCCCTGCCGCTCCAGAAAATCGAAGACAGAAAACAGCAGCGCCTGCTCGCCGGCAGCGCGAAGAATCGCGCCCCCATTCGCCGCCGAAATCTCGTATTCTTCATTCCCGCGAAAGCGCGACGGATCGATGGTGAGTGCAAGCGACACGGATGCCGGCACGTCGCCAGTGGTCTCCACGACATCGAATGCGGGATTGAGCATACGAAGTCCGCTCAAAAGTTCCGTTGCAGCCAGCCTCGTCTTAGCGGTGCTCGGCGCCAACGTGCGGATCGCAACCCTTACGGGGGCCACGATTCGCACCGCGGCATATCGGCGAGCGATCAAATTGGCCGCCGAGGCGAGAACGCTGGTTTTCAGAAAATCTCTACGATCGATCATGGTGGCCCTGCAGCCAGCAGTCTACCTCGCCGCAGGGTTTCAGACCGGGCGACCGATTTCCCAGTGATGTCCGAAAGGGTCCACGACGCGGCCCACTCGCCACCCGTGCTCCTCGACCACGGCGTAGACTTGCGACGCCCCGGCCGCCAGCGCGCGGGCAAAAACGGCGTCGGGATCGGCCACAGTCAAAATAATGCGCGCCGAACTGCCACGCAGAGTCTGCGGACTGAAGTTCAAATGTTCCGGAGACTCATCGCTCACCCAAAATTCGGCGCCGTCCAGGGAGAGCCGCGCAACGACACTCCCACCATCCTCCAGGCGAAACAGTTCGGTCGCACCGAAAGCAGCCTTGTAGAAGTCAACTGCCCGGGCGCTTTCGCGAACGCTGAGCCAGGGCGCAATCGTAGTCTGGATAGTCGAGGTTTGGATCATCGGGGTCTGAGTAATCGAGGTCTGGGTAATCGAGGCCTCGGTTGCCGCTGCATCAGTCGTCATCGTGCACTCTCACTGTAGCCTTCGGTCAGACAAGACCACCGAGAACGAGAATGACGCGACCAAGACAATATCAAACGAAAGCAGGATTGTCGTGGTAAAATTCTCCAACTTCCAGCCGGACGCCGCTTTCGACAGGCCGTTCCGGCCCCGAACCTCTCTCCCGGAGGCTATACCCCATGATCCCTCGTAGTGCGATTTCCCGTAGGATGATCTCTCGTTCTTTTCCGCTGTCAGGTCTGGCATCGCTCGTATTGGTCAGCCTGATCGCAATGATTTCCTTCTCAACCGCGAGCGCCCAGAAGGCGCTGCCCAACAATCTCACCAAGCGCGTGGTCGCCGACTACGGTTACTGGAGCAAGTATCAGACGCCCGCCTACGGCGCTCCGCAGATTCCCTACCGTATGCTCACCCACATCAACCATGCTGGAGTGTCGTTCGACAACACCGGCACGCTCTCCGTGCCCTCGGGAGCCGGGAATGAGTTCCTTGAGCCCGAGCTCAACAACCTCGCCCACGCCAAGGGAGTGAAAGTTCTGTTGCTGCTGGGAGGCGACTTTACTGGGCTCGAAGCCAGCGGCGAAGTGCAGACTCTGGTCGACAACCTCGCTGCCTTCGAAACAGAGCATCACTACGACGGCGTCGACATCGACTGGGAATATCCCGTGACCACCGGCGATCGCAATTTCATGGTCGAGCTGGCGCAGAAGCTGCGCGAATCCAACCACGATTATGTTCTGTCGATCGACGCCGCACCGTGGGGCGGATATGGATACAACCTGAAAGACCTGCCGCTCTATCTCGATTACGTCAACATTATGATGTACGACTGCGCAGGTCCGTGGACAGCCCATGGACAACTCAACTCCGCCATCTTCTGGGACCACCGCGACCCCGCGCCGTATGAATGCCAGCCCGGCGGTAGTGTGGATGATGCGGCCACGATTTTCCTGAAGAAAATGTCGGGCGCCAAGCTCAACATGGGCACACCCTTCTACGGCTACTACTATCACAATATTAACGAGGAATTCGGATTGTGTCCCAACTCAGCATTCACCCCGGACGGCGAGTGCGACAACACCGTGACTACGGGAAACTACGGCCCAAACTTCAAACCTTGGATCAACGCTAAAGGCTGGGAAACTATTTACGATCCCGTTGCCCTCGTTCCCTACATGCTGAGAGTCGATGGCGGCCACGGCTACATCACTTATGACGACGCATTCTCGACCTACTATCGCGTGTGGTATTCCGATTGGCAGCGCGACCTGGGTGGAACCTTCATGTGGTCGCTCGACGCCGACTACGATGGCCACTCGCAAGACTTGCTGGTCGCCATGTATAACGCGTCGTTGAAACCAGCCAACTAACCGCGGCACGAAGCTGGAGGTAAATTGCCCCAATACACGCGAAGAGATTTTCCGGTTCGCCTGGCGGCCATCCTGCCGCTGTTCGGACTCACGAAAAGTGCCTTCATCCCGGATCCGCAGGCGGACCGGAACGGAATCTCGAACGCGTGCGAAAGCATCCACCAGGAAGTTGTTTTCAAAGCGGCGCGGAGGCGCGTCTACGAAGCGCTCACCCAGGAGAAGCAATTCAGCCAGGTGACCGACTTCATCATGAAAGGCGCTTCCACTCAAATCAGCCCTGATGTGGGTGGTTCGTTCTCCATGTTCGGTGGTGTAATTTTGGGTCGCCACGTTGAACTCGTTCCCTACGAGCGCATCGTTCAGGCCTGGCGCGAAAAAGATTGGTCCCCAGGGCTGTACTCGATCGTGAGATTCCAACTGAACGAACACGGAGCAGAAACCAAACTCGTTTTCGATCACACCGGCTTTCCCCAGGGAGCCTCGGCGAGCTTGGCGCCGGGATGGTGGTCCCATTACTGGGAACCACTGCAGAAATATCTGGGATAAAGCCGCGACCGGCCGTACTCCACCGAAAGACCGCGTCTGGATACGACTCGCTGCCCCAACCCGGCAAAGTGGGTTGAATCCGCCGGAGAATCCGAAGTAATCCAGCCCCCAAAACCCTAGACCGCAAGTAAGGTGCGTGTCTTTGCCACGAAACTTTGGCTATACTGCCATTGAGAATCAGCGTGGAGAACATTATGGCGAGAGATATCATCCGAACCCCCAACGCGCCTTGTCCCCCGCCGACGTACAGCCAAGCGGTACGGGCAGCCGGTCTCGTGTTCGTCTCAGGCACTGGCCCCCACGACCCAGTAACCGGCAAGATTGTTGGGGACACGATTCAAGAGCAGACCAGACAGTGCTTGGAGAATGTGTCTGCCATCCTCAAAGCCGCAGGCACTTCCCTTGAACGGGTCGTCAGCGCCACCGTCATCCTTCTTGAGGAAGCAGACTTCGCCGGAATGAATGAAGAGTGGATTAAATGGTTTCCATCCAATCCGCCTGCACGGCAAGGTGCGAAGCTCCCCGTTCGGATCCCCGGCCTGAGAGTGTCCATCGCAGCCATTGCCGAGGCCTGAGCGTTCAACCCAGCGGAAGCGGCACGAACCCAGGCATGTTGAAGCCATAGCTGCGTTTGGTAGTGGTGCAGTTTTGTTCGGGGTCATCCTGAGCCGTTTTTCAGGCGTAGCGAAGGATCTCCCGCTTACACGGCCTAACGCGTAAGCCAAGCCGTAGGCAAATTAGGACACTACCTGCGTTTTTATAGGTTTGACCCTTCCCATCCAACGTGTTATAAATGCCCGTTTTGCGCTGGTACGCCGTCACCGGGGTCTTATTCTGTCTGGTGGGTTTTTTAGGCGTAGCTTTATTTCAAATCCGGTGCGAACTCCGACGCGGCCAAGCTCCAACACCTGAGGTCTTGCGGTGGAAGCGTGTTCGGAATTCCGAAACAGATGTCCAATGCTCGACTGGGCGTGCTCACGGGTGCGAACCGATTGCGAACCGTGTCTCGCGGGTCTGGATGCTGCTTCCGGAAGGCTGTGCCTAAACACGTTTTTACATTCCTTATAACGACATCTTCGGAGGACTTCTTATGCGTAAATGGCTCGCCACTGCCGCCTCGCGCGGCGTGGTTTCACGAATCGCCGCAGTAGCCGCACTGTTCATACTGAGCACCGCCACCGCTCTGGCTGAACCCTCTGGCGAAGCCGCGGGCGGCGAGGCTTCCCTGAAGCTGCCCGACCTATCGCAAGTCAGCTTCTTCAACGGCGCCATCTTTCATAATGGGATCGACGGCCACAAACTGCTGCTCATCGGAATCCTGTTCTGCCTGTTCGGGCTCGGCTTTGGCATGGCGATCTACACGCGCCTGAAGAACTTGCCCGTGCATCGCTCCATGCGCGAAATCTCCGAACTGATTTATGAAACCTGCAAAACGTACCTGATAACGCAGGGCAAGTTCATTCTGTTTCTGTGGGCGTTTATCGCGGTCATCATCGCAGCATACTTCGGCTGGCTCTCACCGGTGCCGGGAAAATCAGTGGCCCTAACCCTTCCGATTATTCTCGGGTTCAGCCTGGTCGGAATCGCAGGCAGCTATGGCGTAGCGTGGTTCGGAATTCGCGTGAACACCTTCGCCAATTCGAGAACGGCGTTCGCTTCCCTGCCCGGCAAACCGTATCCGGTCTATCAGATTCCCCTCGAGGCGGGCATGAGCATTGGGATGATGCTGATCAGCGTCGAACTGCTGATCATGCTCTTCATTCTGCTCTTCATTCCCGGGGACTACGCCGGACCGTGCTTCATCGGCTTCGCCATCGGCGAGTCGCTGGGCGCGGCGGCACTGCGCATTGCCGGCGGGATCTTTACCAAGATCGCCGACATCGGCTCCGACTTAATGAAGATCGTCTTCAAGATTAAAGAAGACGACGCGCGCAATCCCGGCGTGATTGCTGACTGCACCGGCGACAACGCCGGCGATTCGGTTGGCCCCTCGGCCGACGGATTCGAAACGTACGGCGTCACTGGCGTCGCTCTGATCACCTTCATTCTTCTAGGCGTGAAAGATCCCAGCGTGCAGGTGCAGTTGCTGGTCTGGATCTTTGTGATGCGCGTGATGATGCTGGTATCGAGCGCGTTGTCTTATTTCATCAACGGCGCGATTGCCAAGGCGAAATACGGGTCGGCCGCTGAGATGAACTTCGAAGCGCCGCTGACCTCGCTGGTATGGCTCACCTCGATCATCTCAATCGGCATCACTTATCTGATTTCTTATTTCGTCATTCCAACTCTCGGCGTCGACGGCTCGCAGTGGTGGAAACTAGCGACAATTATTTCCTGCGGAACGCTGGCAGGCGCGTTGATTCCGGAACTGGTCAAGGCTTTCACTTCCACCGAATCACGGCACGTGAAAGAAGTTGTCGTGTCGGCGCAGGAAGGCGGAGCGTCGCTCGGCATTCTGTCGGGCTTCGTGGCCGGCAATTTTTCCGGCTACTATCTCGGCCTGGCCATGATGATGCTGATGGCCGTCGCCTATTACATGAGCACCATGGGCTTGGCGCCGGCGGCAGGAATGCTGGCTCCGGCGGTGTTCGCGTTTGGCCTGGTGGCGTTCGGATTCCTGGGCATGGGGCCGGTGACGATTGCTGTGGACTCTTACGGTCCGGTCACCGACAATGCGCAATCGGTGTATGAACTTTCGCTGATCGAATCCGTCCCGAATGTCGAGGCAGAGATCAAGAAAGATTTCAACATGAACGTTGATTTCGAACGCGCCAAGCATTTGCTCGAAGCCAATGACGGCGCCGGAAACACGTTCAAAGCGACAGCGAAACCGGTCCTGATCGGAACCGCCGTAGTCGGCGCCACCACCATGATTTTTTCCATCATCATGGCGCTGACCAACGGGCTCACCAACACCGAGAGCGTGCAGAAACTCTCACTGCTGTATGCGCCGTTTTTCCTCGGACTGATTACCGGCGGAGCGATGATTTACTGGTTCACCGGCGCTTCCACGCAGGCCGTGACCACCGGCGCTTACCGCGCCGTCGAGTTCATTAAAGCCAACATAAAACTCGAAGGAGTAGAAAAAGCCTCCATCGCCGACAGCAAGAAGGTCGTGGAGATTTGCACGAAGTACGCGCAGAAGGGCATGTTGAACATCTTCATTGCAGTCTTCTTCGGCACGCTCGCCTTCGCCTTCGTCGATCCCTTCTACTTCGTCGGCTATTTGATTTCGATTGCGATCTTCGGTCTTTACCAGGCGATTTTCATGGCCAACGCCGGCGCCGCGTGGGACAACGCCAAAAAAATCGTAGAAGTCGAGATGAAGCAGAAAGGCACACCGTTGCATGACGCTACGGTGGTAGGCGATACCGTCGGTGATCCCTTCAAAGACACGTCGTCGGTCGCGCTGAATCCGGTCATCAAGTTCACTACGCTGTTCGGCCTGCTGGCGGTTGAACTCGCGGTGAAGTTGGCGACTGACCAAGGAACCACGCTGACCCGAGTGCTGGCCGCGGCATTCTTTGTGGTGTCGTTCACCTTCGTGTACCGGTCGTTCTACAGCATGCGGATCAAGCAGGGCGCGGAGTAGAA
>Ga0307476_10000463_pt1 | contig 32140 bp, 25 predicted proteins | sample atmos_gasesECM2C_2_FD_203314 | JGI IMG/M metagenome (GOLD analysis project Ga0307476, IMG submission 203314) | Hardwood forest soil microbial communities from Morgan-Monroe State Forest, Indiana, United States - atmos_gasesECM2C_05 | ecosystem: Environmental > Terrestrial > Soil > Temperate...
AGGCCCCGCAGGGGCGGGGCCTCTTGGGACTGCGGATGAGATGGCGCGGCGCGGTTAGCGGATGACGGCTTCCATCAGGATCCAGCAGCCGCTGGCGTCGGTGGCGCCCTGGAGGGGGCCGCCGGTGCGGAGAGCAGGAGAGAACATCAGGCTGTTGTGGCCGCCCGAGGAGCAGCGGACCATCGAGCTGATGTTTCCGCGCAGGGCTAGCTGCTGGCCCCTCTTCACCGGGATGTTGACCTTGAAGGTCTCGACCTTGTAGCTGTCGTTTTCGTAGTTGGCTTCGGCCTGGCCCGTGTAGGAGAGCTGCGGGCCGGTGTAGGTCACCTTCGCTTTGGTCGCGCCCAGCGTCGTCGACGTCGAGTGCTTGACGGTGGCGACCTGCGGCCGGAAGCTGCCGGGACCGCCGGCGATGATCCGAATCTGCTTGATCGTGCCGGTCTTCGGCGCGAACTCGCCACCGTCGGGGCGACCGTACGCTTCGTTCTGGACCATCGTGCACGGCGCACCGGGCATCGCGGCGCCGCCGCAGGTCATGCCGGGCAGCGAGTTCGAGGGCTGGACGGTCGGGTTCAGCTTCGAGCCGAACTTGACCGGCGCCGCCGCGAAGCTCTGGGCCGGGGCGACCATCGCCGCGACCAGGCCGGCAAGCGCGAACAGCAGGCCGGCGCGACGGGCGAGCTTGTGGGTGACGAGGTGAATGCGGGTCATTTGGGGTTCCTCCTGAGTTGAGTGCTTGACGTGGCGTTTGCCTTTCGTGCACTCAGATTCGCCCGAGATCGACCCCGCTCCCAGAGACCCCAGGGGTGAACCCGCTCACCCCTCGCTTTCGACTTTGTACGGCCTATAGGGGGTACAAAGTCGAAAACGCGGAGGCCGCTAGAGGTCGCGCTGGGTGACGACGCCGGTGTTCAGGGCTCGCTCGACCAGCGCCACCCGCTTCTGGTTCTGCGGCAGATCGCCGACCCCGAGCTTCTCGAACAGCGCCCGCATGTGGGTCTTGACCGCGTCGACGCTGAGGTGGAGCTCGGCGCCGATCTCCTGGTTGGTCGCCGGCGTCGCGAAGCTGGCCCCGTCCTTATAAGGGCGGCAGAGGGCGAGCAGCACTTTGCGCTGCGCCGGCGAGATCGACGCCGCCGCCGAGGACTCGGCCGCGATCACCGTCTCTTCCAGCGTCGTCCCTTCGCTCGGGCGCCGGAAGAGGACCGGCGTCTGCCCGAACCGCAGCGTGTCGCCGTCGCGCAACCGGCGCCGGCCCTGCACCCGCTCCTCATTGACGTAGGAGCCGTTGCGGGAGAGACCGTCGTCGACCAGCGTGCACTCGTCGCGCACGACCTCGATCTGGGCGTGGAGCCCGGAGACCTCCTCGTCCCAGCCGAGCCGCACGTCGGAGGAGTCACCGCGGCCGACCCAGAGCTCGGTTGCTCCCGGCGCGACCGTCACGATCACCTGCTCGCCGCCGCCCTCGCGGTAGACGAGGAACGGGGCGCCGTCGCGTTCGGCCTCGATCTGGGCCTTCAGCTCGGGGGCGCTGACCTGGGGCCGGTCGCTCACGTGGTTGATCCTAGGCACCGCGATGGACTTCGGCCTTGCTGCCCATTTGCGGCAGCTTTAGCCTTTCCGGAGTCTTTGGACAGATGTCCTATGGGGGCCTGACCCTAGAGCGTCCACACTATTGACGATGGCGCAGGAAGTTCAGAGCTTCTTCTTCGACTGGTATCCCGTCTTCGGGGTCTTTTTCATGGCCCTGCTGCTGCTCGTCTTCTTCCGCTTGATGCGGACCACGATGGGCACGACCAAGCCGGAGACGGTGAAGGCGAGCCAGACCGAGCCGGTGCTTTGGGAGGAGGTCCAGGGAGTCGACGCCGCCAAGGACGAGCTGATGGACGTGGCCGAGTGGCTGCGCGACCCGAAGCGGTTCGGCGCCCTCGGCGCTCGGCCGCCGCGGGGCGTGCTGCTCTACGGGCCGCCGGGGACCGGCAAGACGATGCTGGCCCGCGCCGTCGCCGCCCAAGCCGGCGTCGACTTCTTCGCCGCCTCCGGCTCCAGCTTCGTCGAGATGTTCGTCGGCCGCGGCGCCGCCCGCATCCGCCGCCTCTTCAAGGAGGCGCGCAAGTCGGGCCGGGCAGTGATCTTCATCGACGAGCTCGACGCCGTCGGCGGCCACCGCAGCGGCGGTGGCGACGGCGGCAGCAGCGAGCGCGAGCAGGCACTGAACCAGCTGCTGGTCGAGCTCGACGGCTTCGAGCGGGACCCCGGCACGGTGATCGTGATCGCCGCCTCCAACAACGTCGACAAGCTCGACAAGGCGCTGCTGCGCCCGGGCCGCTTCGACCGCCAGGTGCTGGTCTCCCCGCCCGACAGAACGGGCCGCGAGGCGATCCTCCGCAGCCACGCCAAGGGCAAGCCGCTGGCGGCTGACCTCGACCTCGCCGACGTCGCCCGCAAGACGACCGGGATGACCGGCGCCCAGCTCGCCAACTCGCTGAACGAGGCGGCGATCATCGCCGGCCGCGCCAGCCGCACTGAGGTCTGCCGCGACGACCTCGACGAGGCGCTGCTGCGCCAGTCGGTCGGCTCCCAGCAGGCGCACCGGCTGACCGACAAGGAGCGGCGGATCGTCGCCTACCACGAGTCCGGCCACGCCCTCTGCCGCAAGCTGCTCGGCCTCGACCCGCCGGAGCTGCTCAGCATCGTCCCCCGCGGGCCGGCGCTCGGCTTCGTCGCCCACTCCCCGCAGGAGGACTCGTACATGACCTCGCGCGAGGAACTCCTCGACGAAGTCGTGACCCTGCTCGGCGGCCGCGCCGCCGAGGAAGAGGTCTTCGGCGAGTCCTACTCGGGCGCCGTCGGCGACCTGCAGCGGGTGCATCTGGTCTGCAAGCAGATGGTGACCGAATTCGGGATGGGGGTCGCGCTCGACCACGACGGGCCGCCGCCGATCGCGATGCCGACCGGCGACTACGCGGTCTCCGACTCGACCCGGCGCGACGTCGACCTCGCTTCGATGATGCTGGCGCGGGAAGCTTTCCGGCGGGCGCGGGCGCTGCTCGCCGGTAACCGCGAGTGCCTCGACCACCTCGCCGCCACCGCGCTCGAGCGGGAGACGCTGACCCGCGAGGAACTCGACGAGGTCTTCGACGCCCACGAGCTGCATGGCCTGCGCGAACGCCAGGACTCCGGCGCCGCCCTCGTCGCGCTCAACCGCAAACCGCACAAACCCTCCTGACCGTGGCTACAATCCTGGCCAGCTGGCCAGGATGAGCGACGAGACCTATTACTTCCCTCCGGGCCGTTCGATGGCCCGCCGCGTCCACGGCGACCGCGCCGTCGGGCTGCTGTACGGCCAGCGCGCGCTCCTTATCGGTGCCCTGGAGCCGCTCACCTACACCGGCACGATGCTGAGCACGGCCTCGAAGAACATGCCGTTCACCCGACTCGCCCGGACCGCGAAGATCCAGGAGACGGTCTTCCTCGGGACCCGCGAGGAAGCCGACAAAGCGCTGGGCGCGGTGCAGCGACTGCACGAACGGGTCAAGGGCGAGCTGGGCCAAGCGGCCGGCGTTCACGCCGCCGGCACTCCCTACTCGGCCTTCGACCCGGAGCTGATGCTGTGGACGCTGGCGGTGATCGCCGACTCGGGGCGGGAGATGTACGAGACGATGGTGCGGCCGCTCTCCGCAGGCGAGCGCGAGGCGCTGTGGCAGGACTACGTCCGCTTCGGCGAGCTCTTCGGCCTGCCGCGCAGCGAGGTGCCGGCGACCCACCGCGAGTTCGCTGCCTGGTTCGGCGGCCGGCTCGCCTCGCCCGACCTGCACGCGACCGCGCACGCGCTAGAGATGGCGCCGCTGGTCGCCTTCCGCCAGCCGGTGCCGGCGGCGGCGCGGGGCAACATCGCGACCCAGAACCTGGTGATCAAGGGAACGCTGCCGCCGCGGGTGCGGGAGATCTTCGGGATCCGTTGGACCAGCGCTCACGAGCGCGCCTTCCGCAGCCTCGCCGCCAGCCACCGCCGCGCCCGCCACGCCTTCCCGCGCCGGATGCGCCGCGGCCGCAACGACATCTTCTTCAACACCGTCGCCCGCACCGAGCACCAGCGCGGCGGCACCGCGACGCCGAAGTTCACCCCGGCCGCCTAGGTCGCGGCCCGGTGGCCACTGGCAAGGCAGGAACCGACAGCGAGGTCCGTTGGTGGTCGCTGCGGGCGGCGCAGAACCTGAAGCCGGCGACCTACCGCTGCCCGCTCTGCGGCAAGCACCTCCCCGCTCTCTCCGAGCACGTCCTGATCGCGCCCGAGGGCGACAAGTCCCGCCGCCGCCACGCCCATACCTCCTGCGTCGCCGCTGCCCGCAAGGCCGGCCGGCTGCCGAGCGAGGAAGAGTGGCGCGCGACCCAGCCGCAGGCGCCGTCGGCATGGTCGCGTTTGCGCGCCCGGCTCTTCGGCAAGACTTGAGGGATGCTGAGCCTGCTCGCCGTCGCGGCGGCCGGAGCCGCGGCGGGAGTCTCGAACGCGCTCGCCGGTGCCGGGTCGCTCGTCACCTTCCCGACCCTGATCGCGGTCGGGCTGCCGCCGCTCTCGGCCAACGTGACCAGCACCGTCGGCCTCGTTCCCGGCGCCGCCGGCGCCGCCCTCGGCTACACGGACCTCCTGCACGGGCAGCGCGGCCGGATCGCTCGCCTCACGGTCCCGACCCTGGCCGGTGGCGCCCTCGGCACGGCGCTGCTCCTGATCACCTCCAACGACACCTTCGAGGCGATCGTCCCCGCCCTCGTCGCCGGCTCCTGCCTGCTGCTCCTCTTCCAGCCGCAACTGACGCCGCGGATCTCCCACGCCGGCAACGAACACTCGCCGTTCCTCACCGCCGGCCTCGTCTTCTCCGGCGCCTACGCCGCCTACTTCGGCTCCGCCGTCGGCATCCTCCTGCTCGGCCTGCTGGCGCTGTTCGTCGCCGACTCGATCCAGCACCTGAACGCGGTCAAGATCCTGCTCGCCGGGTTCGCCAACCTGCTCGCCTCGATCGCCTACGCCTTCCTCGCCGACGTCCACTGGAAATACGCGGTCTGCCTCTGGATCTCCTCGCTGATCGGCGGCTGGTTCGGGGCGAAGCTGGCGCGGCGGTTCTCGGGGGAAGTGCTGCGGGTCGGGATCGCGCTAGCCGGGCTGGTCGTCGCCGCGGTGCTGGCGGTGCGGGCGTTTGGTTGAGCGCCGCCACCAGGGTGCGTGCGGCCGCGGGCTTGAGCGCGGCCAGCGCCGGGTAGGGTGCCCAGCGTGAGCCGCCGTCGAGCCCTCGCCCCGCTGGTCTTCGCCCTGCTCGCCCTGGCGCTGGTGCTGCCGGCGAGCGCGAGCGCCGCCCGCACCGTCTCGGTCACCGCCGACGCGACGCTGAAAGTGGCGAACGACAGCGCCCGGCTCAGCTTCGGGGTCAGCAAGGAACGCCGCACCCGCGGTGCCGCCCTGCGCGCCGCTTCGGCCAAGCTGCGAGCGGTGATCGCCGCCGTGCAGCAGGTGCCGGGAGTCGGCCCCGGCGACGTGCGGACCGGCCGCATCACCTTCCGCAAAGCCTCCCGCGGGAAGCAGAACGTCTACCGCGCCAGCGCCGGCATCGGCGTCACCCTGCACCAGCCCAACGAAGCGGGCGAACTGGTCAGCGTCGCGATCGCCGCCGGCGCGACCGGCGTCAGCGGTCCCAGCTTCTTCGTCGGCGACACCGAAGCCGCGGAAGCCAGCGCCCTCGCCGCCGCCTTCCAGAAAGCGAAAGCACGGGCCGCGGTGCTGGCGGCCCAGGCCGGGGCAGCGCTCGGGCCGGCGCTGCAGATCGACGAAGGCGAAGGGGCGACGTTCGAACCGCAGTTCACCGGCGCAGACAAGGAGGAATCGGTATCGACCTCCCCGGCGCCGCCACCGACCAAGCCCGGCAGCTCCACGGTCAGCGCCACCGTCCACGTCGTCTTCGAACTGCTCTAGGACCCGACCCGTGCTCGCCGCGTACGCCGCCCGGCTCGCTCCCGACGACCCGCTCTCCGCGCTCGAGGTCGGCGAGGTCCCCGAGCCCGACGTGCCGGAGGGCTGGGCCCTGGTCGAGGTCCGCGCCGCCGCCCTCAACCACCACGACGTCTGGTCGCTGAAAGGCGTCGGTCTCGACGAGGGCAAGCTGCCGATGATCCTCGGCTGCGACGCCGCCGGGGTCGACGCCGACGGCAACGAGGTCCTGCTCCACGCGGTGATCAGCAGCCCCGACTGGCACGGTGACGACTCCTTCGACCCGAAGCGGACGCTGCTCTCCGAGCTCCACCCCGGCACCCTCGCCGAGAAGGTCGCGGTGCCGCGCCACAACCTGATCCCGAAGCCGGAGGCGCTCAGCTTCGAGCAGGCCGCCTGCCTGCCGACCGCCTACCTGACCGCCTACCGGATGCTGTTCACCCGCGGCCGCCTGCGGCCCGGGGAGACGGTCCTGATCCAGGGCGCGGCCGGCGGCGTCGCCAGCGCCGCGATCCAGATCGCCCGCGCCGCCGGCGCCCGGGTCTGGGCGACCAGCCGCGGCGAGGACAAGCGCAAGTACGCCAAGGAGCTCGGCGCCCACCAGGTCTTCGAGGCCGGCGCCCGGCTGCCGGAGCGCGTCGACCTCGTGCTCGAGACGGTCGGCGAGGCAACCTGGAAGCACACGCTGCGCGCCGTCCGTCCCGGCGGCCGGATCGTCGTCGCCGGCGCCACCAGCGGCTTCAACCCGCCCGCCGACCTACCGCGCGTCTTCTTCCTCCAGCTCGAGGTGATCGGCTCGACGATGGGGAGCCGGGACGAACTGGACGAACTGGTGCGGATGATGGACAGCACCGGCCTGCGCCCACGGATCGACCGCGAAATCGCCCTCGCCGACGTCGCCGAGGGGATCCAGGCGCTGGCCGAAGGCAACGTCTTCGGCAAGATCGTCGTCAAGCCCTAGCGGTCTTCGAAGCGGCGCAGCTCCATCCGCGCGATCGTCCGCTTGTGGACCTCGTCGGGACCGTCGGCGAGGCGCAGGGTCCGCTGGTGCGCCCAGTTCTCGGCCAGCGGGAAGTCCTGGGAGACGCCGCCGCCGCCGTGGACCTGGATCGCGCGGTCGAGGATCTTCTGCGCCACCTGCGGCGCCGCGACCTTGATCGCGGCGATCTCGGTGCGGGCGTGCTTGTTGCCGACCGTGTCCATCAGCCAGGCGGTCTTCATCGTCAGCAGCCGGATCATCTCCAGCTCGATCCGCGCCTCGGCGATCCAGTCCTGGATATTGGCGTTCTCGGCGACCGGCTTGCCGAACGTCTCCCGCTCCAGCGCCCGTTCGCAGATCATGTCGAGCGCCCGCTCGGCGGCGCCGATCGAGCGCATGCAGTGGTGGATGCGGCCCGGGCCGAGCCGCGCCTGGGCGATCGCGAAGCCGTCGCCCTCGCTGGAGAGCACGGCGCTGCGCGGCACCCGCACGTCCTCGAAGAGGACTTCGCCGTGGCCCTCGCGATCTTCGTAGCCGAACACGGTGAGGCCACGGACGACGGTGATCCCCGGCGTCTCGAGCGGCACCACCAGCATCGACTGCTGCTTGTGCGGGGCAGCGCCGAAGTCGGTCTTCCCCATCACGATCAAGACCTCGCAGTTGGGATGGAGGAGGTTGGTCGTCCACCACTTGCGGCCGTTGATCACGTAGTCGCTGCCGTCGCGCTCGATCCGGGTCTCGATGTTGGTCGCATCGGAGGAGGCGACCGCCGGCTCGGTCATCGCGAAGGCGGAGCGGATCTCGCCGTCGAGCAGCGGCTTCAGCCAGCGCTCTTTGTGCTCGTCGCTGCCGAAGACCGTCAGCACCTCCATGTTGCCGGTGTCCGGCGCGCTGCAGTTCATCGCTTCCGGCGCGAGAGCGACGCTGCGCCCCATGATCTCCGCCAACGGCGCGTACTCGGCGTTGGTCAGCCCCGGCCCCCACTCTTCGTGCGGGTGGAAGAGGTTCCAGAGGCCGCGGGCGCGCGCCTCTTCCTTCAGCTCCTCGACGATCGGCGGGTGCACGTAGGGCGTGTCGGATGACTTGACCTGCTGGTGCAGCACCGGCTCCGCCGGGTAGACCTTCTCGTCCATGAACGCCTGCACCCGCTCCTGGAATTCCACGCAGCGGTCGGTCAGCTCGAAGTCCATCTCTGCTCCTCGTCTCGTCGGTCCCCCCAGGCTATGGGACGATCCGCGAACCGCAGCCGCGGCCCTTGTGAGAAGGCCAAGGGTGAACGGGAGGAGGCGATGGGCGGTACTGGGCTCGAACCAGTGACCCCTTCCTTGTAAGGGAAGTGCTCTCCCAACTGAGCTAACCGCCCCGGGGCGTCGCGACGGACGCCCGCTCAGGGTAGCGCCGCGGCGGGCATCTCGCCCATGCGGGAAACTTCCCGGATCGAACCCGAGCGCCGCCCGACCGTCACCCTGCCCCGCAACCAGCTGATCGCCCTCATCGTCGGCGTCTGCATCCTCAGCGCCGCGATCGGCTCGGGGCTGGCGCTACTGGCCCAGACGGGACCGGCGGGTCCGGCCGGCAAGCAGGGCAAGCGCGGGCCGCAGGGCAAGCAGGGGCCGGAAGGCCCGTCCGGGGCGGCGGAAATCGGCGGCCTCGAAGAACAGGTCGGCGAACTCGAAGGCCGGATCGAAGGCGTCGAAGAACTCGAAGGCCGGATCGACGAACTCGAATCGGAAATCTCGGGCGGGATTGGGCCGAGCCCGTCTGAACTCTGCGAAGAATTGGGCGTCGACTGTTGAACCGGCGCCGCCAGCGGCGCGTATTCCCCGTCGATGGCAAGCACTCAGACGATCTGGCGAGGGGCACGTTGGCTGGCGATCGCCCTGGCGGCCGGGCTGATGGCGCTGGCTGTGATCGGACTCCGTAGCGAACTGGCCAGCGCCGGCCCGGCCGCCGTCGCCAGCGCGACGAAAACGGTCGACATCGACGGCTTCGCCTTCCACCCGCCGACGCTGACGATCGGCAGAGGCACCAAGGTCAACTTCACCAACTCCAGCGGGACGACCCACACGGCGACCCGCGGCGGCAGCTTCAACACCGGCAGGATCAAGCCCGGCAAGACGATCGGCATCCGCTTCAACTCGAAGGGGACCTTCGCCTACCACTGCTCGATCCACCCCTTCATGAAGGGCACGATCGTCGTCAGATAGCTCCGGCGCGAGGCGGGGCGCGGGTTCAGATCGCGGTTGGCTAGCCTCAACCGCATGGACCTGCAGACGCTTTGGAAGGCTGCGCTGGTGCAGCTGCTCGCGGTCGGGGTGCTGTTCGCAGCGCTGGCCCTGGCGCTGCCGCGCGACTTCTTCGTCGACTGGGGCTGGATCACCGGCCCCGCCGCCTGGATGCTCTGCGCGGCGCTCACCGCCCGGGTCCTCTCGCTGCCGCTGGTCCCGGCGCTGACCGGTGCCGTCCTCGCCGGCCTTCCGGCTCTGCTCGCGGTGCTGCTCAACGCCCACTCGGCCGGCACCGTCCTCGCCGTCGCCCTCTTCGCCATCTGGTGCGCGCGGCTGCCGCGCGCCCACGCCCTCGCCGGCTGAGCCGTGGAAACGCACGGCTTTGCCGCCTACCGGCGCGTGCTCAGCACGCCCGGGGTCGCAGCCATCGCGGCCTCCTCCGTCGTCGCCCGGATCCCGGCCGGGATGGGCGCGGTCGGCCTCGTCCTCTACGTCCACGGCGCGACCGGCTCCTTCGCCGCGGCCGGCATCGCCGCCGGCGCCTTCACCGTCGGCCTCGGCATCACCGGCCCGCTGCTGGCGCGGTTGATCGACCGCTACGGCTCGGCCCCGATCATCCTGCCCGGAGCGCTCGTCTCCTCGGCGGCGCTGGTCGGGGTCGTCGCCCTCGGCCACAGCGACGCGGGGCCGGTCCCGCTCTCGCTCGCAGCGGCGCTCGCCGGCGCTGCCCTGCCACCGCTCGGCAGCGTCGCCCGGCTGCAACTGGCGCAGCGGGTCAGCGCCAATGACCTGACGACGACCTACGCGATCGACTCGATCCTGGTCGAGGTGATCTTCATCTCCGGCCCGCTGCTGGCCGGAGTCCTCGCCGCCACCGTCGGCGCCGGCGACGGGCTGATCGTCGGCGCCGTTCTCGGCGTCGCCGGTGCGCTCTGGTTCGTCAGCGTCGCCTCGGTCGGCCCCTCCGAGCGCGCCCCCGAGCACCGCCACTGGGCCGGGGCGCTGCTCTCGCCGGGCGTTCGGCTGCTGGTCCTGACCAGCGCCCCGATGGGCGTCACCTTCGGCGCCCTCGACGTCGCCCTGCCCGCCTTCGGCACCCTGCACGGCAGCTCCGCCCTCGGCGGCCCGTTCGCGGCGACGCTGGCGGTCGGCTCGGCGATCGGCGGGCTCGCCTTCGGGCTGCGCCCCCGCAGCCTCGGCTCGCCGCGCCGCGCCTTCCTCTGGCTCAGTGCCCTGCAGGCGGCGACCTGCCTGCCGGTCCTGATCGTGGCGACGATCCCGCAGATGTTCGTCGCCGCGGCCGTCGCCGGCCTCGCCGTGGCGCCGCTCGGGACCGTCCGCAACCAGCTCACCCAGGTGAATGCAGTGCCGGGAACCCTGACCGAGGCCTACACCTGGATGGGCCTGGCGGTGACCGTCGGCGCCAGCGCCGGTGCGGCCTTCGCCGGGCCGCTGGTCGAGGCCGCGGGCTGGCGTGCCGGCGCGATCATCGCCGTCGCGGTGCCGGCGTTGGGAGCGGTGGTCGTTATTGCCAGGCGCCGCGTTCTCGCGGAAGGCTGAGATCCCTCGCCGCGACCCGGGCCCGCTGCTCTGCGGACAGTTCGATCGAGAAGCGGACGACGTGCAGGCCGGCACCGATCAGGAGCAGAGCGAGGGCGGAGCCGGTCGAGCCGACCAGCGCTGCCAGCAGCGCCACTGCCATCAGGGCGTAGAAGAGCAGCGCCAGCGGCTCGGTGAGTCGCTCCAAGCTGTCGAGATCCGGAATCCGCATGGTTCTGCGGACCGGATTCGGCGAGGCCGCCGGATCTCCTTGGCGCCCCGCAGGGCGCGGGGCGGCGATACGGATGACTAGAGGCCGCGCGCGGAACCTCCACGGACCCGCTGGAACAGGTAGATGGCGAGCAGAACCAAGATGATCACGACCAGGATTCCGACGATGGTCAAGGGGCTTCCTTCCGTTGGGTGGGAACACCTATCTGGTCCCCGGTGCGGCAATTGCTCAAACCCGGCCTATGCTCGGGGGGATGGGCAGCCGTGAGATCCACTCCTGGTTGATGGACATGGACGGGGTCCTCGTTCATGAGACGGCAGCGCTGCCCGGAGCGGACCGCTTCCTCGCCCGCCTCCGCGAGCTCGGCCGGCCCCACCTGCTGCTGACCAACAACTCGATCTTCACCCGCCGCGACCTGGCGGCGCGGCTGCAAGCCAGTGGTCTCGAGGTCGAGGAGGAGGCGATCTGGACCTCGGCCCTGGCCACCGCCCGCTTCCTCGAAGACCAGCGGCCCGGCGGCACCGCCTTCGTCGTCGGCGAGTCCGGTCTCACCACCGCCCTCTACCAGTCGGGGTACACCCTGACCGACTCAGACCCCGACTACGTCGTCCTCGGCGAGACCCGCACCTACAGCTTCGAGCGCATCACCCAGGCGATCCGCCTGATCCGCAACGGCTCCCGGTTCATCGCCACCAACCCCGACCCGACCGGGCCCTCACCGAGCGGCCCCCTGCCCGCCACCGGCTCGGTCGCAGCCCTGATCACCAGAGCCACCGGCGTCGACCCCTACTTCGTCGGCAAGCCGAACCCGCTGATGATGCGCTCCGCCCTCAACGCCCTCGACGCCCACTCGGAGACGACGGCGATGATCGGCGACCGCATGGACACCGACATCGTCGCCGGCCTCGAGGCCGGGATGGAAACCATCCTCGTCCTCACCGGCGTCACCACCGCAGCCGAGGCCGAGCACTTCCCCTACCGGCCATCGCGGATCGTGGAGTCGGTTGAGGTGCTGGTCGACGAGCTGGGGTGAGCGGCCGCTTCGCGGATTCATGTCTGAACCCAAACGCCACCACTACGTGCCGAAGACGCTCCTCCGCCAGTGGGAGGATCGCCCTGGCAGTGAACACGTGTACGTGCTCAACCGGTGCGACGAGGCAGCGCCGCGCCGCGCGCACATCGACGACGTCATGGTCATCGGTCACTTCTACACCCGCAATCGGGACCGCAAGGGGAAGGAGGCCGACGCGCTGTTCGAGGAGATTCTCAGCGACGCCGAGGAACTCGGTGGACAGGGCCTCGATCAGCTGCGTGCCGACGATTCCAGCGCCTCTGGCCTGGTCGTACCGTGGCTCTATGCCTCATCGGCGAAAACGTCGGCGTAGGCAGGAATCTCCGTGCGCCATTCGACTGTGCCTTCGTAGATCGTCTCGAGAGCGGCGGCCTGATCCCGGAGGGCAGAAATGACCGTCATACCGTCACGGAGTTCGGGGTCGCTCCGGAGCGCCATCCAGACGAGCAAGGAGAAGGCCTCGACCTCGACCCGCCAGCCGCTGAAGACGGCATTTACCGTTCCGTAGCCGAAAGCATCCGGACCGAGAATCCTGGACATGACCGAGGTCAGCCTCGAGATCGCGTCCACGAAGGAGGCGAGCTCCACCCGGGCTTCATCGACCTCGGCATCCGGCCACGACGGCCAGCGCAACCGGCTTCGAAATTTTCAGCGATTCCCCTCCCGGACTTGCCTCGCCGAGGCGATGAAACCGCAATCTTGTCTTGACACAACCATTGTCTATCTCTAAGTTTGAGAGGCGCTTGGCTCGAAAGCAGCAATGCATTCGGCAGGGGCTGGCGCGGCGGGCGTTCCCTGCGCCCGAGATATGTGGCTTTGCCACCCCGGAAGCCGTCCCGTGCCCTGCGGCACGTCTTCCACCGCAAACAATGTGCCCGGGGGAATTCCCATCCCTCGGGCGTTTGCGCTTGAAGACTCGACAGCTGACGAGGATCGAGGATCACAGGGGTTGAAAGGCGACGAGGGCGATTCGAGCGAACATGCTCAGAATGACTTGGCGATGCCGTACTTCCTCTTCGCCCGCTTTTCGCACTGGACGCGCTTGTGCTTTGAGTGGACCAGTCTGCACTGCTCGAGACTGCCGGACAGCAGGGCGCGCCTGAGCCGTGCCAGGTTGCCTTCCTCTTGCCGAAGCTTCCTCACCGCCGCCGCGAGGGCGGCTTCCTCGTCTTGACGCTTCTTCGCCGCGGCCGCAGCTTCGTCCTGACGCTGCTTGGCCTCGAGTTCTGCCGCGGTGCTGACCTTGATCTGAAGCGACGCACTCGTATGAATCGTGAAGCCCAATTCCACTCCGGTCGTGACCAGCGACGGGTTGCCTTCCCTTTTGCCCATCGGGATCGCCTGGCGCTTTTCGCCGAGCGCGTTTTCGTATTCGTTGGGGGTCTGGGCGGCGCCCGACCTGCTGAGCGTCGCCGTGAAGGACGAGGCCTCTTTGTTGACCGGACCGACGGGGGATAGGAAGGGGCCGCTTGCCTCGACGGCTTCGCCCCCGCACTCGAACTCCATGTAGATGCCGCCGGCCGGATTGAGAAGCATGCCGACTTCGTGTTTTGCCTGGTTGCGCGGTCCGAGGATCGCGCCGTCACCTTCGGAATCGGAGCAATGCACCTCCGTGTCGAAGCCGGCCAGTGCAGCGCTCACCGGCCCACCACTGGCGGTGAAGGGGATGGGAAAGGTGCTCCGGGAGCCACGAATTCCAGCACCGGCGAGGCGGCCCTCGCATGAGCGGGCATAACCGTCAGCGCCAAGACCCCAACAACATCACAAGGGAACGCACGCTCCCTGGGACTGCCCGCCTCGCAACCGTCCTGCCCCCTGTGCAGGGACCACAGCTACGCTACGTGTGCTTCTCCTTCTTCGGGCACTTGGCCGCCAGCCCCACCCTCGAGTCCACCGTCTTCCCGTTCTGGGCGTCCATCAGCACCCCGGCCTTGGCGGGGTGCTTGCAGAGGTCGCGGCTGTTTTCCAGGAGTCCCTTCTTGTCGCCCTGCATGCTGAGGACGAACTTGGAGACCGGGGCGTCGGGGACCGACTCGAAGGTGGTGCGGATGCCGCCGATCTTGGAGTCGATGCGGCCGACCAGGTCGATGTCGATCTGGCCGTGCAGGGCGGCGACCAGGTCGGGCAGTTCGTGTTCTGGATTTGAGCGCAGGAAGACCGGGCCCGCGAGCGGTGCGTCGAGAAGCGGCGTGATCGCCCTGGCCTTGCCGTAGATCGAGCCCTTGGGACACTCGGCGCCGTTGCCGGCCCCGGCCGCGAACTGGACCCGGGTGCAGACGGTGCGGATGTGGTTCTGGGCGAGGAACTCCGAGTGCGGCAGAGCAACCGAGGTGCGGCCGATGTTGGCACCCCCGGCGGGCATCCTCAGCGTCGCCCGCAGCGCGGGGTGATCACCCCGCCTGGTCCCGCCCTCGAGGCGAAGCGAGAGCTTGGGCTTGAAAGCGAGAGCGGCACAGCCGCCGACCTGGAAGCGATCGGTGACGCTCGCGATGGCTCCCTGCAGGGAGCCGATGCTCCCCCCCACGCTCATCGGGTCGCAGCTGGTCGGGTTGAGGGTGAAGTTCGGCCGGTCGATGCTGACGCGGACCGAGCGCAGGTTGAGCGGGATGCCGGCGAGAATCGACGGCAGCGGATCGGAGACGGCGCGGATCTGGGCCGTGCCGGGATCCACGAAGAGAGCGACCCGAATGACGACGTTGCCGAGGTCGAGCGGCCCGCCGATCACCGGGGTGACGATGGCGAGGCTCAGGGGCGCTCCCTTATATGGCCCGGCGAGATAGACGCTGCCGGGATTGTGGAACGGCAGGGGTCCGGCGCCGGCTCCGGCGTCGACATGCCCCACCAGCGAAGCGGCGGAACAGTGTGGGGAGACCCTCTCCCCCGCGCCGCTGCCGACCTGGGTCGGGATCGCGGCGATCGACGCCTCGGGGCAGTAGGGAACACGGGCGAGGCGACCGAGGAGTCCGGGGGGCAAGATGGTTTCGATGCGCGACAGCTCCTGGCTGCCGTCGGCGCGGGAGACGTCGAGGGCGAAGGCGCTGAAGGCGCCGGCCGTCGGGGTCAGCGACTTCGCGTCGAAGCCGAGAGCGAAGGATCGAGCGCCCAGGGAGCTGACGCAAGCACTGCCGCCTGGACCCGAGGTGATCTGAGCGGTATCGGAAACCTGCACGGTCGGCAGGCTCGAGTTCCAGGAGCTGATCGAGGCGCTGCCCTGGAAGCTCCCACAGGTCGGCGGGTTGACCAGAGGTGCCCGATCGCCGCCCCAGATGTGCAGCCTGAAATGGCTGAACGGGAGCTGCGGGTCGTCGGTGAAGGAGGTGGTGAGCTGACCCGTCTGAGGGTCGGCTTCGATCTTGCCGGGGAGCTTGATGACTACGCCGGGCGCTTCGGCGACTGCATACAGAGCGAGGGTCGAGCCGAACGGATTGTCGCCCTGGGTCGCCTGATAGAGGAAGCCGTGCATCGTTTCGGCGAGCAGCGGAGTCTCAACTTCGACGGTGCCGAGCTTGGAATTGTCGGGGCAGCTGACTGGGTCGTTGCTCTGCAGCCCGATCTGGCCCGGGGAGCAGGCGGCGAGGCCATCCGCCGCCGAGGGATTGATCGCCATGCCGGCCGGCAGACGGGTCACCGCATCGCGGACGGGCGGCGTGTTGATCGCCGCATCTTTCCCGTTCTGGAAGTAGAGGTCATTGGCGTCGGCGACTTCGTCGTTCTTCTGCGGAACGCTGAGGTCGACGTCGAGCCCGGTCGGGGACGCAGCTTGGTGAGAGGTCGGCTGGATCGAGATCGACGGGTTGAACTCGAAGCGAGGATCGTCGCAGCCGCTGACCTGGATCAGGGGACCTTGCTGCCAAGGCGTGAACCCTCCGCCCTCTTCCCAGGAATCGGCACGCAGCTCGATCGAACCGGCCGACGTGTCGCATTGGGAGGGCATGGTGAGGAACGGCTTGATTGGCGCACCGGAATACGGGGTTCCGAAAGCCGACCCCGAACCTTTGGCCGGGTTGAGACGCAGCGGGTCGTGGGCGGGGTCGCCGGGCACTCCCCAGAGGGTCAATTCGACTCGGCGGGGAACGAGGACCTCGGTGGTTTCCTGGACCGTCGCAACGACAGAGTCGTGATCGGTCGGATCAAGAGCAACCGTAATCCACACTGGGCGCGAGAGAAATGAGATTGCAAAGGCAGCAACCGTCCCTTTGGGAGGGATCATGTTGTAGACGGGGACGTCGTAGGCAAACGCGTTACCCATGCCTTCCTGAAGAAGCAGATCCACGGTGCCCACCTGGGTATTGGCCGGACAATTGCCCTTGCTGGCCGGTCCGGGCACATTGAGCAACAGCCCGTCGCAGCGCGGCGTCGCTTGGGGGTTGCCGATCATCCCGACCGGTAGCCTGGTCTGCAACGTGTGTATGTGGTCTTCGGGGGTCGAATAGTCACCCGCCGTCGGGTCGGAGTTGAGCTTGAGATTGGGACCGAAGTTGACCCGCAGCTCGAAAGGGTGAGCTCCTGCGGATCGGACAACGCTCCCGCCAGAGCCTGCAGTCGGAACAGCGGAATCGAATACGTCAGCAAAAACGCTGCCCGGTGAAAAGCCAAACCCTGCCGGAGCAGAGGCGAATCGAATCGGCTCGGTGATCGAAGCCGATGGGGCACAATCAGGATTCGTCGGCACTAGCTGGGCCGATTCGCAGCTGCCGCCGGTCCCGCCGTAGATCTGAACATCGATATCGGCGGTTCCGGCCACCGCAGCATCGGTGCTCACCTTCATCGTCAGAGCTTGGCTTTCCCCGCGTTCGGCGGCACTCGTCGGACTCGCTGGACCGATCGCACGAGCGGAAGTGCAGGTGACGGTTGCCCCGGCCACGCCGAGACCGCTACACCCTGAACTCCCAGGCCAAGAGACTTCGGTCGCGGTCAACTGGGACGGCAGATTCAGGTCGATCGCGTAGACATTGGGTTCGGTTTCAGCGTCTCCGACGTCGAAGGGGTGAACGATGACCTGCCCCTCAGCGGTAGACGGGTTGCCGTCGCCAAGAGGCAGATTCTGCGGAGCGTGTTCGACGGATCCCGTCCAGACGACCCCTGCGAAGGCCCCAGGGGCCAATGTGGCCAGGCCGAGCAGCGAGAGAGCGGCGCACGCCGCGAGCGAGAAAGCACGGGTTTTCATTTGAGATCTCCGCGGTTGGCGCCAGCAGGATGTTTGGGATGAGACCGCCTATGTCGATGCTTTTTCTTGTGGTGTTTCCTTTTGTGCTTTTCGGCGAGGTTCCCCGGGTCGATCGCCGTGTCGCTTCCGCCGGGCAGAGCTCCGAACGGAGCAGTGGGAGCGGGGAAGCAGGTGGCTTCCTGACAAGATGCCGCCGGCTCGGGCGGCGCGAGGAAACCCCCGTCAACGCGGGCGTCAAAGAGCTTTTTCATGTCGTCGTTCGAATCCGCGGTGGAACGAATCGAGTCCATGTAGAGAAGGTCTCTGCCATCGGACGAGACGCTGACGATGGTCGGATTGAACCCTTTCGGACGGATCGAGGTGCCGTCGGTGATCAGGCTCTGCCGGCCATCGTGCCACTCATAGATGTCACCGCTTTTGTTTGTGTCATCGGGAACCAGAGATTCGGCGGTATTGAAGAAGACAGTGCTGCCATCGTCGGTCGCAGCCCGCACGTGAGACATGATCGGGAAGATGCCGGCCGCAAGGGAAGTCGCAAGGCCTTTCGTCGCAGGCCCCTGAGCCGGACAGGAGACGCAGGTAATGCTGGCGCTCTGGTTTGCATAGCGGTAGAGCTGCGAAAACCCACCACTTTCGCGTCCGCTGAGTGAATCAAGCCCGGAGTATGCGGAGGTGAAGAGCAAAGTCTTGCCATCCGGGGTGAGATACCCATTCTTGTTGGTGGTCGTCGTCACCCCGTTGGTTGGGGCGACAAAGCGGATCGTGCCGTCGCTCCAGACATAGGTGTTGGTGAATTCGCCACCCCCGGGAGACGGCGCACCCGCGTAGGCGGCGTTGGAGTCGAAGTAGACGTGCGAGCCATCTTCGGAGATCGCCGCATGATTGTCGCCACCATCTTGGGCGAGCACATTGGCATTCGGAACTGCACAGGTCAGGCACTCGACTTGACCTGACGCAGCGCTCCAACGGTAGATGTCAAGGTCGGAGTTGTGACCGTCGACATCGTCGGCGGGGTCAAGGCTGGTGGCGGTCCGGAAAAAAGCCTGGGAGCCGTCCGGTGTTGCCTGGAGGAACCGATCAACCCCGTTGTCGGGGTCTCCAGCAAGCGGTGGACCAGAGATTAGGATCGTTTCGGCCGCGAGAAGGTCGCGAGCATAGAGCTGCAGGGGTCCAGAGCATCCACTCCCGGCGTCGTCGCCCTGGGTGCCGAAGAAGACCCGCCTGCCGTCACTGGAGACCCAGTGCTCAGACTCGATGCCGAAGCCACCCACGGGGAAGCCGTACCCACCGTCGGGCGGGACCGGCACGCCGCATTCAGGAGGCTGATCGGCTCCAGGCATCGCACTGACCAGGGTCGCGGCTCCGTCGCCGAATTCGAACAGGTTGGTAGGACTCGAAGCATCACCGGGTTCGTAGCCTGGAAGGTCGGGGTCGATCACCCGCGGAACCGCAACGATCACGTGGGCGAGATCATCGGAGGCGATTACGTTGATCCCGGAAGAGCCGAACGCGACCGGGAAGGGTCGCAGCAGCGATTGGCCACCCATGCCATCGAGGTTGACGAGATTGATGCCCGGCGAGGTGCTATTGCCAAGTCCTTCGAAGGACGAGGCGATGAACTCACTGAAGCCGGGGGTCGCGGCGCTTGCAATGTAGGTTCTACCGAGCAGCTGCGAGGCAGAGGGAAGAATGCTCTTTGATCGCCAGCCTGCGTCAGTTCGGGTCGCCAGGAGCGGGTTCTTTGCTCCGCTCGAGGTGCCTGGGACCGGACCTTCGACGACGTAGAGGACGTGGTTGCCATCGGGCGAGAGAGGAGATGCCAGGGAGATCTGGTTTAACCCCTTGTCAGCGGGACTGACCATCTCCAACGCGCGGCAGTCCGAAAGGGCAGTGGAGCCCTGCTGGTCCCGAATCGCTTCGTTCGGACAAGAGCTCGGCGGGACCGGAGTCGATGCCGCGGTGGTAAAGGTCTGATCGGCGCCGACCTGCTGACCGCCCAGTGAGCCTTCGACGACGAAGCGGTAGTGGTAGGTCGTTTCCGCTTGCAGGCCCGTGATGTTCTGGCCGATGACCTGGACCTGGCTGGCCGAGGCGACCACGCCATCGTGACTCGCCGGAACCGAGGTACAGGGATGGGAGGCGCAGTCGGCCGGGCCGTATTCGAACCAGTAGGAGGCGGGCGAGTTGTTGGAGTTGACGGCGCCGACGAGCCGAGCCGAGGTGTCGGCAACGGGACCGTGGACGGCGAGGGTCTGGATGTCCGAGGGCGCGATCGCCGCGGTGCTGAACGACACTTCGGCGCTGGCTTCGCCGCCGAGGTTGCTCGCGTAGAGCGTCACCGTGTGGGAGGTGTTGGGTTCGAGGCCGGTGGCATCGGCTTCGACTTCGTGGCTCGCTTCGTCGGCGGGGTTGATTTCGCCGCCGACGAGGCCCGGGCATTCGGGCGAGCATTCGAAGCGCCAGCTGGTGATGAAGGCGGGGTCGCTGCCGCCCGGGGTGACGTGGCCGGAGAGGTGGGCAGCGGTAGCGGTGACGGCCCCGGCGGATTCGATCGAGACCACAGGGGGCGTCACCTCTTTGGTCGTGAAGACGTCAGCCGCCACCGCTTCGCTGGGGCCGTCGCCGTTTTCGGCGACGAGGCGAAGGTGGTAGGTCGTGTTGGGCGCCAGGCCGGTGAGATCGCCTTCGACCGGCTGCGCAGCGCCTTCGACCGTCCCTTCGGCCCCGACAGCGGCGTCGGAGAAGTCTTCCTGGGTCGCGTATTCGAAGCGGTAGCCGGTCGCTAGGCCCTGGGGGTCGATCATCCCTTCGACATGGGCATCGGTGAAGCCGACGCTGGAGGCTTCTTCGACGCTGACGGTGGGAACCACCGCGGAGGCCAGAGTGACGCCGAGGACGAGGCTCGAGAGCAGCGCGAAGCCGAACACGAGAGCGAGCTTCGGAGCTCGCCCCCGCCCGCCGCGCCCGCCCCGGGAGTCCTGAACCGCTGCGGACGAAGCCCCTGCATGGAGTCTCACTTGATCCTCTCCTTGTCCCGTGGGCCCCTGGTAGCCCAGTTATGCGGTCGGCCGAGCACCCAAGCCCAGCTTCCCCCTGTCCGACGGCGCCCATAATTAGGCTGCCGTTTAAAAATACAGCGGTATCCTAATAGCGTAATTATGGATTTGTCAAGAAAGAACTGTGGTTTTACCTAAGGAGATTTGGCATTATTAGAAGTGACGCTGTACTCGCTGTGAACCGCCGATCACGGGCTCCTGACGGCGGCTATGTTGGCGGCGAAATGGTGATGACGCCGTGGGGGGATTCGGGCGCTTTGCGGGAGCGCCGGCTGGCTCCGGGAAGGGGAAACCGGAAGGCCGAGGTCGAGCGCAACCAACGCGAGCGGCTGCTTGCGGCGATGGTCGCGATGACGGCGCAGAAGGGCTACGCGGCGACCAGCGTCGGCGATCTGGTGGAGCTCTCCGGGGTCTCGAGCCGCAGCTTCTACGAGCTCTACGCCGACAAGGAGGAGTGCTTCCTGGCGACGATGGAGGAGATCCTCAGCTCCGTCCAACGCCTCACCGCAACCGAGCTCGATGGCGAGGGGTCGATCGAGGAGCGAGCCGAGCGGACAACGCGAGCGCTGACCGAGACCCTGGTCGCCCAACCGGCGGCGGCGCGGCTCTGGCTGGTGGAGGCGTCCAGCGCCGGAGAGGCGGCGCGCCAGCGGGTCAACGGTGCGCTTTGGGCGCTCGGCCAATTACTGCAACGGGCGATGGAGGAGACCCCCGGCCAAAGCGGCATGCCGGGAGAGCTTTCGCGAGCGATCCTCGGTGGCGTCGCCAGGGTGGTCTACCGGCGGCTCGCCGACGGCGAAGCCGAGGCCATCTCCGACCTAGCGCCAGGGCTGCGGAGATGGGCGCTTGGCTTCCCCGCTCCCCCCGAGCCCCTCCGGTCTCGCGCTCGGCGGCGGAACACGAAGGGCACCGGATCGCCACCGTTCGCCGCCCACGTACCCGGCGAGCGGATCCTGCGCGGCTTCGCGACCGCGGTTGCCGAGAAGGGTTACACGGCGACCACGATCGCCGACATCGCCGCCAAGGCAGCGATCTCCCAGAACACCTTCTACGCCCACTTCCGCGACAAGGAGGCTGTGCTTTTCGCGGCGCTCGACTCGAGCGGCGCCCAGATGATCGCCGCGACCCTGCCGGCCGTCCGGCGCTCGCCGGAGTGGCCGGGAGGGATGCGCGTCGCCGCCGAGGCGCTCTGCGCCTTCTTCGTCGCCGAGCCCGCCTTCGCCCGCCTGCGCGAGGTCGAGGTCTACGCGGCGGGCCCGAGCGCGGTCAGGCAGCGCGACCGCACCGGTAGCGAACTCGTCGGAGTCCTCGGCGCGGTGGCACCTGGGCTGTCTGCCGGGCTGGACCCGCTCGTGGTCGAGGCGACCCTGGGGGCACTGCACTCGATGCTCTACGAGTGGATACGGGCCAAGGGCACGGAGACGCTGATGGAGATGGTGCCGCTCGCCACCTACCTCGCCCTGGCGCCGCTGATCGGTGCCGAGCAGGCCTGGGAGACGGCGACCGGGTAGGTCTTGCTCACCCCCGCGCCTGACAGCTGCGCACCAAAGTCTTACTGAGCGTCCGCTTGTCGAACGAGAAACTCGCCCGGACGAGGGGGAAGACCGCCCCGGGAAAACCGGCGGGGGCCGGGCAACCCGCGCTCAGGTAACTGTGGCGCCTACCGCGGTAGACGAAGCTGCGACCAAGCGTCATCGTCAGGCCGGTCACATAACCCCATTTGCCAGTCACCCGGGGAAGCGAGGCGCGCAGAACCGTGCCGAAGGTGCCCTTGCTCCGCGTGATCACGAAGGGCAGGGTGGTGGAAGTAGGGATCGGCTTGCTGCCGTAGACGTGGGCGAGGATCGCTGGGCGGCCGCCGACCCGGCCGTTGAAGGCGTAGATCCTGCCGTCGGAGGGGAAGGGCGCCTGCTCGGACAGCAGCACTTTGGCCGAGAACTGGCCCTGGCCGACCAGTGAGCCGCGGCAGGCTTCGAGAGCTCCCTCCGTGGTCGAGGGCTGGATCTGGTTCAACCGGCAGACGGGCAGGCCGTTGGGTTCGAAGCGCCCGTTGCGGTTGATTGAGATCGAGATCCGCCGCAGCTGCGGCGGGGAGCCACTATCGGTGGGGTCGATCTTGGCGCCAACCGCGACCCGGATCGGGGCGGTTCCGTGGCGCGGCAGGACGTGAGGCGTCAGCTTGCCTTCGAAGCTGACCCGGATGTGGCCGCGCTGGATCACCTCCGCCTGCGCGAACGCGGAGAGCGCCAGCACGCCCGCAGCGATCGAGGCGACGACCAGTCTTGGCTTCGTCATTCCTTCCCCTCCCTTTTGCTGGTGCCGTGCTTGCGGTGCTTGGCGCAGTGAACCCGCAGCCGCGGGTGCATCACCGTGCCCTTGTTGTTGTGCGCGGTCAGGCGTGCGGTGGCGAATTGCGCACCGGCGCAGAAGTTGGCCGAGTTGGAGAGGATCCCGCGCTTGCCACCCGGCATCCGCAGGACGAACTTCGTCACCGGAGCGTCGGGGATCGTCGCGAAGCTAGCGCGAATCCCGCCGCGGGCAGAGTCGATGCGACCGGCGAGGTCAACCTCCAGCCCGCCCGGCCCCCGCAGCGCGAAGACCAGGTCGGGGACCTGGTGGTCGGATGCCCGTACGTAGACAGGGCCTTCCATCGGCTTTTCGAGCAGCGGCGTGAAGGCGCGGACGTGCCCGTAGATCGAGCCGGCCGGACACGCGTTCGCGGCGAACTGGCGCCGGGTGCAGATCGTGACTATGTGCTCCTGGGCGAGGAACAGCGCCGGCGGCAGGGTGACCGCGGCGCTGGCGATGTTGGCGTCGCCGGGGCGCGGCACGACGACCGTGCGCAGCGAGGGATAGCCGGCGCGCCTGGTGACACCGCCGAGGCTGATGCTGAGCTTGGGCTTGAAGCCGAGCGCCGCACAGTCCGACAGCTGGTAGCGGTCGGAGGCGGTCGCGGCGACGTCGTCGGCGGGACTGAAGACGTCGGTGCCGGCACCGGTCAGGGTCGAGAGCGTCGCCGTCGGGTCGCAGCTGGTCCCATTGACCATGAAGCCGGGCCGGTCGACGTAGACGCGGATGTCACGCAGGTGGATCGGAATGCCGCGGAGAATGTGGGGGATCGGATCGGAGCCGCTGGAGTCGATCGCGGCCTGGGCGGTTTCCGGGTTGATCCGGATTGCCGAGCGGACGACCACGACGCCGAGGTCGAAGGGCCCGACTTGAGCGGCGTCGATCGCGACGATCGAGAGCGGCGCGCCGTGGTAGGGGCCGGCCAGGTAGAGGCCGCCGGGCGCGTAGGCGAGAACCGAGCCGACGCCGTAGCCCGCGAGGGTGTGCCCGACCGAGCTCGCCGCCGGGCAGCTGGGGTGTGCGATCTCTTCGGCGCCGCTGCGCAGCTCGGCCGCCGCGATCGCCGCCTCGGGGCAGTAGGGGATTCCGGCCAGCCTGCCGAGCATCCCCGGCGGGAAGGTGGCGGAGTAGGAGGTGATTTCCTGGTCGGCGTCGCTGCGCGTCATGTGCAGGTAGAAGGGCGTGTAGGAGCCCGCGTTGGAGTTGAGCGAGCCGGCGTCCAACACCGGCGTGAAGGGTCCAGGGGCGCTCGGGCAGGGCGCGCCGGCACGCCCGTGAGCAATCCGGAAGAAGGAGGCGGAGTCGTGGGTGAAGACGTCGGGCTGAGCCCAGGAGGCGAGGTCGACGCCCATCGCGTAGTCCCCGCAGGAGGGCGGCGAGATCACCATCGCGCGCTGGCCTTCACGGAAGCTGAGGTTGAAGTGGGTGTAGAGAAGGCGAGGAAGGTCTTCGAAGGTGGCAACCAGCTTGCCGGTCGCAGGGTCGGGCTCGATCTTGCCCAGCGACTTGACGAAAAGGCCGCGGCGCGGGTTGGACGCGACCATGTAGAGCGCCAGCAGCGAGCCGAAGGGGTTCGCATATGGGGTGGCGATGTAGAGGGAGCCGGTCAGTGGTTCGGACAGGCCGAGCATGCCCCGGACTTCCACCGTGCCCACCTTGGAGGCGTTGGGACAAGCGGCGGGAGATGCCAGCGAGAAGGAGGCGAACTGGTCGGCGCTGCAGACCCCCAAGCCCGCTCCCACCGAAGGGTTGATGGTCAACCCCTGGGGCATCGAGACCACCGCGTTGCGAATCGCCGGGCGGGCGATCCCGGCCTGGTTGAGGATCCCGCCGCCGTCGTTGACGTCGAGGTTGAAGACCAGGCCGCTGCCAACCGCTGCGTCTTCGCTCGTCAGCTGCACCTTGGGGACGGTCAGGGCTTTGTTGCAGCCGGTGAGCAAGGCGGGGTGGCCTTCGCCATCGTGGCCCTGGACGCTCGCCTGCGCCTGCTCGCCGGCCCAGGAGGTGGCGCTGACCGCATAGGACAGCGGCGCCCCGCAGGGGGCGGTCGGCAGGGTCAGATAGCTCTTGGTCAATTCGCTCAGCGGATATGGGCTGCCGACGGTGCAGGTGCCGGCATGAAAGGACAGCCCCGAACCGCTGGAGAGTTCGCCGTGGTAGGCGGACGGATCCGTCTCGTTCAAGCAGTTGCCCCGTTCTGAGTCGTGGTCGAGAACCCAGGGCGTGCCCCAGATCGTCAGGTCGAGCGCCTGGACGTCAAAGCTCTGCGAAAGGTCGTCGAGGTCGAGAGTCAGGCCGGCGTCGCTTTCGCGCACCCGCGGGGTAAGCACGATCGGGGTACCGTAGGGGGCGAAGCCGATCGCGGCCGGTGCCCCGTAGGGGGGGACGAGGTTGAAGACGCCGAAGTGGCGGACGGAACCGCCGGCCGAGTGCACCGCCACCACCCCGATCTGACTCTGATTGGGGCAGCTCTCGCCCGACATGCTCGTTTCGTAAGGGGAGGAGCGCGGCGCTTGGAACTGGGCCTGAGTGCATTCCGGGACCGCGGTCGGGTTGGTGAGCAGGCCTGGAGGTAGTTCCAGGTGCAGGTCGCGCAGGTCACCGTCGCTGAACCCACCAGTCGCGTTCAGGCCGATGTCGACCTCGATCGCGTAGGGGTGGGTCCCGGCCTGGTTTGCGGGGGAGCCGCCTTTGTCGGTGGCGGCGACGTCGAAGCCTTCGCTCCCCGGGCCAAAGCCGAAGCTGGCCCAAGCGGACGGCGCCGCGGCGAGGACGACCAGCACCGCCGCGAGTAAGGCGATTCGCACCTTCACCTTCCGCCTCCACGGTGGTGGCGTGCCCCAGTGCGGTGGCCTTTCTTTTTCCCCCGGCCGCGCTTCTTGTGACTGTGCTTCTTGGGCTTCTTCTGGTGGGTTTCCGGGAAGTGCAGCTTGGGGTTGGCCGGGCCCTGGAAGAGCGCGGTGGTCGGCGTCGGGTCGTCGGGCCCCGGCGCCGGGCCCTGGCAGTCGTCCCCGTTGCAGGGGATCGGCGGCTGCGGTTCGGGGAAGCCGCCGCCGGCCCGGGCATCGTAGATGTCGATGCCTTCGGCGTCGACAGGCAGCAGCGAGGCGGCGGTGAGGAAGAAGGCGTCGGTCCCGTCGGCGCTGGCGTCGACAAAGGAGGCCGAGCCAGTGCGGCCGCCGGAGATCAAGCCGATGCAGCCGGCCGCTTTCGCGCATCCCCCCGCCCCCTGGGCCTGCCACTCGTAGACGTCCGGCGCTTTGTCGGTGTCCTGGAAGACGAGCGCGTCACCGGAGTCGAAGAAGAGTCGGGTTCCGTCGGCGGTCAGGGCACGGGGCTTGTAGGACAGCGGACCTCCTCCGGCGGCGAGCGCGCCGGGAATGGTCGAGGGCCCGGCAGGCGTCGCGCCTCTGGGATTGCAGGAGGCGCAGAGAAGTCTTGCGGCGCTGGCGTCGTAGACGAAGGCCTCGGCTTTGCCGACGTTGGCATAGCCGGTGAGCGATGCCGAGGAGAGGAAGGCCAGGCGAGTGCCGTCGGCGCTGACCCGGGCGGTGCCGGTGGCCGGTGGGTAGTTGGAAGCGTCGGCGGTGGCTGCGGCTTTGACGCTGGCACCGCCGTTGTAGGCGAAGAGGCCGGCAGCGGTCAGGTAGTAGAGGTAAGAGCCATCCGCTGAGGCGCCGAGGACGCCCTGAACTTCGCCACCGGGGGTGAGGTCCAAAGTCGCTCCGGTTGCAGTCGCAAAGCGGTAGAGATGCTGTGCTTTGGTGAAGTAGGCGACGGAGCCGTCGGCGGAGGCGGCCTGGAAGGCGCCCCCTCCCCCCACCGTTTCGTCAACCTGTTTGGTCAGGCTGCCTTCGCGCAGGTAGAGGTTTGCCCCGTTGCTCCAATAGACGCGGTGCCCGTCGGTGGAGATCGCACCGCTTGGGGCGGCGAGGCCCGCACCCGGAGCGCTTTCACTCTGGCCAGGCAGGATGTTGACCGCCGCGAGCGATCCTTCCTCCCACTCATAGAGATTGAGGCTCGACGGATCGCAACCCGCGGGCCCCGCCACTTCGACCGCGTTGGCGGTGAGGGCGGCGCAGCTGGAGATGACCGTATGCCGCAGATCGGGGCTGGCACCGGCGAGGGCGAGGTGGAAGGCCGCAGGTGTGATCGAGAGCGCCGGGGCGTTGGCGCTCGTGATCAGCGGCTGATATCCGGAGCCCTGGCGCAGGTAGAGATTGCGGTAGCCGGCAGGGGCGCCGCTTGCCAGCGGCGGGTTCTCGGCTTCGCATTCGCTGCCGCCGTCGCGACAGCGCCAGCCACTCGAGAGCAGCGTCCGTGAGAGATCGGCGGAGAAGGCCTGGTAGGCACCGCCGGCGTAGGTACCGGAGAGCAGCGGCGGGGTCAAGTTCTGCACGCCCCATCCATCCACGCCTCTACCGGCCAGGTATTGGCTCACCGGCGCCGCCCCTTCACCCTCCGCGAAGGACGACTCGGAGCCAAATCCGATCGCTCCCCCGCTGACTGCGGCCTGGGTGACGCCGCCTCCCGGGGTTGGAGGGGCAACCTCACCACCGTTCTTGTCGAGCGGCGAGACCAGCTCCCAGCCCCGTCCGTCGAGCCCCCCTTCGGGACCGGCCGCCGCGGCGAAACCGACTTGCGGACCTAGGGCAAGCGCCGCCGCGCAGAGTGCCAGGCCGGCAAGTGCTTTGGACCGGGTGAACCCACCACTCAACGCTTCCCCGGCTTCTTCTTGCCGGCGCCCTTCTTGCAGTCGGTCCCCAGCGTCGGCGTCTGATCAGCCGTCTTGCCGTTCTGCCCGTCGATCAGGACTCTGACCTTATTGGCCGACTTGCAGAGGTTGCGGTTGTTGACCAGCAGGCTTCGCTTGCCGCCGTAGAGGCTGAGTCTGAATTTCGAGACCGGAGCGTCGGGGACCAGTGAGAAGGTGGTCCGCAGCTGGGGGGTCGTCTTTGCGTGGACGGTGTCGATGGCGCCGACCAGGACGACGTGGATCTGGCCCCGCAGGTCGGCGACGACGTCCGGCAGCAGCCGTTCGCCGCCGTTGGCGCGGAAGTAGACCGGGCCTTCGAGAGGCTCGTCGAGCAGCGGGCTGAAAGCGCGTGCCGTACCGAGGATCGACTTCTTGGGACAGGCGCTTTCGTTGAACTGGACCCTAGTGCAGGGGTTGACGATGTGGGCGTTTTCCACCTGCACGCCGGGCGGCATGACGACGCTGACCCGATCGATATTGGCGTCGCCGGCCCGGGCCTTCAGGGTCGAGCTGAGGGCCGGGAAGTCAGTGCGCTTGGTGCCTCCCTTCAGCCTCAGCGCCAGCCTCGGCTTGAAGGGCAGGCTCGAGCAGCTGGAGACCTGGAAGCGCTGGCTGAGGTTGGCGCTCCCCCCCGCGATTCCGCTGAGGCTGGCATCGATCGCCATCGGGTCACACGAGGTCGGGTTGAGGGTGAACTGCGGGCGGTCGATGCTGACCCGCACGTCCCGGAGGTCGAGGACGATCCCGTGCAGGATCGTCGGCAGGGGATCGGAGACGGCGGTGATCTGGGCGGTGGAGGGATTGACCTGCAGGGCGGCCCTGACCACGACGCTGCCGAGATCGAAGGGACCGGCCACAGCGGGCGTGACGATCGCCAGGCTCAACGGGGCGCCTTTGTAAGGACCGGCGAGGTAGGCCTTGCCGGTGTTCACGTAGAAAGGGCTGGGGCCCGCTCCGGCCCCGACGACCACCGTGCCGACCTGGCTCGCCGCCGGGCAGCTGGGGCTGGCGATCTGGGCGGCGCCGCTGCCTTCGGCGGCAGAGATCGCCGCCAGGGCGCCCTCGGGGCAGTAGGGAATTCCGGCGAGCTTGCCGAGCAGGCCTTCGGGCAGGGTGGCGGTGAGGCCCGAGAGCTCCTGGCTGCCGTCTTCGCGGGTCAGGCGCAGGGTGAAGGGCGAGAAGGAGCCGGCGAGGGGGTTGACGGTGCCCGCCGAGAGCTTTGGGTTGAAGGCGGCGCTGGGGCAGGGAGTGCCGCCCGGGCCGGCGGTGATCGGGAAGGAGCTCTGCAGCTCGACCGGGGCGTTGCCCGACCAGGGGCTGAGGGTGGCCTGGGTCGTGTGGCTTCCACAGCTGGCCGGGGTCCTGAGCGGTCCTCTCGGGCCGCCGTAGAGATCGAGATGCAGGGCTTCGAAGGGCAGCTGGGGCTGGTTGTCGAAGACAGCGGTGAGCTGACCGCCGGCGCCTGCTTCCACGTGCCCGGCGAGCTTCAAGATGACGCCGCTTTCGGGGTCGGTGGCGGTGATGTAGAGGGCAAGGAGGCTTCCGAAGGGGTTGTCCGCCTGCTTGGCCAGGTAGGCGGCGCCTTTGATCGGGTGATCGAGCAGCGGGGTGTCGATCTCGACGTCACCGATCTTTGAGTTCTCTGGACAATTGGGAACCGCGTGGGAGAAGCGGATCGGGGCCGGGGCCGGGAAGTTGGTTCCCAAGAGGCCGATCTGGGCCGAGGAGCAGGCGCTGAGGCCGTTGGCCGAGGCGGGGTTCACGCTCATCCCCGCCGGCAGCGTCACCTTGGCCGTTTTCAGGTCCGACTGGGAGGTGGCGGCAGGGTCGTTCCAGCTGTCCTGGGGAATCGTGAGATCGACGTCGAGCCCGGAGGGGCTGTCGGCCTGGTTGGTGGTCGGCGCGACTGAGATCGTCGGCGTGAAGGGGACCGCATCGCAGTCGGTCGGCCCGATCTGCGTGCCCCAGGCAGATGGCGGGTTGGGGAAGTCGGGCGGGTTGTGGCTGAGGAAGCTCTTCGAGTCCCAGGCCGGGTCAGAGAGATCGGGGGAGCCTTCGGAGTTCAGGGCGCCGGGATTGAACCAGGAGTCGGCCACCGCGGTGGTGGTCAGGCCGGTGCCCGGTGCGGTGCAGGCGGTCGGCAGGCGCAGGAAGGGCTTCTCGGGGACTCCGGCGGGGCATTCCACGCCAATGTTGCCCGGGCAGGCCCGCAGTCGGGTGTGGCTGGGGTCGGCCGGGGTGCCCCAGAGGGTCAGCCTCACCCCGGTCAGCGGGATTCCCTCGGAGATATAGGTGGAGTCGATCGAGAGGGCGTAGTCCGAGCGGCGAGCTTTGGCGTCGATCACGATCGGGTGCCCGGCGGCGATGAAGGCGAAGCGGGCGGCGACGTTGGGGGGCGGGACCATGTTGTAGACGGCGAGGTTGCGCCAGGCGAAACTGCCGAAACCGTTTGGAGGCACAGTAAGCGTGATCACGCCGACCTGGGAAGACGGGGGACAGAGTGGGGCGCCCTGGGGGCTGATCGGCGAGGAGCCGGGGACCAGCTCGGCGGCGGTGCACTTGGTGGCGTTGTTGGGGTCGCCGACCAGACCCGGGGGGGTGTCGACGAGGATGTCCTTGACCGGTTCGGCCGGCCAAGGAGCCGGGCCGGGGCCTCCGAACGTCGTCTTCAGACGGGTGTTGGTGTCGATCTCGCTCGTGATCGAGTCGGGGTGCCCCCCCGCCCTGGTGAAGGGGGTGCCGTCGGGGTCGGAGACTTGGCCGTCGAAGGCGTCGATGCCGAAGGCGGGCGGCGCCGAGGTGACCATGGTCGGGTCGGCGCTGGTAGCGCAGGCGGGCGGGCCGGTGGAAGGATCGCCGCAGGCCTCGCCGTCAGGCAGAGTGGCGCCACCACCCCACGCCTCGAAGGAGGTGGTGAGGAGGCCCGACGCAGTGGGGTCGACCGCGACGGTGACGATCGGCCCAAATGGATCGTTGGTCGGTTCGAGTTCAGTACCAACGCACGAGACGATGCTGGCCCCAGCCAGTGAACCACCACCGGGCCCGGTGCAGGTGAAAATTCCAACCGGATCGGTGGCGCTGAGCGCCGTCATCCCCGCTGGCAGGGTCGCCCTGAGGTCGACCTCACTGCCGTCTTTGGGGTCGGCGCTGACGTTTTCCACTCCGACGAAGAAGCGCAGGGTCCCGCCTGGTTCGACGGTCGAGTTGGCGGCGTTCTGGATCCGAAGCACCGGCGCCGCCGAGGCAGCCGAGGCGCCAACACCGAAGAGCGCGGCCGCGGAGACGGTGAGGGCGAGGAGCAGCGCGAAGCGTTTGCGGCGGTTCACTTCTCACCTCCGTGGTTGCGGTTGGCTCGGGTGGCGGAGCGCTGGGAGTGCTTCTTGGTGCAGTGCTTCTTTTGGTGCTTGCCCTCGTGCTTGCGGCACCTCGGCGGCTTCGGAGGTTTTGGCCGCTTCGGGTTGCCGGGGCCGACGAGGCCGGCGCTGGCCGGCGTCACCGCGCCGGGCACTGCGCTGACGGCGCCGCGGCAGGCATCCCCTGAGCAGGGCGCCTGCACGACCGGTTCGACAAAGCCGCCGTCGACGCGGGCGTCATAGAGGTCGAAGGCGGTGTCGGGGTCGCGGCCGAGCAAGGGCTCGCGGGTGACGAAGAAGGCGTTGCGCCCATCGGGGCTGGCCTCGATGAAGTAGGAGGGGGAGCTGTTGGTGCCGCTGGAGAGCAGCGAGAGCTCGCCCGAGACCGTGTCGTACTGGTAGGCGTCGGAGACGCCGTTGGTGTCGGAATCCAGCAGGCGTTCGGGGGTGGAGAAGAAGACGTAGCGCCCGTCGCTGGAGAGGGCGCGGTTGATGTGTGAGCTGGTGTTGTTCTGGCCGCTCGGGAATCGATACGCGAAACCCGCGTCCGCTCCGGGCGCGGGCGGGGTGGCGGCGGGGTTGCAGGAGACGCAGCTGAGCTCGCCGGCACCGCCGTTGGCGGTGGCGTCGTAGAAGTAGACCTCGGCGCAGACGAGAGCGTCCCCACTGGGACAATTCCCTGCCTGGTCATAGCCGGTCAGATCGTCGGGATCGGTGGTGCCCTCGGTGACGAAGACCATGCGGGTCCCGTCTGGGGTCACCCGCACGTTAATCGGCTGCTTCCACTGCCGCAGCGACAGATAGAGAGTGTCCGACCCTCCGACGCCCCCGATCTGACGCGCGACACCGTCGTGCCAGACGAAGATCGCTACACCGCTCGCCGAGTCGCTAGAGGCGCCACTGAAATAGACGTAGCTGCCGTCGTCACTGACCCCGGCGACGCCCGGGCCAAATTCGTCGTCGCCGACCGTGGCGAGGTAGGTGAGGTTGTGCGGGTCCGCGGCGGGGCGCTCGGTGTCATAGCGATAGAGCTTCGCCGCAGTGCTGATCGGGGCGTCGTCGGTCAGCGCCTCTCTGCTGGTGAAGAAGACGTAGCCGCCGTCGGGGGTGGCGTCCCAGAACCGCGCCGCCTGCGTCGTGTTGGGGTCGGGTTCGGTGCGCTCGGAGAGATTGAGTTGGCGGGTGGTGTCATCGCCGCTGGTTGCGGTGCCGTGGTCGTCGCGCATGTAGAGGTCGGCTTCGTCTTCCACTTCGCCTTTTGGGGTGGACAGCGGCGCGGCGAAGAAGACCTTGCTTCCGTTCTGAGAGATCGCGTTGTGGGTGTAGATGAACGCCGTCGCCCCCTGGCCGGCCCCCGAGCTCGGCGCTGGCGAGCCGTCGGGCAGGATGCCGGCCAGGCGAACGGTTCCGTCAGCCCACTCATAGAGCT
>Ga0307476_10000464_pt1 | contig 32136 bp, 26 predicted proteins | sample atmos_gasesECM2C_2_FD_203314 | JGI IMG/M metagenome (GOLD analysis project Ga0307476, IMG submission 203314) | Hardwood forest soil microbial communities from Morgan-Monroe State Forest, Indiana, United States - atmos_gasesECM2C_05 | ecosystem: Environmental > Terrestrial > Soil > Temperate...
ATCTTTACATTGAAAACCATTATCTTTCCGAGCCGACGAAATCCATGGACTGGACACGTTTGGTTCATTTCAGCCGCGAAGTACTCTGCAGCGGCAGCCAATGTGTGGGTCCTGCAGTTGCATTTGACCGGCGACTTCCGCCTTGCGATTTCGGCCATCTGCTGCTCGAGTTTTTCGAGCCGTTTCCGGGGGTTTCCTGGCATGGTCTCGGTCCGTCGACGAGCGCCCCTAGGGAATCGAGGAGGCATGAGAACCATCGTAGATCACTGGGTGCAGATTGTTGATGTGACTTCCGTAACAAAGGAAACTGCAGCGTCCGATTCGAGATGGAACGTGCCCAAATGCGCTGCGCTGGTTAACACAACTGTCCCGAACCTGGTCCTTAAGGGAAGATCGAGACGGATGGTGCATGAGATGCGCCGGCGACCACAGAGGCTGGCCCTAACCTGACCCCAGCTATAGAAGGACCGGCCCGCCGCTCGGTTCTTTCCCTGACGATCCTCGCCTAGCGGCCCGTTCCGCGGTTTGTTGTTGTATCGGGAAAGAAGCAGAAATCAGTCTGTGGCCCTCGTCCCCAATTTTCCCAACATCGGCTGCAAAAATTTCGTGCCTTGTTTCTTGTATGCGTCGGATCCAGCCAGGATGAAAGCTTCGCATATCCGGGCAACACTCTGACCTTCGCGAGTTGCTATCGCCTCAACGTCTCTCTTCAAGCTTGAATTGACCCTGAACGTCAGCCGAGTGTCTTTTTTCATCCGCGCAATCTTAGCACTCCGATAATTTGGAAATCCCGTCAAAGTTGTTGACTTAACAGGCTCCGACATGACATCCTTATGTCATCCATTTATCATCCGTTTGGATGATACTAATCGAGGAGTTCTAGTGCGATCCAAATGCGACCTAGCCAGAGAAAACTCGTCGGGGGCCAAGCACAAATGGCCGGCCCAGATGAATCGTGCCCTGATGAAGACCCTCTGCCTTTTGACAAAGAGCCACCAATTCTCAGTTGCCTGCGGAGACTTGCTTCTACTCGAGAGTGGCTGGTATGTAACCCATACTGGTCTGATTCGTCTGGCTGCTCGCCGCCGCTGCCAAGGGATTCAAGTTCAGCCCATTACAGAATTCTCCGATACGAGAAATGGCAGATATGTGTTCAAGGCGACAGTCTACAAATCGCGGACCTGCCAAGGATTCGTCGGGTATGGCGATGCCGATCCCTCCAACGTCTCGTTCCTGGTCCACGGAGCCGAGATGCGTGTTGCCGAAACACGCGCCGTGAATCGTGCCCTGCGCAAAGCCTATGGGATCGGCATCTGTTCAGTCGAAGAGATTAGGTCTCTTACCGAGCCTCCACAGCCATCTCAAGAATCGAAGAAGCTTCCTCCTCAACCTGCCAACGGGAACGGTGGTGACCGTACAGTCCGCGATCGCCTCTGTCAAGTTATTCGGCAGCATCAGCTTGATCCCAACCTGGTCAAGGCTTACGCAACTGATTTCTGCGGTGTCAAGGCACTCCGCGAGGCGACCCGCGAGCAGGTAGAGAGCTTCGTTCAGCATCTGTCAAATTGGGCCGAAACGGACCGCAATGCCCTGCTCTGTCAACTCAACAGCTATCTCGGTCAGAAGGAAGGTGCGGCATGAAACGCCAGATCACCGGCTTACGTTCTGCGGATCGCTCCGCTGTTGGCCTGACTCCTGATGGGGTTTTTCTGGTTCGTGTCCAACGGGTGCAGTTTCGTCCGTACGCACCGAAACAGTATTACGCCGTCGCCCTCACTGTAATTGAGCCGCACCGATTCGCGAACCACATTTTGTCCAGCCGTCTCTATTGCAGCCCGAAGGCGTTGTGGAAACTCAACTGGTTCCTGCGCGATTTTGGCTATGACGCCGAGTTGCTGGACCGCGATGAAGTGGATGAGCGTCAACTCGTAGATCTTCGGGGTGTGGTGAAAGTTAGCCACGTCGTGTATGACGGAATTCCCTTGGTTCGTTTCGATGGTTTCGCTCCCGCTAGCCGCTGGGAAGAGCTCTCACCTGCCAATTTGGACACACAGGCATCCTGATGATTTACAGCTACACTCAGATCAGCCAGTACTTGGCCTGTCCTCGACGCTATCGCCATCGCTATCTCGATGGCTGGAAGGAGAAAGATACGCGTCCGGCGATGCTGTTCGGGCGCGCCTTCGAACTGGCTCTGGGCGCCTACTTCCGCCGGGAGGATCCAGGAGACGTCCTTTTTCGAGAATGGTCCGCCTATAAAGATCAGGGCCTACAGTTCTCAAACAACGACACCTGGGATCGAATGCTCGAGCGAGGCATCATGCTCCTGATCCGCTTCTGCCAGGACAACCGCATCCAGATTCACCAACCACACCGCAACCTGCAGATCAAGTTCACACGCCCGGTCGGACGAAACGAATTCGTCGCGTACGTTGACGGCATCGGGAATCTTGATGGCACTCGCTGCCTGCTGGAATGGAAGACATCCTCAAGCCGTTATCCGGAGGAGCCAGAGGGGCTACTGGCTCTGGACCCACAGCTGGTCTGCTATTCGTGGGTGACCGGCATCTCCAATGTGGCTCAGGTTGTGTTCGTTCGCAAACGGCTGGTGCAGATCCAATATTTGCGAACCACTATAAGCGATCAGCAACGCGAGGAATTCGGGCGGTTGGTTGAGAGCACGATCCGGAGAATCGAGTCGGCCGAGTTTCTACCTCACAGCGGCATCCGATTTCCCCAAAATCCGTGCAGCAGTTGCGCGTACGTCGGCCTTTGTCTCGGACGGCAAGACATGGCGGATGCTGTTCTGACGCGACGTCCAGGAGCAGAAGACCTTGGTTGGCTTGACGAGCTTAATTACTAAGGAGCCGCCCATGCCGCCGAAACTCAATCGCGAGCGCGCCCTGTTCGTGTTGGGCAAGATCGACGAGATTCTGGCGTGGGAACAACGGAAGGAAAGCGAACGGGACACCAAGTTCGTGGAACTCGGCCGCTACCTTTGCGAAGTTCGGGCGGGGCAGTACTGGAGGCTGGAGAAACTCAAATCATTCGACGAGTTTCTGGAGAGAAGATTTCCCGAATCGCGGAGGAAGGCGTACTACCTGATGTCGATCCACGAGCATCTACCGCCACAAGCGCGCCGTCAACTGAAGGAAATTGGCTGGACGAAGGGACTGGAGTTGGCGAAAGTGGCGCGGAAGGATGGCCAGAAGTTCAATTGTGCAACCTGGTTGCACAAGGCCAAAGAAATGCCAAAGGATCAGTTCAGGAGGGAGGTAGAGCGGGAACTGACGGGAGAGGACAAGGAGCCGTGGGAGATTGTCTATTTCAAACTCTACAAAAGCCAGATTCCGGTGATCGATCGGGCGTTGGAGACAGCCGCTTTGATGCTGGGCTCTGATAAATCACGGAGCTACTGCCTAGAGATGATCTGCGCGGATTTTCTGGCCGGAGCGAACCTGGACAGTGGGGATCCCGAGACGTTGCTATTTTCGGCGGAGAGGTTCTTTGGGTTTCTAACTGACGATCAAAAGCAGACATTCCTCGAGACGGTAACCGAACAATCGGCATGAAGACACGGCCAACAATTGCCCAGCGGCTACGGCTTGATTCCGCGTCCTACGAGAACCTCCGTCAGCAAGTGCTGCGGCGCGACGCCTGGCGCTGTCAAGCGTGTGGGGCAATGTCCAATCTTGAGGTTCACCACAAACAATTCCGCAGCCATTCCGGCTCCGATTCCGAGCAAAACCTCATTACGCTATGCAGTAGTTGTCACGCTGAGTCGCACCGCTCCTGAGGTTTAGACGATCGGGCACTGATTCGGTGTGAAGGTCCAGCAGACTCCCTTGCGCTCTATCCGGGCCCTCATGACCGACCATCGATGAATTTAAGATCTCTACCGCTCCAAAAGACTTGCACTGGTGGCCTAGTGCTTTTTCCCATCCACATGTACTTTTGGGGGTTGTCCCGTCGATATCTAACCCTTTCCGCCAACCGTTCATAGACTAGCTTTATGGCTGGACTGCCAACGCAGAAATCGCTTCGCTCAGTCCTTCACGGGCGTATTACAGCTCTTCTGTTATTCATTCCGATGGTGGTTCTTTGTGTTTTCAATGCGGGCTGTGCCGGTGTCTCGATCTCGGGTCCCAGCGGACAGAGCCCCGATATTCCATCGCCGATTGCAGTAAGCACATCAATCTTTCCTGGTGGCACGACTGGAGTTGCGTATTCAACTACGCTCTCTGCCTCAGGCGGCAAGGCTCCGTACGGCTGGACTGTCTCTTCTGGAAACCTGCCGACCGGCCTGAGCCTAAGTAGTAGCGGTATCATCTCGGGTACACCGACCGCAGCAGGCCAGGCGAGCTTTACCGCCGAAGTGTCGGATTCCTCTTCACCAAAGCAGACTGCCTCAAAAGCTTTGACTATTACAATCTCGTCATCTTCGAGCGTCTCACTACAGATCACCACGACTTCGTTGGCAGATGCTCAGCAGAGCGCCGTTTACTCCGCAACCTTAGCAGCGGCAAACGGCACAACACCATATTCATGGTCAATAACGTCGGGTGCACTGCCCTCCGGACTCTCATTGAACGGGAGTGCCGGGCAAATCAGCGGCACGCCGACGCAAGAGGGAACTTTTGCCTTTACTGTGCAGGTGAAAGACTCCAGCTCACTCGCACAGACCGCATCAAAACCCTTAGCTCTCACGGTGAACGGAACTTCGTCTGGCAACTGTCCGACGGGGCAGCCGTGCGGAGCGACGGCTTCATACTGCCAGAATTACACTCCTCCATCCACATCAGGAGCGACATTGATCAGTTCGCTGCCGTACACTGTAACCGCTTCAGGAAACTATTATCTGGATGCTGATTTAGAAAGTACTGGGAACGGCATCAGCGTAAAAGCCAGCAACGTGGACATCAATCTCAACGGACACACGCTCACTTACGGAACAGTTGCAAACGGTTCTGGCGCTTCGCAGATTGGTGAGTACGGCGTGCTGGCATGCAACACAGGCAACCTGAATAGCGAGGGACTGGACGCAAGCTACGGTTCCAACGGTCAATGCGAGAACGGCGGCCTCTCGGCAGGAGCGATTACGGTTGAGAACGGAACCATTGTTCAGTCTCCAAATGCCTCGCAATATTACGACCCAACGAACTGTCCCGGCTCCGGTCCGGGATCTGGCTGCCACCACGATCACAGCACGGTTGCCAGCGATGTTATCAATGTGCAGTACAGCTACGGTCTCACGGTGAAGCACATCACTCTGACTTGGCAGAGCGTCGACTCGGATGGAATTCATGCAAACTGGCAGACTACGGGCGCAGGGCATGACATCGAGTGCAACACTTTCAACGACGAAGTCACCCAGCTGAATAACCGCGCCTATCCTCGAGGGATGGCGGTTGACCTTCAGAACCCTGGCAGTTCGTCAAGTGCCACCACTGTCCAGTACAACACGATCCTGGGCACTCCGCAGAACGCTATCGATGGTGGGACGGCGGGGACTGTTATTCAGAAGAATGATATCAACCAAGGCTTTTATCAGGGACCGCCGTTTACCTCGGAGCTTCGGATGTACACCAACGACTACGCAATAGGCCCAGGCGGAAACACTGCCGACGGTTGTCCGCTATCGGGAGTGATTGCCTACAATTACGTGCACAGCGTGGCGGGACGCGGAATCGGGTGTGTGTTCGAGAGGGATTTGAATGGTCTTTCGATTCACGACAACTACGTGAGCACCACCGAGACAGTGGAGAATGCCGAGTACGGGCCCAACGGAAACTCGCCTGGTGCCACTTGGGTAAGCGCTTGTCAGGGTGGAGGAGGGCGGGGTTTTGAGGCCAAGGAATCCCTTGGTATCAATCTCTACAACAACACCTTCATATTAAGCGTGGGAGCTTGTGGGGGCGTGGGAATTGTCTTTGTGGAGTTTCCCTGCGGAGACTTTACATGCCCAGCGCCGGCGTCGCAATCGTTCGATGTCCATGACAACACGATCCAGATCAACAATGACAGCGGCAGCTCGATCTTGGCAAACTCCATGGACACAGCCTGCTACAGCTTCGATACGGTGCAGGGGAATTACAGCAACTACTTCTCCACGCCGTTCCTACAAAATAAATGCACGAGTGACGGCGATTATGTGGTGACCGACGGATATGATCCCGGCGATTACCTCACGTTTTTGTCTGAAACATATACGATGGGGCCCCACCCTCTGGCTTCAGGTTGTGGTGGAGTCCCGTCAGCAGGCTGCGGCCACATGATGCATTGGGCGGGAGTCACTAGTCCTCCAGCGGATGAACTCGGTTTCGTTTTCCAGGACCTAACCTTCGCTAACGGAGCTGGCCCGAGTTTTGAGGGCGATCCGTTCGGCGGCTCACCGCTCGCCCGCAGTGCGACCGTGGAGTGGACCTACACACCCACTGTGTTAAGTTCAGCCACTGCAGCTCCTATTCTGGGAGCCACTGTGAGCGCGATCGACGCGGGCGGCAGCACCACAACCTGCACAACCGATGGCGCAGGACAATGTTCACTCGTGCTGCGGCAGGAAGTGATTACTTCTCCGGCTGGCAACGCCACGCTGACCACAACGAACGAAGACCCATCAGCAGTCACGATCACGGCTACCGGGTGTTCTACGCTGAACTACAACTTAACGATTACGGCGACAACCAGCGACTCCCGTACCGTCACTTGCCCGTAGAAAGTCCAGAAGCATCTCGATGAGGACAGCGTAAATTCCTATGAAGTTCTTCTGCCGATCTAGGGTCCGATGATTCACAATAGGGAGGATGAGCCAAGCACATTTACTTGCAACAATAGTTCTTATAGCTTTTTTCAGCTGGGGCACTACAGGAGTCAATGCTTTTGAAAGAAATGCTGATGCGCGATCGAGAGAGGAATCGAACAGTCCGTTTGCGATAACGACCACTGGGCTCCCGGAAGCCACTGTTGACGCCATCTACAGCGCGAAATTGCAAGTAGGAAGTGCAGTGTCTCCGTTGCGGTGGACGATTATCTCTGGTACGCTGCCGCCCGGACTAATTGCCCACTACCAAACGGGCGTGATTGGCGGAGATCCCCTCGCTCCGGGGCAATTCAGTTTTACGGTACAGGTAAGAGATTCCTCAACGCCGAGCCAAGTTGCTACGCGATCATTCACTATCAATGTGTCACGGGACTCCGATTCACCGAAAAGCAGGCCGCTCCGCGCTTGTGGCGTGATCGCTAAGTCTGGACAGTATTACCTAGCCTCTGACGTCACTTCGGCCGGGACCTGTTTCTCCATTCAAGCCGATCGTGTGACTCTCGACTTAAACGGCTACACCATATCCTATGGTAGTGGTGGAGGGACGACGTCCCGATACGGTATATTGGGCCGTGCCTGCTGGGACCGGTCAACACCAGACCTTGGCGACAATCCATGTGGCGTGAATTTTGCCGACCTTACCGTTAAGCATGGAAAAATTTTGCAAGATGCCAACGCTCCACCATATTCTCACGCTATTTCTCTTGGGCAGGGGAAGGGGGCAGGGTTGGTGGTTCACGACGTCGAGATTACGGTCGCGAGTCCCTCTTCGGCGGCAGTTCTCACTAGCTGGGCCGGCGGGGCTCATCATATTTATAAGAACATCCTGCATAGCAACGGTGGCGTCGGCAGCGTAAACAACCGATACGCCGAAGAAGGTACTGTGATTCGCATCGGCCTTGATTCGGGCGGCGCCGCTCCGAATTACGTCCATGACAACATCATCACGAGTTCCCCCCAGGGCGGAATTCTTACCCAAGCACCGTATTCGGAGGTTTTCAACAATCAGGTGACTCTCACGTCTTGGTATACGAATGATTTTTGTTTTTATGCCTGGGGCCCGAACATGGAAATTACTGGCAATACGTGTGATAACTCTGCAGGTTCCGGTCGTGGGATCGATGTCTCAAATTCCAACACGGTGGTGCACGACAATCAAATCAAGGTAAGAGAACTTGCCCGCAACGCTGAGTACAACGGCTGCCAGGGCGGAGGAGCATTCGGCATCAGGATTGCCGCAGATAAACTTCCTAATACCGCGACGGATGGCAATGAGATTTGGAACAATGATGTAACGGCGATCGTCGACCAGTGCGAAGCGTCGGGGCTTCGCATCACCTCACTTCACCCCACCACCTCAAACCTGATTCACGACAATATCTTTCGGGTTCAAAGGGTGGCTGCAACCAGTCAGATCGCCGCTGCGATCACAGGCTCGAGCGACGATGGCGGCGCGCAAGTATTCCACAACACGTTCATCGCAGACAGTGCTGGTTTGTACGATCATTACGATCCGATGAGCAACCTGCTATTCATCAATAACACGTTTTCACGAGGGGCTAATCCAGACCCCGCGGGCTGGAAGTTCATAATACTTCGCAATGGGGCGCCTTCGACTGGCCTCGTGTTCCAGGATACAGTCTTTCAAAATGGTGCTTCTGATATTTCATCGGGCGTCCCCGTCGGTTTTGCTGGTTGGGGCGCCTTGGAGGAATTTTTCTTGACTTGGACCGTTTCAATCAATGTAGTGGCACAAAACAAAATGCCTGTTGCCGCTGCAACGATTAAGGTGGTCGATTCGCAAGGGACTACCACATCTGGAGTGACGGACAATAACGGTTCAGCATCGGAGATTCTGCGGCAATATCGTTGGTATAATGATGCCTCAGTCGCAGGCCTGAAAACGAACTTCTCACCTTATTCCGTCTCGATTACTGCGCCGGGTTGCAAGCCGGAGACTTTCCACTTGACCGTTAACAGCACAAAAGAGGTAACGCGCACTCTGACGTGCGAGTGATTACAATGACGGCCAAGACCGACCACCGCCGCTTTCGTGTTGAACCTCTCGCGCCTGTTATCCGCCATGTCGTTTTCCCAATTTGGGTGCTTCGAGATCACCCGGGATATTATCGCCATCTGCGTGAGTTTCAGAAGACACAATTTCTTCGTGGTAGCGAGCTTCGCGACCTCCAGCTTAGGAAGCTTAGGGCCCTTCTCGAACACGCGTACGCAAATTGCCCGTATTATCGAAGGCGAGTAGATGAAGCGCATATACCTCCCTCTGCGGTGAGCTGCCTAGAAGACTTCCAGAAATTCCCGATTCTGACCAAACATGACATCCAGGACGACGGGCTGTTGATGCTTGCTACGAACATCCCTGCTAGTCAACGTGTCCGAAACCAGACGGGGGGATCGACTGGAAGTCCGCTGCAGTTTTATGTTGATAAGGAACGGTTTGCCTCACGCACCGCAAGTACTACCCGTCACAATTTGTGGACAGGCCTTCGCCCCGGAGACTGGTGCGCCTCTCTTTGGGGTGCACGACTCGATCAGGTCATCGAGCCAGGGCTGAAGGACTGGTTGAAAAACGTTTTGCTGTATCGGTTGCTGGAATTAAATACCTCACGAATTGACGCCAGCGACTGGGAAGGGTTCGTGACAAAGCTCCGAAAGTACCGCCCTCGATACATGATCGCTTATGCGCAGTCCGCAGTGAAGCTCGCGCAATATGTCCAGCAGCATAATCTCGAGGACCTCAGTTTCGATTCGATCATAACCACAGCAGAGGTGCTTCTTCCGGAGAATCGAAAGCTGTTGGAGGAGACATTTGGTGCGCAAGTCTTTAATCGTTACGGATGCCGCGAGTTGAGCGTGATTGCAAGTGAATGCGAGCATCACCAAATGCACGTAAATGCCGATGCCTTGCTGGTGGAGATTATTGCCGACGAAAAACAGGATGGCTGCGGCAGAATCGTAATCACCGATCTTCTTAACTATTCGATGCCGCTGATCCGATACGACATCTGCGACGTCGGAGCCTGGGCGACGGAACAAAGCTGCGCGTGCGGACGCGGTCTGCCGATTCTGCGTGAAGTCCGCGGAAGGACAACGGATTTCATCGTGTTAAGAGACGGAACACACATTTCGGGTCCGTCATTGACGCTGGTGATTGCGGACATGCCCGACGTGCGGCAGGTGCAACTCGTACAGGTAGCTCTGGACCGGGTCACTATTCGCGTCGTGCCGGGCAAAGGTTACGGCGACGCGACGAGAGGCGAGTTGCACAAGAGACTGAACCTGTACCTGCAAAATCAAGCGCAATTGACGATCAAAGAAGTACAAAATATTGAAGTTGGATTATCAGGCAAGTATCGCTTTGTGATCAATGAGTCAGATGGAGCGGCAAGTGTCGCTCCTAATATTGGTTCGGGACAAGTTCGTGCCCGCGATTAACGCTTCTTATACGTCTCTGTTGCTGCGAAACCGAACGGCCGCGGGACCAATCTGCCGGCAAAGAGCCACGGTGCCCCGCCGAGTCGAGCTATGACTTTAGTTGCCAGCCTCGTCAAAAAGTTCGGATATCCGTTGTGGTTGAGTCGAGACGGACGAATGCAAGCGTTGCCAGAATACGCCCAACTGACGGAGTCGCAGTATTTTGATACAGGCCGTATTCAAGAACTCAAGCTCGTTCGCCTAAAGGCTCTTCTAAAGCACGCAGCCGACAACTGCAAGTATTACCGCAGGGTTTTTCAGGAACATTCGTTTGACGTGGATTCGTTCTCCGACATTGGGGACCTCCAGACGGTTCCCCGGTTATCGAAGCAGGCACTGATAGATTACGTCGAAGAAATGGTCGCTGATAACGTTCCTCGTAAGCTGCTGCATCGCTCGCAAAGTGGCGGCTCGAGCGGCCGGCAAACACCTTTTTATCGCAATAATGATTGCCTGCCACCAAAATTAGCTGCCGAATGGCGATTTCAGAATTGGATGGGCTGGAATTTTGGCGAGTGGTTGGGCCTAATTTGGCCTGCGAGCCAAGATATCGAACCACAGCCGACTTGTCGAACCAAGTTACGAAATGCCAGTTTTCAGCGAGTGGAAGTTCTACACGCGGCTTCGCTGACCGAGCTTTCGATGAAAGATTTCGCCGAAACGCTCCAGCGTAAGAAAATTGAGTTCGTCAAGGGGTTTACAAATGCGATCTATGGTTTTGCACGGTTCTGTCAGACAATGCCCCATCCTCCATTCTTAAAGGCGGTAATGTGTAGCGGCGAGGCGCTTGCTCCTGAACAGCGGAAGCTCTTTGAACAGGTCTTTGGCGCTAAAGTATTCAATTTGTATGCCGCGCGTGAGACAGCCCATATGGCGGCGGAATGCGGCGCCGGCAAGGGATTGCACATTGCTGATGAGAATGTCCACATTGAAGTCGTTGCAGATGAAGCAACCGAGTCGGATGGTGCGGGAACTATCCTGGTCACAGACCTGCTCAATTACGGCATGCCGTTGATCCGTTATGAAATCGGAGATCGTGGCAGCCTGATGACCGGCTCGTGCGCTTGTGGGCGCGGACTTTCGCGAATGGACACCGTCATCGGTCGTGGAACCGATCTTTTGGTATCGACCAGCGGGGCGCTGGTCCACGGAGCTTCACTCGTACACTACGTGCTGGCCCTGGGAACTGACATTGGCCAGGTCCAATTCATTCAGCGCGAATTCGGCCACGTGACGGTTCGGCTAACCGAAAGCTTCCGCGGCCAGGATGACAAACTAGTTCATCTCGACGCGACACTGAGGAAACTGCTAGGAGAGGATATCGTCGTTGAGCACGAGTTTGTCCGCGAGATAGCTCCGGCTAGTTCGGGGAAGTATCTGGTTACGAAATGCGAGATTCCGAATCGCGCTCCTGGCGTTGAGGCCCCGAACCACTAAATCCCAATGGCGGTTGCGACGCCAGATCTGCTTTCCATGACAGACGCTCCCTTAGTTTCGGCGATTATTCCTACTCACAACGGCGCAAAGTGGATCGGCGAAACGCTGAGCAGCGTATTTTCTCAGACGTACAAACACCTCGAGATCGTCGTCATCGATGACGGGAGTACGGACAGTACTCCAGAACTCTTAGGCTTTTTCGGGGAACGCATAAAGGTGACGCGCACGAGTGCCGGCAACATCGGAGCTGCGCGGAACGCCGGAATCAGCCAATCGACTGGGGAATACGTGGCATTCTTGGATCACGACGATCTGTGGGCGCACGACAAGATCGCAAAACAGGTCGCTCACCTTAATCAGCATTCGGAATTGGCCGCGCTTTACACAGATGCCGACGAATTTGACGAGAACGGGACAGACGCAAAATCGTTTTTCGGAAAGTTTCCCGCCCTGGCTGCGAATGTGGACGCCGCGTCGATGATTGTTGACCAGGCAGTACCGCTCATGTCCACTCTTATGCTCCGCCGTTCCTTCATTGATGCCCATAAAATTCGGTTTCATGAGGCGGCTTCTGGGGTCGACGAAATCAGCCTTCTGCTGGAGGTGTACTATCACGGCGGGAAAATGGGGTTCCTCCCGGAGCGGCTTGCCCAACGCCGCCTGCACTCGCAGAATCTTAGCAAGGACCACCTGAACCGTTTTAGCAAGCGAATCCTGGTCTATTCTGACCTGCTGCGTCGCTTGCCGGAGGACGATGGTCCCTTTTGTAGCGTGATCAGACGCGGATTGCGGCATGCATCGTTCCGGGTCGGGGAGTGGTATTGGGGGGATTTGCGGCTACCTGAAGCACGCCGCTATTTAGCGGCTGCGGTGGCGCCTGACAGGATCGGCTTCCGATCGGCTGTGCTTTGGCCACTCACCTATCTTCCGATTCCAGTGATACGCCTGTTACGGGCCGCGAAATCAGCAGTGACCCGGGGTGTTGCTAGTACTCACCCGACTCCGACCTAAGCGAAAAGTAAAAGCTTTGGACACGCGCCGCGAATTCGGCCGGGCCGTACTCCTCCGCAGCCCTTCGGTAGTCGTTGCGCATGCGTTCACGCCGTTTTGGATCTCGTAACAGTTCCAGAATCTTGCTGGCCAGATCCCTAGCGTCACCACTAGAAAACAGCGCCTCGGAGACTAAGCCTTGGTTAGCGGAAATATCAGAAACAACCGCCGGAAGTCCCATGGCCATGTACTCGAGCAGCGAGTTCGACGCGCCTTCGCTGCTCGAAGTCAGCACTCCGATGTCTGCAGCAGCTAGGTACGGGCGAACATCCGCCTGACGGCCTTCAAATCGCAGATGGGCACTGATTCCGTGTCGTTCTGCTTCCTGGCGGAGTTCTGCCTCACAATCGCCCTCGCCCACGAGCAGCGCGAGCACGGTTGGGACCTCGGGAGCCAGGATTTTCATGGCCTGCACAAGCGTGTCGAGCCGCTTTACCGGCCGCAAGTTAGCGACGGAAGTGATGACCAGAGCTGAGTCAGAAATTCTCAATAGCTGGCGGGCTGCGTTGCGTTCGTGACGCCCTGGTGGCTCAAATTGCGTCAAATCAATAACGTTCGGAAGAATGTCGATGCTCTCAGCCGGCACGCGCTCATGTTCGCAAAGCCAATCACGTACAGTGCGTGAATTGCATTGCCAGCGGTCCACGAAGCGATTGGAAATTTTGAGCAATATGCGGTCTCGCCAGCGCTGCCAATATCCGAGGCTCCTTCGTGCGTTGACGATGACTGGCACACCTGCGAACCTGGCAGCCAATGTGCCATACACGTTCGAATCAGGGAAGAATGTCTGGACGATCTCTGGATGCTCGCAGCGGAGGTGCGCCACGAGAGACCGGCACATCGCCATAGCCCTCTGCGGGTGATCAGCAATGATTGTAACGCGATACGGAAGCTTCTCATCGACAACAGCTCTCGTCCGCCGGAGGATGTAAACATTGACTTGGAACTCTGCTTTGTCCAAAACATTGAGAATTTTGCGGAATTGCTGTTCAGTCCCCCCCTGCCAAGCTTCGATTTCATCGATAATGAATGAGATCCGGAGAGGTGAGGCATTGACGGTGCTCTGGCTGTGTGAATGGCGACGAGTGCGTATTCGCGCTAGATGAATGTCGACCTTGCCTGGACGGAAGGTGCCAGCTTGACTCAAGATCGTATCGCTGAGAAAGACGCGGGGTAGGGCGAACAGATCGCTACTCTCCCCCGCATATGCTTCCGTAATCGAAACAGCCCTTTGATAGCCTGCCTCTTGTACGCAGTGTCGGACCCAACGGTTCACTGCACCCCAAGGGTAGGCGAACTCGTCAACCGCGGCACCTAGTCTTTGTTCCAACTCGCTGCGGGAATCCCTCAGTTCAGTCGCGACCCGCGTGGTGGTCGTCCGCGTGAGTAGCGAATGCGTTACCGTGTGCGAACCGAAGGTGATGCCTTGCCGGCTCATCTCTTTCACCTGAGTCCAGTCCATGAATGACGGTCGCGCGGTGTTGTCCAGACCAAGGTGCTCGCATAACAGACGAACAAATTGTTTAGCTTCTGAACTCGACCTTTTCAGCAGAAATCTTCGGAGCGCCGAGAAATTCACGCTGGACGCGCCGAACATCGGGGACCAGGGAAGTCGTCGCGCAACTTGGTTCAATTCGCTCAGAACGCGATTATCATCGAGCTCGCAACAGCGCCACAGATCGTCCTGCCAGAGGCGCTTGCAAGTGCCGATATATGAGGTTATGAGATAAATGCTCGCAGGTATCCCGGCCGCTTTCAACACGGGGAACGCGCAGCGGTAATTGTCTTCCCACCCATCGTCAAAGGTTATTGAGCACAGCCCGGGATCCCCGATCTGTTCAAGGAGCACGGAGAGCGGAACGACCTGGTAATGAGTTTGCAGCCACTCCAGAAAGCGCTGGAAGACTGGCACTGTCGTGACCATCTCGCGAGCGTAGCAGGGTTCGCCCGGCTCCAAGACGCGGTGGAACATGAAGATTGGTGGGCTTCCGGTGCGAAATCTGTCCAACGTCCGTTGTCCTATGGCCGATTCCGCCAGGCGGTAGATGGGGGCCCGTATTAGACTCATCAGTAGTGCATTCCTCGCGAATCCCACAGTATAACCGTGCTCCTCGTGAAAACGTCCGCGCTATAATCTACCAGCACATGAAGCATCAGTTGAAGGCGCTGGTTCGGGGTATTGCGCTGTTACTCGCAGCTCCCGCGGGCGGCACGGAGTTGGCCTGCCGCTATTTTTGGGGGCGCGATATTTGGTTCGGCACACATGGGCAGGTTCTCAGCCTTGTTCCGGGGAAGATCGGAAGTTATCTTCGCGTTGCATACTATCGTATGACATTGCGACGTTGTGCGAACGATTGCTCAATTGGTTTTGGCACTCTGATCACCCATTCAGAAGCGGAAATTGGTAATCGTGTGTACATCGGGATGCATTGCATTATAGGCATGGCAACAATTGAATCCGACGTGATGCTGGCCGACCATGTTCAAGTGCTTAGTGGAAAGTATCAGCACGGTACCGACGTTTCCAAAGGTGCTTTTCAAACGCAGCCGCAGAAGTTCACGCATATTAATATTGGATCGAATTGCTGGATCGGTGCTAACGCCATCATTATGGCTGACGTTGGGGAGCACGCCATCGTTGGCGCCGGATCCGTTGTCACGAGGCGGGTGGATCCTTGCAGCGTGGTGGCTGGAGTCCCTTCGCGGCCAATCCGAACTGCGGCAGGAACCTATCCAGTGTTGGCTGATCGTGAGCGTTAGATCGGTCATTCGCGTCGATTCCGAAGCGGATGAAACCCCAATTTAAGGCGCATTGAGTCCAATGGTTTCAACCCTAGATTCTTTTGCTCGCCGCCACCTCGGCTGGCGGGCTGTAACGACTCTCAAAGCAATACGGGACCGCACACGTGCCATTGCCTATCGCGGCGATTTGATCCGCTTGGGTATTTGTTTCGAGACCGACAAATGGGGTTCGCATTGGTATCTACAGCATTACCAACGCCATTTCCGCCAGCTGAGAAGCAAGCGCATCAATCTGCTTGAAATCGGTATTGGGGGATATAAGCACCCTGACGCCGGTGGCAACTCGCTGCGGACCTGGAAGGCATACTTTCCCAAAGCTAACGTCTACGGCATTGATATTTACGACAAGAAACAAATCGAGGAACCGCGTATCAAGACTTTCCAGGGCAGTCAGACCGATCCTGAGTTCCTCAAAGGTATCCTTCAGCAGATTGGCGGCGCCGATATCATTATCGATGACGGAAGCCACATCAACTCTCACGTAATCACAACTTTTGAAATTCTCTTCCCGCTATTACGGGACCGCGGTATTTACGTGATCGAAGATACCCAGACATCGTATTGGCCGGGATTCGGCGGCTCGAGCGACGATCCAGGCAGCACAGGAACGATCATGGGTCACTTTACGTCGATGGTTCACTCCCTCAATCACGAAGAAATCCTGCGCGAGCGATATGACCCCTCGTATTACGATTTGAATATTGTAGGCATGCACTTTTATCACAACCTCATTTTTGTAGAAAAAGGGAATAACCAAGAAGGCAGCACGATGCTGCGTCAGAATCGCGCTAGTTCACAAGTGGTCTACGAAGGGATTCCATTTCAGCCGCAAGTGTAGGAGCAGGTATCTTCTCCTCTCGGCCGCGTAGAATGCCCACCTCCATTGAAGTCAAAATACTGACATCGTTTGATCAGCTACTGGAGCTGCGAAATGAATGGGACAGTCTGCATTCTTTTAACCCACACCGTACGGTTTTTGGAACACATGCTTTCGCCGAAACCTGGTGGCGTGCTTACGGCGAAGGGCTTCGCCTTTACACTCCGGTGGCCTATGAATCTGGCCGTGTAATTGGCATCCTGCCCCTTGTGTTTGCGAAAAGCCGGCTCAGCGCATTCGGCGTCCCTGGAGCCGACTACTTCGACATCCTGGCCAAACCTGAGCATAGCAGAGAGGTTCTCGAGAGCATCTGTTCGGCCTTGCTCCAGTCGAGCGATTGGGATACCTGCGAGTTGGAAAACGTTCCCGAGAGCTCGCTGCTCTATTCGCTTTTGCAGAGCCTTCCGCCCTGGCTTAAGCGATCGGTCAGAAGCCGCTTCTCCGCTGCCTGTAAGGCGCTCGTATTGGGTGAAGACAGGCGTCGCACGCTCGCAGCCGTAATCGACAAACCTTCGAAAAAAAAGCATAAAAACAAGCTCCTTTCGCGTCCAGGAACTGTATTCCACAATCTCGACTTGACGGAAGCAGCGGATCACCTCGAGAGGTTCTTCTCGCAACACATTGCACGCCGCGCCTTAATGGGCGAACGCAGTCAGTTCCTCGATGCGCGCGTGTGCACGTTCTACCGTTTGCTGATCCAGTCGCCCTCGATTCGGGAATCAGTGCGGTTTTCGGTGCTTGAGGAGAATGGCACTCCGGTTGCATACCATTTCGGTTTCCAGAGAGATGGCCGGTTCGTGCTCTACAAGCCGACTTTCGACATTGACCGATGGGACGATTCTCCGGGCGAGGCGCTGAATCTGGCCTTGCTTAACTACATTGCGGCAGACGAATCGGTTCAAATCTTTGACTTGACCTGCGGTGATGAAGCGTACAAATCGCAGTACACGAATCGCGCCACTGAGAACTACGCGATCTCGCTGTATGCACATTCGGCTTGCGGCATGGCCGCACGCATGCTCGCTGACGGCAAGCAATTTCTCCGATCGCAGCCTCGGCTGACGCAAAGTGGAAGACGAGCCTTGCAGTTTTTTGCTGCACGGCGCAAGGCGAAACGAGGCGACATCATCAGCTGTGCATCCCAACCTCGATTTACGGCAGCAGAGATCCGAGTGACTGAGAAGGCTTCGACGTTGGCGGAGTCAAGCAACGATTATTCTGCTATCACTCTGACGCTTTCGAAGTTGGCCGTGTCTATGGCCAACTCTGGGAAACCTGACCCCGATTTATTGCGCGAGGCTCGTGCACGCTTCAAACGCAAAGAACAATGTCTTGGTGTTTTTTCTGGCGATCAGCTTGCCTGTGCCGCCTGGATTTCCACAGTCGCGCCTCCGGCGAACGGCTCTACGATTTATGACCTGTGGGCGCCCTACGCTGGAAAAGCTGAAGATTTCATCACGGCCCTTCTCGTACTCGTAAAGCAAATAACGCCCGTTACCTTCTCGCCCCCTCTACAAGAGCACTTCACACCGCTGCTCGAACACCTCGATATTCGGCTCACGCGCGCGGATGGTATGAGCTAAGAAACTCAGTTTGCGCCTGTTAAAAGGCAGTAAGCGTGACCGGGGCACGAACACTTCAGCAGCGACAAGGTAGTCTCGTCCTGCCGAAATCCACCGCAAACTGTTAGACTGCTGTAGACTTGGTTCCAGTAGCCTCCATATGCAGGATTACTCCGCCTCGGCAGATCTAGCCATGAGCTCGACTGCTTTGACAGCCGGACGAGTGTTGCTGGGATGCCAACTGGGCTAGATGACACCGTCATTCCTCACTAGAAGAACCTACAGACTACTTGTGCTAGACGGGCATTCTTACGCCGCACGCGCATTTGTGCGCTCGCTCGGCAGAAATGGTTGTTGGGTTGCAGTGGGGAGCACTGAGGGCGTGTTGTCGCCCGCTTCCGTGTCGCGTTACTGCAGCCACGCTTGGCAATATCCTTCACCACTGAAAGGCGTAGCACGATTCATCGAATCGCTCCACAGGTTTGTCGATCAGCAGTCGGTGGACATGATACTTCCAATGACCGATGCTACTACTTGGCCGTTGGCTCACCATCGTGAACAATTGGAAAACAGAACGCGATTGGCCCTTCCGACACTGGAGTGGCTCGAACTCACAGCAGACAAGCACCGAACCGCTCGTCTTGCGATTCAGCTGGGAATACCTATTCCTGAGACTGTACTCGCAAGATCGACCGATGATCTTGCCGCCTGTGCGGAGTGGAATTTCCCTGTCGTCGTTAAAGACCGTTATTCAATGCGGTGGATCGGCGATACGGGCTTGCATGGTTCTGTCTCCTACGCCTTTTCTCCGGATGAGCTTAGGGATAAGGTATTGGACCGCGTAGATCAAGCGGGCGACGTATTGCTTCAGCGCTTCATCCCTGGCACAGGAATCGGATTTTCATGTCTCGCTGCAGACGGGCGCCTCTATCTGCCATTCCAGTGGGAACGAATCCGCGAAAAGGACCCCCGCGGCAGCGGCAGTTCAGCTCGCAAATCGGTACCGCTTTCTGACGCTCTGGTTCGTTATGCGAGCAAGCTGCTGCAAGCAACTTCCTGGGGTGGTATTTCGATGCTTGAATTTAAGCGCAGCTGCGAGGGCGAATTCGTTCTTATGGAAATCAATGGGCGACCGTGGGGTTCGATGCAGCTAGCAATCGCCAGCGGAATTGATTATCCGGTGCACTGGGTCGAATGGCTTTTGGAACACCATCGGCCAGCTATGTCAAGCGGGTATAAAGTGGGCATTACCTGCAGGACGCTTGTTGGGGATTTAGTTCATCTAGAGAACTTGCGCGTCGGCAGACCGGACGGATGGCCAGTGCCGTACCCAAATTTTTATTTGTCATTACTTAAAGTGGCTTTACCTTGGTATCCCGGATTGCGCTACGAAGACCTCTGGTTCACTGACCCACACCCAGGGTTGCTCGAATTCCAGGATTGGTTGCGAATGCATCTGAAGGGGAGCGGTGCTTAAGAATGCACGCGGGCGCGCCAATCCGAGCGAGAGGAATTGTACATTGTCATTCTCGGCTATCGTTTGACTCACAGACCACGATATCCGAATTGCGCGAAGCGTTATTGCAGGCTGGATTCTCTTTCGTCGCGTTAACAGAGCACGTGCGAGGTGTGACAGAGGCGCAGTACGCGAGATTCGTTGAGGAGTGCAGGCGTAGCTCGGACGAACGGTTTGTTGTGATTCCTGGCTTGGAGTTCCTTTGTGAAGCGGGAATTGAAATTGCCGGGTTGTCGCTCAACGAATTCGTGACTTTCAGTCATCCGGAGGATGCCGTCCGCCATCTGCGGGAGCATAATGGGTATGCCATTTGGGTCCATCCGCTAAAACGGTCCGGCTGGAGTGGAGTCTTGGACTGCGACGCCATCGAGGTTTTCAATTGCAAGACGGACGGCCCGGTAGCTCCCAACTTGCGATTGTTGAGCTACCTCAAACAAGCTCGGAAGAGAGGACACCAGTTTCACATCACCTTTGGACTAGATCTCCACCATTTAAACCAGCCGCTTTCAGCATGGCTTGAGTGCAACGTCTCAAAGCTGACCACAGGAAACGTCATATCAGCACTACGTGCTGGCCAGTTCTCTGCTTGCACAAAGCACATTCGGCTCGCATCTGATGGAACAGCTACTTTCCCGGTGCACGTGCGCATGTATGCGTTGCGGACAGTCTACCTGGTTTGGAATTGGTTGCTGGGCGCGGTGCCCACGGGTATCCGTAAGAAGCTTATTGCCCTAACTAGAGGCCTAATACGACAATTGCATAGCAAACAAACAAATGAGTGAACCCAAAGCAACAAGAACCTTCAGGTGGGCAGCCGGCTGAGCAGATATGCGGGAGCTCGAACAAGACGTTGAAGACTTTGACATACAAGCCCTATCCACTGCAAACCGCCGAAGTGGGCTGCACTATCTTGGATGCTTCAGGCATCGCAGTGCCCGTAGTAACTTCAGATTCACACAACGCTACTGTCTAATCCGGTAACAGGTGAGCAACTCATTTCGGAGATGCAACTAACTTCAGGTGTGAAGGTGCAATAAAGAGCTTGTTTGGCCTGGTGATGGACATGGGTTCTTGATAACCAAGCGAGCTCAACATAGATCGTACTTCACGATGGTTTACTTCAATCAGCAAGGCAGGACGGTGGCGCATAAGAAGATTGCAGGCCCCGTTCAAGACTTCAACTTCATGGCCTTCGACATCAATCTTGATGAAGTCCACACGGGGAAGATTCAGAGAATCGAGAGTAATTGTTTTGACCTCGAAAGTCCGCCAGCCCGCATTAGGCGTAGCCGTGATCTCGGCTTCGTAAAGATTGTCGCCGCCTTCGGACAATCGCGGAATCTGCATCGTCGCAACTCGGTTCCTATCGGAAACGGCAACGTTCATGGCTCGAACATTGGTGAGTTTATAGCGTTCGACGGCCTTGCTCAGTGTGCGGAACGTGGTCGGAATCGGTTCAAAAGAAAATACTTGTCCCGTGGGGCCAACCGCCTCTGAGAAGAATTTCGTGAACACGCCGAAGTTCGCACCCACGTCCAGCACGCGATCGCCCAAATGGATGAGATGGCGGATGTGCACGAAATCTGGCTCGCTCACGGTTGCTAGATCATGCAGATGCTTGTAGTGCCGCAACGTGTTCACGAGGCGATTCGGGGCACAGCGGTAAATTAGGCTCTTCAGCATTGGCACACTTTAAGTCTCGAATGTCACACCGGACCTTAGTGGGAACTAATCCAATGGGAACCGTAGCCAAAGGCTATGCGTCCCGAAAGTTGTATGACCATCGATAAAGTTCTGCCTCTAATAGTTACTATTATGCGTTTTGGACTCGACATGTGCGTCGCTGTACTAAGACACGCCTCGACGCCCTTCCTATCAGAATCCAGTTAATGTTCGCTCTACAGTCCAACGAAACTCGTCAAAGTCCTCCGGCACAGCTACCCGTTGCAGCGTAAGGGGACTATCTCCCGCATTCACAGTGCCTGGGGTAGTTATCGCGGCCGTTTCATAGCCAGCCATCCGGCACATTCCGCCGGTCATGTCGTTGTGGCAAGGTTCAAGAATTGGGTGCGGATAGGAGAAGTGCTTTATTGGCATTCCCGTTTCTTTCTCTAGTCTTATTCGGGAGTTACTAATTTCCTTCTCCGCTTCAGCCGCGTCGATATGTGCCACGTTCGGATGAGTCAACGTGTGTGAGCCAACAATGTGTCCTCTGCGTTGCAATTGGCGAACCTGCTCCCAGCTCATCATCAAGTCCAGATTGCCCACTGGTTGATAGCTTGCTCCAATACTCTCCAGACGCCTTTCGCGCTCTTGATAGTTTGATCTCGCCATAGCTTGAGAGTGTTCAAGGAATTCGTTGTAGTTGTGGTGACGCATCGTTCGGCGCAAACGACAAAACCAGAGGGGCTCGCCATCGATAGCGGCGGTGGTTACGTAAAAGACACCGCGGATACCGTACTCCTCAAGGATTCCTGCAGCGACCTCGAGGTTATCTCTATAACCGTCATCGAACGTGACTACGAACGACCGGCGTGGCAGGTGCTTTTCGCCAGATAGCATCTGGGGTACGTCGTCCAGCGAAATGGGTGTGAGCTTCCGGGATAAGTACTCCATCTGTGCGCGGAAGCTTTTGGTTGAATGCATGATGCCGGGGGTTGTGTGTTCGAAGCGCTGCTGGTCATCTTGGATCGAGTGGTAACGGACTATAAGCAAGCACGGTGCTTTGGTACGCTGAATCGCCCGATGAGGTCCGGCAAGAATCGCTTTTTTAATTAGCGACTTGATCATACGATTGGATAAACCGCCGCACCTTTCCTAGGGGAAGGCGCGCAGTCAAGAACTCCCGTTCTTGCGCACTTAGCCCAAAGGTTGACACGCAGGCGACATAAACAACAACGCCGAGCGTTGCGGTGAGTGCCAGAGAGAACCATGTGTATGCTAGGTTCATTGATCTAACGACGAAAAACCATGCAGCAAGCGGACTAGCCACAAGAATCGGCATAAGTAGAACGTCAGTTAGATATTGCCTCATGCTGGTGCCGACTAGATTGGCTGTGTCCCAGGGAATGAACACGCCTTCGAACGGAATCGCTGCCGCCAAAGTTCCCAGTGCAACCCCCAACATCCCAAAGTGGCGAATCAAGATAACACTGAGCAGAAAATTCACCGCTGCTTCGCCGAGGGCGAGATAAAGATTGACTCTTTGCCGGTTTAATCCGTAAACGATTTGCAGGCAAGTGATCCGTATCGGAGCAAATAGCAGGGCGGCCGCGAGGCAGGTAAGCACAGGCCCGCTGTGGCGCGCAAACTCCGGTCCGACCCATAGCCTCAGAAATGATGTGCCCAGGAAAGCTAGCCCTAGGATTATTGGTAAAAGGAGGATCAATCCCATCCGGCTACCGCTCACAAAAAGACGCTGCAAGTCGCGGCCTCTGTTTTGGGCATTCATCTTAGTTGCTAGCGGTGCATACAACTGGGTAATGATCGTCACGATGCCGCGGGAGCGCTCAATTAGGCTCGTGGCTACTGCATAGAAGCCAACCATGGCGGGACCCAGAACGAAACCGACGACGAGGTTGTCAGACAGGAAACAAAGCTTAAACGCGATCGCCTGCAAGAAAACCGCCAAGCTGAACCCAAGAAGCGACCGCAACGTGCCGAAATCAACGAGTCGCCAACGAATAACCAAGGTCTGCAGTTGTGAGTGAGCGAATCCCCAAAAAAGCGCATAGCTCACGACGGTCGCAATGAACTCTGCAGCAGCCACCCCTACAAGGCCGTAACCATGCGAAAGTAGTCCCCAAATTAATGTTGCCTTTACCGCCAAAGTAACCAGGGCCACGATGTTGAGCAGGTCGTAACGCATGACGCCGCCCAGCAGTCCGGGGAATACCATGCCCGGGAAAGCTAACCCTAACGTCAACGCCGCAATGACCAAAGATGACTGAGCCGCGCCGATCGCCGCTGGCGGAATGGAGAAAAAGTGCGGTAACTGGAGCGCGATTGCACCGGAAACTGCGACGATGAGGAGCAGCGGCAGAAGAGAAAAAAACAAGATGGTCGACAACACACGGTTGAGTTGTTGATCTTCTCCCAATGCAGAGTGGTGCGCGGCGAAACGTGTCACAGCCACGCGCATGCCAAAATCGCTGAGCGCCATATATCCGGTGATTTCGCCGACGAGGGACCATACACCGTAAAGCGTGGTTCCCAGTCTATGGATGACAAATGGCGTAAGGATGAATGCCACCGCCATGCTGGAGCCGTAACCGATGACGTTCCACACGGAATTGCTGACAATCCGACGCTTTCCGGAAGCCAGAGTGCCGCTCGGAAGGGTGCCTGCTTCAGTTGGGGCATTGGAAACGCTAGCCACGATAATCCGGGCCTCCCGCGAGAGCGTGGTTCGCCTCGACTGGTTCTGGAATCGCGAATGGTTCTTCTGCCTCGGTGAGAACAGGTGCGGCGCGCTCTATCTCGGCTTCGGCAACAAATTCAGCTGCCGCCATCAGACCGGCGATGAAGTACCACGTCCATCGGTACAAGCTGTGGGATGCGTAACCGGCCATCATAAGAATCAGCAAAGAGAACGCGGCGGCGCTGGGAAATCCTTTTAAATACCCGGGAACGTTGGTCATTCGCAACCGCCGGCTCAGCCGTCTCCCGTGCGCGAAAGTTCGAAACAGGAGGAGCCCGAAAGCGATCGTTCCCGCACAACCGAGCTCGGCAATAACCTGAACGTACAATGAATGGGGTTGCAGCCACATGCGATAGGAAGTGTTGCCGGACCAATATTTCATCCCATCCGCGATACCGAACTGCCCGGCACCGACTCCAAGCACTGGGTGATCAAGAAACATATGCCAACCCGCGTGCCAGGCAACGATGCGGTTGGTGTACGACTCATCCTGATCACGCGATTCAACACTGAGATAGCGTTGTTGGTACTGCTGAGGAAGCAAGGTCCACGCCAGAAGCAGTATCAACACCACCGCAGGTATATAAAAAAAAGCTTTTTTCCGAGTCAGCGCCCATATGGCGAAGAATGCCACCAGGCACATAACGGCAGTTCTTGAACCAGTCAAGAGCACTGCCCAAACGCTCATAACAGCAACCGCAAGCCCCAGCAAACGATCTCTCCAGTCGCCATGTAATACGAACAAGAGGACGATCGGCAGGCCGGACACCAAAGTAATGCCGAGGCTATTCGGATCGTTTGAACTGCTCGTGAACCCGACTGCGCGCTCCAGCTCACCCACGCCGTAGCTATTTCTAACCTGGAACTCTCCATGGGCGTAAGCCCAGAGGCTCGATCCTGCAAACCAGCCCATCAGCAATACAAAGGTGAGCAGCAGGAGCCTGAATCGGCGTAGCGTTGTGATGAGACTTACCAACATCACGTTGTAGAGGACGGTGCGGCCAAAATCGAGGACGAATACGAGGCAATTGGAAATCCATATCGATGTAGGCACAGACACTAGCATTACCGCCCAAAAAGCGAGAACGTAGCGCGTCAGGACTGGGAACCTTAGGTGCGGCGATCGCACCAACATCGAGAAAAGCAAAAGAAGCGCGAGGACTCTCTCAGGATGAACAACGCTAAGAGATGGGTATAGTTCTCCGGGCTGGATCGCGTTCACAGCTAAGAGCGCAAGTAAACCCCCAAACGGGCTGACCATCGTGGTAACCAGCGACAATACCAAACCGAAGATGACCAATATGATCATTGAGGGACCCTCGATTCAATGGAAGGTCCACCTGTGACCGAATCATTGGCGCGACTAGCCCTCATGGTCGAAGTTGCTCGAGCGCTTGGCGGCTCTGTGACCCGAGCGGTGTTGTGATTTTGGCCGCTCATGCACTCGAGGATAAGTCCTGCTCCCAAACCAGCGTGGATCGCAATAAACGTCGCTGGAAGAATCGGAAGCGAGGTCATGCCAATACGCTTTGCGACTCGACTACTCTCCGCAAGAACGATCGCTACGTAGCCTGCCATACTCGCGACCCAGACATATCGTAAGGGTGTGAACGCCGCAATGGAACCCAATACGGCAAACAGCACCAGAGCCGCCGGGATGAGTTGAGTTAACGAAAAAGAGCAGGGATGCGTTCGGGCTAAGCGCACACGCCCTTTTCCGTACCGCATCATTTGCCTGAAAAGCGACGACAACGTCTTTCTAGGCTCGTAAAGAACAGTGAGCTCAGGGCTGATGTATGCTTTTAGCCCAGCCTGATGAAGCCTGTAATTGAATTCGACGTCTTCGCATGCGTCGAAGGTTTCGTCGAAGTTGCCAAATTGTTCGAAGACGCTGCGACGGTAAATTGCACCGGCACTCGAAGGATCAACCCACCCTTCGAATTGGCTGGAATAAATAGTAGAGTCGCGGCCGTGCCCCAGCCAGCTGGCCCTTGCAGCGGCTATTATATTCTGCAGGAAGCTGTTGGTGGGAAAATCCAAAGGTTGTGGGCGGCAGAGAATATCCGCACTGGTTTCGACGAAAAGCCGGCATACATTCTTGAGCAAATTTTGGTTGGGAATGTGGCAGTGCCCGTCAATGAAAACAATAACTTCGCCTTTGCTCGCGGCCACACCAAGATTTCGGCCAGCGCTTGAGAGCATCGCTGGGTTTTGCACTAGCCTTACGCTAGCACCTGGTTGTAATGCATACTGCGCGACAATTTCTGCCGTACGGTCTGTAGACATGCCATCGGCAACCACAATCTCGAATAGGTCCGATGGATAGTCCTGATTTCGGAGCGCATCGAGAACTGCCGGAATGTGTCGCTCTTCGTTCCGCACCGGGATCACGACGGAGATGCGGGCCGGAGGATGGGCATCTTTTTCATCGCGAAACGCTAGAAATTCGTGATAAAGCGATTTCAGTTGCTCTGCCTGTTTTTCGGGGGAGAAGTCTCCCTGCAGACGTTGACATGCGTTCTGAACCATTATGCGGCACTTTGAAGGCGTGCCGATCAGTTCTGAGATGGTTTCGGACAGCGCGTTTATATTTCCAGGGGGTACCAACGCTATGGCACCGCGGTTTGCAAGTTCAGGAACGCCGCCCACAGCGGTAGCCGCGATGGGCACTCCTGCGCTCATGGCCTCCAGCACGACATTCGGCATCTCCTCAGTAAGAGAAGGATTGACGAGGAGATCGGCGCCAGCGACCAAATCTGAGAAATTCGCTCTGTGTCCAACGAAATGGAGCACATGATCCAGTCCAAGAGAGGATGCCAAGCGCTGCAGACGCTGTCGCTCGACACCATCCCCAAAAATCAAGAACTGAATTTCCGATGCCGAACCCTGTAAGTTTTTGGCTGCGCGTACTAGGTTGGCCATACCTTTCTCGCGGCTCAATCTCCCAGCAGCCACGACCAGAGGTTGTGCTGGATCAAACCTCGCGAACGCGCACAACTCTCGTTTCAAGTCGTGCCGTTGCTCTTGCGTGTAGTTCTGAACTTTGGCTGCATTGATGACGACACGCACACGCGATTCGTGAACCCACTCTTTGACTTTCGCCGCCTGGATCTCTGACAGGCAAACCACACGGTCTGCGGTACGCGCACAAAATCTTTCGAGTGATTCGTAGAATGCAACTTTTCGATTTTCTTTTGTCCAGCCGCGCAGAAAGCAGACATACGGAACCTTCGTCAATCGGGAGGCAACGCTTGCGATCACGGACGGCTTGTAACCATGAGCGCAGATCAGGCGGACATTCGACCGTCGAATCTGGTGCACGAGCAAATGAAGGGATCCGATCAAGGAAGAAGCTGGCAGAGGCAACGTGGGTACGCCGCGAGTTGCGGCTGCACGGAGCAGGTCGGCTCCCTCTTGATCGCCACAGAAACTAGCGATACACGACTCGACTCGATCATCGATATCGTAGCTCGCGTATGCAAGGATCTGCTTTTCGGGCCCTCCCACGAAATTACTTGCGCGAAGGTGGACAATGCGCTGCTTCATCGTGCACCCACTGTGGTATGTGTGCGGCTTGAGGAGCAGACCTCTGGGTAGCCGGCTGCATCAGCCCACGCGAGTTCGAGTCTTTCCGCCGCAGCATCCCAGCCATACAGCTGTTCCACCAGTGCGCGTCCATTCTGCCCCAAGCGCATTTGCTGGTCAGGGTCTGCAAAGAGCGAATCGACTCGTGCCGCAAATTCCTGCGGACGGTTTGCGATTAAGCAGTCTCGCCCGTTTGTCAGTGACAAGCCTTCTGCCCCGATTGCGGTCGAGATCACCGGTTTTGCCATCGCTAGTGCTTCTAGGATCTTGATTCTGCTTCCACCGCCGATTCTGAGCGGAACAACGACTGCTCGAGCCTGTGCCATGTATGGGCGGACATCGGATACTTCTCCGACCATCTCAACGCCGTTGACATTTTTCAACATGGCAATCAATCGATCACTAGGTCTTCGACCGACTACTTGAAAAGTAATTCTTGGGTTTCGGCTGCGGAGCAACGGAAAAACATGAAGCGCAAACTCTCTGACCGCATCCTCGTTCGCATACCAATCGAGCGAGCCCACGAACAGAAGGGAGTCGCTCTGGGAAACCTCAGGACGCGGCCGAAAATAATCTAAGTCGACTCCATTCGGGACGACAGTGACGTTTTGCGCGCCGTAGGATCGAAATGTCTCTGCGTCCAAGTCGGAGACGGCGGCAATGTGAGTGTCTTGAGCCGCAGCTCTTTGTTCAAAGACCCGCATGCGTTTGGCCTGAAGACCAAAAAAACAGCGGCCAATCAAACCGCCATGATGCTCAGCACGGCGCCTCCAAATATCAGATTCGACATTATGCGCAACAATGAAGCGCGGAACTCCTGGGCTCTCGTAGCGCGCATAGGGCAGCCATTCAATGTGCACAAGATCAAATTTCTCGCTGCTGCACAATTGAGTGACCTTGTCTTGCATGCGTGCAGTGAAATGCTTGATGACCGAGTACGGATACTGCGAAACCGTGCTCGCCATAAGCCGTGCCCAGAACTGCGGTCCCTGACTTGGGGCAAGTGGCTGGAGAATGGTGCCGGTAAAGCCATGCTCAGCAAGTTTTCCTCGCGCCTCTTCTGTGGCTGGACCGTACGTCAACAGGTGGAGATCGTGGCGCGAACTAAGCCGCCGCAACAGGTTCCATGTGCGGATGCGTTTTCCCGTGTTCGGTGGCCAGGGCACTTCTTCGTCCAGAACGAGTACCCGCAGGCGCTGAGGTCCCGCTAAATGCACGTTTGCGCCTCCTGTTGCGAGTACGTGGATCCAGCGACGATGGAGGAAACAACCTCACCGTAGTTGCGGAATTCGCCGTTATCGGCGAGTTCGAACACAGGCAATTGGTCAGGAAGTGCAGCCCCCATCGGTCCAAAGCGAAACTCCCCGCAGAGTTTTTGAAGACGATTTGCGGTCCGGGTAAGGCCTGTGTAGTGCCGAAGACGGGAGCGCAGTGGCGATTTGATCCTGGGCTGTTCGGGATCCAATTCCCAGGGGTGAAGATAAAGCATGCCGGGGACTCGAGCTTTCTCGAGCGTGTGCAGGTTCATCTTTTGATAGGAAAGGGGAAATATCCGCAGATATCCGCCGCCTGTTACGGGCAAGGTCATCCCCAACTTCCTAAGTGTGGAAGGCGGGAATTCGATGAGTTGCGCCCCGCCAATCCTCAACATGAAAGGCTGCCGGGGAGCACTAGAAAAACCGTAAAGGTCGTGCCGAATAGGAAAGATGCTGCTGTCGTGAGTGATCCCCGCTTCAAGCAGAATATTTAAAGCCCACGTTGAGCGCTTAGTGACCGAGAAGCTTGGAGCTCGGTATTTGGTAACTCGTTGGCCGCTGGATTGCTCAATTGCATCAAGAGCCCGAATAGTGTCGTGCTTAAAACGCTCTGGGTCTAATTCATAGACCAATTGATGTGAGTAACTGTGGCAGCCAAGTTCGTGGCCACCTTCGGCGATCCATTTCACGACTGTGGGATATCTCTCGGCAACCCATCCCAGAACAAAGAACGTGGCCTTCACATTCAATTCAGAGAAGAGATCTAGTACTGCCCTGGTATTTCTCTCCACGCGGCTTGGGAGATGCTCCCAGTCTGCACGCTTGACACTATTGCGGAATGCAGCCACGTGAAAATAATCCTCGACATCGACGGTGAGGCAGTGCATCAGGACTGAACTACCTATGTGGGAAGCCGCATCGCGAGATATTGAATTCATCGCGCGCCTCGCTGCAGCAACACGATCTTGATCGTCTCAAACATGATTAGCAGGTCCAGCGACAACGACATGTGCTTGATGTAGTAAAGATCGTACTGTACTTTCTCTCGCGTTTCCTCCACGGAAGCCCCGTAGCGATAGCGCACTTGTGCCCACCCCGTTAGGCCAGGGCGGATGATGTGACGCAGGTTGTAATACGGGATTTTCTCGGTTAGTAATTGCACGAATTCTGGACGTTCCGGCCGCGGACCGACGAATCCCATGTCACCGATGAGGACATTCCAAAGCTGCGGGATTTCATCGAGCCGGGTCGGGCGGAGAATTCTTCCGACCACAGTCACTCTGGGGTCGTCTTTGCCTGCCCAGACGGCGCCGGTATTGGATTCGGCGTTCTGGCGCATAGTGCGGAATTTGTAGAGCGTGAAAAGTTCGCCGCGGCGTCCGACTCTCCGCTGACGAAATAGAACAGGACCTGGAGAACTTAACTTAATTGCCAACGCGATGAACGGAATAATCGGCAAACAAATCAGCAGTGCGGTCGCGGCCACAAGCAGCGACACGCAGCGACGTACGAAGATCAAACCGCTTCCGAGACGGAACCCTTCTGAATAAATCAGCGAACTAGGATGGAGATTCTCAACCTCAATCTTGCCTGAAATCTTTTCTAGGACCGAGCTGGCGTCTTCCACTTTTATGGCATGCAAGCGCAGATCGAGCAGTTCGCGCACGGGCAGAGTATTGCGACGATCAGCCAGAGCAACGATGATGCGATCAACCTGGCGCTTTCCGACCAGACCTCTAACTGCCGCGGCGAGGCTGTCTCGATCGGAGCCGCCGTTGCCAAACGCTCCGACCCAGCCTACGACGTCTATGCCCAGATCTCTTCGAGTGCGAATCGTCTCAACCAACCGCCGCGCTCGATCTCCAGAACCGAGCACGTAAACGCGCTCACAAAGATAGGGTTGACGCAGAAGCCAGGCATATGCCCCCCGCCACAGGGCCAGGGTTCCAGTAAGAATAATGACCCCAAAAAGATCTGCGCGCCTTCCTAACATGACGGCGGGGAACCAATAACCAATGGCGGCGAGCAGAAATGAAGACGTCCCGAGCACAAGCAAAAGCCGGAACCCTGTTTCCGCCCGTGACATCAGCAACTGCGGGGCGTACAGGTCAAAATAATAGGAACAAACCAGAACTAATGTGGTAATCGCAAGGATTTTGTACAGCCCTTGTTCGTAGTTCAAAACCAGGTATGAGTCTGGACCAAACTGAATGAGTGCCGCTATCAGGAATGACAAACAAACAACAACGGCCTCCCCCGCCAGTAAAACCAGCGTGCGGACCGGATAGTAGACATGGAACAAGCGCACCATACAGAGTTAACCCTTTTTCTCTTTCTGGGGAGCCGCTTTGGAGTAGTGACTGTGGTAGTAAGCTTGGTAGCCGCTGACAACCTCTGCGCGGTTTAGGACTACCCCGAGCACTGGCTTTCGTCGAAATTCCACACACGCTTTTTTGGCAACGTCGAAACCAGTGGAATCAGCCTTCACAACCAGCAGAACTCCATCACATGCCTCGGCAATCAGGCTTGCATCCGCGATGGGCACAGCGGGAGGGGAATCCAGGATGATCCAGTCGAACATCGTACTCACGCCCTCGATCAATCGGGCCAGCCGTCCGTTTCCAATCAATTCTCCCGGATTTGAAGCCTCGGCGCCCGCAGGCACAAAGCACAGGTTCGTAATGGGAGCTTTTTGAATGATTGACGGGATGTCACATTTGCCTGCCAGATATTCCGCCAAACCCGGAGAAGATGGTGCGCCAAGCACTTGGCACAATCCCGATTTCCGAAGATCAGCGTCGATCAGTAAGACGCGGCTAGCCTGCTGTCTGCTCATGACCAGTGCCAAGTTCGCGGATACGAATGTTTTGCCCTCGGCAGGCAACGCACTAGAGACCAAAATGGCCCTTATAGGCTGATTCGCACGAATTTGGTAGAGCCGCGAGCGTAATGTGCGGAATTGCTCGCGCTCGGTTTGGTGATTTTGTTCAGGTTGCAGAAAAAACAGAGTCTCTGAATTCGGGGCGCCCCAAGCGGGCTGCTTAAATTCATCATCCATCAATTGCGAAGAGTCAGAAGCGCCATCCATTTCGGTGAAGTCCGGTTGGACGACTATTGGAGGGAGTGAGGCGCCTTCGGCAGGCATCACAGACTGCATCGCCTGTTCCGTGTCCGTTGCACTGGTAATGCCTGTTCCATTCGTGGGAAACTGAACATCCGGCATCGGACTGGTTCCGTCAAAATCGGCGAGGATATCCATTGAAGGGACTTCGTCTGGCTGCCCCAACCGTTCGGCTCTCCGTAGTGCGTCGTGTATCTT
>Ga0307476_10000465_pt1 | contig 32126 bp, 26 predicted proteins | sample atmos_gasesECM2C_2_FD_203314 | JGI IMG/M metagenome (GOLD analysis project Ga0307476, IMG submission 203314) | Hardwood forest soil microbial communities from Morgan-Monroe State Forest, Indiana, United States - atmos_gasesECM2C_05 | ecosystem: Environmental > Terrestrial > Soil > Temperate...
CGAGCCGAACGCCTTGATCTTGGAGACTTCGGTCTGCCAGTCGGAGAAGCCGAACGGCGTGTAGTTGATCATGATGTCCTCGTCCGCCACTCCTTTCTGCTTGAGGTAGGCTTCGAGGATCTTGTTGGTGGTCCGCGGATAGACGTAGTCGGTGCCTTCCAGCACCCAGCGCTTTACTGAGCCGCCGTCCTTGCCCATCAGGTAATCGACGGCGGGAATGGCCTGCTGGTTCGGCGCGGCGCCGGTGTAGAACACGTTGCGCTCGCTCTCCTCGCCTTCATATTGCACCGGATAGAACAGGATGCTGTCGAGCTCCTTGAACACCGGCAGCACCGACTTGCGCGACACCGACGTCCAGCAGCCGAACACGACGGCGACATGATCCTTGCTGATCAGTTCGCGGGCCTTCTCCGCGAACAACGGCCAGTTCGAGGCCGGATCGACCACGACGGCTTCGAGCTTCTTGCCGAGCAAGCCGCCTTTCTTGTTCTGCTCGTCGATGAGCATCAGCACCACGTCCTTCAGCGTGGTCTCGCTGATGGCCATGGTGCCGGAAAGCGAATGGAGAATGCCGACTTTGATCGTATCCTCGGCCTTGGCGGGCAGCGCCGCCAGGAGACCAAAGGCAAGACCCGCCGTGGCGGCAAGCCAGCGGCGAGGCGGTCGCCCGGCGACCGCGCCTATGGGATTGAGCATCGCGATGTCCTCGTGTTTGACGCGCGCGACCGGCCCGGCGCCGTCCCGCAGCACCTCAAATCGCAAGGAGCGTGCCAAGCAGCGAGCGGCCATAAGACACTGGCCGAACAGTCCGAATCGGCGGATCGCAGGACCGGCGCGGCGCCGCCGCTTATTTTGAATCCGGCCTAGGGGGAAAATTGCCTATTTGCTGGGCTTTGGCATGAAAGAATAGAAACTAAGCTGCCGCTTCCGTAGGCAAATCTTCTGCGGTGGGTTACGCCCGTTTATGCCGGCAAACCCGCTTCAAGCAGGCGTTCGACATCCGCCGTTTGACATCAAGCTTGCAGCCGGGCTTCGATCCGGCCGCCTTAAACAGTCCGGCGCCAAACGACCCGATGACCAGTTTCATCAACCGACGGCAGTTCATGATCGAATGGGGCCATTGCGACCCGGCCGGCATCGTCTTCAACAGCCGATTCTTCGAATTCTTCGATTGGGGCACCTGGACGCTGTTCGAGGCGGCGCTCGGCGTGAAGCCGCACGAACTCGGTCCGACCTACGGCATCATGGGTATACCGTTGGTCGACGCCGGCGCACGCTTTCTCGCTCCGGCGCGGTTCGGCGACGTCGTCGAGCTCACGTCACGAGTGAGTGAGTTCCGTCGTTCGAGCTTCGACGTCGAGCATCAGCTCCTGGTGCACGGCGCGCTTGCCGTCGAGGGCAAGGAGACCCGCGTCTGGGCGGCGCGCGATACGGCCGATCCGTCGAAGATCAAATCGCAGCCTATACCGCCCGAAGTCACCGCGCGGTTTGCCGTGTAGGCGCGGCGGGTTTGAACGGGATCGCGTATATTGCTATTGAACTGGCGCAATAAGAAAAGCCATTGATGCATCCCATGGCGCGCATTCTGCAGCTCACGCTCAACGGCCGCGCCCGCACCGACGCGGTTCCGGACAACGTTTTGCTGCTGGATTATTTGCGGGAACAAGTCGGACTCACCGGAACTAAAACGGGCTGCGACGGCGGCGAGTGCGGCGCCTGCACCGTGCTGGTCGACGATTCCCCGCGCCTGTCGTGCCTGACGCTTGCGGCAACAGTCGAGGGCTGCCGCGTCGACACCATCGAATCCCTGGCGACCGACGGCCACCTCTCCGCCGTGCAGCGCGGGTTCCACGAAAAGCTCGGCTCGCAATGCGGCTATTGCACGCCGGGATTCATCATGGCGTCGGCGGGACTATTGCGGCGCAATCCGCGGCCGACCGACGACGAAATCCGCGACGCGCTCGGCAGCAACATTTGCCGCTGCACCGGCTACGTCAAAATCATCGAAGCGGTGCAGCACGCCGCTGCGCTGCACGCGGCGGGTATTTCACCGTGAACGAGATCGTGCCGGCGCATAACATCGGCGACTACGTGCCGATGATCGACGGTCCGGAGAAAGTGTCCGGCCGCGCCAAATACACCGCCGATCTCATCGCGCCGGGAATGCTCGCCGGACGAATTTTCCGCAGTCCCTATTCGCATGCCGAGATTCTCGAAGTCGATGTTTCCGAAGCGGCGAAGCTGCCGGGCGTGAAGACAATCGTCACCGGCGCCGATTGCGACAAGACTTTCGGCGTGCTGCCGATCGCCCGCAGCGAGCACCCGCTGGCGCGGGATCGCGTGCGCTATCGCGGCGAGCCGGTTGCTGCCGTGGCCGCGATCGACGATGCGACCGCGAAGGAAGCGCTGCGCCGCATCAAGCTGAAAGTGCGCGAGCTTCCGGCCTATCACACGGCGCAGGAGGCGATGGCACCGAATGCCATCGCCATTCACGACCGCAAGCCGCAAAATCTCGAGCGCGACGTGCTGTTCGAGCTCGGCGACGTCGGAGCGGCCTTCGCGGCGGCCGACCTCGTCCGCGAAGGCACCTACAACTGCGCCGAGGTGTGCCAGAACCAGATGGAGATGCACGCCGCGGTCGCCGATTACGACGTCGAGCGCGACCGCATTACCGTGCATGCCTCGACGCAAGTGCCGTATTACGTGCACCTGATGCTGTCGCAAATCCTCGCCATGGACATGTCGCGCATCCGCGTGGTCAAGCCCCATGTCGGCGGCGGTTTCGGCTGCCGCACCGAGACGCTCAATGTCGAATTGATCGCAGCGCTCCTCGCCCGCAAGGCCGGCGGCTGCGTGCGCATCATGGTCAACCGCGAGGAGACCTTCATCACCCATCGCGGCCGGCCGGAAACCGACATCAAGCTCAAGATCGGCATGCGCAAAGACGGCGCCATCACCGGCGTCGAATGCGAATGCATCCAGCGCGGCGGCGCCCATTCGGGCTACGGCGTGGTCACCATCCTCTATGCCGGCTCCATGCTGTATGCGATCTACGATCTAAACAACGTCAAATATTTGGGCAAGCGGGTGCTGACCAACACGCCGCCGTGCGGCGCCTTCCGCGGCCACGGCACCGTCGATATCCGCTTCGCCTTCGAAAGCCTGCTCGATGGGATGGCGCGCGCGCTCGGCCTCGATCCGTTCGCTGTGCGCCGCGCTAATCTCCTGAGTGCGCCGACGTTCACGCAAAACGACCTGATGGTGAACAGCTACGGCCTGCCCGAATGTCTCGACTGGGTCGAGCGCGAAAGCGGCTGGCAGGCGCGCAGAGGCAAAATGCCGAAAGGCAAAGGTCTTGGCATGGCCTGCTCGCATTACATCAGCGGCGCTTCAAAACCGGTGAACTGGACCGGCGAGCCCCACGCCACGGTCAAGATCAAGCTTGATTTCGACGGCTCGATCGTCGTCTTGTCCGGCGCCGCCGATATCGGCCAGGGCTCGACCACGATTCTCGCGCAATCGGTCGCCGAAGTGCTCGGGCTTGACCTTGCGCGCGTGCGCGTCGTGACCGGCGACAGCGAAGTGGTGCCGAAGGACAACGGCTCCTATTCGTCGCGCGTCACCTTCATGGTCGGCAATGCCGCCATCGACGCCGCGCAGCACCTGAAAGCCGTGCTCATCGCCGCGGCCGCGCGAAAACTCGAAGCCAAGCCGGGCGAGATCGAATGTTTGGGCGAGCTCTATCGCGCCGGCGCCCAGGACAAGGGTCTCAGCTTCAACGAGGTCGTCACCGAGGCGCTCAAAGATACCGGTACCATCACCGTCACCGGCAATTACTCGACCATTCCGGAATCCCACGGCGGCAAGAAATATCGCGGCTCGGCGATCGGCGGCACCATGGGCTACAGCTACTCGGCGCAAGTGGTCGAGGTCAGCGTCGACGAGGAGACCGGAGTCGTCACCGTCGACAAGGTCTGGGTCGCGCACGACTGCGGCAAGGCGCTCAACCGCCTCACCGTCGAGGGCCAGGTGCAGGGCTCGGTTTGGATGGGCTTAGGCCAGGCATTAAGCGAGGAGACAGCTTATTTTGGAGGCCTCCTCCTCACCGCCAACATGCTCGATTACCGCGTGCCGACGATCCAGGATTCGCCGCCGATCGAAGTCGGTATCGTCGAGAGCATCGATCCGCACGGGCCATTCGGCGCCAAGGAGGCCGGCGAGGGCTCGCTGGCGGCGTTCCTGCCGGCGCTCACCAACGCCATTGCCGACGCCGTGGGCCTGCGCTTCAACGATCTGCCGGTGACGCCGGATCGCGTGTTCGCGGCGCTGGAAAAGCGCGCGCGAACGAACGGCAACAAGCAGAACGGCGGTGCGTAGTGGACGCGCTGCCGCAGTTCGACCTGGTCCGGGCGCGGACGCTTCCTGAGCTGATCGCAGCCCGCGCCGCCCATCGCGACAGCCGGCTGATCGGCGGCGGCACCGACCTGATGGTGAACATCCGCCGCGGCATCGTCGCGCCGCCGGTCTTGATCGACATCAACGGCGTCGCTGAATTGCGCGGCATCAAAGCCGACGCGCAATCGCTCGAGATCGGCGCCGCGGCCACTCTCAGCGAGGTCGCCGCGCATCGCGATGTGGCCAAGCATTATCCGGTCGTGGCGCAGGCCGCGGCCCATATCGCCGGCCCGACGCAGCGCAACATGGGCACGGTCGGTGGCAATCTCGCGCTCGATACGCGCTGTATTTTCTACAATCAGAGCGAATGGTGGCGCGACGCCAATCATCATTGTTTGAAGACCACCGGCGACATTTGCCACGTCGCGCCGAAAAGCCGCGGCGTCTGCTTCGCCACGTTCAGCGGCGACCTGGCGCCGGCGCTGCTGACGCTCGATGCCGAGATCGACATTGCAGGCCCTTTGGCGGGACCTTCGGGCCGGCGGACCGTGCCGCTCGCCGATCTCTATATCGGCTATGCGCGCCAGGACGAGTCGGTCACCGAGACCCGCGGCGACGGCAAATACTTTTTGTCGCTGCGCGAGGGTGAATTCATCGCCGCGGTGCGGGCGAAGAACACGCCCGGCCTGCGGTCCGCCTACGACAAGATCCGCATCCGCCGCTCGATCGAATATCCGGTCGCCGGCGTTGCCGTGGCGTTGCGGCGCGACGGCGACAGGCTCACGGATTTGCGCGTCGCCTTCACTGGCACCAATCCGCGGCCGGTGCGGCTTGCCGGCACCGCGGCCTTGTGCGGCGGTGCGCTCGACGACCGTGTGCTGGCCGGGCTCGACGCGCTGGTGCGCGACCAGATCATGGCGATGAAAACCACGTTCACGCCCGGCCACTACCGCCGCCGCGTCGCCGGCGTCTTGGCGCGCCGGCTGGTGCAGCGGCTGTTCGCGGGCTGAATTTGGCAAAGCAAAAAATCTATTCGCCAAATCAGGTTCTGACCGCTTCATTCCTCGGCGGGCCGATGGCGATGGTCTACGTGCTCTGGAAGAATTTCCAAACGCTGGAAAATCCCCACGGCGTGCATCAAATATTGTTCTGGGGCTCGATCTTCATCATCGCGCTGATGCTGTTTTCGCCGCTCTTGCCGAACAGCTGGCTGGACTTCGTGATCCCCTTCGCCTACCCGCTCGCCGCCTGGTCGCTGGCGGAGAGCTTTCAAATGTCGAAGCAGGTCATTGCGGATTCGCAAACTTACGAATTTCAATCGGCGTGGAACGTCATCGCCGTCAGCATGGTCTTCCTGGTGGCTATGATGGTCGTCGCTTTCACCTGGTTTGCGGTGTTGGTCGCCGTCGGCGTGATCTGATTTCGCTTCGGGAGTGGCTCGAGTTGATTCGCCTTACGATTCCAATTCCCGCAATTTGAACCGCTGAATTTTTCCCGTCGCGGTGCGTGGCAGGTCGGGGCGCACGTCGATCCAGCGCGGATATTTCCACGGGCCGGCGCATTCCTTGACATGCACGCGCAGCGTTTCGATCAGGCGCTCGTCGGCCGCATAGCCGTTGCGCAGCACGATGAAAGCCTTCGGCTTGATCAGGCCGTCGGCATCCTCCTTGCCGATGACGGCGGCTTCGAGCACTGCCTCGTGCGAGGCGAGCGCTGCCTCGACCTCGAACGGCGACACCCACATGCCGCTCACCTTGAACATGTCGTCGGTGCGGCCGCAATAATGGTAATAGCCGCTGGTCTCGCGCACATATTTGTCGCCGGTGAAAGTCCATTCGCCGGCAAAGGTGCGCCGGCTCTTGGCGCGCTGATTCCAGTAGCCTTCGCCGGCGGTCGGTCCGCGCACCACAAGCTCGCCGATCTCGCCGTCGGCAACTTCGCGGCCGTCCTCGTCGACGATCTTGAGATCGTAGCCCGGCACCGGCTTTCCGGTGGTGCCATAACGCACGTCGCCCGGCTGGTTCGACAGAAAGGTCTGGAACATTTCGGTCGAGCCGATGCCATCGAGCACGTCGACGCCCGCCGCGGCGCGCCAGCGCTTGCCGAGATGGCCGGGCAGCGCTTCGCCGGCGGAAACGCACAGCCGCAAGCGGTCGGAGCCGGCGCCGTGCGTCATGTGACTATGCGATAACAGCGACGCATAAAGAGTAGGGACCCCGAAGAATATCGTTGGCCGATGCCGGCGCATGACGTCGAACACCGCTTCCGGCGTCGGCCGCTGCGGCAGCAGCACGGTGGTCGCGCCGACCGATAGCGGGAACGCCATGGCGTTGCCCATGCCGTAGGAGAAAAACAGTTTTGCCGCGGAGAACACGACGTCGTCGTCGCGGATGCCGATCACACGCTGTCCCATCAGCCGCGCTGCCGCCATCGGCGTGGTGTGGATGTGCTTGACCCCTTTGGGATCGCCGGTCGAGCCGGACGTGTACAGCCAGAATGCGACTTCGTCGGACAGCGTCGGCGCGGCGAAGAGGTCCGGCTGCCCGCGCGCCAGAAGGTCGGCGAATTCATGCACCTCGCGGCCGCGAAACGCTGCCTTGTCGTCGGCGCTGGCGCCAATGAGGATGATCGTACGCAGATGCGGCAGGCGATCGAGGACGGGCACGAGCGTCCTGGCCAAGGACGCCGACGCAACGATCGCCGCGGCGCGGCTGTCGCCGAGAATATAGGCGTATTGCTCGGCATTGAGCAGCGTGTTGAGCGGCAACACGACCACACCGGCACGCACGCCACCCCAGAACGCCACCGGAAAATCGACGGTGTCGTAAAGCAGGAGACTCAACCGCTGTTCCGGATGCAGGCCGAGATTTTTCAGCGCGCTGGCGAAGCGGCAGGTGCGCGTTTGCAGCTCGCCATAGCTGAGCGAACGATCTGAATCGATAAAGGCCACCTTGTCGCCGAGGCCGCGCGCAACCTGGGCGTCGACGAGGTCCGTCACGGCGTTGTACGGCCTGCGAGCGAGGAGGTCTTCCAGCATCGGACGGTTCCACCCTGTGTTTGAATATATCACGCTATGGGCCGGTGGCGTGCCAATGGTTTCCGCATTAGGATTAAGGGCATCAGCAGGGGGAACCAATGTATCCGTTTCGGTCGAGGTGGGCGCGCGATGCTGCCCGGGTGTTTGTCTTTTTCGCGCTCGCCGCAGCGGCTTTTCGTCCGGTTGCCGGCAGCGCTGCTGGCGCGCTCGCCATCGCGTTACCGCCCGATGTGGTCAAGCAGGGCTTTGCCTACGGCTATGTCACCGATTACCCCGATGCCGACCGGGCCGACGCGCGGGCGCTGAAGAAATGCCGCGACACCACCATCGCCGGCGTCCGGCCGCTCTGCACGGTGATCCAGGACTTCAAAGACCAGTGCGTCGCCGTTGCCATGGATCCGCAGGCCGGGACGCCCGGCGTCGGCTGGTCCGTCGCGCCGGACTTGCACGCGGCGGAGGCTCAGGCTTTGTCGAAGTGTGAAGACACCGCCGGTCCGGGCCGCCGCGCCGCATGCGCGGTCGATCATTCGTCATGTGACGGAAGTGCGAAATAAAACGTCGCGGCCGGCCGGCTGGGTCGCCTTCACGGCAGCCATGTTTTCGACCCGTGGCGCCGCGCCGATTTTCGCATTACCATGATCCATTCACGAGCGGAGAGGCGCATGCGTCCATATCAGTCGAAGCGGCTTTGCACGGCCGGCGCGTTTGTCGCGCTGGCGCTGTTCTGTGGCGGCGCTCTTGGTCCGAGCCAAAGCATGGCTGCCGGCGCGCTCGCCGCCGGCGTGCCTGCCGACGTGGCCAAGGGCGGCTTTACCTACGGCTATTCCAACAACAATACCGATACCAATCAGGCCGAGGCCAAGGCACTGAACGCCTGCCGCACGACGAAGGACGCGACGACCGACGCGAATTTGCGATCGCTCTGCAAAGTGCTCCAGGACTACAGCAACCAATGCGTCGCCGTCGCCATGGATCCGGCGGCGGGAACGCCCGGCGTCGGCTGGGCGGTGGCGGGCGATTTGTTGTCGGCGGAACGCCAAGCGCTCGGCAAATGCATGGACACGGCCGGCCCGAGCCGCCGCGCCGCCTGCGTCGTCGATCATTCAGGCTGCGACGGCAGCGCGAAGTAGCCGCATCGCCTCATGAGCCGCGCCGGTGCCATCGCTCGCGCCCACGCGGCTTTCGACAGCGGCCGTTTCCTCACCGATTTGAAGCGGCGCGTCGCCGTCCCGAGCACGAGTCAGGAGCCGGCGCGCGCCGCCGCGCTACGCGCCTATCTCGACGACGAGATGGTGCCGGCGCTGGCGCCGCTCGGGTTCACCTGCCGCATCCTCGACAATCCGCACGGCCCGCCGGCGTTGGTTGCCGAGCGCATCGAGAATCCAGACTTCGTCTCCGTTCTGGTCTACGGTCATGGCGATACCATCGCCGGCCAGGACGAACTGTGGCGGTCGGGGCTCGAGCCTTGGCGGGTCGTCGTCGAGGGCGAGCGCATTTATGGCCGCGGCACCGCCGACAACAAAGGCCAACACAGCGTCAATATTGCCGCCCTCGCCGCGGTGCTGCAGGAACGCGGCGCGCTCGGCTTCAACTGCAAAGTTCTGATCGAGATGGCGGAGGAGGTCGGCTCGGCGGGCTTGCGCGAATTGTGCGCGCAACATCGCGACGACCTGCTCAAGGCCGATGTGTTGATCGGCTCCGACGGCCCGCGCATCGCGGCGGGCGAGCCGACGATTTTCCTCGGCGCGCGCGGCGGCTATCCGATCGATCTCATCGTCAATCTGCGGGACGGCGCGCATCATTCCGGCAATTGGGGCGGGCTGATTGCCAATGCCGGCATCGTGCTGGCCCAGGCGCTCGCCACCATCACCGACGCGCGCGGCACGATCAAAATCTCGGAATGGCGACCGCCGCTGCCGCAAGCGGCGCGACAAGTGCTGGCCGGCGTCGAGGTCGATGGCGGCGTCGACGGACCGCGCGTCGACCGCGACTGGGGCGAGCCGGATTTGACGCCGGCCGAGCGCGTGTTCGGCTGGAACAGTTTTGAAATTCTGGCCTTCATTGCCGGCACGCCGGCTCGGCCGGTCAATGCCATCCCCGGCAGTGCCCGCGCCCATTGTCAGCTGCGCTATGTGGTCGGCACCGACGTCGATGACGTCATTCCGGCGTTGCGGCGCCATCTCGATCGCCACGGTTTTCCTAACGTCGAGGTGCGCGCCGGCCGCTGCAGCTTCTTCAATGCCAGCCGGCTCGATCCCGCCGATCCGTGGGTGACCTGGGCGAAACTGTCGCTGGAGCGCACCGCCGGAAAATTACCGACCGTCCTGCCCAATCTCGGCGGCTCGCTGCCGAACGATATCTTTGTCGACATTTTGCGGCTGAAAACGATCTGGGTGCCGCATTCCTACGCCGGCTGCTCGCAGCATGCGCCGAACGAGCACCTCTTGGCGCCGATCGCCCGCGAAGGCTTGGGCCTGATGGCCGGCTTGTTCTGGGATTTTGGCGATCCGGCCGTGCGACAACCGCCGCATCGCGCCTGAACGTTTACTCCGCCGCCACGGCCGCGTTCGTCTGCTGTGCTTGCGTCTCCATCTCGCGCCGGATGCGGACGGCTTGCGCGCTGTCGTCAAGCGCAACGTCGGCCGCGGTCACGAACTCGCCCGCCGCAACGCTGCGCACAAGCTTGACGTGGTGCGCCAGCCCGATCGGCAAGGCGTTAAGTTTCAGGCTGCGCGCCGCCGGGACGAGTTTGGCATAGACGCAATAGCCGCCTTCGCCGTCGAGCGTTTCGCCGGCTTTCAGGGCGCGCTTGGCGACCGTCACCGCATCGCCGCGCCAGCCGCGGCAGCTTCCGGTCGGCTCGCCGCGCAGCGCGACGTTGAGCACCGAGATCGACAATTCAAGCCCGATCAGATGATAGGGCTTGTACATCGCCGCGTAGCGGCCGGTCGCATCGGTCGGCAAGCCGTATTGCTTAAAGCAGGCCGCGGCGTAGTCGCTCGCCGCCTTGAACACCACATAGACGCCCCAGCGCAGATCGCGCTCGACCGGCTCGCCGTTGCGCTTGAGCGACGACACCACTTCGACCACGCCATCGCCGGCCAGCACGCCGCCCAACGCTTTTGGCCGCAGCACGCTGGCGAGCTCATCGGCGCCGCATGGCGGAAACACCAGGCCATCATGCGGCACGTCGAGGTCGCAGGCGTTTGCCACCGCGGCCATCTCGATTGCCGATTTGGTGCCGTCGAGGAACGAGTTGAACATCTGCGAGTTCATGCCGGCGCGCTTGGCTTCTTCGGCCGTGAGGCCGTAATGCTGCCACACGCCGTCCGGCGTGACGGTGTGATAGGCCGGAAGGTACTTGGTGCCTTTGCCGGCCGCGGCGACGGTAAAGCCCGCCGAGCGCGCCCAATCGACCATTTCGGCAATCAAGGCCGGCTGATCGCCATAGGCCATGGAATAGATCACGCCTGCCGTGCGCGCCTTTCGCGCCAGCCACGCGCCGGCGAGCGCGTCGGCTTCGACATTGACCATGACGATGTGTTTTTTCGCGTCGATCGCCTCGATCGCGTGCGCAATGCCGGCTATCGGATTGCCGGTGGCTTCGATAGCCACTTCGACGCGTTCGTCATTGATGGCGTCGCGCCCGCCCGCGGTGAAACGCGTGCGCGCAATGCGGGCCTCGTCCCAGCCGACATTGCGGCACGCCGCCTTGGCGCGCTCGGGATCGAGATCGGCGATCACCGCGACCTCGATGCCGGCGATCGACGGCACTTGCGCCAAAAACATCGAGCCGAATTTGCCGGCGCCAATCAGCCCGACGCGAACCGGCTTGCCGGCGGCCACGCGTGCGGCGAGCATGGCTTGCAGGTTCATGACTCGATCTCCTTATGCCTACTTCGTCGCGGCAAGCGCGCCGGCAAGGGCGGCGAGATTTTTCCGGACCTCGCCGTCCGTCACGGTCGCCGGTAACTGATCGAGGATATTGACAATTTTGCTCCGGTCATCGGGCATGACGTATGTCGCCCAGGTGTCCCGCGTGTCCCGCAGTGAAGCGGTAATCAGCCGGGCGTTATCGGGTTTTATGTTCTGCCCAATCGCCGTGATGGCGCCCAGGATCGTTTGCGCCGCGCCCAGACGCGCCTGCTGCAGGCCGGCCGCGCGCGCCGGCGTACGCTGCTCCTGCGGAAGCTGTTCCAGGAACAGAGTCAGCATAGTCGCCTGTCGCGCTTCGAAGCGAATCATGAAATCCATCGCCATGGCGCATTGGTCTTCGTATTCGCTCATATTGCGCCGCATCACCAGCTGATCGATCGGTTGGCCCGGTTGCAGCCCGAACAAAACGATGCGTTTGTAGCTTTGGTCTACGGCCGTGCCCCACTGCAGCAGCCAAGGGACGTCGTCGGATTGGGCGGGCGGCAGCGCATGCAATGCCGCGACATCGAATATATGACGCAACAGGTCGGCGGCGGGCGGCTTGGTAAAGTCCGGTTGCTGGCCGGCCTTCAAGACGCCGTCGAGATAAATCCCGAACGCCTGGCCGGCGTTCTGCGCGGTCATCGCGTCGCTTGGCCCGTCCTGACTGAAAGCCGGCGAAACGAGCGCGAGCAGGATCGGGAGCGGTCTGAGAAGCGGCACGCTTTTTCCTACTCCGCTGCAATGGCCGAGCCGAATTTTTCCGCGCTGACCGACCCAAAGCCGACTGGTTTCTCGGAAGCGGTGAAGGTGCGCTACTCTGCTTACTCTGCCGCGACGCGGTGGGCGCGCGCGTAAGCCAGCAGCGCGTCGTCGGCCACCGACATGATCGGCGTGAAATCGCGATGCGCGATCCATTCCGGCCGGGTGAATTTGGTGATGTGGTTGGAGCAGGCGCACAGCGTCAGATAGACGATCTTGCGCGGATAGGGCGTGATGTTGGGCGGCGAGGCGTGCACCAGATTGCCGTGGAACATCAGCACCGAACCGGGCTTGCCGGTCGGCGCCACGATGCCGCCCTCGGCGGCGAGCCGCGTCACCGTCTCCTTGTCCAGCGTCCACAGCGGATAAGAGGTGGTTAGCGTATCGTGCCCGGCGCTGAGCACGCCTTGCTTGTGACTTTTCGGGATCAAAAGCAGCGGGCCATTGATCGGCATCACCTCGTCGAGGAACACCGCGATGTTCATGGCGCGCGCCTGCGGCATGCCGTCGTCGCGCGCCCAGGTGCCGTAGTCTTGATGCCATTGCCAGACGTCACCCTCGAAGGCGGCTTTGGCATTGAGCTTGAACTGATGCACATAGACCTCTTCGCCGAATAATTGACGCAGCGGCTCGACCACCCGCGGATGGCTGGCGAGCAGGCGGAACGTCTCGTTGAAGGTGTGCGCCGCAAAGGCGGTGCGCGGCGCGCCGGTCTTCTCGCGCCACACCTCCTGGCGATCGAGTTTCAGGATCGCCTCCGCATCGTCGCGCAACAGCGCGATCTCTTCCTCGCTGAAGCAGTTCGGGAAAAACAGGTAGCCTTGCTGGTCGAATTCTTTCAGCTGACCCGGCGATAGCTGCATGGCGTTTCCAGACGTGGTGTTGTCGCCCTGACGTGGCGCGGGCGAGGGACGATCCGGGACGTAATTTATCCCATAGAACCCGGACGATCCAGATTTGGCTGTCCGGCCGGCACGGCGCCGGCGGGGTCTGCGGTGGAACTTCGCTGCCCAAATTGGGTTTATACTGCGCGCGAAGCCGCTTGGGCCGCATGGCCGCTTCGGGCTGGAGCCTTCGTTGAGCTTATTCGGTGATGCACAACAGGGCCGCTTACCCAGCCTCGACCGGCTCAAGGCCACCACCATCATCGCCGCGCTCGGCATCGTCTACGGCGATATCGGCACCAGCCCGCTCTACGTTTTTCAAGCCATCGCCAAGACAAACCAAGGTCATTTCGACGAACTCAGCGCGCTCGGCAGCCTTTCGCTGATTTTCTGGACGCTGATCATTGTCGTTTCGGTGAAATATGCGCTGGTGGTCATGCGCGCCGACAATCACGGCGAGGGCGGCATTTTGGCGCTGATGTCGCTGACCCGGGCGAAATGGCGCGGCCGCAACAGTTATCTCATCGCCTTCGGATTGATCGGCGCGGCGCTGCTCTACGGCGACGGCATGATCACGCCGGCGATCTCGGTGTTGAGCGCGGTCGAGGGGCTGAAGCTCGCAAGCCAGGATTTCGCGCGCTACACGATGCCGATTGCCGCCGTGGTCCTGTTGCTGCTGTTCGTGGTTCAGCGCTATGGTACCGCCGTCGTCGGCCGGGCGTTCGGACCGGTGATGCTGCTCTGGTTTTTGGTCATCGCGATCCTTGGCGCAATCGGCATCGGCAAGGCGCCGCACGTCATCGTTGCGGTCAATCCGCTCTATGCGGCGGCGTTCCTGATCCATCACGGCGTTGCCAGCCTCGCCGTCCTTGGCGCAGTGTTTCTTTGCGTGACCGGTGCCGAAGCCATGTACGCCGACATGGGGCATCTCGGCCGCGAGCCGATCCGGGTCGCCTGGACGGCCATCGTCTTGCCGGCGCTGCTGCTCAACTATGCCGGCCAAACCGCGGTTGTGCTGCAAGACAGCGGCGGCGACGCCAATCCATTTTTCGTGCTGGTGCCCGATTGGCTGCTCTACCCGATGATCGTTCTGTCCACGCTCGCCACCGTCATCGCCAGCCAGGCCATCATCACCGGCTCGTTCTCGCTCACCCGGCAGGCGATGCAACTCGGCTGGCTGCCGGGCATGCACATCAATCAGACGTCATCGGAACAGTATGGCCAGATCTACGTACCGTTCGTGAACTGGTTGATGATGCTGGGGACGCTGGCGCTGACGGTGATATTCGCGCAATCGGATCGGCTCGCCGGCGCCTATGGCGCGGCGGTGTCGACGACAATGCTGATGACCACCGCGATCCTGTATCGCATCATGCGGGTGTCGTGGCGGTGGCCGGCGTGGGCCGCGATCGGCGTGTTCTCTCTGTTCATGACCGTCGATATCGCTTTCTTCGCGGCCAATACACTGAAGATCGCCGAAGGCGGCTGGATACCGCTGGTCGTCGGCGGACTGATTTTCGCCGTCATGACGACTTGGCGCGCCGGCATGGACGCGATGCGTCGCACGCACGAGCGCGAGACCGCTACCGTTGCGCAATTCATCCGTCGATTGCACGACCACAAGATCGAACGCGTTCCCGGTCGCGCGATCTTCCTGACGCGGCTGCGCGGCTCCATCCCGCCGCTGATCGCCGATCACGTCCGCCAGTTCGGCTCGCTCTACCAGGAGGCGATCGCGCTGACGGTGAGCTTTTCGATCCGGCCGCGGGTGCGGGCCGGCAACCGGCTTCACGTCGAAAAGCTGGGCGAGGGTTTTTGGCACGTGACGGTTCGCTTCGGCTTTGTCGAAGTCCCGAACGTCGCCAAGGCGCTGCATCTGGAAAAATTGACGTGTCCGATCGATCCGGACAATGCAATTTATTTCAGCGAGCACGACAGCGTTGTGGCGCGCAAGGGTAAGCCGCGGCTGGCCGCTTGGCGGCGGCGGCTGTTTTCGTTCCTGTCCCGCAACTCGATCCACCCCGCCGACCGTTTCAACATTCCGGCGGAGAATTTTGTGCAGATCAGCCGGCAGATCGAGGTTTGAGCGGCGGGTTATCTGAAAGGCCCGGAAAGCGATCAAGGCCGCCATCCCGATTGGTGCAAAGTGTACTTGCCACGCGGTTGCCAGCCGGCGGGTTTTGGAGGAAAGTCGTGCAAATCAAGAATCCGTGGAGGATGCTCCCGTGGAAATCATCCCGCTGGGCCCAGGTTTTGCCGCCGAGCTGCGCGGCGTGACGCTGGCCGAGGTCGCGGCCGACGACGCCGTTTATGCGGCGGTGCGCGCGGCGTTCGAGGACCATTCGGTGCTGCTGTTTCGCGGCCAAGAGGTGAGCGGCGAGGGCCAGCTCGCTTTCTCGCGCCGGTTCGGGCCGCCGGAGACGACCAAGGTCGGCTCGCTCGGCACCGGCACCAATTTCGTCATCCTCACCACCATCGGCGACGACGGCAAGGTGGTGCCCGAGGATCATCGCTATGCCATGCGCAACAAGGCCAATCAGCTTTGGCATACCGACAGCTCGTTCAAGAGCGTGCCGGCGCTGACATCGGTGCTGTCGGCGCGCACCATTCCGGATCACGGTGGCGAGACCGAATTCGCCTCGACCCGGCTCGCCTTCGAGCGGCTCGATCCGGCGCTGCAGAAGAAACTCGAGAAATCGTTCGCCTGGCATCACTACGGCCACTCGCGCGCCAAGGTCGCCGCCGGGCTCGCCACGCCGGAGGAGCTCGATGCGCTGCCGCCGCAGTGCTGGCGCCTGGTGTGGCGCAATCCGGTCAACGGCCGCGGCGCGCTCTACATCGCCTCGCACACTTATGCGATCGAGGGCATGGAGCGGGCGGCGGGCGAACAGCTGATCGAGGAGCTCACCGCTGCGGCGACGGCGCCCGGCACGACCTACGAGCACAAGTGGAAGAGCGGCGACGTCATCATGTGGGACAATCGCGCCACCATGCATCGCGGCCGGCCGTGGCCCGGCAACGAGCCGCGCTACATGGTGCGCACGACGATCTCGGCGACCGCAGCGGACGGCGTCGAGACCATGCGCCCGCCGAAACTGCAGGCGGCGGAATAGCGGCGGCGCACTGAAGTGAACGTTCATCTGGTCGGCAGCGTTCCGCTGGCGAACGCAGCGGAAGTGTTCGAGACCGTCAGCGCGGTCCTTGGTCCGCGCATCAAGCGGCTCCCCGACGGCGAGACCGGCGAACGCCGCGACTGGATCACCTGGTTGGAGCCGGTGTTCGCGGACAATCCGGCCTTGCAGAAATCCGGTGAGTTCTTCCGTGTCCATGCCAGCGGCACCGGGCGCGAGCGCTACGCGCTCAAGCCGGGATTTCGCGCCGAAGACATGCGTTTCGACAATTTGTTCTACGCCGACATCGCCAAAAAATCCTACGCCGAGTTCAAGCGGCTGAAAGACGCCGGCAAGATCGCCGCCGCTACGAAATTCCAGGTCGATCTGGTGCCGGCGCATTCGGTGATCTGGCTGTTCCTGATCGATGCGCTGCACGCGCCGGTCGATCCGCTCTACAACGACGCGGTCAAGCGCGAGATCGACAAGATCGCCGCCGCCATCCCGCACGATGAACTGGCGATCCAGTTCGACGTCGCGTCCGCGGTGTTTGCCCGGCTTGAACGCAACGAGGCCTCAAGCTACGGCCGCAGCAAAGCCGAAATGCAGGACACGTTCAGCGCCATCGTCGCCGATCTCGGCAACCGCGTGCCGGCCGGCGTCGATCTGCTCTATCACCTCTGCTACGGCGATTCGAACCATCGCCACGTGGTCGAGCCGACCGACTTGGGCGACATGGTCGAATTCGCCAACCGGCTCACACGCACTATCAAGCGGCCGATCGCGCTCATTCACATGCCGGTGCCGCGCAACCGCGCCGACGATGCTTATTTCGAATCCTTGAAGCGACTGACGCTACGGCCCGAAACCGAGCTCTGCCTGGGCCTCGTCCATTACACCGACGGCGTCGCTGGCACGAAGCAACGCCTGGCGACGGCGAAGAAGTACGCCGGCAATTTCTCGATTGCGACGGAGTGTGGCTTCGGCCGGCGCGACCCGAGCACGATTCCCGAACTGCTGCGCGTCCACGCCGAGGTCGCGGATTTAGACTAGCGCCAGCCTATGGTCCGTCATCCTGAGGCGCGAGCGAAGCGAGCCTCGAAGGATGCGGCCGAGCCGCCTGAGCCGTCGCCCTTCGAGGGCCGCTTCGCGGCCACCTCAGGGTGACGGAAAAACGTCAGCTTGCCTCCGGAACAAATCGATTGCGCATCTTGCCGAGTCCCTCGATCTCGGTCTCCATCACGTCGCCGACGTTGAGAAAGGTGTTGGTGCCCTGGCCGACGCCGCCGCAGGTGCCGCAGCTGAAAAAGTCGCCGCTTTGCAAAGACAGAATGTCGGAGGCGTATTCGATCTGCTCCTCGGGCGTGAAGATGAATTGCGAGGTGTTGCCGTTCTGCTTGATCTCGCCGTTCACGGTGAGCCGGATGAACAGATTCATGTGGTCGCCCACGAAGGCGCGCGGCACCAGGAACGGCCCGGTCGGCGCGAAATTGTCGTGGCTTTTGCCGTTGAGCCAATCGGAGCGCAGGCCGGGGCGATCGGCGCGGATCTGCAGATCGCGGGCGGACACGTCGTTGGTCGTCATCCAGCCGGCGACGTGATCGAGGGCACGCTCGGCCTTGATGTGCTTGCCGGGCTTGCCGATGACGCAGGCGATCTCGGCCTCCCAATCGATCTTCTTCAGTCCGGTCGGGATCGCGATGTCGTCATAGGCGCCGGCCAGCGTGCTTGGCGCTTTGAGGAACAGATATGGACGCGAAGTCGATTTTTCGCCGGTGAATTTCGGCCCGCTCGCCGGCGTCATGCCGGCGCGAATCATCTCGTCGACGTGCTCCTGGAAATTCTGCGCGGCGTAGAACATCTTGCCTGGCCGCCGCACTGGCGGCAGCGCGCGCAAGCCGCCAAGCTTGACCGCGCCGGGCCGGCCGTCTTTCTCGAGGGCGGCGACGATCTCCTGCAGCGCGGCAAAATTGGCGTCCCAGTTATCCAACAAGCCGTCGATGCTGTCGGTCACGCTCAGCTTGCCGCCGCGCGCCGATTTGAGATCGACGACATCGTCATCGAGAACGATTGCGGCGAACGCGGCGCCGCCTGGTTTGGCGAAAGTGCCGAGCTTGAAGGGCGTGCCGTTCACGGCTTCTTTGCTTCCGTGTAGGGATAGATCATGTCGCCGGTCTTATATTCCTTCGGCCAGACGATGACTTCATGGGTGGTGTCCTTGAACTGATCCATACCATTGCCGGTGACATGCTGGAACTGGGTGAAGAACACGCGCGACTTCGCCCACTCGCCGTCCTTGCCGAAGGTGACATCGCCGACCACAGTCTTGAAGGCGTGGTCGCGCATGTAAGCGGCGAGCTTGACGTTATCGAGGCTCTTGGTGCCTTCGACGGCTTGGGCCAGCACCTGGCCTGCCGCATAGCCGAGCGGCGGGAACGCCCAGCCGCCCGGATCGATGCCTAGGGTCGCAGCGGCCGCCTGGTATTTCGCCAGCAGCTCCTTGGTGCCGGGGAACGTCAGGCTCGGCGCCGGCAGGAACACTTCGTTGTTGACGATGCCGTTGGCGAGCGGCCCAAGCTGCGCCTTGATCGGCGTCACCAAAAGCCCGATGAAGGCGCCGCCGAACATTTTCGGCGTGATACCGACCTCGTTGGCGGCCCGGATGATGCCGACGGAGTCCGGCGGATAGGCGGCGACGAAGACGATGTCGGGATTGAGCGCCTGCACCGCGCGCATGATCGGCGTGTAGTCGGTCGTGCTCGGCGGATATTTCTGGTCCAGCACCAGGTCGAAGCCGCCGATCTCCTTGATGGTTTGCCGCGCGCCGTCGGCGGCGTTCTGGGCGAATTCGGCGTCGGCGGCGACGATCGCCACCGTCTTGGGCCGCGGCGTGGCCGCCGCCGCAAGCTCGAAGAAGCCGTAGGCAAAGGCCTTCTGCGGCTCGGGCCCGGTCGGCAGCATCGAAAAATACTGGTCGTAATGGAATCGGCTGTTGGCGGCATTGGCCAGAATGCCGATGGTGGTCATCTTGTGCTGCATCATGATCGGAATGGCCGGCGCCACCATATTGGTCGCATACGGCCCAATCAGCAGGTCGACTTTGTCGACATCGATCAGCTTGGTGTAGAGCTGCGGGACGTTCGCCGGATTGCTCTGGTCGTCATAGAACACGAGCTCGACCGGACGACCCAACAGGCCGCCGTTGGCGTTGACGTCGTCGCGCCAGATTTGCAGGGCGGTCAGCACCTGCTTGCCGATCGGCGCCACGCCGCCGGTCAGCGCCATGGACATGCCGATCCGGATCGGATCGGCGGCCTTGGCCAGGTTCGGCATCATGTTCGGTATGATCAACGCGCCAACGGCGATCAGCGCCATCGCACGCGCTAAAGCCCAAAACCTGCGCATCGGCTCTCTCCTCCCTTGTCTTCCTTTTGGGCGCTCTGCGGCGCCGCGTTTTATTTAAAGACGACGTTAGCCCTCCTCGATCGGCGGCGCCAGACGGTCAGCTGCCGCGAAACTTCGCCTTGCGCTTGGCGTGGAATGCTTCGACGCCTTCGCGGAAATCGTCGGACTGGCGCAGCCGGCTGTAGCAATGGCCTTCCAGCTCGATGGCGGCTTCGAGATTGGCGTCTTCGGTTTCGTTGAGGAGCGTCTTGGCGGTGCGTTGCGCCAATGGCGAGAAGCCTCTCAGCTCCTCGACCAGGGCGTCGGTCGCCGCTTCGAGCGTGTCGTCGGCAACGCATTCGGTGGCGATGCCCCATTCGTAGGCCTGCTTGGCCGCGATGCGTTTCGAACGCATCACGATGTCCTTGGTGCGGGTGATGCCGATGATCTTTTGCAGCCGCGCTGAGCCGCCCGAGCCGGGGATTTGGCCGAGCCGCTGCTCCGGCAGCGCATAGAAGCACGTCTCCGAAGCCAGGCGAAAATCGCACGCCAGCGAAATCTCGAAGCCGACCCCGAAACAATAGCCGCGATTGGCGACGATCACCGGTTTTGAACAGCGCGCCGGCGCGGCGATATTCCAGGCGAGTTTCGATACATGCTCGGGCGAGGCCTCGAGGAAGCCCGCGATATTGCCGCCGGAGGAAAAATGCTGGCCGGCCGCGCGCAGCACGATGACGCGCACGCGCGCATCCTCGTCGAGCGCCTCGAAGACGAGACGAAGCTGATCGCGCTGCGCCATTTCGATGACGTTGAGCGGCGGCCGGTCGAGAACGATGTCGGCGCGTTCGCGGGCCGGATCGATCTCGACGCGAAAGCCGTCGAGAGTCTGCAAACGCGGGTCGGAGAATTCGCTCATGCGGCCGTTCCTTTAACAGGCGAGACGGTTTCGTATTCGCCGGCAACGAGCTTGCGGCGAAGGAGTTTGCCGACCGGCGATTTCGGAATCTCGGCGACAAAGATATAGCGCCGCGGGCGCTTGAAATTTGCCAGGCCGGAATTGCGGCAGAACGCGTCGAGCTCGTCAGGCTCCACCGCGCGGCGGCACTTGACGAAGGCGGTGACGACTTTGCCCCAGCGCTCGTCCGGCAGTCCGACCACCGCCACTTCGGACACCGCCGCGTGCAGCGACAGGCGGGATTCGATCTCCACCGGCGAGACATTCTCGCCGCCGGTGATGATCATGTCGTCGACCCGGCCGGTGACGAAGAGGTCGCCGTCGCCGTCGACGGCGCCGGTGTCGCCGGTGAAATACCAGCCCTGGCGCAGCGCCTTGGCGTCGGCCTCCGGGCGCCGCCAATAGCCTTCGAACGATTCATCGCCGGCCAAGAGCGCAATGATCTCGCCTTCTTCACCAACAGCGGCGATCTCATCCACCGATTTTGCGCCGAGACGCACCACGCGCACGATTTGATTGATACCGGCGCGGCCGGCCGAGCCGGGCTTTTTCGGCGCGTTCTGGTCGATGGTGAAGGTGTAAACCTCCGACGAGCCGTAATGATTGACGAACAGATCCGGCTTGAATGCGGCCTGCAGCGCTTGCAACAGCCCGTCGGTCATCGGCGCGCCGGCAAAGCCGAGCTTGCGCACGGAATTCACGTCGTGCGTGGCGAACAGCGGGTGATGCACCAGATCGTGATACAGCGTCGGCACCAGATAGAGGTTGGTGACGTGCTCGGCTTCGATCAACGCCAGCGCATGCGCGACATCGAACCGGCGCAGGCAGACGAAAGCGCCGCCGATCAGCGACATGGCAAGGAGCGAGCGCACGCCCATGGTGTGATAGAGCGGCATGACGCCCAGCGTGCGCTCGCCGTGGGCATAGAGATTCTGCGCCACATGAGCCAGCGCCGCGGCGCGCTCGGCGTGCTGCCGGCGCGGCACGCCTTTCGGCCGCGCGGTGGTGCCCGACGTGTAAAGCATCACCGACCAGGCTTCGGCGTTGACGCGCGCGGCGGCATCGGGCGCGGCGCGCGACGTGAGCTCGGCAAAGGGAATCGCCGGCGGCGGCGCCGGATCGAGCGCGATCCGCTGTAGTTTTTGCGCCGAGGCGGAGCCGGCAACAGCCGCAGCGGAAGCGTCTTCGTAAACAACGGCCTTGGCTTCGGCGTCATCGAGATAGAAGTCGATCTCGCTCGCCGTCGAACGCCAGTTCACCGGCGTGATGATGACGCCGGCGAACTGGCAGGCCCAGTGCAGGCTCGCCGCTTCCCAGCGATTGGCCAGCGCGGTGACGAGATGGTCGCCGGCCTTGAGCCCGATGGCATCGAATCCGGCCACCAGCGCCGAAATGCGCCGATACCATTGCGCGTAGCTCAGGCGTACGTCGCCATCGACAACGGCCAGCGCGCCGGGATCGCGGGCAACGCTGCCGAGAAAGCTAAGGCCCAGATCTAACATAGGGAAAGACGAGCATACGGGAAAAGCGCCGGTCGGGGTATCGCGGCGATGATAGGCTTTTGCCGCCGGCTGACAAACCGCCGGCGGGTTGCATGAGCGGGCAGCTTGTCTCCGGCTAACGGCGCGTCGGAAACAAGGCTGCCGGGAAGTCGGCTGCGGATCGGCGCGGACGCTCGCGCGGCTGATAGTCCGGGTGCGGATTGGCATCCGGCTCCACCGCCCGGCGATAGAGGTGCCAGGTGGCGTGACCGAGCACCGGCATCACCACCGTCAAGCCGAGGAAGAACGGGATCGAGCCGATGAGGAGCGACACGGCAACGATAAAGCCCCACAGCGCCATGGTCAGCGGGTTCTTGGCGACGACGCGGATCGAGGTGAGCACCGCGACTGCTGCGCCGACGTCGCGATCGAGCAGCAGCGGAAACGAGATCGCGCTGATGGCGAGCACCAGCACGGCGAACAGGAAGCCCACACCAGTGCCGACTACGATCAGCATCCAGCCGGCGCGCGTGTTGAACACGTCGCTGACGAACTGGCCGATCGAAGCCGGCCCGTGATAACCGAAATAGGCGATATAGATGGCGTCGGCGACGGCGAGCCAGATCAGGAAGATGGCCATCAGCAGCAAACCGAGCGCCACGATGGCGCCGAGCGACGGCGAATGCAGCACGTCGAAAGCATGGCTCGTGGAACTGTCCAGCCCGGCTTCGCGGCGTCGGCTCAGCTCATAGAGACCGATCGCGGCGAGCGGACCGACCAGGGCAAAGCCCGCAGCAATCGGGAACGCCAGCGGCAGCATGGAGTTTCCCGCCGTCATCGCGATCAGGAGGATGCCGAGCAGCGGATAGATGATGCAGAGAAAGACCGCGTGACTCGGCATCGCGGCAAAGTCGTCGACGCCGCGCGCCAGCGCATCGAACAGATCGGACGGCGCGATGCGGCGGATGACAAGATTTTCGGGTCTCGTGCTCGCGCCGACAAGCATGTGCGAATTAGCCATGGCGATGTCCTCCAGAACCCTTTGAAGTTTGGGTCCGCGCCAGCGGCCAAAAGGCCGCAACGCGGCCGTTCTTCAACAACATGGCCGCAACGCGGCCGATCTCACTGATCGCGATCATGCCACTGCTGCCGCCGCGGCGCCATAAGCAACGCCGCAATCGCGCGACTGTTCGCTTCACAATGCAGTGTGTTTTGAACGGAGTGAATCTTTTGTGCGATGCAGCGCATTCCCACGCGCGCGTGAAGAAGCGCTGCTAAACAGAAGGGCCCCGTTCCCGGGGCCCTTCTGATCGGAGCTGCATCCTTGAATGCAGTCAGCTTGGATGCAGCTAGTGGTGCCAGTGGCCGTGGCCGTGCCAGCCGCCATGCCAGGCTGGGCCAGCGCCGAAGGTCACGTCCGGGCCATTGTAGTAATCGTAGTAGCCACGCTCACACGGATAGTCGTAGCCGCAACGATAATACGGGCCAGGCGCGCCTACCCCGATGCCAACGCCGCCGGGGCCGGCGTAAAAGCCAATCTGCGCCATTGCCGGCGCGGCGGTCAGTACAGCCGCTGCTGCAACAAGACCAATCGCGATCTTTCTCATGAAGGTCCTCCTCTTGGTACCTTGTCAGGAAAACGCTTGAGGAGAAACGGCGTTCCGTGGCCTGCGCCATTTTGGGCGCAGGTTCCGCGTAATAATTAACGAACAAATTTTGCGGAAGCTATGGAACAAGCCGCTATTTGATCGTCACGCCAGCGCGACGGTTCCGCTTATTCCGCAGCGATGCGCAAGTCTCGGGGCGCTTCCTCGTGCTCGGGCGTCTTGCCACTCAGCCAGGACTGGAAGCGATCGAGATAAAGATAGATCACCGGCGTCGTGAACAAGGTCAGGAGCTGGCTCAGCGCCAGGCCGCCGACCATGGCATAGCCGAGCGGGTGGCGCAGTTCCGATCCCGAGCCGGAGCCGAACATCAGCGGCAGGCCGCTCAGCAGTGCCGTCATCGTCGTCATGGTGATCGGACGGAACCGCAGCAGGCACGCCTGCCGCACCGCTTCGCGCGGCGGCAGGCCGGCGCGTTCGCGGCTGATGGCGAAGTCAACCAGGATGATGCCGTTCTTCTTGACGATGCCGATCAACAGAATGATGCCGATGATGCCGATCACCGACAGATCGAAGCCGCCGAGCCACAGCGCGAGCAGCGCGCCGACGCCGGCCGACGGCAGCGTCGAGAGGATCGTGAGGGGATGGATGTAGCTCTCGTAGAGCACGCCGAGAATGACATAGACGACCACGAGCGCGGCCGCGATCAGCACCGGCTCGTTCGACAGCGCGGCCTGGAACGCCTGCGCGTTGCCTTGGAAGCTGCCGATCATCGACGCGGGCATGCCGATCTCGTCGGCGGCCCGCTGAATGGCGTCAACCGCTTGGCTGAGCGCCACCCCCGGCGGCAGATTGAAGGTCAATGTCACCGCCGGGAATTGCCCGGAATGGGAGACCAGAAGCGGCCCGATATGCTGCGTATCGGCGTTGACCAGGGTCGACAACGGCACCAGCTGCCCGGTGCCCGGCGCCTTGACGTAGATCTGATTGAGCGTGCCGACGTTGCCCTGGAGTTCGGGCAGCACTTCGAGAATAAGGTAATAGGAATTGTTGGTGAAATATTGCGTCACTTGGCGCTGGCCGAACGCATCGTTGAGCGTGTCGTCGATGAGCTGCGGTTGGACGCCGAAACGGGCTGCCGCATCGCGATTGATGTCGATAGTGAGTTGCGGCGCCGCGTTCTGCGCGTCGCTCGCCACGTCGGCCAGTTGCGGCAATGTCTTGAGCTTGGCCAGCAAACGCGGCGCCCAGGTATTCAGCTCGTGCAGGTCGGGATCCTGCATGACATATTGAAACTGGCCGCGCGCGATGCGGCCGCCGACGGTGATATCCTGCGCCGCCTGCAGGAACAGCCGCGCCCCCGGAATCTGCGCCAGCTTCGGGCGCAGCCGGTCGATGATCTGCGAGGCGCTGGCGTCGCGGTCGTCGCGCAGCTTCAGGCCGACGACGAAGCGGCCGGTATTTTGCGTATTGCCGTAGCTCGGTCCGAAGAACGATACGAAATCGGCGACGTCGGGATCCTGCTCGATCACGGCGGAAAGCTGACGCTGGACCGCCATCATCCGTTCCGGCGAGATGTCCTGGCTGGCCTCGGAAATGCCAAGCAGCATGCCGATATCCTGGGTCGGGAAAAATCCCTTCGGTATCATCACGAACATCACGCCGGTGATGCCGACCGTCGTCAGGAACACCAGCAGCGTCGGAAACTGATGCTGCAAGACGAAATCGAGGCCGCGGCGGTAGCCGTCGAGGATCTTGTCGAATCCCCATTCGATGGCGCGATAGAGGCGGCCGTGCTCGCGGTCGTGCTCGCTGACCAGGAATCGCGAGCACAGCATCGGCGTCAGTGTCAGCGACACCACGACGGACACCGCGATTGCCGCTGTGACGGTGATGGCGAATTCGTGGAACAGGCGCCCGACGATGCCGCTCATCAGCAGGAGCGGAATGAAGACCGCGATCAGCGACACGCTGATCGATATGACGGTAAAGCCGATCTCGCGCGCGCCCTTGATCGCCGATTGCAGCGGCGTGGTGCCAGCTTCGAGATGGCGAAAGATGTTTTCCACCACCACGATCGCATCATCGACCACGAAGCCGACGGCGATGGTCAGCGCCATCAGCGAAAGATTGTCCAGGCTGTAGCCGAGCAGATAGATGATGGCGGTGGCGCCGAGCAGCGACAACGGCACCGCGGCGCCGGGAATGAGCGTAGCTTGGATGCTGCGCAGGAACAGCAGAATCACCAGCACGACCAGCGCGCACGACAGCAACAGCGTGAACTCCACGTCTTTGACCGAGGCGCGAATGGTCTGGGTGCGATCGACGATGATGTCGAGATGGATACCGGGTGGAATGAGCGAGTTCATTCCCTTGAGCGCATTCTTGATATTATCGACGGTGTCGATGACATTGGCGCCGGGTTGCTTGAACACCAGCAGCACCACGGCGATGTGATCGCGATGCAGCGCGCCGAGCGTCACGTCCTGCGGTCCGGCGATGGCGTGACCGACGTCGCGCACGCGAACCGGCGCGCCGTTGCGGTAGGCGATGACGACATTGTTGTAGTCGTCCGCTTCGGTCAGCTGATCGTTGGCGACGATGGTGAAGCTTTGCTGCTTGCCGAGCAGTGTACCCTTGGCCACATCGGTCGTGGAATTGGCGAGCGCGGTGCGGATATCCTCCAACGTGAGCTGGTTCGCCTGCAACTTGCCCGGATCGACCTGCACGCGAATGGCCGGCTTCTGCTGGCCGCCGATGGCGACCTGGGCAACGCCGGGAATTTGCGAGATCTGCTGGGCGACGACGTTCTCGGCGAAGTCGTCGACGTTGGGCAGCGGCAGGGTGTCCGAGTTCGCCGATACGATCAGGATCGGCGAATCCGCCGGATTGACCTTGCGATAGGTCGGCGGCGTCGAGAGGTTTTTCGGCAAGCTCGAGCCGGCCGCGGTGATCGCGGCTTGCACGTCCTGGGCGGCGCCGTCGATGTTGCGGTTAAGATCGAATTGCAACGTCACCACGGTCGAGCCGAGGGAGTTCACCGAACTCATCTGCGCGACGCCGGCGATCTGGCCGAACTGGCGCTCGAGCGGCGTGGCGACGGTGGCGGCCATGGTCTCGGGACTGGCGCCGGGCACCGTGGCGCTGACCTGGATGGTCGGGAAATCGACCTGCGGCAGCGGCGCCACCGGCAACTGCGGAAACGCCACGATGCCGACCAGCGCCAGCGCCGCCATCAACAGCGACGTGGCGATCGGCCGGCGGATGAAGACTTCCGAGATGTTCATCAGTTCTCGTTCGCCTGCTGCTGCGCTGATGGCTGGCCGCCCGGCGGCGGAGTCTTGATCGCGACATGCGAGCCGACGTCGAGCCGCGATTGCCCATTGGTCACGATGCGCTCGCCGGCGGCGAGGCCTTTGCTGGCGATTGCGATGTCGTCGTTGACCATCTGCGCGCCGATGGGACGCTGCTCTACCGTGTTGTCGGGCTTGACCACCCAGACATAGAAGCCGTCGGGGCCGCGCTGCACCGCGACCGGCGGAACGGTCACGGCATCCTTGTAGGTCGTGATCAGGATGCGGATGCGCACGAACTCGCCCGGCCACAACCGCTCGTCCTGGTTGGGAAATTCCGCCTTCAGCCGGATTGTGCTGGTGGTCTGGTCGATCTGATTGTCGATCAGCAGCAGATGGCCTTCGGCCAGCTGCACCTTGTCGTTCTGATCGAAGGCGAGAACCGAGACGCTGCCGTGCAGCATCGCTTCGCGCACCGGGCCGAGATCGTTCTGAGGCAAGGTGAATATCACCGTGCACGGCTTGATCTGAGTCAGCACCGTGAGCGGATTGGCATCGGTGATGTGGATGATGTTGCCGACATCGACCTGGCGAAAGCCGACGACGCCGTCGATCGGCGCCGTGATCGTCGCATAGTTGAGCTGGGTCTGCGCCGCCTCGATGGCGCCCTGGTCGGCGTCGATCGAAGCCTTGAAATGGTCGACCTTGGCTTGCTGCAGGTCCACGTTCTGCTGGGTCTCGAAATTCTTGGTCGCCAAGGTGGTGAAGCGCGAAAAATCTTTCTGGGCGTCGACCAATTGCGCTTGGTCGTCGGCCTTCTTGGCCACGGCCTGATCGAGAGCGGCTTTGAGCGGCGCCGGGTCGATCCGCGCCAGCACGTCGCCTTGGCGGACCTCCTGGCCCTGGCGGAAGTCGACGGAAATAATCTGGCCGGTGACCTGGGCGCGGATGGCGACGGTGTTGTATGCGGCCACGGTGCCGAGCGCATCGTAATAGATCGGGACGTCGTGCTGGGACGATTCGGCGACCGTGACCGGCACCATCGGCGGGCCTGCGACCGGGGTGGTTTTGCCGTGCCGCAAGAGCAAAATCGCGGCAATCAAGGCCAGCGCCGCCACGCCTATCACAAAAAAAATAACCCGCCGGCGGCGGGACCCGCGACCACCTTTCAAAGGTCCCATCCAATCACTTCGGCTCTGTGTCCCCGCTCGCTCAAGCCCGGAATGCATTTACTGTTCCACTACCTCGCCGGTCAGTGATGGCCCTTCTTGGCGACTATGCCCGGTTGGCCTTAAGGCGCAATGTCGGGCGCATTAAAGTTCGTTAAGGTGATTGGCGCCCGGCCCCTTGCCCGGCGGCACTGTATGGAACTCCGCCTGTAAATTCCAGTTTATGTGGTGGCTGTCCCGGGGGCGCGGCCGGCTTGCGGACTACAAGCACGGATTTCGGGCAAGGCCAAAGCCGGCCGTCAGCTCGCAGCCTTGAACCAGGTCCGGATACCGCTCGCGCGGACGAAGCGGCCGACCCGCCGCATCTGCAAATAAACCCGGCCGGCGGCCGTCACCGCGCGCTCGTGGCTATGCAGAGCGAGGCGGTGGGTGGCCCATTTGTTCTTGTAGGCGGCATCACCGATGCCGAAATCGAAAGTATCGAAGTCCTGCGCGGCCGACTGGTCGATCAGGTGCTGCAACAACAGATGGCCGACGCCATGGCGGCCGAACTGCACATCGTAGGCCGGGAAAATATAATAGAACCGGCGGCGTCCGATGAAGCCGAGATGCGCCGATGCCACCGCGCCTTCGATCGTCAGCGCCGAAAGATGGCTGATCGTGCCGAGCCGTCCCGGGCTCGTCATTTCACGATAGAAGCGCTCGATGCCGGGAGCGGCCAGGAAATCCGGCGTTGAGGTGCGCGCGTATTTTCGGCGCTTGAACTCGAGCAATCGCTCGGTCAGTCGCGCTGTTTCCGAAGCGTCAGGATTGACGATGAAGCGCGGCTCGCCGATCCGGCTCAGTCCCTTGGCGTAGCCTTGCAACTTGCGCCGCAGCCGCGCAATCGAGCGCCGCGTGTCGGTCTGATCGCGCAATCGGGTCAGTGCGATCGCATGACCACTTTCGCCGAAAGGCGTGCTGTCGAGATAAGTCAGCGGGTTGACGGCGCCGTCGACGTCGTTTGCGATCTTCTTCAAGTCGACGACGTCGAAGCCGGGCAATAGTGCTAAAACATCCGCCCATACGCCATGAAATTCCTGGCGCGACAACGGGCGGTCCGCCGCCACGATCGGCGCATTGTAATCGGCGACGCCGCAATCCATGAAACGAAGCAGCCGGAGATTGAATTTGGTTTCGATGGCGAGCGGCAGATAGAGAACCGGGCGTCCGTCGCGATCGCTGACGATGACGAAATAAGGCTCGATGCGGCTCGCTCTGCCGATCGTGTCGAGCCAAATGTCGAGGAATTCCCGCGACTGAAACACGTGCATCCGCAAATCGCGGTCGTCCGCAATCGACGGCCAATCGGCGGCAGTCAGATAGCCGCCGGTTAGAAGCTCGACCTTGAGGGATGTGCGGGCGACGCGTCCACGCGGCAGATCAATGACAGTCACACCCACGCTCTTTTGCCTAGGGGCGATCAACCGCCCGACAGATCGGATTCTAACGCATGACTCCCCGATCCACCGCGAATCGTACCAGTAACGTTACCTCCACGTCGGACTCGCCAAAGCCGTTGCGGCACCGCATTCTTGCGGCGCCATGGCATTGGTTAATCTTGCGCCAGATTGTCGGGCGAGCTGATGCGGTTGCCGGAAATTACATCGAATTCTGAAGCCTTTGGGCGTGCCCGCCGCGCCTGGGATCGGTTAACGCAGCCGCGTGTCAAATCACGCGATTTGTTAACGCAGCCCGCGTAAATTTCCGCCCCGACATGAATGTCCAGTTCAACACTGATGCGGTTTGGGCCGGCACCCCGGCGGCGGTTGCCCGGCGGGTGCCGGAGCGGTGCCTGTTCCTGTTGACGCCGAGCAAGGAAGAATGCGGCGTCGAGTCGTTCGCGCGGCTTTTGGTCAGCGCGTTGCAGAACGACTATCCGGACGATGGCTGCGCGGTGCTGCCGGTCTCAAGCCGCTGGCGCGATCTTCCGGCCGTCTGCCGTAGGATCGCCGCGGCCGATCAGGTCGTTTTCAGCGTGCCGTTGGTGGCGTGGAAAAGATTACTGCTGCTGCCGCTGGTGGTCCTTGTGTTCGCGTGCATGGTCCGCTGCCGGGTCAATGTCTTCATGCATGAATGGGCGGCGTTGCATTGGATGCGCCGGCTGGCGCTGGCGCCATTCTTGCTGCTCAGCCGCACCATCATCGTGGTGTCGCCGTTCATCGCCAACGAGATCGCCGGCGCGCCCTGGCTCATGGGTGCGGCGAGAAAATGCCGGCTGGTGCCGAATGCCCCGACCATCCGCCGCCCCGACGAGCCGCGCGTCACGGAACGGGTTTTGCGCGTGCGCGAAATCGCCAAAAGCTGCGATGTGGTGATCGGCTATTTCGGCGCCATCTATAAAGGCAAGGCCGCCACCGCGTTGCTCGATGTCTGCGAGAATCTGCGCCGGAGCGGCATCCGCGCCGGTGTAGTTTTCATCGGCAGCTTTCCAAAATCGCTCGACGGCTACGAGCAGCAGTTCTGGTCCAAGGTGACCGAATACGGCATCGCCGACCAGATCATCGTCACTGGCTACGTTACCGACGAAGCGGAGCTCCATACGCTGTTCGACGAAGTCGGATCCTTCCTGTTCCTGTTCCCCGAAGGCCTCACCGCGCGCCGGTCGAGCGTCATTCACACGCTGCAATCGGATCGTCCGGTCGTGGTCACGGCGCCGCGTTCGATGACCGAGTTTGCGCATCACGCGGGGTTCACCAGGCTGATCGAAGCCGGTGTCTTGTCGTTCATTCCCGAGGGCGCCGACCGGCGCGCCATTGCCGATCAGCTCTTGGCGGTCGCCAAGCGAGGCAAACGCCCGACGCCGGCGATCGAATGGGACACGTGGTGGCGGGCCACCACGGCGGCGACGCACGCGGCTCTCCGCAAGGAGACGCCATGGACATAGCGACACGGACATAGCGACATGGGCATAGCGACATGGGCATAGATCGCTACTTCGCCGAATTTCTCGGCTGTGCCCACAACGCCGGTGTCGATTTCAGCCGCACCGGCACGGTGGGCCGCCTCAACCTCTTTATCGACCATCGTTCGCTGCGCGCGGTGCTGCGGGAGACTTGCGGCGCCGTCACCGACGATGAAGTCCGCGCCGTGCATACGGGAAGCGGCGGCTATGCCGAGGAATTCCTAAAGCGGCTGGGCGCGAAAGAAACCATTTCCATCGATGCCTCGGCCTATGAGGGTGCGTCCTTGGTCCACGACATGAATCTGCCGATCGGCGAAGATCTCAAGCGGAGATTCTCTGTCGTGATCGACGGCGGCACGCTGGAGCATGTCTTCAACTTCCCGGTGGCGATCAAAAATTGCATGCAAATGGTCGACCTCGGCGGGCATTTCTTTGTCCACACCATGGCCAACAATTTCATGGGCCACGGCTTCTATCAATTCAGTCCGGAGCTGTTCTACCGGGTGTTTTCACCCGAGAACGGTTTTCGCGTGCGCCGCGTCGTGGTGTTCGAGCAGCGTGTCGGCCGGCCGCGGTGGTACGAGGCGGCCGACCCGAAGGAGATCGACGAGCGCGTCGAGCTGATCAACCGCCGGCCGACCTATCTGCTCGTACATGCCGAACGGCTCGCCGATGTGCCGATCTTCGCGTCGGCGCCGCAGCAGACCGACTATGCCGCGCATTGGTCTCGCAACGTGGCGCCGTACTACGGCGCGCAGGGGCAGCGCGGGCGCATCCATCGCTGGGCCAAGGCGCACAACGATTTCTTTCTGCGCTATTCGCCGGGTCCGCTCTACGACCTGGCGCTGTCGATGCTGGTGCGCGGCCTGCCGCGGCGCGGATTTCGCCGCCGCCAATTCAGGCCGCTCCGATCGTTGCGGCGGTAGTTCCGGCTTCTCAGCGGGCGAGCGCGTTGCGCACGATCAACAGGCCGCGATTGAGCCGATAGCGGCTCTTGGCGATGTTGAGCAGCCAGCACATGGTCAGGTAGGTCACGATACCGGCCGGCAGCAGCACGGCGAGCGCGTCCCTGTCGCCCAAGTGAAGCGCAAGCTCCAGGCTTCGCACCACGATCGCCATGACGATGGTGGCGATCAGCACCCGCGTCAGCCGCGGATAAGGCACCGGCATCGGGAACGCCCAGCGCGTCAGCA
>Ga0307476_10000466_pt1 | contig 32116 bp, 21 predicted proteins | sample atmos_gasesECM2C_2_FD_203314 | JGI IMG/M metagenome (GOLD analysis project Ga0307476, IMG submission 203314) | Hardwood forest soil microbial communities from Morgan-Monroe State Forest, Indiana, United States - atmos_gasesECM2C_05 | ecosystem: Environmental > Terrestrial > Soil > Temperate...
TCGTCAAGCTGCTCGGCAGAGGAGAGTATGTCGTCAAGCGCCCGGGGCAGCCTTCCGAGGGGCATTTCGGACTGGCGCTGAGTGACTACACGCACGCGACGGCCCCCAACCGACGTTACCCCGACGTCATTACGCAACGACTCCTCAAGGCAGCCCTGTCCGGCGCGCGAGCGCCGTACGATGAGGCTCGGCTGCGTACGCTCGCGGCACACTGCACCGAGCAGCAGGACAACGCCGACAAGGTCGAGCGCCAGGTTGCCAAGGCCGCCGCTGCGTTGCTTCTGCAGCCGCGCGTCGGCGAGCAATTCGACGCCATCGTCACCGGTGCGTCGCCGAAAGGTACGTGGGTACGTATCAACCATCCCACGGTCGAGGGCCGCGTGGTGCGAGGCTTCGAGGGACTCGATGTCGGCGACGCCGTGCGCGTGCAGCTGACTCATACCGACGTTCAGCGCGGGTTCATCGATTTTGCGGCTCAAAAAAGCTGATTTTGCCAACAAGGCGCCCTGACCGAACGACGCCAATCGCCGACAGCTTGCCGCACGGCGGAGGCTGTACTTAGATGAATGCAGTGCCAACGTCGCGTCACTTCGCGTCAGGGTGCTGTTGGAAGGGATGTCCGCGGCCGATGGGGTGAAGCTCGCCGTGACGAAGCATTGTGTCAGGGAGGGCGCATCGAGGAGCGCGGCGACGGATCCATTGACGGATCCGTCGTCGCTCGTAGCGGCGTCCTGGCGCTCACACACGGGTCTCGCTCGGGTAGGAGGTACGTTGTGAAGAAGTGCAAGACCAGCCTGGTAGCTGCCGGGATAGCTGTGGGACTGACGGCGTTCGCGCCGGGCGCCCTGGGACAGCCCGCCGCCGGTGCGCAGCCGGCCGATCCCACGACCCAGCCAGAGCCTTCGCAGCAACCGATGCCGGGAGAGGAGCCGGCGATGGAACCCTCGTCGTCCTCGAATGGGCCCTCGGCCACGACCGTCGCCCCCAAGGAGTCCTCGGCTGCCTCCCCTCAGGAGGCGGCGCCGTCGGCTACCGGGCCGGATGCGAGATCCTCGCTGACGATGGCGGGGCCTCCGGCGGGGCCAGACCGGCGTCTGGCAGCGCTAACCCCCGCGGGCATGTCGACCGAACAGGCCTGTATGGGATTCAAGAGCATCGTCGAGTGCGCGGCGGCAATGCATGCGGCGCAGAATCTCAGCATCCCGTTCGGCGATCTCAAGTCAAAACTGACGAGCGGGCAGAAGCTCGGCGTGGCGATTCACGGTCTCAAGCCTGAGGCCGATGCTCCCGCGGAGGCCAGCCGGGCCGAGAATCAGGCCCGCAGCGACGTGAACCCGACCCAGGGGTGAGGTACTATACCCCCCACCCTATAGAGCGGAATCGGGGGGCCAGTGTCGCATACGGTTGAGGAGAAGACGCGGCTGTTGCAGCGGGTGCGGCGGTTGCGCGGCCAGGTCGATGCCATCGAGCGGGCCCTGCAGCGCGATGCAGACTGCTCACGCGTGATGCAGCTGACCGTCTCGGCGCGCGGCGCAGCCAACAGCCTGATGGCCGAGCTGCTCGAGGACCACATCCGCATGCACGTCTCGGACCCGGCGCACGACCGCGACCGCGGGCGCGCGCGCGGCGCCAAGCATCTGATCGAAGTCGTGCACGCCTATCTGAGGTGAACGACTAGGGTCGCGAGGGGTGCCAGTCCCCGCCGAGCGCCCGCACGAGTAGCACCGTCGCGTTGGCGCGGCGAATCTCGATATCTGCGGCCGCGAGGCGCGCTGCGAGCGCGGCGTTCTCCGTCGAAACCACCTCCAGGTACGTGACGATGCCGCCCTTGTAGCGCAGGTTGGCCTGCTCGAGCGCTCCCTGCGTTGCGGTGACGGCCGCCGCCTGGCTCACGCTCTCGCGCTGGAGCTGTCGGAGCGCTGCGATATTGTCCTCGACGTCCTGGAAGGCGGTCAGCACCGTATTGCGGTAGTTGGCGACCTGCTCATCGAACGCGGCGTGCGCCTGAGCGGATTGCGCGGCGTGCGCGCCGGCATCGAACACGGTAAGCAGCGCCTGCGGACCGATGCTCCAGTATTGAGCCGGCGCCGTGAGCAATGTCGAGGTCATCGGGCTCTGCCAGCCGGCGGAGCCATCGAGCGTTATCACCGGGAAGTAGGCGGCGCGTGCCACACCGATGGTGGCGTTGGCGGCGGCTACGCGCCGCTCCGCGGCGGCAACGTCCGGGCGACGTTCGAGGAGCTGCGAGGGGAGGCCGGGATCGACGGTCGGCGCTGGCAGGGGTGTTTCGTCGTTGCGGGCCGCGAGTGAGAAGCTGGAAGCCTCCTGGCCGACCAGCACCGCGATCGCATGCTCGGTCTGGGCGCGGCGCAGGCGGGTGTCCTCCGCCTGAGTTTTGGCGCTTTCGAGCTGGGCCTGCGCTTGTTGGACGTCCGAGATGGCGGCGGCGCCGCCGTGGTAGAGGTTCTGGGTCAGCTCGAGCGCCCGGGCATAGTCCGCAACCGTGCGGTCGAGGAAGCGCTGTTCCTCGTCCAGGCCGCGCAGCGTGAAGTAGTCGCCGGCGAGCTCGGCATGCAGTGCAAGGTCCAGGGATGCGAGGTCACCGGCTGTCGCCTGCTCGTTGGCGCGCGCTCCTGCGACGGTGTTGCGGATGCGGCCGAAAAGGTCGACTTCGTAGGAAAGATCGCCCCCTAGGTTGATGCTGTTCCCTGTGCGTTCCTCGCCATGCACATAGGTCGGCGCGTAGGTAGAGCTCTCCCCGCGCGTGACGCCGCCGACCGCGTTGATGGTCGGAAACCAGGAAGCGCGCGCGAAGCGGGTCTGCGCACGTGCCTCCTCGAGACGCGCCAGCGAAGCCTTGAGGCTTTGATTGGCGCCGCTGAGCTGGCTTTCGAGGGCATCGAGCTCGGAATCACCGAACATCGTCCACCAGCGGCCACGTGGCGTGGCATCCGCAGGCGTCGCTACCTTCCAGTCGCCGGCTTCCTTGTAGGCGGGGGGCGGGGCGGGCATGGCGGGCGGGTACTGGTAGCGCGGCGCGAGCGAGCAGCCGCCGAGGCCCATCGCGAGCAGCGCCGTGGCCGCGGCGCGCGCCGCGCGTCTCACGAAGAGTGCTCCGCTGCGGGGGTTGCCGGGTTGGCGCGTTGCGGCTGCCCTCGCTGCGCCGGCGGCTGCTGCACGCGCACCTGCATTCCGTCGGCGACGGAGTCCGGTGGGCTGACGACCAGCGTATCGTCGGCAGCGATGCCGGCGAGCACCTCGATCTCGGTGCCGAAGTCGCGCCCCTCGGTGATTTTCTTGAGGTGCACGCGCTGCTCGTGATCGAGCGTCGCCACCTGCAGGTTGTCGGTGCGGAAGATCACCGTGTTGATCGGCACGCGCAACGTCTGCGCGCGCGAGGGTAGCGTGAAGGTCACCTGCACATAGGCGCCGGGCAGCAGCTGTCCGCTCGAGTTATCGATCTGCAGCTCAACCTGCAGCGTGCGCGAGGAGGCATCGAGTGCGTGGGCCGTGTCGGCGACCGTCGCGGTGAAGTGCTGACCCGTATTATCGGTGGCATCGAGAGTTGCCTCGAGTCCCGGCCGGATCTGGGGCGCGTACGCCTGTGGAACGAACACATAGATCCGCAAGCGGTGCGTATCCGCGACCCGAAACAGCGCACTGCCGGGGGTCTCTCCGGCGTTGATCAGCGCGCCCACGTCGGTGTTGCGCTGCGTAACGACGCCGGCGAACGGCGCAATCACTCGCTTGAACGATTCGAGCTCGAGCAGGCGCTGCACGTTGGCGCCGGCCGATTGCTGGGCGGCCAGCTTCGCGGCCGCATCGCCGGCGCGCTGGTCGGCGTCCTGCTGTGAGACCGACTCCGTCTTGAGCAGTCCCTGCCAGCGCTCGTTGGTGATGCGCGCCAGCGCATAGTTCGCCTGCGCGGTGCCGAGGTCCGCCTGCGCCTGGCGCAGCTGCTGGTCGAGGTCCGGCGCATCGATCAACGCGAGCAGCTGCCCTTGTCTGACGCTGGCGCCAATGTCGGTATACCAGGTCTTGAGATATCCGCTGGTGCGCGCATAGATCGGCGCCTCGAAGAAGGCCTGTACATTGCCGGGCAGCACCAGATGGTCGGCGGATGGTCCCGCTTTGGGTCGGGTGATGGCGACCGTCGGTATCGCCGCCTGTTGCGCCTGATCCTCGAGAGCCGCGCGGGCATGAAGGCGCGAGAAGATTCCCCAGGCCGCAAGGAGCAGCGCCAGCGCGATCGCGATCAGCAGGTAATGCCGCGTGCGCGCTCGGGCGAATTCATCCGGTGGAGGAGAGAGTTCCGACATCAGCGGCTCCGTTGCCCGTGGACCATACTGAAAACCGTCGGCACGAAGAACAGCGTCGCGACCGTGGCGAACACCAGCCCACCGATCACGGCCCGGCCGAGGGGCGCATTCTGCTCGCCGCCTTCGCCGAGGCCGAGCGCCATCGGCACCATCCCGATGATCATCGCGAGGGCCGTCATCAGCACCGGCCGGAAGCGTGTGAAGCCCGCCTGCAGCGCGGCATGCGCGGCATCATCGCCCGCGTCCATGCGTTGGCGCGCAAAGCTCACCACCAGTACGCTGTTGGCGGTCGCCACTCCCATGCACATGATCGCTCCGGTAAGGGCCGGCACGCTCACCGGCGTATGGGTCAGGAACAGCATCCAGACGATTCCGGCGAGAGCTGCCGGCAGCGCGGTGATGATGATGAACGGGTCGCGCCACGACTGGAAGTTCACCACGATCAGCAGGTAGACCAGCACGATTGCACCGGCAAGCCCGATCAGCAGCCCGGTGAAGGAATCGGTCATCGTCTTGATCTGACCGCGCACGGTCACCTGCACGCCCCGCGGCAGCGAGCGGCTCATGTCGCTCACGATCTCCTTGAGCTGCCCCGCGATGAAGCCGAGATCGGTTCCGGCGGACGAGCCGTAGATGTCGATGACCGGAATGGAGTTGTAGTGGCTGACGACCGCCGGTGATTCGCTGCGGCTGATGGTGGCAAGGTTGGCGAGCAGCTGCGTGCCGCCACCCGGGGGCGCGACACTGCTGCCGGCGTTCGCACTGCCCACGGAGTTCAGACTGCCGCCGCCCCCGGCCGCGCCGGAGCCGGTGATCGGCGTGGTGGCGAGGTCGGTGAGCGAAGTCAGCCGGAACTGTGGCGTCTGAGCCACCACGGGGTACTGTGTACCGTTCTTCGGATCAATCCAGAACGACAGCACCGTCTGGCCGCTCCCCGAGAGCGAGGTCAGCAGATCGTTGGCGACATCCGTCTCGGTCAGCCCGATGAGCGCTGATTTGCTGCGATCGACGAATACGTTGATGGTCGGATAGTCGAGCGCCTGTTGAATGTGCAGGTCGACGAGTCCCGGCACCCGCTGCATGCGCGCCATCAGCTGGTTGGCGTAGGCGCGCGCCTTATTGACGTCGAAGCCCGAGACCTGCACATCGAGCGGCGAGGGGAGGCCAAAGTTCAGGATCTGGCTGACCATGTCCGCAGGCTGGAAGGCGAACGACGTCGAAGGGTAGAGCAGCGGCAGCCGCCGGCGCAGCGTCTCGACGTAGCGCTCGGTCGGATGATGGTCCGAGCGCAGGTTCACCAGGATGTCGGCATCGCTCGGTCCGACCGGAGCGGAGGTGGAGTAGGCGAGGTTGATACCGCTGTAGGGAACGCCGATGTTGTCGACGATGGTATCGAGCTCGCGCGCGGGGATGACCTCGCGGATGGTGGCCTCGATGCGGTCGCAGAGGCCGGCAGTCTGCTCGATGCGCAAGCCGGTTGCCGCGCGGATATGCAGCTTGATCTGCCCGGCGTCGACGCTCGGAAAGAAATCCCGTCCCAATCCGGGCAGGTAGTGGCCGAGCGGAAACGCGATCAGCGCGGTCGCCGCCATGGCGAGGAGAAATGGCAGCGCAAAACGCCCGCGCGCTTCCAGCACACGGCCCAGGAGAGCATGGTAGCGCTCGCGGGTTTCGGTGAAGCCTTTCTCGAAGCGCCGCTGCAGACGCGCAAGCGGGTTTGCCGGACGCCGCTCGTCATGCTCCTCGTGCTTCTGCAGCCAGTACTTCGCGAGCGTCGGTACCAGCGTCCGCGACAGCAGGTAGGAGGCGAGCATCGCGAACACCACGGATTCCGCGAGCGGAATGAAGAGGTAGCGGGCGATACCTGCCAGCATGAACATCGGCACGAACACGATGCAGATGGCGAGCGTGGAGACGAGCGCCGGCAGCGCGATCTCGTGGGCACCATTGAGGATCGCCTCCTCGACCTCCTGTCCCTGCTCGAGGTGCATGTTGATGTTCTCGATGGTCACCGTCGCATCGTCCACCAGGATGCCCACGGCGAGCGCCAGTCCGCCGAGGGTCATGATGTTGATCGTCTCGCCGAGCGCCGACAGGCAGATGATCGAGGCGAGGATCGAGAGCGGAATCGAGATGGCGATGATCAGCGTGCTGCGCCAGTTGCCTAGGAACAGCAGGATCATCAGCGCAGTGAGCAGCGCTGCGATCACGGCCTCACGGACCACGCCGCTGATGGCGGCGCGCACGAACACCGACTGGTCGCCGACCAGGTCGATGTGAAAATCCTCGGGAAGCTGGCCGCGGATGCCGGGCAGTCGCTGCTTGATACCCTGGATGATCGCCAGGGTCGAGGCGGTGCCGGTCTTCAGTACGCTCATCAGCACGCCGCGATGTCCGTCGCGGCGCACGATATTGGTCTGCGGCGGGTAGCCGTCACGAATGTGCGCGACGTCGCGGACGTAGATCACACTGCCGTTGCGCACCGTTATCGGCAGGTCATTGAGCTCGGCGACGGTGCGCGGATTGGCGTTGACCGTGACGAAATACTCGCGGTCGCCGATCTTCTGCGTGCCGGCGGGCAGAATTGAATTCTGTGCGGCGAGCGCGTTGGTGACGTCATTGCCCGACAGGCCGTTCGCGCGCAGCGCATCGGGGTCGAGGTCGGCCTGTATCTGGCGTTGCAGTCCGCCGTAGGGGTAGGGCATCGAAGCGCCGGCGACCGTGGAGAGTCCGGTGCGGATGATGTTGTTGCCGAGGTCGAACAGTTGCGCTTCCGAGAGGCGCGGACTCGAGAGAGCGAGCTGCAGCACCGGTACGGACGAGGCGTTGTAGGCGAGAATGTACGGAGGCGTCGTCCCTGGCGGGGCCTGGCGCAGCTGCGTCTGCGAGACACCGGTGATCTGGGCGAACGACAGCTCCTCGTTGGCGTTCGGCTGGAAGAAGTACTTGACTACCGAGGTCCCGGTGAGGTTCTGCGACTCGGTGTGCTCGACGTCGTTGACCGTCGTTTGCGCGCTGCGCTCGGCCCCGATGACCAGCCGGGTCGCCATCTCGTCCGGTGCGAGCCCGGTGTAGCGCCATATCGTCGCGACGACCGGGATCTTGATATTGGGAAAAATGTCAGTCGGCGTTCTCAGGATCGAGAACACGCCGAGCAGCGTGATTGCGATCGCGAGAACGATGAAGGTGTACGGGCGCCGCAGCGCCAGTTGGACGATCCACATGCGCCCGCCACCATAGCGCAGCGCGCGCTGTCGACCGTTACGCGCGTAGTCGTTTCAGTTACAGGTGAAACACGCGCCGCAAGCGTCGCGCGACACGCACGGGCGAGAGTGTCGGGGAGCGGCGGCTGCGCTACGCGCGTGGCGTCGCCGCGCCCACTGCCACCTCAGCGCAACGGATGCAATGTCAGTACAGCGCCTCGACTGCGACTGCGATGCGGTAGCCCACGCCGCGTTCGGTGACGATGATCTGCGGTTCGGAGGGGTTAGGCTCGATCTTGCGGCGCAGCCGCAGGACCGCCACGTCCACTGCCCGGTCATAGACCTCGTTGTCGTAGCGCCGGCTCATCTCGATCAGCTGATCGCGTGTCACGACCCGGTTCGCCGCGGCCAGCAGCGCCGCCAGCAGGTTGAATTCGCCGTTGCTGAGGGCGACCTCGAGGCCGCTCTCGGCCGTCAATCGCCGTGTGCGCAGGTTCAGCTCCCATCCCGGCAGGCGGTACGCGCGACACACGGGCGCTCCATGCGTTTCCTGACCGGCGTGCGCCCGTCGCAGCACGGTGCGGATGCGCGCGAGCAGCTCGCGCGGACTGAAGGGCTTGGTGAGATAGTCGTCCGCGCCGAGCTCGAGCCCCATGACGCGATCGGCCTCCTCGGCCTTTCCGGTGAGGATGATGACCGGGATTTGCGATTCGGCGCGCAGCGTCCGCAGCAGCTGCATGCCGTCCTCGGCGCGCAGGCGCAGATCGAGCAGCACCAGGTCGATCACCTGCGCCCGCAGCGCCGTCAGCAGCTGGGTGCCGTTCTCGACGCCGGTGACCCGGAAATCGTTACGCCCGAGGTAGTCATCCACCAGCTGCCGTACGCTGGGATCGTCGTCGACGACCAGCACGTGCGGAAGAGGAACACTGCTCATGGGGCGGACCAGTTATGAAACGCGTGCTCGTGGTCGAGCCGGATAGCCTGCACCGCGAGCTGATCGGGGAGTGGCTGCGGGCCGGCGGCGCGCAGCCGCTCTGGCCGGGCGAGAGCCTGCAGCAGACGGTGGACATCGATGCCATACTGATCGCCGTGACCTGTCAGCAGCATGCCGCTGGGCTCCTCGCGCCCTGGCGACGCGCCTACCCGCGCGCCGCAGTGGTGCTCGCCTCCGGCCGGTTCTCTCCGGCAGATACTGCGGATGATGCCATGGCACGCAGACTCGGAGCGACGCGCATCCTGGCCAAGCCCTTTACCCGCGATGACCTATGGGCAGCACTCGGCCTTTGCCCAGCGCCGGCGGCAGATCCAGCGCACCCCTGAGCGCCGCCTTTCCAGGCAGGAGCGCGCGCAGCGGCTCGCTGCGCTCGAGCCTGGTGCTGATCGTGGCCGTCGTATGCGTGGCGGTGTGGCTGTCGACGCTGTTCGATACCCTGCGCGATCGCGACGAGACGCTGGCGCTTGCCGAGCGGCAGCATGACAACGTCGCCGGGGCACTCGCCGAGCAGGCCGCGCGTGCCCTGCAGGCGACCGACCTGATCATTCAGCAGGCCGCCTTGCTCGACCCCGATACCCGGAGTGCGCCACGCGACCGCGCAGCCATACCCGACCTGTTGCGCCGTCACATGAGCGGTGTGCCGCAGGTGCGCAACCTCTTTCTGTTCGATCCCGCGCGCGACGTGCACCTGAGCTCGGCGCCGGCCGGCGCGGCCACACGTGACCTGAGCGATCGCTCCTACTTCATCGCTCAGCGTGAGCGGCCGGACCTCGGGCTGTTCCTCAGCGAGCCATTCATCAGCCGCGTCACCGGGGAGCCCACCTTCGTGCTCAGCCGCCGTCTGCCCGGGCAGCAGTTTCACGGAATCGTCGGCGCATCCGTCGACGTCCCTTATCTGCGGCACTTCTATCAGGCACTCGATCTCGGCAACGGCAGTACCGTCGAGCTGCTACGCAGCGACGGCACCCGGCTGGTGAGTCGCGAGCACAGCCTCACCGAGGGCCTCGCGCCCGCATGGCTCGCCGCCCCAGGTGCACTCGGCAACTCGCAGGCAATGCACACGATTCTTCAGCATCCCGAGCTCGGGCGCGTACGCATCAGCCTGCGCCGCGTGCCGGGGTACCCGGCGCTGATCGCGCTCGGGCGCAGCGAGGTTGCGATCCTCGCGGTCTGGCGCGCCAAGGCCTGGAAGAACGTGCTGCGCACTTTCGTGATCACGGCTCTCGCCGCACTACTCCTGTTCGCGTTCCTGCGCCAGCTCGCGCACCACGAGCGCGTCACTGCGCAGCTGCACCAGTCGCAGAAGCTCGAGGCGCTCGGCACGCTTGCCGGCGGGATAGCGCACGATTTCAACAACGTGCTCGGCGCAGTACTCGGCTACGGGGAGCTGGCTATCCAGCACGCGCCCGCGGGCGGTGCTCAGCGGCGCTATCTCGACAACATCGTGGTCGCCGCCAACCGGGCGCGTGAGCTCGTGGCGCGCATACTCGCCTTCAGCCGCCCCGGAGTCGGTCGTCCGCGTCCCGTGTCCCTGCAGCGATTGCTCGGGGAAGTACGCGACCTCACCTGCGCCACGCTGCCGCCTGATGTCGTGCTCGAGCTGAGTGTGCCGCCCTTGCCACTGGCAGCTTCCGGGGATCCTTCGCAACTGCATCAGATGCTCGCCAACCTCGTGAGCAACGCCGTCCAGGCCGTCTCAGGGGGCGGGCGGGTGGTGCTGCGAGCTACCGCCGCCGAGGTCGCGGAGGCGCGCGATTGCAGCGTCGGACGCCTGCAGCGCGGGCGCTACGCACGCATCGACGTGTGCGACTCCGGTGAGGGAATGACGAGCGATCAGCTCGAGCGCATCTTCGAGCCTTTCTTCACCACCAAGCCGCTCGGCGCCGGCACCGGCCTCGGGCTGTCACTGGTGCACGGCATCGTCCTCGATCATGGCGCAGCGCTCGAGATCGACAGCCAGCCTGGAGCGGGCACGACATTCAGCATGTACCTGCCGCTGAGCGATCGGGATCCGGTTGAGGAACCCGAGCCCGTCGCGGCGCCGCTGGGCGCGGGGGAGACCGTCCTGGTAGTCGATGACGAGGAGCGCCTCGTGCATCTCGCGGAGGAGGTTCTCGCCGGTCTCGGTTACGAGCCCGTCGGTTGCACGGGCGCGGAGCAGGCCTTGCGCCTCTTTCGCGCAGCGCCGCAGCGCTTCGATGTCGTGCTGACAGACGCGATCATGCCGGAGATGTCCGGCACCGAGCTGCTCGCCGAGATCAGGCGGATTCGCCCGCAACTGCCCGGTATTCTCGTCAGCGGCTACGGTGGCCCTGACCTGCAGGCGCAGGCGCAGTCGGTCGGCGCGCACGCAGTGCTCACCAAGCCGCTCACGGCAGCCGAGCTCGCACAGTCACTCTCCACCGTGTTGGCACGCGCGCGCAAGGTGAGCGAAACCGGCTTTGCCGCCTGACAGGTTGGGCCCCTACAATCGGCGCAAACGCCAGGGCTCCCACGATGAACTCGTCGGCCAGTGTGCTCGCACTCGCGAGCCTGCTCGCAGCACTGCCACTCGCAGGGCAGGAGCGCGGGCGCCCCCAACGCGACGAGCCGCGCGTGCAGACACGCGACCCCAGCCGCCCGCGCGCCAACCAGGGCCTGGTGCCACCGTCGCCCGTGGCGCGCGGTGAGCGCAGTGCGGCGGCCCGCCCGGAGCTCGACGCGCGCAATCGCATCAACAGCACGCCCCACGTGAGCCACAACGAGTGGTACGGACACGACCGCCCGGACGATCCGCGCTTTCATCTGGACCATCCCTATTCCCACGGCCGCTTCGCGCGATTCGGCTCGCAATACCGCTACAGCGTCGTTCGCCTGGACCCGGCGCTGCATCGTTTCTGGCTGCCGGGGGGATTCCTTTTCGAGGTCGCGGCGTTCGAGTGGGCGCAGGTCCAGGACTGGTGCTGGACGTGCGGGGACGACTTCGTCATCTACGACGACCCGGATCACCCCGGCTGGTACCTCCTGTACGACGTGCACACCGGGCTTTACGTGCACGTGGAGTATCTCGGCGCCTGAGGGACCGCCCGAAGGTCAGGTCTCTTACAATCGATTGCATCGACTCCCCGGACGGGCTGCCATGCTTGTCCTTCGGGTGTCGGAAATGCAGCCATCAACGCCGGATCCTGAGACTTCCGGAATTCACCCGCTCTTCGGCCGGCGGCGGAACTGGTGGTTGTTAGGGGGCGGCGCCGGCGCGCTGCTCGGCGTGCTGGCCTTCGCGGTGTGGTGGTGGTTCCTGCGCGCGCCGCCACTGCACTACGTGACGGCAACCGTGACGCGTGGCGACATCCAGCGAACGGTCACCATGACCGGCACGCTCAATCCGATCGTCACCGCGCAGGTCGAGTCCTACGTCTCGGGCAACATCAAGACGTGGACGTGCGACTACAACACCATCGTGAAAGTCGGGCAGGTCTGCGCCACTCTCGATCCGCTGCCATTTCAGGTGGTAGTGGACCAGGACACTGCGGCGCTCCATTCGGCGCAGGCGGCGCTCGCCAAGGACCGCGTGGCCGCTGCCAACCAGGCGCAGATCTACGCCTACGATCAGAAGGAGATCGGCGAAGGGATCGTCTCGCAGCAGCAAATCAACACCGACAAGGCAACTCTCGATCAGGACCTCGCCCAGATCAAGCTCGACACCGCGAACGTCGAGCAGCAAAAGGCACTGTTGCACGGCGCCGAGGTGAATCTCGCCTACACCAAGATCCCCTCTCCCGTGAACGGCATGGTGATCACTCGCTACATCGATGTCGGCCAGACGGTGGTTTCGAGTCTGACCGCCTCGCCGCTCTTTCTGATCGGCAAGGATATGCATTTCATGGAAGTGGACACCAATGTCAGCGAGGCCGACGTCGGCGGTGTGAAGCCCGGAGCGAAGTCGTTCTTCACGGTGCAGGCATATCAAAAGCGCACGTTCTGGGGCACGGTGCGGCAGGTGCGCGAAGGCCCGATCACCGTGCAGAACGTCGTCACCTACGACGTGGTGGTCGATGTAAAGAACGACGATCTGGCGCTCTTTCCCGGGATGACCGCCGACGCACACATCATCACGGCCGAGCGCAACAACGTTCTGCGGGTGCCGCTACCCGCCATTCGGTTCAATCCGCAAGGCCTGAAGCGCCAGCGACCGGGCAGAGGGGCCGCTGGCGGATCAGGGCAGGGGCGCGGGGACCAGGGGCAGCGGACGTCGGGCGAGCAGTCGCAGGGCGCGGAACACTCGGGTGGCGCGGTATTCGAGCATTCCCGGGGCGAGGCCTCGCCCGGCGCAGAACCGCCGGAGGGCGCGGCCGCGGGCCGCTCCGGGCATCGTACGGGCGGCGCGGGCGATGCCTCCCGGGCGAGGATCTGGGTGATGCGCAACGGCAAGCTGGTTGCGGTACGGGTGCGCACCGGTCTCGACGACGGGACACTGATCGAGGTCGCGGGCGAGGATTTGCATGAAGACGATGTGGTCGTCGTCAACGCGGTGCGCCCGAACGAGTCGCGGAGCGCCGCGGAGCGGCCGGGACAGAACAATGGCCCCGGCGGCACCGGTATCCGCGGAGGCGTGCGGTTTTGAGCGAGCCCATCATCCAGGTGCGCGACGCGACCAAGACCTACCACCTCGGCGACACGCAGGTGCACGCGCTGCGCGGCGTCAGTCTCACCATTCACCGCGGCGAGTTCGTCGCCATCATGGGTGCTTCGGGGTCCGGCAAGTCGACCCTCATGAACATCCTCGGCTGCCTCGACAAGCCCACCAGCGGCGAGTACCTCCTCGAGGGAATCAACGTCGCGCAGCTCGGCGAGCCGGCTCTGGCGCGCATCCGCGGGCGGCGCATCGGCTTCGTGTTTCAAACCTTCAACCTGCTGCCACGCACGAGCGCGCTCGAGAACGTCGAGCTGCCGCTGTTCTACGCGGCGCAGCTTGCCGGCAACACCGAGCGAGCTCGCGACATGCTGCACATGCTCGGGCTCGCGGACCGCCAACACAATCAGCCGAATCAGCTCTCGGGCGGACAGCAGCAGCGCGTCGCGATCGCACGCGCTCTCGTCAACGATCCGGCGATCGTGCTCGCCGACGAGCCCACCGGCAATCTGGATTCCGAGACCGCACTCGACATCATGGGCACGATCCGCACGCTCAATCGCGAGCGCGGCGTCACTATCGTGCTGGTCACGCACGAACGCGACCTCGCCGAGCTCGCCGATCGGATCGTCACTCTCCGCGACGGTCACATCATCTGCGACCGTCCCTCGAAGACTCAGGGCACGCATTCCCCGACGCGGGCGCTGCCGGCGGTGCGGGCCTATCACGAGCAGCGCTTCCGTGGGCAGCTCGATGCCTGGTTGCGCGAGACCGGCTCGCTCGGCTGGATGGCGGTGTTCGCAGCGTTGCGCGCGATCGGTCGTAACAAGCTGCGCGCGGGCCTCACGATGCTCGGCATATTCATCGGGGTGGCTGCGCTCATCGCCATGGTGGCGGTCGGCGAGGGCGCCCGCGCCGCCGTGGAAGCCCAGGTTCAGAGCCTTGGCACGGATCTGCTGGTCGTGCTGCCGGGCACGACACGCATCAATGGCGTGCGCGCCGGCCACGGCAGTGCCGCGAGCCTGCGGGTCCGCGACGTGGCCGCAATCCTCGAGGAGGATGCCGCCGTCTCGGATGCCAGCTACGTCAACCGCCAGACCACTCAGGTGGTCAGCGGCAGTCAGAACTGGAGCACCAGCGTCCAGGGCGTCTCGCCGAGCTACCTTGCCATTCGCCGCTGGCCAGTCATCGTGGGCCGGACGCTCGACTTCGAGGACGATCGCGAGGGAGCTGCTGTCTGTCTGTTGGGCCAGACCGTGGTCACCAACCTGTTTGGTGAATTCGCCGATCCGATCGGCGCCACCGTCCTGGTCAAGAACGTGCCGATGGAGGTGATCGGCGTGCTCGCCGCAAAGGGGCACTCCGCAGTCGGCCAGGATCAGGACGACGTGGTGTTGATTCCCTTCACCACCTCGCAGGAGCGAATCCTCGGCGTGGCGACGCCCAGCTCCGCCCAGACGCTGGCGAACAACGTGTTCGCGACCATCGGGCCGCCGCCCAATGCCTTCGGCATCACGCCGAAGCTCGAAGGCTTCGTGAACACCATTTACGTTCAGGCGCGCGGCCCGGCGCTCGTGAAGACTGCGCTCGACCAAGTGACCAGGACCCTGGAGAAGCAACACCTGATCCTGCCCGGCAAGGATGACGACTTCGCCGTGCGCGATCTCACCGAGATCGCCGAGGTGGCGGAGGCGAGCTCCCAGGCAATGGAGCTGCTGCTGGCCGCGATCGCCTCCATCTCGCTGGTAGTGGGTGGCATCGGGATCATGAATATACTGCTGGTCTCGGTCACCGAACGCACGCGCGAGATCGGCATTCGCATGGCGACTGGAGCACGACGCCTGCACGTCCTGACCCAGTTCCTCATCGAGGCGATGCTGCTCGCGCTGATGGGCGGCACCGCTGGGATCGCCGCCGGCATGATTGCCTCGGAACTGATCTCGCATTTCGCCGGCTGGCCGATCCAGCTGCGGGTCAACGTGATGGTTCTGGCGTTCGTGTTCTCGGGAGCGGTCGGCGTGTTCTTCGGCTTCTATCCGGCGCGCCAGGCGGCGCGGCTGAATCCGATCGATGCGCTACGCTACGAGTGAGTGACCCATGTGTCCGTTTCCGAAGTCGGCACTCCTCGTCACCCTGGCTGCGCTGGCGGTGGCGAGCTGCGCGGTCGGCCCCGATTTTGAGAGACCCCAGCCGCCGGCCGAGCCGGGCTATCTGCACCCGGCGCCGCCGCCCGGCAACACCGACCCACAGGACGTGCAGCGCCTCGACGCCGGCGCAGACATCGCCGCGCAATGGTGGCAACTGTTCCATTCGCAGCCACTCGATGAGGTGGTGCACGCAGCGCTCGCTGGCAGTCCGACGCTTGCCGCAGCCGATGCCACGCTGGCGCAGGCACGCGAGCAGGTGGTGATTGCCCGCGCCGCTCTGTTGCCGTCCTTGAGCGGCAATGCCGGCTTGCAGCATGCGCGCGTCGCCGGTCACACAGCGGGTCTCGGCGGGCCCGCAAATGCGGGCGGGAGCTCCAGTCTCTACACGATGGGTCTCTCCGCGAGCTACACCCTCGATCTCTTCGGCGGCGTACGCCGCAACATCGAGCAGCAGTCGGCGCTCGCCGCGTACCAGCGCTATCAGCTCGCCGCCGCCTACCTCACTCTTACCGGAGATGTCGTCAACGAGGCGCTGACGATCGCATCGATGCGCCTGCAGATTGCGACCACCGAGGAGCTGATCGCGGAGGATAAGAAGAACCTCGCGCTCACGCAGCGCGAGTTCGACGTGGGCACGGCCACGCGCGCCGATGTACTCACGGCGGACAGCCAGCTGGCCGCGGACCTGACCCAGCTGCCGACGCTGCACAAGCAGCTCGAGCAGGCCTACGACGCGCTCAGCGTGCTCGTCGGACGCGAGCCCGGCGAGTGGAAATCTCACAGCTTCGACATCGGCGAGCTCGCTTTGCCGCGCGAGGTGCCACTCACCCTGCCGGCGCGGCTCGTGCGCCAGCGGCCGGACGTGCTCGCAGCCGAGGCGCAGCTGCACGCAGACAGCGCCGCGATCGGCGTGGCCATTGCGCAGGAATTCCCCTCGCTCAGCCTCTCAGCGTCAGTGACCCGGGAGGCGTTGCAGGCGGGCGGGCTGTTCCACCAGTTCGACGTGTTGTGGGATTCGGGGGGAGCGCTGGCGGTGCCTATCTTCGCGGGCGGGGCACAAGCGGCGCAGGTGCGCGCCGCACGCGATGCCTTCAAGTCCGAGGCCGCAACCTACCGCGCGGTGGTGCTCGAGGCGCTCGGTCAGGTCGCTGACGACCTCTGGGCCCTCGATTACGACGCGCAGCTCCTGAGCGTCGATCAGCACTCGGCGGACGTCGCCTCCGAGGCGCTCGAGCTGCAGCAGAAGAGCTACGTCATCGGCACGACGAACGTCCTCAACCTGACCTCGGCCGAGCGCACCTATGCCCAGGCGCGTCTCAGCCTCGCTACGGCGCGTATCCAACAATTCCAGGACACCGCAGGACTGCTCGTCGCCCTCGGCGGCGCATGGTGGCAGGCCGGTGCCGCGACCGGCAGCCCGTCGGCGACCGGACCCTGAGCTGCGGGGGTGCCCGCGGCGTGGACGCCGGTAGCGCGACAGTGGACCGCATCAGGTGCTGGATTTACGCGCCTTGAAGAAACGCGTTACCCGCTGCAGCGCATCCGGTGCCAATCCCTCGTTCTTGAAGAGGCGCAACGCATGCGCGTCCGCGAGTGTCAGGCCGTCGCTCTCAAGCAGCGCACGCTTGTTGACCTGATTCGAGTACCAGGAGTTGGCGAGAATCTCCGCGCTGAGCTGGGCGAGCTCCTCCTCGAAGCGATCGTCCGCAAAACAGAAATTCGCCAGGTGCATCTCGTGCGCCTCGGGACCGGAATAGCTGCGACAGGTGTACATCATCTCGCGGGCAATGGCCGTGCCGACGCGGTGCGGCAGCCGCAGACTCAGCCCCCAGATCGGCGTCAGTCCCCAGCGCGCGTAGGCATCGCAGAATTGTGCCGACTCGGAGGCAGCGATGAGGTCGGCTGCCAGGGCGAGCTCGAGTGCACCCGTCGAGCAGTGACCCTGCACGGCAGAGATCACCGGCTGCGGGAGATTGGCGACCTTGTCGATCACCTCGACGTAGTAGTGCGGCTTGGCGTGCGCTTTGACCTGGGCAACGACCTCTTTCATGTCGTGCCCGGATGAGAAGTTGCCGCCCGCTCCGCGCAGGATGACCAGCCCGATGGTGCGCGTCTCGCGCGCAATGATGTCCACGTGCTCATCCAGCCGCTCGACCATATCCTTGCAGAGGGCATTGAGCTTCTCGGGTCGATTCAGCGTCAGGATCGCCGCACCGCCCTTGTCCTCGCGCAGCACCAGATCGTTCATTGGAAAGTCGTCCTCGGCAGGTTCCACCAGCCACCGCCCAGGGCCTGGAACAGCCCCGCGGTGTCGGCATAGCGATTGGCCTGCGCCTGCGTAAGCGCCATTTCGGCCTGTTGGAAGGTTTGCTCGGCGTTCAGCAGCGCCACCAGGCTGAGCGTGCCGAGCTGGTACTGCTGGCGCGCCATCTCGAAGGAGTCGCGTGCCGCGCGATCCGCCGCCGCGTTGGCCTTGAGCGCGCTGGCGTCCGCCTGCAACGCCCGCAGCGTATCGGCGACGTTCTGACAGGCGAGAATCACCGCGGCACGATACTGCGCGCCCGCCTCATCGAGCGCTGCATCCGCGGCGCGGTGCCGATAGATGAGCGCGCCCGCGTCGAAGAGCGTTTGGGTGAGCGAGGCGCCGACGTCCCAGAAACCGGTGTAGGGGCCGAACAGCTGGCCGGCCTGCAGTGCGGAAGACCCTGCGTCGGCGGTAATGCTGAACTGCGGCAGCATGTTGGCGATGGACACGCCGACCTCGGCCGAAGCGGCGTGCAGATTCTCCTCCGCCTGGCGGACGTCGGGGCGCTGCTCGACGAGTTTCGACGGCAGGCTTACCGGCAGCTCGGTGGGAAGCTTGAGGTCCTCGAGTACGAAGGTTTCCGGTGGCTCATCGGCTGGCAGTCCTCCGAGCAGCGCCGTGAGCGCATCGCGCGTTTGCCCCAGCTGTTTCTCAAGGGGCGGGAGAGTCGCCGCGGTCTGCGCTTCCGTCGCCAGCTGCGCCAGCAGATCCGCCTGACTTGCGGTGCCGAGCTGGTGCTGGCGCTGCACCGCCTCGGTGAGCTGATGCTGCAGTCCGAGCAGTCGTCGCGTAGCGGCGACCTGGCCGCGCAGCGAGCCCTCCTGCACGGCAGTCGTCACGACGTTGCTGCTCAAAGTGATATAGGTGGCGATCAGCTGGTAGCGCGTCGCTTCGACCTGCGCCCGGGTCGCCTCGAGCGCGCGGCGCGTGCCGCCGAAGACATCCGGCATGTAGCTGAGGGAGAGCTGCGCCGTGTAGAGGTTGTAGTAGGGATTCGACTGCGGCTCGCTGGTCGGATTGGCAATCGTGCCGACGGCGTTCCTCGCGCGCTGCGCGTCGAAACTACCCTGCACCAGCGGCAGCAGGGTGGTCCGCTGCGCCTTGTAGAGCAGGTCTGCCTGCCGCAGCGCTGCCTGCGCCGCGCTCAGGTTGGGATTGGCCTTCAGCGACTGCTCGATGAGCGCGGTCAGCTTCGGGGACTGAAACAACGTCCACCACTCACCCGGGATGTCCAGGCCGCCGACGAAATGCTGCTCCGCCCCGGCCGAGCCTTCGGTCGCGGCCGTCGGTCCCCGCGAGGGGGCGCTGCCATAGTCGGTGGCTTGCGGAGGCGTCGGCCGATGGAAGTTCGGCCCGACCGCGCAGGCGGGGAGAATGGCGCTCAGCGCCAGTGCGATCAAGCGCTGCGACAGGCTCATGACCACCGCGCCCTTCCATGACGGCGCTCCGCCCAGTGCTCGATTACATGATACATGGAGGGCAGCACGAACAAGGTGAGCACGGTCGAGATCGCGAGTCCGCCCACGACCACGGTGGCGATACCGCGCTGCACGTCGCTGCCGACCCCGGTGTGCAGCGCCGCCGGCAGCATGCCGAGCGTTGCTACCGTGGCGGTCATCAGCACGGGCCGCAGCCGCTCGGTCGCGCCCTTCATGATGGCCTCGTGCAGCTCGAGCCCTGCCGCACGCTGCCGATTCAGGTTGGCCACCATGATGATGCCATTCTGTACCGCGACCCCGAAGAGCGCGATGAACCCTACACCGCTCGCGACGTTGACCGTCTCGCCGCGCAGATGCAGCGAAACGAGCCCGCCGAGCGTCGCGAGCGGGACGACGCCGAGGATCAGCGCCGCCTGGCGCAGCGAGCGCGTGCCGACGGTGAGGAAGATCAGCATCATGCCGAGGACCAGCGACATGATCACCAGTAGGCGCGCTTCGGCGCGGCGCTGGTTCTCGAACTGACCGCCCCATTCGAGCCGCACCTTGTTGGGATCGAAATGCACGCGCGCGGCGATCTTCGTCTGCGCTGCCTCGAGGTAGCTGGTAAGGTCGCGATCACGATTGTCGATGCGAATCGTGAGGTTGCGCCGTCCATCCTCGCGCGTGATGGTGCTCTCACCGGACTGCACACCAACGTCTGCGACCTGCGCGAGCGGCACCTGCATGCCGCTTGCCGTATGCACCGGCAGGTTCGCGAGAGCCTCAGGCGTACCGCGGCTCGCGGCGACAAAGCGCACCGTGAGGTTGTAGATGTGGTCGCCGACGTACACGGTCGACACGGGCGCCTGGCCGACGCCCGTCTGGATGACGTTCTGGATGTCGGTGATGTTGATCCCGTAGCGTGCCGCTTTCTCGCGGTCGACCCTGATGTTGATCTGCGGGATGGGGGGCTCCTGGAAGATCGAGGCGCTCGAGGTGCCGGGGATCGAATAGAGGACGTCGACCATCTGTTGACTGATGCGGCGTAGCATGGGCAGATCGTCGCCGAACACTTTGATCACCAGCGGGCTGTGTGCGCCGCCGATCATGTCGTTGACGCCGTCGATGATCGGCTGACTGATGCCGATCGAGTATTCGGGGAGATCGCGCGCGAGCTGCGCGGCGAGCTTGTCGAGGAACTGCTTCTTCGTCTCGCCGTGCGGCCAGGTGTCGTAGGCAGTGAGTCCCACGGGCACCTCGATGTGCGACATGGTCCAGGGGTCGGTGCCGTCGTCGTTGCGGCCCGTCTGGGTCACCGCATAGGAGATCTCCGGGAACTTGTGCAGCTCGCGACGCAGGTCGTTGGCCATGTCGCTCGCCTTGTTGAGCGACAGTCCGGTCGGCATCTGTACCTGCAGCCACAGGGTGCCCTCGTCGAGGTCGGGCAAAAAATCGCGCCCGACGCTGGCGCCGAGCCCGATCACCGCGAGCAGCGCGAAGATCGCGAGCCCATAGACGATCTGCGGCTGCTCGATGCAGGCGGCCAGGCCGCGCTCGTAGCGCAGTGTCAGCCATTCGAGCCAGCGGTTCCTGTAGACGGAGGCGGGCTTGTGAAAGGCGAAATAGGCGAGCCCGGGCACGAGCGCCAGTGTCGCGAGCAGTGCCCCGCACAACGCATAGGCCATCGTGTACGCCATTGGCGTAAAGAGCTTCGCCTCGGCACGCTCGAAGGAGAACAGCGGCATGTAAGCGGTGATGATGATGAGGCTCGCGAAGAAGATCGGGCGCGTGACCTGCACCGCCGCTGCCTTGACCTCGCTCTCGGAAAGCTCCTCCTCCGGCATCGCCTCACGGCGCCGCAGGATCGCCTCGGTCACGACGATCGCGCCGTCCACCAGGATGCCGAAGTCGATCGCCCCGAGGGACAGCAGGTTGGCCGAGACATGGGTGAGATTGAGGAGGGAGAACACCGCCACCAGCGCCATCGGAATCGTCACGCCGGCGACCAGTGCGCTGCGTGCACTGCCGAGGAAGAGGATCAGCACCAGGAAGACGAGCGCGACACCCTCGAGGATCGTGCGTCCGACCTTGTGCACGGTCGCCCGCACCAGGTCGTCGCGGTCGATGTAGGGCACGATGCGCACATCCTGCTTGGCGAGCTGCCGGTTGAGCTCGTCGACCTTGGCATGAATACCCTTGAGCGTCTCGGAAGGGTTCTGATACTTCAGCATCAGAACGATCCCTTCGATCGTGTCCGGATTGTTGTCTTTACCGAGGATGCCCTCGCGCTCCTGGTGGCTGAGGATCGTCTGACCGAGGTCACGGACCAGGACCGGTGCGCCGTTGAACTGTGTGACGACGGTCGAGCCGATGTCTGCAAGGCTGCGGATCAGTCCCGCGCCGCGTATCACGTAGCTCTGGTCGCCGCGCGATACCCGCCCGCCGGCGGAGTTGGCGTTGTTGTTGTTGACGGCGTTGATCACGTCGGTGATGCCGATCCTGTAGCGCTCGAGCTGCTTCGGATCGAGGTCGAGCTGGTACTCGGTGGTGAAGCCGCCAAAGTTGGCGTCGTCGACCACGCCGCGTACCGACTTCAGTGCGGGGATCACGGTCCAGCGCTGGATCTCGGAAAGCTCCTGGAGGTTGCGGGTGTCGGACTCGAGTGTGTAGCGGTAGATCTCGCCACCCGGGCCTGCGACCGGGTCGAGCGAGGGCGAGGCGCCCGCGGGGAGTGTCACCTGGTTGATACGCTCGAGAAGCCGCTGGCGTACCCAGTAATCCTCATAGCCGTCGCGGAACAACACGGTGATCAATGAGAGCCCGAAGGTGCTCTCCGAGCGCATCAGCAGCAACCCGGGAGTACCGTTGATCTCACGCTCGAGCGGCACAGTGATGAGCTGCTCGACTTCCTCGGCCGCCAGGCCCGGCATCTGCGTGGTGACCTGCGCGGTGACATCGCCGAGCTCGGGATACGCTTCGACACTCAGGGTCTCCCACGCATAGACACCAAACGCGGCGAGCAGCAGCGCGATCACGATGACCGCGATCCGCCGCCGCAGGCAGATATCTACGAAGCGGTCAATCATTGAGGAGGATTCCGCCGCGGACGACCACCGATTCTCCCGGACGCACTCCGGACTCGATGGCGACCTGGTCGCTCTCCTCGAGGAGCGGCAGCACGGTGCGCCGCTCGAACGTCCAGGGCGCGGTAGCGACGAACACCGTGGTGCGGTCGTTGTTCATCAGCAGCGCGGAAGCAGGTAGCACGACGCGGCTCGTGACGGTGCCGTGGAGCCGTACGGTCGCGAACATGTTCGGCTTGAGGTACGCGTCCGGGTTGTCGAAAGCGATGCGTGTCTTGTCACGGCGCGAGTCGGACTCGACCACGTCCGACACGAAGAGCACCTTGCCGTGCAGGGTCTTGCCGGGATAGGCATCGAGCGCGACCTCGGCATCCTGGTCGCGCGCCACGCCGGCGACGTCCTTCTCGGCGATCATCGCGGTCACCCACACGACCGACAGGTCGGCGACCGTCATGATGGGCTGGGTGTCGTCGTTGATCGTCGCCCCCGGAGCGATCGACAGGGCCGTGACGCTGCCGCTCACCGGCGCACGCACCATCAGCAGCCGCGCCGCGCCCTGCGCGTCCTCCGCCCCGCCCATCGCCCGCAGGTGCGCCCGCGTGCGGATGTATTCGGCGGCTGCCTGGTCATTGTCGCTGCGCGCCTGGTCGACGTCGCGCTGCGCGGCCACACCGATCTTCAACTGCTGCTCCTGGTAAGCGAGGAACTTGGCGGCCAGCCGCGCGAGGGTCGCGGCCTTGTCGTTGTCGTCATAGGCCTGCGCCAGGTCGGGGGAATCGATGGTGGCGAGCAGCTCGCCGCGCTTCACGCGGGCACCGAGCGAGACCTTGACTTCGCGGACCCGGCCCGCCCCGGGGGGCAGCACCGTGACGGTGCGGGCCGGATCGGACTCGACGACGCCCGGAGCGATAACCAGGCCGCCGCCCATCTGCGCTGCCGCGGGTTGCACGGCGAGCCGCTGGCGCAGCGGCGAACGCTCCGGGACGAAGATCCGGTTGCCCTGGTGCACCAGGGCGGTGGACTCCTCGCTGCCGCCGCTGCGGCCGCCGAAGAGCCCGAAGCCGTGCGTGAGCAGCAGCAGCACCAGCAGCACGCCGGCGCCGCTGCCGCCCCATAGGAACGCACGCCCGCGTGGTCCGGGGGCATGGTCATGCGGGATAGGGTGCTCGTGCGTGTCGCCGGAGTGCTCGTGATTTTCCATGACGATCGCCTGTATCAGCAGCCCGTAAAACTACCTTCACATCGATGACAGAACGTCGAGGGTCCGGCTGCGCCTGGCAGTCCGGGACCTGCCGTGACGGCGCCAAGCATGTGCCGGCCGCGGCGGCGCGCGGATTCTTCCCTCCGGCAATTAGGAAGTCAACAGATACCATACCCCCCACCCTATACCGTGATTAAGTGGTGCGGGGACGGCGCTGACTGCCCGCCGCGGACCTCGCAGGGGTCAGGCGTGATAGTCGGCGGGCACGGTGGCGTCCTGCACCGGTTGCTGCGCGCCGGCGCGCGCGAACAGCGGGGTGAGGATCGCGGCCAGGGCGAGGTTGAGGATCAGCGTGTAGAAGGCGGTGTAGCCCGGCAAGCTGTAGCCGGCCAGCTCGAGCGGAAAGGTGGTCTTGAGGCCCACGTGCACCGCCATCCAGGTACCGGTCACTGTGCCGACCGCCCAGCCGACGAGCAGCGCCCAGGGGTTGAACCAGCGGGTATACGCGCCGAGCAGCACCGCGGGCAGGGTCTGGATCATCCAGATCCCACCGAGGAGCTGCAGCTGGATCGCATATTGATAGGGCACGGCCAGGATGAAGGCGAGTGCGCCCGCTTTGACGATGAGTGAGACCCACTTCGCCATTTGCGCTTCCTGCCGGTCGGTTGGATTGCGGTTGATGAACTCGCGGTGAATGTTGCGTGTATAGAGGTTCGCCGCCGCGATCGACATGATTGCGGCCGGCACCAGCGCACCGATGGCGATTGCAGAGAAGGCGATGCCGACGAACCAGGAGGGGAAGCTGTGCATCAGCAGGGCGGGGACGGCGAAGTTGTCTTTGAACTGGTTGAAGCCGGCGGCGTACTCGGGGAGGCCCTTGACTCCCGCGGCGATCGCGAAGAACCCGAACAGCGCGAGGAGCCCGAGCATGAGGGAGTAGCCGGGCAACAGCGCGGCATTACGCCGCACAGCACGCCCGCTGCTGGCGCTCAGGATCGCGGTGATCGAGTGCGGATAGAGGAGCAGCGCCAGCGCAGAGCCGAGGGCGAGCGTCGCATAGGCGCCGTACGCGCCCGTGCTGTGCGCTGCGGGGGCGGCCAGCAACAGCTTCGCTGATGGCACGGCGGCGAAGATCTTGCCGAAGCCGCCGAGCTCGATGGGGATCACGATGACCGCGACGATAGCAGTGAAGTAGATGAGCAGATCCTTGACGATGGCGATCGAGGCTGGGGCGCGCAACCCGCTCGAGTAGGTAAAGGCCGCGAGGATCACGAAGGCAATCAGCAGCGGCAGATCCGCCGCAAAGCCCGTGCCGTAAATGCCGAGCGCGCCGACCACGACCTGAATGCCGACCAGCTGCAGCGCGATGTAGGGCATGGTCGCGACGATGCCGGTGAGTGTGATGGCGAGTGCCAGCCAGCGGTTGCCGAAGCGGCCGCGGACGAAATCCGCCGCGGTGATGTAGCCGTGGCGGTGACAGACCTGCCACAGCCGCGGAAAGGCCAGAAAGAGGAGGGGGTAAACGATGATCGTGTAGGGGACGGCGAAGAACGCCAGAGCGCCGGCACCGAAGGCGAGCGCTGGCACGGCGATGAAGGTGTAGGCCGTGTAGAGATCGCCCCCGACCAGGAACCAGGTGATGAGCGTGCCGAAACGCCGGCCGCCGAGCCCCCACTCATGCAGCAGGTCGAGATCGCCCTTGCGCCAGTGCGCAGCGGCAAATCCCAGCCAGGTGATGAACGCGAACAGCAGCACGAAGATGCTGATCGCCACGGTGTCGAAGTGATGCATCGCGACCTCCGTGAGCTAATCCCGGGTCGCGACGTAGACGACGGCCGTTGAAATGGCGGCGATGATGACCCATAGCAGCTGGTACCAGTAGAAGAACGGTATACCGATCCAGTCAGGCTCGGCGCGGTTGTAGAACGGGGGCCAGAGCACCGCCGCGTACTGCACGATGAACAGCAGGTACCACCAGCTCCAGCCGCGCCTGTTGGGTGTCCCGTTCACGAGAGCCTCCTGTCGTCAGGTCTGGCGCGGCGCCCAGCCCGCCAGGGGATTCTCCCGCGCGGCGCCTCACCCGCGCGGGGCGAAGCCCCCGCGCCCTGCGGCGCGCGGGGGTAGCTTCATTTAATCTGCCGGTCGCGGGTCTCCGGCAGGAACAGCGTGCCGATCACGACGGTGATTACCGCAATGATGATCGGGTACCAGAGTCCGTAATAGATATCCCCAGTCATCGCGACCAGCGCGAACGACACGGTCGGCAGGAAGCCCCCGAACCAGCCGTTGCCGATGTGATAGGGGAGCGACATCGAGGTGTAGCGGATTCGCGCGGGGAAGAGCTCGACCAGCCACGCGGCGATCGGGCCGTACACCATGGTCACGTAGAGCACCAGAATGACCAGCAGCACGAGCACCATCGGGTATTTGATCTGAGCCGGGTCGGCTTTGGCCGGATAGCCTGCCGCCTTCAGCGTGCCGCCGAGCGACTTGGAGAACTTCTCGCTCGCCGCCTTGAACTCGGCCCCGGACATCTTCGTGCCCTCGACCGAGGCAACCTCGGTCGAGCCGATGCGCACCCGTGCGATGGCGCCGACAGGAGAGCTCTGGTTCGTGTACGGAACGCCCGCCTTGGCGAGTGCGGCCTTAGCCACGTCGCAGGACTGGACGAATTTCTTCTTGCCGACCGGATCGAACTGGAAGGTGCATGCCGATGGATCGGCGATCACGGTCACCGGTGCGCTCGCCGAGGCGGCTTCGATCGCCGGGTTGGCGAAGTGGGTGATGCCCTTGAAGATCGGCACGTACGTGACTGCCGCGAGCAGGCAGCCGGCCAGCACGATCTTCTTGCGGCCGATCCGGTCCGAGAGCCGCCCGAACACGATGAAGAATGGCGTTGCGATCAACAAGGCGGCGGCGATCAGCAGATTGGCCGGCTGCGCGTCGACTTTCAGCACCTGCGTGAGGAAGAACAAGGCGTAAAACTGTCCGCAGTACCACACCACAGCCTGACCGGCGGTGGCGCCGAGCAGCGCCAGAATCACGAGCCGCAGGTTTCCCCAGCGGGCAAAGGCCTCGGTCAAGGGCGCCTTCGATCGCGTACCGTCGGCCTTCATCTCGAGGAACACGGGGGACTCGGCGAGCTGGAGTCGGATGTAGACCGAGACGATCAGCAGCGCGATCGAGGCGAGGAATGGGATCCGCCAGCCCCAGGTGTCGAAGTCCGGCCCGAGCAGTGAGCGGCAGACGAGTATCACCACCAGACTGAGGAAGAGTCCGAGCGTCGCGGTCGTCTGAATCCAGCTGGTATAGAGACCGCGCCTGCCCGGGGGGGCATGCTCGGCAACGTAGGTGGCGGCTCCGCCGTACTCGCCGCCGAGCGCGAGCCCCTGCAGCAGCCGCAGCACGATGAGAGCGACCGGTGCGAAAACGCCCACCTGGGCATAGCTCGGCAGAACGCCGACGAGCGCCGTGGCCGAGCCCATGATGACGATGGTGATCAGGAAGGTGTATTTGCGGCCCACCAGGTCCCCGAGGCGCCCGAATACCAGCGCCCCGAATGGCCGCACCGCAAAGCCGGCGGCGAAGGCGAGCAGGGCGAAGATGAATCCGGTGGTCTCGTTCACGCCGGAGAAGAACTGCTTGGAGATGATCGCGGCGAGCGAGCCGTAGAGATAGAAGTCGTACCACTCGAACACGGTCCCGAGACTCGACGCGAAGATCACGCGACGATGCGACCGATCGATCCCTGACTCGTAGAGCGGCAGATTGGTGGTGGCCACGGAATAGCTCCTGAGCTGCTTGTGGTTATGGTTCTAAGCGGCTGACCTCAAAGAGTCTTCCGGCGCAGTATTTCATGCCCCACCTGCGCCGGCCAAGCCCCCCTTGCCTGGCAGCGCGGGAACCGCCGTGAGCGCCGTCACGCGAACGGTCACGAGGGTGAATCAGAGACCGAACAGCACAAAAGCCTTCTGCAGCGTCATCCACACGCCCCAGGCGATCGGTATCCCAACCGCGAGCCAGGCGGCGGCCACCAGCCACCCTGGCGAGGTCGCGACCGCGTCCGGTGCCGCCGTCGCCGCCGGCACGGTGGTTTCATGCGATTCGGCATCGAGCCTGGCAAGGTCAGCGGCAGTCATGAAGTTCCTCTGCGCGACCGGACGGACGAGCAGGTTGCAGATGAGCCCGAGGACCAGAAAGCCCGCCAGAACATACATGGTCGAGCTGTAGACCTTGGCTCGCGCCACGCCGTGATCCAGCTGGTACTGCCTGATGTAGCCGACCACCACCGGTCCGAGCACTCCGGCTGTGGACCAGGCGGTCAGCAACCGGCCGTGGATGGCGCCGACCATCTTCGTTCCGAAAAGATCGGCGAGGTAGGCAGGAATCGTGGCGAACCCGCCACCGTACATCGACAGGATGATGCCGAAGAAGAGCACGAAGAGCGCGAGACTGCCACTCGCAGCCGTCCAGGGGATCGAGGCGTACAGCACGATTCCGAGAATGAAGAATACGTTGTAGGTCGTCTTACGGCCGATCTTGTCGGAGAGCGATGCCCAGAAGATGCGGCCGGCGATGTTGAACAGCGACAGCAGTCCGGTGAATCCGGCCGCGATCGCCGCGATGCTCCCCAGTTGAGTGGGGCTGAGCTGCTCGAATGAGGCATTCACTCCGATCAGCTGTCCGCCGAAGACCTCCTGAAGGATCGGAGAGGCCATGCTGAGAATGCCGATACCGGCGCCGACGTTGAGAGTGAGCACGCCCCACACCAGCCAGAACTGCGGAGTGCGCCAGGCGACACTCAAGTGCACCTGGCCCTGCGTGACCAGCGGCTTTCTTGCCGTGTCCGGATTCCAGCGCGCCGGCTTCCAGTTCGTGGGCGGCAGGCGATAGCCCAGGGCGCCGGACATCATGAAGACGAAATAGATCGCCGCGAGAACCAGCAGCGCCTGCACGACGCCCACGGACGTTGCGCCGGCGAAGTGCTTCATGAGCCGGTCGGCAAGCGGTGCGCCGATCATGGCGCCCCCGCCGAAGCCCATGATCGCCATGCCGGTCGCCATACCGCGTCGGTCCGGAAACCATTTGATGAGAGTCGAGACCGGTGAGATATAGCCGAGTCCCAATCCGATGCCGCCGACCGCGGCTCCGAGCCATACCATCCAGAGCTGATGGCGGTCGACACCGAGCGCCATGATCAGTATTCCGCCGCACCAGCAGAAGGCAGCAACGACTCCCGCCTTGCGCGGACCGACTCGCTCGAGCCACCCGCCCCAGAGTGCGGCCGCAGAGCCGAGAAACACGAAGAAGAGCCCATAGATCCACGTCTGCAACATGGCGATCTTCCAGTCGCAGGTGGTGGTCGTAAGGTAGTAAAGGATGCTCGCGTCCTTCGGGCAGGCAACGGACTTGGTGATGCCGATCGCCTTCGAGAGCGGTATCCAGAAGACCGAGAACCCGTAGGCCATGCCGATGCACAGATGGATCGCGAGTGCACACGGCGGCACCAGCCACCGGTTGAACCCCGGCCTGGCGACTGTTCGCTCCCGATCGAGAAATCCGGCGTTAGCTACGTTGGCAGCGGCCATCGTCGCTCCTTCTTGTTTTCAATGAACGCTAGGAGCCGTGACGGCAGGATAACATGATGAAACAACAGGAGTTACCGCGAATCGACCGTCGGTCCGGATCAGGGGCACGTAAGGCCGCCCGCGGGGTTTCCGCAGCGGCCGAGCGGTACGGCGGGGTTAGAGGGCGCAGTCTCAGGCGGCGCCGAGGCCGGCCAGCTTGCTGTGAGTGCGTTCCGCCTCTTCGTCACTCAAGGCGGGCTCCTGCTGCAGGAGCTGCATGAATTGCGCCGAAGGCAGCGCGCGGCTGAAGTAGTAGCCCTGGTACTGGTCGCAGCCGAGCTCCGTGAGCAGCTTCAACTGCTCGGGGGTCTCCACACCCTCGGCGATGACCTTGAGGTGAAGGCTATGGGCAAGCGAGATGATGGCCCGAACGATCGACGCATCCTCGGGGCGGCGGGTCATCTGGTCGACGAAGCAGCGGTCGATCTTCAGTTTGTCGATCGGGAAACGGCGCAGATAACTCATACTCGAGTAGCCGGTGCCGAAGTCATCGACCGAAACCAACACACCCATGCGGCTGACTGCCTCGAGGATATGGATTGATTCCTCGGCATCACTCATCACTGCGGTCTCGGTGAGCTCGATCTCGAGCAGGTTGGGCGCGAGACCCGAGGCTGCGAGCGCACTGCGGATCTGCTCCGCGAGATTCGTAAGGCGAAACTGCGAGGGGGCGAGATTGACGGCGACACGCAGCGGCCGCAGCCCCTGCTGCTGCCATGCCTGCGCCTGACGGCACGCCTCGCTCAATACCCACTCGCCGATGGCATCCAGCAGTCCGCAGTCCTCGGCCACGGGGATGAACTCGCCGGGTGGCACCAGACCACGCTGCGGATGGCGCCAGCGGATGAGCGCTTCGGCACTGTTGATCCGGCCGGTCGCAGTGTCGACCTTCGGCTGATAGTGCAACTCGAACTCGCCCTTCTGCAGCGCCACGTGCAGATCGCTCTCGAGCACCACGCGCTCCTGGGTGAGGGTGGTCATGCCATCTGCATAGCACTGCACGTTGTTGCGGCCACGTTCCTTGGCGCTGTACATCGCCGCATCCGCCCGCGCCAGCAGCGCATCGACGCTGGCACCATCCCGCGGATAAAAGGCGGCTCCGATGCTGGGCGAGATGTGCACGTCGATTCCCAGCAGACGAATCGAGGGCTCCATTGACTTGAGCACACGCCGGGCGATGTCGAGCGCCTCGGCCTGTGTCACCGGCCCATCGACCAGGATGACGAACTCGTCGCCGCCGACGCGCGCGGTGGTATCGACGGCGCGCACCGCGCGTTTCAAGCGCTGGGCGACCTCGCGCAGCAGCTCGTCACCCGAGCGATGGCCGAGAGAGTCGTTGATGAGTTTGAAGCGGTCGAGATCGATGACCAGCAACGCGAATTCATGGGTTTGGCGCTTGGCCTGCGCGATCGCCTGCGTGATGCGGTCATCGAGCAGCAGGCGGTTCGGCAACCCGGTGAGCGCGTCGTGCGAGGCGAGGTAACGCAGCTGGCGATTCGCGGCTTCCAGGCCGCGGGTTCGATCCGTGACGACCCGCTCGAGACTCTCGACGTGGCCCTTCAATGTGCGTGCGTTCTGCCACTTGCGGCTGAGCGCGCTCGCCGACTGCAGGATCTCGATCGGCTCGAACGGCTTCTTGATGACGATCAGCTTGTCGGAATGCCCGAGCCGTGCGAGCAGCTCCAGCCAGTCGTAATCGGTGTAGGCGGAGCAGACGACCACCTGGATCTCGGGGTCGACCTTCCAGAGATTCTCGATGGTCTCAACGCCGTCCCAGCCGGGTGGCATGCGCATGTCGACGAAGGCAACGGAGTAGGGACGTCCCTCGCTGAGCGCCTGGCGGGCGCGCTCGACGCCCTCGCGGCCTTGCAGCGCGGAATCGACCTGGAAGCTCGGGCGCTGCAGCTCGGGCGTAGTCTCGCCGAACAGCGCAGCTTCTGCCGCCGACATGCGCGTGTCGTCGGTGCCGCCGAGAATCTTGCGATAGTCCTCGTGGATGGACGGGTTGTCATCGATCATCAGCAGGCGGTGCGTCAGCAGCTCGGAGTCATTTGCCATTGTGTGACTCCGGCGGTGATACCGGCAGCCGCAGTGTGAACGTCGCGCCCTGGCCCGTTCCGGCGCTCTCGACCTGCAGCGCCCCACCGAGCTCACGAGCGGCGAGGGCGCTGCTGTGCAGGCCGAAGCCGTGGCCGTCCTTGCGGGTTGTGAAACCGTGATTGAAGATACGCTCGAGGTTCTCGGACGGGATGCCAATGCCGGTATCGATGACCGAGATCACGACCTCGTCGCGCACCGCTCGCACGCGCACGGTCACGCGCTTCGCGCCTCCACTGTGGTCGTCGCAGGCGTATTTGGCGTTGCGGATCACGTTGACCAGGATCTGCAGCACCTTGTGCTTGTCGACCGTTATCTGCGGCACCTCCTGAAAATCCCGTACCAGCGTCACGCCGTGGCGGCTGAATGCGCCCTCGTTCATCCTCAGGCTGTCCTCGACCAGCGCGCGCACGTCGAGCGTGTCGGTCACGCCGCCGCGACGCGCATAATTCTGCTGCATCGCGACGATTTCCTTGATGTGCTCGACGTTGCTGCGCAGCGTCGTGAGCTCGGCGATGGTTGCATCGCGCTCGGCGACGAGCTCGGTGGCGAGCTGCCCGAGGTACGCCGGCAAGTGCCGGCCCTGCGCGCCGGCGAGAAAGCCGGTCAGGTCGGCGGCGTGCTCGGTGAGCAGCGTGCTCACACGCGCAAGCCCGCTGCACTTCGATTTCTTGATGCGCTCGGTGACCAGGCTCGCGGAGACGTTGACGCTGTTGAGAACGTTGCCGACGTTGTGCAGCACGTTGGTGGCGACTTCGGCCATCCCCGCTTGCCGTGAGGCGATGAGCAACTGCTTGTTCACGCCCTCGAGCTCCTCCTCGGCCAGTCGTCGCTCGGTGATGTCCTGCACGACGACCACGGCGCCGAGCACCTGGCCGGCGGGACCCACCAGACGCCGGGCGCTCGCCAAGGCGGTGCGTACGGCGCCGTCGGGCCGCACGATGACGTACTCGGCATCGCTGACACTGGTGCCGGCGAGAGCACGCGCCAGCGGGCGTTGCTCGCGCGGAACCTCCGTGACCCGGTCGGGGAGGAACACCTGAGAAGTGAGGGGATACTCGCTGCGGGTCGCGGCTCCGCCGCTGTCGATGTTCGGAATGCCGAAGAGCT
>Ga0307476_10000468_pt1 | contig 32087 bp, 27 predicted proteins | sample atmos_gasesECM2C_2_FD_203314 | JGI IMG/M metagenome (GOLD analysis project Ga0307476, IMG submission 203314) | Hardwood forest soil microbial communities from Morgan-Monroe State Forest, Indiana, United States - atmos_gasesECM2C_05 | ecosystem: Environmental > Terrestrial > Soil > Temperate...
CAAGCTCTACCAATCTGTCGCTGCTGCTCTAGATGAATTGGTCGCTGCGGTCGGGCTGAAACTTGCTGCTTGATTCAATCCTCCAACGAGAACAAAGTTCTCGTTGGGGCCCCAATAACCGACTAAAGCCCGACTTTGTTGTGGCTCGGGCGGCACGGCTAAAAGCCGTGCCCTTCCCGGTCTTGCTTTCTCCGTTCTCTTTAGAGAAGCAGCCTCAACTCTCCCTTCAGTCTGCCGATGGGGATTGTGGAGGGTGTGCTGTTCAATAAGGGAGCGGGCGCGGCGGTTCATACGGACTTGGCCCAACACGCTCACCTAGTGGCCAATTCTGGACGTCAGCAGGAAATCTGCGCGGTCAAAATCTGGCGCGAGCGCAGCGGGCTGGACTCTCCTTCGCTTTACCTCGAACTCACGGCTATGCACATTCTCGCGGCTGAACGGTTCGGGCAGCTGGCGGACAATGTGCTCACGGTGCTGTGCTACATCTCGACCCGGTTCGAGCAGGCCGTGGTCCGAGATCCGGCGAACTTTGACAATGTTGTGTCGAACGACCTGTCGGCCGGGGAGAAGAAGGCTATCGCCAAAGCGGCGCGCGACGCCTTGTACGATGAGTGGAAGAAGATTCTGTGGTAGTGGATTGGGGCAGAGGTGGCGTCCCTCCGGAGTTCGTCCGGTACCTCTTCTGTCGCCCCTTCGGGGCTTGTTGATTTCCAGTTTTCTCATCCACGCCTGACGCCGTGGGCTGCATTCTTGCGCCGCTCCGCGGCTGGAGTTTGCACGGTCGTCGCCCTCATCGATGATGCAAACGATCGCGCCGATTACCGGGCGAGGGTCGGCGCAGCTACAGCGATCGGTCAGACTCTCAACTCCACCACGGTCGCACCGCCGCCGCCCTCGTTCTGTGGCGGCTCGGCTACGGACGCCACGTGAGGATGCTGTTGCAGCAACTGGCGCAGGGCTTTGCGCAGGATGCCCATGCCGCTGCCGTGGACCACGCGGACGCGCGGGAGGCCGGCGAGGAAGGCACGGTCCACGAACTTTTCGACTTCGCGCGAAGCGTCGTCTACCGTTTGGCCGATGACGTTGATCTCGGTGGGGACGTTTGCGCCCTCGCTTTCGAGCGAGACCGAAATGCCGCGGGCTCGCGCTGCCGTCACGGGGGTTTGCACGGCCTTTCCCTGGGCGCTGGCCAGGACTTCGGCGATGTCGTCGCGCGCGATCTTCATTTTCATCGCACCCATCTCGACTTCGAAATGATTGTCGTCGATCTTGCGCACCACCCGGGCGGGGCGGCCCGTCGACTTCAGTTTGACCGTGTCGCCTTCGGAGACGTGCTTGACCACTTGCGGCTGGGCGTACGGATCGCCTTGATCGGCTCCGGTCGAGTGGGCGACCACGGTGGAATCGAACTGCTCCCGGAACTCGCGGCGGAGCTTGGCAATGCGACGCTCGGCGTCTTTTGAGAGCTTCTGCGCGGCGGCGCGATCCTGGATGGCGCTTACCGCTTCGCGGGCGTGGTATTCGAAATCGCGCAGAACACTTTCCAGTTTCTTCTCCATATCGCGGACTTTGGCTTGCTGCTCCTTGCGGCCTTCGGCGGCGAGGTGAGACTTCTCGCGCTCCAGATCCTGCTCGCGGGCTTTCAGGCGGAGGCGCTCGTTTTCGGCTTCGCGCAGGTCGGCATGGAGCTTGTCAAGAAACTGGCCGACGTCGCGTGCTTGCGTGCCCAGGCGCGCGCGGGCGCTCTCGATGATGAAGGGATTCAATCCCAGACGCTGCGCGATGTTGATTCCCGCCGATGCGCCCGGGACGCCGACTTTCAGCTCGTAGGTGGGCTGCAGGGTCTTTTCGTTGAAACCTACCGAGGCATTGAGCACGCCGGGCGTATTCGCAGCGTAGACTTTGAGCGAAGTGTGATGGGTTGAGATCACCGTGATCGCGCCGATGTGGGCAAAGTGGCCGGCAATTGCCACGGCCAGAGCGGCGCCCTCTTCCGGATCGGTGGCGGAACCTAACTCGTCGAGCAGCACGAGAGAGTGGACCGTCGCGGTGCGGGAGATGAAATCGATATTGGTGACGTGGGCGGAGAAGGTGGAAAGATTCTGCTCGATCGACTGATAGTCGCCGATGTCGGCTAGGATGGCGTCGAAGACGGGGAGCTCGGCGCGGTCGGCAGGGACTGGCAGGCCGGACTGGGCCATTAAGGACAGGAGGCCTACGGTTTTCAGGGCTACTGTTTTTCCGCCGGTATTTGGGCCGGTGATGATGAGCTGGCGCCGGGGACCTTCCAATTCGATAGTCACTGGAACCACGGAGGCGCCTTTGGCTTTTAGATTTCGTTCCAGCAGCGGATGCCTTGCATTGTGCAGCAGCAGGCGAGCTTTGCTCGCCTCGGACAGCCGGGGGCGGCTGTCCCCACCTGGGTCTTGCTTGTCCTCTCGGTCTTGCTCATCTCCGCTCCGGCAAACTGCTACGCAGTTGTAGTCTTCGGCGAAGCGGGCTTTGGCGTACTGGAGTTCCAGTTCCGCTAGCACATCTACGGCGACCAGAATCGATGTGGCTTCGGAGCCGATGCGCTCGGTCATTTCCAGGAGGATGCGGTGAATCTCTGCGAGCTCCTCTTCCAGCAGTCGGACCAGTTCGTTGTTCTGCTCGATCGTTTCCAGCGGCTCGACGAAGACGGTTTGACCGCTGGAGCTGGCGCCGTGCACCACGCCTTGCACGCGGCGCTTTTGCTCGACTCGGACGGGGATGACGAAGCGCTCGCCGCGTATGGTGACCAGTTCGTCCTGCACGGCGCCGCCTTCGGCCAGGCGACGCAGATAGCCGCGCAGGGATTCCTGAATCGCGCGGCGCTGCTTTTCGATTTCTCGGCGAATACGCGCCAGGTCGGGGGATGCCTTGTCTTCGAGGGTACCGTCGGGCTGAATTTTGTTGCGGAACGCGCGGAGAAAGTCGGTGAAGTCGACGATCTGGTCCGAGAGCGAGCGCACTCCGCGCCATTGCGAGCGCATACTGGCGGGCGGGTGCAATGCGATTTCTCGCCACTCGGCGGCGCGGTCGACGACCAGGATGACGTTGCGAATCTCGGTGGTTTCGAGGGCGGCTCCGGCGATGCGCGATCTGTCGACGAGTTGTCCGACTTCGATGAGGCCGGAGAAATCGAACCGCCCGCCCACGCGGCGGAATTCGCGAATCTCGCTCGCCAGTTCCTGCTGGCTCCCGATCCAGTCGCGGTCGGTTGAAGCGGTCAGCGCGGTGATGCGCTTTTGTCCGAGCGGCGAGGAGGCGTATCCGCGCAGGAGTTCGCGCAGGGCGTCGAATTCCAACACGCGCGCGGAGGAATGGAGGAGCTCGGGCATGGCAGATTTATGTTACAGGAGAAGGCACCACAGCGAGGCGCTCCGCAGGGGCTAAAGCCGGTACTATTCTGCGGCAATTACAGCATCGCTAAAGCGATGCCCTGATACGACTCGTGAGTTTTTCAGCAAACAGTTTAGTCGCCAGCGGCGCCGGCCACTTGTGCGGCAGGCTCGGCGGCGGCGGGGAATCTGACGACAAACAAAGCTCCGCCATCCGGCTTGTTCTGGCAGGTAATCTGGCCGCCGTGGTCCTGGACCACTCCGTAGACAGCGCTGAGGCCCAGGCCGGTGCCCTTGCCGACGGGCTTGGTGGTGTAGAAGGGATCGAAGACGCGGTCGGGCTCGCGAATTCCGAGACCGGTGTCGGAAAACTGCAGCACGACGTCGGCGCCCTGGCGCGCGGCGATGATCTCGAGGGATCCGCCGCCGGCTTCCTGCAGCGCGTCCATCGCGTTTTCGATGATCTCGATGAAGGCCTGAAAGAGCTGGTTCACGTTGCCCTGCACGCGGGGCAAACCCGGTTCGATTGAAACGGAGACCTGAATCTTGCCGCCGGCGTAGCGCGATTCCATCATTTGGCGCGCGCGGTGGAGCAGTATGCTCACATCGGCGGACGCTTTTTCTCCCGGTACCTGCTGTGCAAAGCTCAGCAGGTTGGCGACCAGGTCGTGGGTGCGTTGGGCCTGGCTCACTATTTTGCGGACCAGTTTGTTCTGCTCGTCGGTCAGCCGCTCTTGTGCCCAGAGCTGCTCCGAATAGTTCATGATGGCTTTCAGGGGGACGTCAATCTCGCGCGCGGCACCCGCCACCAACGTCCCGAGCGAAGCCAGCTTTTCTTTCTGCACCAGCTGGTTCTGCAAACGTTTCTGGTTGTCGTAGCCGCGGCGCGAGTCCCGCAGCAGGCTCATGAGCGCCTGGTCCTGCATGTACTGCCGCAGGAAAACGAACATTCCCAACAACAGCATCGCAGCCAGCACGGAGAATATTCGGAAAGTTCGCACGGGAGTGGAGGATTGGTCGAACAAAGCGGTCCACACTCCCAGGACGGGCAGCGAGAGTATAGCCAGCATGGCAAGCCGAGGAACAAGTTTCCTCCATCGCGGGTCCAGGCGGAACTCCACGCTCTTCAGCTCCCACGGCTGCGCTGCCAGAGCGGTGGCCGCCATCCACACCACGGACCCAATCAGGGGGACGTCGTAGAAGCTCCCAGAGTAGTAGCCGCCATTGGTAACCGCCCGATCGAGGAACTGGGCACCAATGCCGTACAACACGCCAGCGCCAAGAAAATTCAGGTAGAGCCGACGCCATCCACCAGAACTGGTCCAGGCCGCCAGACCCAGCACCGCCATCAGCAAGACATTCTCGAGCAGATACAGACCGTCGTAGAACTTGTCGTAGGAAGCTACGTTCAGCACCACGTACTGGTGCGGAAACACGAGAAAAGCGTAGAGAAAGATCCACCAACCCACCAGCATCAAGAAATTCAGCACGCTGAGATGAATCTTTCCTTCCTTCTTCACAAGGTCCGGACGCCAGCCGACAGCCGCAATCATCGGCAACACGTGGAAGAAAAGAACGATGTCGAAGAAGTAAGGGTCGGGAATCGGCTGATGGAGCACGAGTTCGCTGTGCGCCCAGGCTCCCTGATTGCACGCCCATAGCGAGAAGCCCAGCGTCATGAGCACCCAGAAGCCGCGTTCCCGCTTGGGCTTACGAATGGCACTCCACAGCATGACGGCTGCGGCCATCAGCATGATCACTAAGCCACCCACATCGGCGAACGCGGTCAATCCGGCACTCTTAGGCGCGGTGAGCGACACTACGGTAAAGGCCAGAGTGATCCCAGCCGCGGCGACAAACCAACGGTGGCGTCGGAACAGAGTCATCCGTCCCAATTCTATGGGAGTCAATCGGGAATGCCGAGGATCGTTTGAAACTGGGCAGATTACTTCGGTTACACCTCCAGGCGAGGCGGGCCCGGGAAGTGCTCCGGAAGTCTAAAGATGTAAAATGAAGGGCGGGGAAGGTGGCTTCATTCCGATCTTCCCCTGGTGATCTGCCATGGCGTTTCCCGTAACCCGTCTTCGCCGCCTGCGTCGCACCGCCGAACTGCGCAACATGGTGTGCGAAACCCGCCTGACTCCCGACTCCTTCGTGTATCCCATGTTCGTGTGCCCGGGAGAGGGAGTTCGCAAGGAAGTTCGTTCCATGCCGGGCGTGTTCAACCTGTCGGTAGACGAGGCGGTGAGGGATGCGCAGGAAGCGCATTCCCTGGGCGTCCCCTCGGTGATTTTGTTCGGTCTTCCCGACAAGAAAGATGAAGTCGCCACCGGAGCATGGGTCGAGGACGGGATTGTGCAGCAGGCGGCGCGGGCGATGAAGCGCGAAGTGCCCGGCCTGGTTTTGATGGGCGACGTTTGCCTGTGCGAATACATGTCGCATGGCCACTGCGGCATTGTGAAATCGAGCTTCACGCCGCAATCGCTAGGTGCGGCGGTTCTCAACGCCGTGAAGCCTTCGCAGCGCGTGCTCGCGGTGAAGGATAAAGCGGAGAAAGACAAGGCTATCAAGACGGCGGTGTCCGCAGCGGCACATGCCGTTGAGGCAAGTTTCGAGATCGACAACGACTCTTCGCTGGAGTTGCTGGCCCGCACCTCGGTTTCTCTGGCGAAAGCGGGCATCGACGTCATCGCGCCTTCCGACATGATGGACGGCCGGGTTGGGGCCATCCGCCGAGCGCTCGACGAAGCCGGTCTCATCAACACGCCGATTCTTTCTTACGCGGCAAAATTCGCGTCGGGGTTTTACGGACCGTTCCGCGAGGCCGCGGACTCGGCGCCGCAATTCGGCGACCGGCGCTCGTACCAGATGGATGGAGCCAACGTGCGCGAGGCCATGCGCGAGATCGAAGCCGACATCGAAGAAGGGGCTGACATGATCATGGTCAAGCCCGCCATGCCGTATCTTGATGTCATCGCCGCCGCCCGCGACCGGTTCGACCTGCCGCTTGCTGCCTATCAGGTCTCCGGCGAATTCGCCATGATCGAAGCCGCCGCCCGCAATCGATGGATCGAACGGGAGCGGGTCATGATGGAGTCGCTGCTCAGCATCCGGCGGGCGGGGGCGAGCATTATTCTGACGTACTACGCGAAAGACGCGGCCAAACTACTGGGGTAGTAGTTGTTTGGTCGGGTACCCCTCGGCCTCCCTCGGTTGAAAATCCCCACCCTCAATTGAAATGGCGCAGGCGGACATCGTTACGAGCGGGCCGGCCGCCTGATCTCCGCGTCAGAAGACTGCCTTTAATCCCAGCTGGATGTTGCGCGGGCCGGCGGGATGAGTCAGCCCTAAACTTTCACTATCGGACGGGGATGCCACGGTCTGTAATGGCAACCAGCGCCCAATTACCGAATTGTAGTTACCTCAGGATGGAACCTTGGGAGATTCTCCGTGAAGGGGAACTGCGGTTCGGGACTGCCCGATCTTGCAGGACCAACGAGCGCGGGCGAGTCGCCCGCGCCCACAGGAGCAGCCACACGCTCACAGCGCAGGTCCTTTATTTCATCTCCTGCAATTTCTTCAGCCTTGCTTTTCCGTTTTCGTTCTTCGGGTTCAATTCCAGCGATTTCTCATAGTTCTTGATGGCCAGTTCTTTCTGGCCGGTCTTCATGTAGGCTTCGCCCAAACTGTCGTAAACATTAGAGGACTGCGGATATTCCTGCACGTTGCGCTGGAACACGGCGATGGCATCCTGCTCGTGACCGCCGTATAGCAGCGTGTAGCCGAACTGATTCAACTCGCCTTCAGCTGTCTCGGGGTCGAGTGCACCTGACTTCTTTAGCTCTGCGTAGCGGTCGAGTGCCGCTTGAGTACCTCGCAGCTTTCCAATCAAAGCCAGTGCATGCAAGTCGCCGGCCTTGTAATCCCACTTGTATTCCTTGGCCACGGTGCGCAGCACCAGATCGGCCACGGCAATGCCGTTGTCAGAGTTGGCCATAATGGCTACCCCGTTGCCGGTTTGCCAGTTCATGCTGAGCAACGCCTGGAACCCCTCGTCCGCTCCGTTGTGGCCGAACACGCCGGGATTCTTCTCGTCCACGAAAAAGCCTAAACCCGGACCCTGCGGCACCACCGGCGTCAGCATCTCCTCGACGGTTTGCTGCGACAGAACTTTGTTGGATTTTCCGTTCTTTGATTTTGCAATCTCAATGGCAAATTTGGCAAGATCCGTCGGCGTAGTCCACAGACCTGCCGCGGCCATCTCGGGATAGATATGCCATCTCCCATGCACGGGCTTGCCATCCTGGTAAGTTCCGTCTGCCGTGAGCGCGGCGCGGGCGGGCGGCGGCTGCTCGTAGCTGCTGGCTGTCATGCCAATCTTGTCCAGCACGGTTTCGCGCAGCAACGCAGGGAACGCCTTTCCGGTGACATCGATCATTAACAGTTGCTCGATCGTCACGCCGCCGCCGGAATATCGGAACTTTGTTCCCGGCACGAAGTCCACCCGGATCGGATCCGTGTTGGCTGGCTTTTCTCCATTCAGGATCTCGACAATCGTCGGCAGCGGAGCGTCTACGTCATACCCGGGAAATCCGTGAACCGTCAGCCCGGCGGTGTGCGACATCAGGCGGCGCAAGGTCACTTTTTGCTCTTTTGTGAATTCATTCTCCGGTACTTTCCACGTCTTCAATTTCTGATTGACGTCTTCATCGAGCGACAACTTGCCCTTCTCCACCAGCGTGAGCGCCGCTGTTGCCGCGACCGGCTTGCTGATAGATCCGGCTTGAAATAGCGTTCCGGTCCCCACCGGCGTGGTCGAGCCGGTCTCGGTTACGCCGTATCCCTTGGCCCAGGCAATCTGGTAGTTGTCGATCACCGCTACGCTCAGCCCGGGCACGTTGTAAACCTGCATGGCTTGCGCCAGGTTGAGGCGCAGTGGCGGTTCTTTCTCGCCCATTGGGAGATCCAGCACCAGCGCTTCAATTCTCTGGATCCGTGCCTCCTGCCCGCTCGAGGCAGCCCCGTTCCCCGCACCCCTGGCGGGCGGATTCGTCTGTGCCCCTGCGTTTGGCGCACCGCAGGCTAGAACCAACACGATCAGCGCCAGCAGAATTCTTCGCTGCAAGGTGAACGTCGCGAGATTGGAAATCGAGCAGAAGGTTTTTGGCATAAGGATGTTGACGTCCACGGGTGGAAAAGGACATCACGGAGTGAACATTTCCCCGTTCGCGGCGCTTACGCTCCCGCTACGCCTCGGCCTTGGAAGCTCACTTCCACCTGCTTGCGGTCTTCGTCGGAGACTTTGAACATGGAGCGCGGCTTGAGGTTCATGAAGCTGGCTACGAACACGTCGGGGATTTGGCCGATGCGGGTGTTGTAGGTGTTGACGTCGTCGTTGAAGAACTCGCGGCGGTCGGCGATGCGCTCTTCGAGTTCGCTGATGCGGTTTTGCAGCTTGAGGAAGTTTTCGTTGGCCTTGAGTTGCGGGTAGTTTTCGGCGACGGCAAACAGTCCGCGTAAAGCGCCGGCCATCTTCAGGTCGGCTACAGCTTTTTGGCTGATGCTGGCGGCGTTCATCGACGCGGCCCGGGCCTGGGTGACGGCCACGAGCGTCTGCTGTTCGTGCTGCATGTATCCTTTAACGGTTTCGACCAGGTTGGGGATCTCGTCGTGACGCTGCTTGAGCAGGACGTCAATGTTGGCCCAGGCGCGGTCGTTTTCGTTGCGCAGGCGCACCAAGCCGTTGTAGAGGATCACGGTGTAGATCACGACACCGGCCACGAACAGAAAGAATGCCAGACCCGAAATCAGGGTGCTGTCCATCGTCACCTCGGCTATCAACAAGGTGCCAGCGGGAGGGTCGGGCAGGCAAGTGCCGGAAGGGTTGCGTCAGATGGGTGCGGGGAATGGGTCGCCGGGCTTCGCCACGGCGGGACAGCCGAAGGCGGCTGTCCCCACATGAGCTTATTTTGGGGCCTCCGGTTTAGTCTTTGCTCGGCTTTTTTGGGGTCAGGTCGCAGGCTTGGCGGACCTGGTCTAGGTTCAGGCCAGCGGGGGAGAACTCGGCGATCTGGCGGCCGCTTCGGGTTGGGAGTTCGACCTTGAATACCTGCGAGCCGATCATGCCGCGGGTCGTGCCCTTGTCCATCGAGAGAAAATGGCCGCGGACCCAGTTCCAGCCGTGGTAGGCGTGAGTGTCGTCGATGCGGACCATGACTTCCAGTTGAGGCTGGCCCCAGAAGCCGGGACGGTTGGGCGGTGGGAGGCGGACGCCGGGGTTGAAGTCGGAGAGCTTCAGCTTGCCGTCCTCGCAGAAGAGTTCGACTCTCGGTTTGTAGTCTGGATCTTCGCGGAAATAGTTCTCGGCCAGGAGTTCGAAGCGTACCTTCTTGGCGCCCGTCATCTTGTCTTCAGACCGGAACTCCATCCACTTGCCGCCGGCGCTGACACCATCTTTTTCGTCCTGGTAGGGGCTCATGGAGCCTTGCTGAGCTCGAAGCAAAATGGCTGCGGCGCAAAGCAGGGTTAAGCAGGCCAGAAAGAGCTTTGCGGCCGGAAAGGCCGACTTGCGAGAGAAAAGTAGTCCGTTCACGGGGTCCTCCAACGGTCTCCTTTATATTGAACCCGGGAGCGGATGAAAAAGTTGCATGAAATGGTGCGTGTTGGCAAGGGAAGATTCCAGGTGGGGAATAAGATTGGCCAGCAAGAATGCCCGGCACCACAGGTTATTTGGTGTTAACTCTTAGATCCAGGTAGACCTGGGAGCGGTCGTCGAACTGGCCGACCGACTTGACGTCGCTCTTGATACCTTTGTACTGGGCGTAGACCTCGTAGTCGATGGCGCTGGAAAGTGCGGGGAAGCGGTAGGTTCCGTCCTTGCCAACAATGTACGTTTTCACCGTACGGGTACGAGTGTTGGTGAGGTAAACGACGGCGTCGGGCAGGGGATTGTCTTGGGGGTCGAGCACTTTGCCGAACAGGAGTCGCCCGGCGGACCGGTCCTTTTGCGAGGCGTGGGCCACGCCCATCGCTACCAGCAGTACACAAGAAGCAGTTACCGCGATCATGACCGATCGTTTGCGATTCATGCCGAGATTCATTGTCTCACGATTGCCGGACGGGCCGGTTAATGGACAAGATGCAGGCCGGTGTCCTCGCGCTCGTCGCCGTAGACATGGACGGTGACCTCCTGGACTAGGTGAAGGGCCTTGCCGTCGGCGGGCTTAAAGCCTTTCAGGTCGGCCCAGAGGATGTAGTCGGAGTCTCCGGCGGGAACGCGCTGGGCAAACTCACCATGATGGTCGGAGTAGAGTTCCCAGCGAACTTTCTTGGGTTTATCCGAGGCGCGCCGAATCTTCACGGCTACGCCGTAAAGGGGGCGATCATCTGGCCCCCAGACGGTTCCAAAGATGAGGGCGTAAGGCTTGTCCTTGTCTTTGCCATGTTGCCGAGCCGAACCCTGGAGGCACGGGCTGAGGCTCAGGAGAAGGGTTCCGGCAAGCCAGAGAGCAAGAGGCGAGAACTTTGAACAACCCAGGCGCGGACTAGGAGTAGTCACCGTCTTCGTTTTCCTCTTCCAGTTCTTCGTCCTCTTCTTCGTAGCCTTCTTCCACCGCTTTTAACTCGAGCGGACTGGTGGTGATCACCTCAAAGTCAGTGCCGCATTCGGGGCAGGAGATGACTTCGCCCTCGTCGACATCATCTTCTTCGACGTCCAGGTTGTTTTCGCATTCGGGACAGAGAACCATAAAGCCTCCCTTGCCTATTAGAGCCTCCTGTTAATATTTAGATTCTACCGGGCGGTTGGTCAAGGGGTGGGGCCGAGGATCACTGGGTTCTCGGGTAAAGGCACCGCTTTCGACGGGGTCTGGGCACTGTGGTTCCCTGCGGGCACGGATTCGGTGGATTACTCAAAACCATGCTCCGTTTGTTCAAATCGACACGTTGGAGTGGATCCGTTCTGGCTGGCCTTCTTTCGGTGAACCTGCTTTCTGTGCGCCCGGACGCCGCGGCTCAAGCCGCCAAGGCCCCGGAGGAGGGCGCCGATCCCCAGATCGTGTCGGCGCTGCGGGACGTTTCCGCAGAACACATTCGGGCCAGCATTGAGAAATTGGTCAGCTTCTATACCCGGTCGACGCTTTCGGCATCTGATCCCGGGATGCAGAAGGAGGGGCGGGGAATCGCCGCGGCCCGGCTGTGGATCGTGTCGGAGTTGGAGCGATATGGGAAGGATTGCGGCGGCTGCCTGGACGTTGAGACCTACCGATCCGTGGAACAGTCGGGGGAGCGAATTTCAGGTCCGACCGAGATCACCGATGTCTATGCGGTGATGAAGGGCACGGACGCCGCCAATTCCAAGCGGATGGTTCTGGTGACGGGACACTACGATTCCCGCAACAGCGACGTCATGGATGCCAAGGGATGGGCGCCTGGCGCCAATGACGACGCCAGTGGGACCGCGGTCAGCATGGAGTGCGCGCGCGTGCTCAGCAAACTGAAGTTCCCCGCGACGATTGTTTTTCTGGCCGTCGCGGGCGAGGAGCAGGGACTTTACGGCAGCCGGCATTTTGCTCAGATGGCCAAAGAACAGGGGTGGAACCTCGAAGCGGTGCTGAACAACGACATCGTCGGGGGAGACAAGAATCCTGACCAGGACCACTCCGCGGTGCGGGTGTTTTCCGAGGGCCTGCCGGCCGCAGCGACGGAGCAAGAGATTCGGCGGATTCGAGCGCTAGGCGGGGAGAGCGATTCGGCGTCGCGGGAACTGGCGCGGTACATCGCCGATGTCGGCAGGAGGTATGACGTGGGGGGGAAGCCGATGCTCGTGTTCCGGCTGGACCGCTACCTGCGCGGTGGGGATCACTCCTCGTTCAACCAGGAAGGTTTCGCGGCCGTGCGGTTCACCGAGTTGCGCGAGGACTTTCACCACCAGCATCAAAATCCACGGACCGAGAACGGCGTGGAATATGGGGACCTCCCCAAGTTTGTGGATTATGACTACGTGGCGCCGGTAGCGCGGCTGAATGCGGCGACTCTGGCTTCGCTGGCAGCGGCGCCGGCGCCCCCGGCTAACGTGCATCTTCTGACGAAGAATCTGGAGAATGACTCGACGCTGACCTGGGAGGCCGCTCCCGGCGGGCTGGCAACGGGTTACGAAGTGGTGTGGCGGGCGACATCGAGCCCGGAGTGGGAGCATACACTAAAGGTGGGCAATGTTACACGGGCCACGTTGCAGGTTTCCAAAGATGAGGTGATCTTCGCTGTGCAGGCGGTGGATGCGGCGGGGCATCGCAGCCTGCCGGCGGTGCCGGCCCCGGAGCGGTAGGATGGGTTTCTTGGGCTCGGCAAAAGAACTTACCACTTTGGTTCGTGAAAATCCCCACCCTGTCTCGCCAAAGTACGGCGAGACCAGGATAGGGCACCCGACTTCCAAACGAGTAGAATTGGGCAGAGGTAATTGAGTGCGGCGAACTGGCGAACCGATGACGTTGAGCCTGCCACCGTTCACCAAAGCGGTGACGTGGCTGCTAGGGATCAATACCGGCATTTACTTACTGCTATTGCTTTTGATGAAGGCGCAGCCCTTCCTTCCGCTATGGGTTCTTGACAACCTTGCGCTACAACCGCAGGCGGTGGTGCATGGCGCAATCTGGCAGTTGGTGACCTACGGGTTCCTGCACTTCGAATTCTGGCACTGGTTCGGCAATATGTTGGGACTGTGGATGTTCGGCTCGGCCGTGGAAGGCGCATGGGGTTCGCGTCGGTTTGTGGAGCTATTCTCGGTTGGAGTGGTGGGCGCGGCGATTACCACCATCGGAATCTCGTTCGCGCACCTGTTGGGCAGTCCCTTGACGCGGACCTTGGGCGCGTCGGGCGGAGTGTTCGCCATCCTGATGGCGTTTGGAATGTTGTTTGGGGAAAACGAAATCATGATGATTCCGTTCCCCTTCATGATCAAAGCCAAGTATTTTGTGGGCATCTTGATCGTGGTGACGCTGGCGTTTGCGATGTCGGGCAGTGGCGGCGTCGCTTATGTGGCGCACCTCGGCGGATTGCTCTTCGGCTGGCTCTACGTGCGCAGGGGGCCAAAACCGGCGATGGTCAACGTTGGTCTCGCGGAGCGTTACTACGGAATGCGCAATTCCTATTACCGCTGGAAGCGGCGGCGGGCGGCGAAGAAGTTTGAAGTCTACATGCGGAAGCACGACCAGGAAGTGCATTTCGACGAGCATGGGAATTACATTCCTCCGGATGATGACGTGCGCAAGGGGAACGGCGGCGGGAAGTCGGGGTGGGTGAACTAGAATTCTGCCGGTCATCCTGAGCGCGCTCTTTGCACCAAGGACCTATGCACTTATATCGCACCTAAAGAAATGCATAGGTCCTTCGCTTCGCTCAGGATGACAATTCAAGGAATTTGGTGAATCCAAGAAATACCAGCCTCGGTGGTTCGTCTTTCTTCATCTTTCCTTTGAATCCCAGATCGTGACCGGCGCCTTCCACCGCTACCAGCTTCGTCCGGGCGGGAATCATCTTCAGCGCCTGCTCCAGCTCTCGGATGGAGCCGAATGGGTCGCGGGTGCCGTGGACGAACAAAGACGGCGTGCGCAGGCTGGGCAGATGCTGGGTGCGCTGCTGCTCCGGTTTGCGCGGCGGATGCAATGGATAGGAAAGCAACAGCAGGGCTGGGACCAGGCCTGGCTCTTCGGCACAGAGCATGCTGGACTGGCGTCCGCCGTAGGAGTGGCCGGCGAGATACACCGATCCCGGAGTCGTAGCCTGGAGTGCGGCAACGGCGTTCTTCAAGCCCGCGCGGTCGCGAGTCGCGTCACCGGGTCCGGGCGGGCCCCAGTGTCTGGCTTGCCGATAGGGCAGATCGCAGCGCAGGACGGTGAATCCGGCGGCGGAGAAAGTCTCGGCCAGCGCAACCAGCAGGGGGGCTCGCGCGTTTGAACCGGCGCCATGAGTCAGCACCACGCCATTGCCCCTGGGAGCAGCGGGAACATGCAGAAAACCGCGGATGGGGGGCTCAACCCCAGTGTGAACAAATTCGCGGATGGCGGTGGCAGGCAAGAAAACATTCTAACCGAGTAAACCGCCATGCCCGATTCTTGCGTCACGGTCCAGGAGCAAGCCAGACCCAGGACGATATGCGCAAAGCTTGTGCGTGTTATCGTTCTGACAAAAAGCGCGTCCAAGGAGAACCGCCGGATGCAGGTTAGAAGAGAGGTCGCTACCTTCGCGGTCTTTGCTTTGACAGCGATTTCCGCAATCGCCACACCAGCCGGGTCCTGTTTCTCTTACGGGACCATGCAAAGCTCTTGTGCGCCGTGGGACGGACCTGCGATCGAGATCAGGCTGACCACGGAACCAGCGCCGTGCAAGCGAGTCACCGAACCCTACATCTCCATCGCAGTCTGGCGAGGCCTGCCCATCCATGCCGGTCAAATCGTCAAGCTCGGGGCGGGTTCGGACGCGGGTTCCGCGGCCCGCTGCACCAAGGAAGGCGACTGCAAACTGGCGCAGTCCGCCACGCTCGTTTTCGACAACTATCAGGAACGCTCTGGCGCAGCAGGACACTACGAACTGCAATTCAAGGGCGGCGAAATCCTGAAAGGAACCTTCGAAGTGAAATGGTGCGAAGAGCGCGTGATCTGCGGATGATCAGCGCGAGTTACTTGGGCCGATCGAGCCCGACTTCCGTCAACGTCTCGTAGACTTTCACAATATTGATTTCGTTGCCCAAGCGGGCCCAGCAGCGGAGCATGTCGGGATCTTCCTGGGCGGTGCGGCGGGCTTCTTCAGAGCTCCAGTGGCGCAGAAAAACGTAGTGCGATTCGCGGTCGCGGTAAAGGAGATCGCGGCCGTATCCCTTGGCCACGACGATGGACGTTAGTTCGCGCAGGGTGGCGAGCGACGCGGCTTCCATCTCAGGGACGGGTTCCCAGACGGCTAGAGAGAGGATCTCTTGCGCCATAAGGGGGGATTATAACGTGCGGCGGCGCGGTCGAGCTTCGCTCGACCGGACAGCCGAGGGCGGCTGTCCCCACATTAATGTTTCCTGGGCTTCTTTCGATTTGGCTTTTTCGGATGCGAGATGCGCTCGGCCTCCTCGTCGGTGACCACGTGCAGGCGCATCAGGTTGGTGGAACCGGAGGCCTGGCGGGTTCCGGCCACCACTCCTAGAACGTCTCCGGGCTTGAGCAGGCCGCGCCGGACGAGATCCTGCTCGGCCATGGTGACCATTTGTTCCGCCGAGCGCGCCTGACGGCAGCGCACGGGATGAACTCCCCAGTACAGATTCATGCGATGCACGACGGGATCGATGTGAGTGAAGGCGTAGATGGGGACCTTGGGGCGATATTTCGAAATCATGCGGGCGGTGTTGCCGGTCTCGGTGAAGACGGCGATGGCTCCCATGGGGAGGTCCTCGGCCGAGTGAGCGATGGATTCGCAAATGGTTTCGGCCACGGAGAGGCCGCGGTGCTCGCGGCGGCGGCGGGAGTGGATGAAGTCGCCCATGTTGTCTTCGGCTTCGACGACGATGCGCGCCATGATAGCGACGGATTCGCGAGGATATTTTCCACTGGCGGTTTCGGCCGAGAGCATTACGGCGTCGGAGCCGTCGAAGATCGCGTTGGCGACGTCGCTGGTTTCGGCGCGGGTGGGGCGAGGGTTTTCGATCATCGACTCGAGCATCTGCGTGGCGGTGATGACGGGCTTGCGCCAGCCGCCGGCACGGCGAATCACGTGCTTCTGAATGACCGGGACTTTTTCCGGGGCGACTTCGACGCCCAGATCGCCGCGGGCAACCATGACTCCGTCGGCGGCTTCGAGAATCTCTTCGAGATGATCTATAGCTTGCGGCTTTTCGAGCTTGGCGATGACCGGAACATCGCTGTGGTGGGTGGCGATAATGTGCTTGACCATCCTGACGTCGGCTGCGGTTCGAACGAAGGAGAGAGCAACGGCGTCCACACCATGGTCGATGCCGAATTCCAGGTCTTTGCGGTCTTTTTCCGTGAGCGCGGGGATCGAGAGTGCAACACCGGGGAGGTTGATGCCTTTTTGCTCGCCCAGCATGCCGCCATTGAGAACGTCGCACAGCACGTCTTTGCCGCGGACTCCGCGAACGCGGAGTTCGATCAGGCCGTCGCTGAGCAGGATGCGGGCGCCGGGCGCGAGTTCACGGGCAAGGTCGGGGAATGTAGTAGAGATACGAGTGGGTGTGCCGGCGACGTCCTGAGGAGTGATCGTTACGACGGTGCCGGTCTTCAAAAGGACCGGCGTGTGGCCCTCCAGCAACCCGGTTCGGATTTTCGGGCCTTGCAGATCCTGGAGGATGCAAACGGTGCGGCCCTCGCGATCGGCGGCGCGGCGCAGACCGGCGATGTTGCGGGCGTGGTCCTGGTGCGTGCCGTGGGAGAAGTTGAGGCGCGCGATGTCCATGCCGAGTCGAAGCAAGTCGCGCATGGCGGCTTCGGTGTTCGAAGCAGGGCCGATGGTGCAGATGATTTTGGCGCGCCGGGATCGAGACCGGGCAGCCAGTCCCTCGGCTGAGACTGCCTCGGCCGTGCCCGGATCGTCTGGTGCATCAAATTCCTTCGAATCGGCTTTCAATGCTCTCCTCGATTGGAGATACGACCACCGTAGGGACCCGGCTTGTTACGTCTTTCTGGCTCACGGATAGAAGAGACGTTAGAAGCAACGTCTCTATGGCGTGCGGTGGTTGATGGCGGTCAGTTCCTTCCCCAGCATGGCGCGCGGGTAGAGCAGTGCGTTGAATTCCGCTCCCACCAGGACGACCAAGGAAATCAGGTACATCCACACCAGCAAGGCCATGGCGACACCGAGCGATCCGTAAATGGTGGCGAAGTTGCCGAAATGCTGCAGGTACGAGCGAAATCCCACCGTCCCGGAGAACCATAAGACCGTCGCTAGAATGGCGCCGGGAATCACGCTATGCCAGGGCTGGGTGCGGGGGACGGCGTTGTGGTAGATCAGCGCGATCACCGCGATGCTGGTGAGAGTGGCGATCCCCCAACGCATCCCGCCCCAGAGCAACAGGACGTAGACACTGAAATCGGGATCAAGGTAGGGCAGAAGGCGAGTTTCGAACTTGCTGCCAACGGCCACAAGCAGGGTGGCGAAGGTCATGGGAACGAGCGCGAAAACGACCAGCAGAAAGGCGATCGAGCGTTCTTTCACCAGGCCCCAGGTTTTGGGCAGTTCATAGCAGCGGCGGAAACCCTCCATCCAGGAGATCATGACGCCGGAGGCGGTCCATAGGGTGATGAGCGAAGTCGTCGTCAACCAACCAACGGGATGTTGCGCGGCGCCTTTCAAATAGCTGAGCGCAGTATTACTGCCAGCCGGCAGAATGCTGCCCAAGGCATAGGAGATTTCGCGCAGATATGGCGCACCCTTCCGCCAGTTCGCCAAACCCGAACCGACGATCAACAACACGGGGAAGAAGGTGAGAATCGAGGAATAGGCCGAGGCCTTGGCCGTGGCGAAGGCGTCGTGCACGAAGGCACGCCAGAAGGCAAGGCGCAAAAGGCGGAGAAGGCGAAGCATGCGTTGCCCTAGATTAGGGCCGGGAGGCACCTGGCGCAAAGAGGGAACTTGGCCGGGGTCCGGGAATCGCACTCGCTGGGGGGAAGCGTGCATTCTTAAAATTTAACTCCAGATGCAGCTTCGGGGGCGAATTGATTCGCCCCCGAGACTGAATTCAGTTTTGACTACTCCGCGGCAGGCAGTTCCGCCGGCAGATCGTCGGTCTCGCCCTCGTGACGCATCAATTCGAGGGCGCGCTCGGCTTCCTCGTAGGCTGCCGAGACTTCCGCCTGTACCTTGGCGGCGGCCTCTTCCATCTCTGGCGAGAGGCGCACGTTGCGGTAGTACTCCATGCCGGTTCCGGCAGGAATGAGGCGTCCGACGATGACGTTTTCCTTCAGACCGCGCAGGTGATCGACCGCGCCCTGAATGGAGGCTTCGGTAAGCACGCGCGTGGTCTCCTGGAACGACGCCGCCGAGATGAACGAATCCGTGGAGAGCGACGCCTTGGTGATGCCGAGCAGCAACGGCCGGCCAGTGGCCGGTTTGCCGCCCTGCGCAATCACGCGCTCGTTCTCTTCGCGGAATCGGAACTTGTCGAGCTGTTGCTCGAGCAAGAACTGCGTATCGCCCACGTCTTCGACTTTTACCCAGCGCATCATCTGCCGCACAATCACTTCGATGTGCTTGTCGGAGATGTTGACGCCCTGCAAGCGATAGACTTCCTGGATTTCGTTGACCAGGTAAGCCTGCAGCTCTTTTTCGCCGAGCACGGCCAGGATGTCGTGCGGGTTGAGCGGGCCGTCCATGAGCGGTTCGCCCGCCTTGACGCGCTCGCCTTCCTGCACGTTGATGTGCACGCCGCGTGGAACCGAGTACTCCTTTTCGGTGCCGTTGTCGGCGACGACGTAGACTTTGCGCTGGCCTTTCGAGACCTCTCCGAACTTGACCGTGCCATCGATTTCGCTGATGACCGCGGTTTCATGCGGCTTGCGGGCTTCGAAGAGTTCGACCACGCGCGGCAGACCACCGGTGATGTCTTTGGTCTTGGTGGTTTCGCGCGGGATCTTGGCCAGCACGTCGCCCGGACTCACCGCATCGCCGTCCTGGATCATAAGGTGCGAACGCGACGGCATCAGGTAACGCTTGCTGGTTTTCCCGCCCTTGATCACGATGGCAGGTTGGCGTTTCTCGTCCGGAGAATCGCCGACCACGTGACGCGACAGGCCGGTGACTTCGTCCACTTCTTCGTGGAGCGTGACGCCTTCCTGCAAGTCCTTGAACTGCACGGTACCGCCGATTTCGGTCAGGATGGCGAAGGTGTAAGGATCCCACTCGACCAAGACCTGGCCGAGCGTGACCGCGTCCCCTTCGTTGACCTTGACCTTGGCGCCGTACACGACCGCGTAGCGCTCGCGTTCGCGATTCTTCTCGTCGACGACCGCGATCGAGCCCTGGCGGTTCATGACGACCCAGTCGCCCGATTTCGCCTTGACGGTCTGCAATCCGATGAAACGCACCGTGCCGTTGTTCTTGGCTTCGAGGCGCGACTGCTCGGAGACTCGCGATGCGGTACCACCGATGTGGAAGGTACGCATGGTGAGCTGGGTTCCGGGTTCGCCGATGGACTGCGCCGCGATGACGCCGGTCGCTTCGCCCAGTTCGACGAGGCGTCCGGAAGCCAGGTTGCGGCCGTAGCACATCACGCAGACACCGCGCTTGGATTCGCAGGTCAGCACCGAGCGGATTTTTACCCGCTCGATACCGGCAGCCTGAATCGCTCCGGCGAGGTCTTCGGTGATTTCCTGGTTGATGTCGACGATGACGTTGCCGTCATAGTCCTTGATCTTTTCGAGCGAAACGCGGCCCACGATACGGTCGCGCAACGGCTCGATGATCTCGCCGGCTTCCACGATACCTTGCACGTAGATGCCGTCGACGGTGCCGCAGTCGTACTCGCTGATGATGACGTCTTGCGCCACGTCGACCAGGCGGCGGGTCAGATAACCGGAATCGGCCGTCTTGAGCGCCGTGTCGGCCAAACCCTTGCGGGCGCCGTGGGTCGAGACGAAATATTCGAGCACAGTCAGTCCTTCACGGAAGTTCGCGGTGATGGGAGACTCGATGATTTCGCCGGAAGGCTTGGCCATCAATCCGCGCATGCCGGAGAGCTGACGAATCTGCTGTTTCGATCCGCGAGCGCCGGAGTCGGCCATGACGTAAATCGGATTGAGTTCGCCTTCCTTGTCGCGCCGTTGCATTTCACCGAACATCTCGTCGGCCACTTTTTCGGTGATCGCCGACCAGATTTCGATGACCTTGTTGTAGCGCTCGCCGTTGGTGATGGCGCCGTCCAGATACTGCTGCTGAACGTTGACCACTTGCTTCTCGGCGTCTTTGACCAGGACTTTCTTGCTGTCCGGGATGACCATGTCGTCGATGCCGATGGACAAGCCGGCGCGGGTCGCGAAGCGGAAGCCCAGCGACTTGACCTCGTCGAGCATCTTGACCGTGGTCTCGAGCGCGAAGCGCAGGTAGCAATAGTTCACCAGCGCGCCGATTCCCTTTTTCTTGAGCAGGCCGTTGATGAAGGGCATGCCTTCGGGCAAGTGGTCGTTCAGAATCGCACGGCCAACGGTGGTGTTGACGAACGAACGCTCGACCTGCACGGGTTCGGTGTGAATGATGTCCTGATCGTCGTACGCGGTGGTCAGGTCGATGAGTTCGCCCGAGTAACGAAGGCGGATCGGGCTCAGGGTTTCGACTTCGCCCGCATCGAGTGCCATGAGCACTTCTTCAATGTTGGCGAAGGCGCGGCCTTCACCCTTGGCGCCGGGCTTGGCCTTGGTCAGGTAGTACAGCCCGAGCACCATGTCCTGCGTGGGCACGGTGATGGGCTGGCCGGATGCCGGCGAAAGGATGTTGTGCGAGGCCAGCATCAGGACGCTGGCTTCGACCTGCGCTTCGGGAGACAGCGGAATGTGAACCGCCATCTGGTCGCCGTCGAAGTCGGCGTTGAACGCAGTACAGACCAGCGGGTGAATCTTGATCGCCTTGCCTTCCACCAGCACCGGTTCGAATGCCTGAATGCCGAGGCGGTGCAGGGTGGGAGCGCGGTTCAGCAGCACGGGGTGATCCTTGATGACTTCTTCGAGGATGTCCCACACAATCGGTTCCTGCTGCTCGACCATTTCTTTGGCTTGCTTGATGGTGGTGACGTTGCCCGTCTGCTCGAGCCGGTGATAGATGAAGGGCTTGAACAATTCGAGCGCCATCTTCTTGGGCAGACCGCACTGGTGCAGCTTGAGTTCGGGACCTACCACGATGACGGAACGTCCGGAGTAGTCGACGCGCTTGCCGAGCAGGTTCTGGCGGAAGCGTCCCTGCTTGCCTTTGAGCGTATCGGAGAGCGACTTCAGCGGACGGTTGTTGGCGCCACGCAACACGCGCCCGCGGCGGCCGTTATCGAACAGGGCGTCGACGGCTTCCTGCAGCATGCGCTTTTCGTTGCGCACGATGACTTCGGGAGCGTGCAGGTCCATGAGCTTCTTCAACCGGTTGTTGCGGTTGATGACGCGGCGATACAGGTCGTTCAGGTCGGAGGTGGCGAAGCGGCCGCCGTCGAGTGGAACCAAGGGGCGCAGCTCCGGCGGAATCACCGGGATCACGTCGAGGATCATCCAGTGCGGCTTGTTGCCGCTCTTGCGGAAGGCCTCAACCACTTTCAGGCGCTTGGCGTACTTGAGCCGCTTTTGCAGCGAGCTCTCGTTCTTCATCTTCTCGCGCAGTTCGGTAGAAAGGCCGTCGGTGTCGACGCGCTTGAGCAGTTCCTTGATCGCCTCGGCGCCCATCATGGCCTTGAATCCGGCCGGACGGTATTGCTGGTCGAGCTCGCGGAACTTGGCCTCGTCCTTGATGACCTCGCGCTCTTTCACCGGGGCGTCGCCAGGTTCGACTACGACGTAGGCTTCGAAATAGAGCACGGACTCAAGATCGCGCAGGGAAATGTCGAGCAGGTGCCCGATGCGGCTGGGCAGTCCCTTGAAGAACCACACGTGCGAGCATGGCGACGCCAGCTCGATGTGGCCCAGGCGCTCACGGCGTACTTTCGACAGGGTGACTTCTACTCCGCACTTGTCGCAGATCACGCCGCGGTGTTTCATGCGCTTGTATTTTCCGCACAGGCATTCCCAGTCGGTGACTGGACCGAAGATGCGCGCGCAGAACAAGCCGTCGCGCTCCGGCTTGAAGGTGCGGTAGTTGATGGTCTCGGGCTTGGTGACTTCGCCATGCGACCAGCTCCGGATTTTCTCCGGCGATGCCAGGCTGATGCGAATGGCGTCGAAGTCCGCGATCACATTTGCCATTTCAAATGGGCTCGAACGAAACAAGGTGGTCCTCCGCTTCCTGCGGTTCTCACGCGTCCGCTGACGGAGCTCGACAGCAAGTTCTCAGTTCCCGGCTTCCAGTTCTCAGCGAAAAACCGGGTTGAACTCTCGCCCCTCATGCGGCATTGAGCTCAGATGCCGCAGTGGCGCGTATTTCTAAATCTCGGTGCGGTAGAGACGTGCTGACCTACGTCTCTGCCGCAACCGTTTTCAATCCGCCGCCGCGCTGGCCGTGGGCTTTTTCTCGCCTGCCTTGATCAGTTCCACATCGAGGCAGAGCGACTGCAACTCGCGGATGAGCACGTTAAACGATTCCGGCACGCCGGGCTCCATGGCGGCTTCGCCCTTGACGATGGCCTCGTAAATCTTGGTGCGGCCGTATACGTCGTCGGACTTCGCCGTCAGCAGCTCCTGCAGGATGAACGCTGCGCCATAGGCTTCCAGCGCCCAGACTTCCATTTCGCCGAAACGCTGTCCGCCGAACTGCGCCTTGCCGCCCAGCGGCTGCTGGGTGATGAGCGAGTACGGTCCGATGGAACGGGCGTGAATCTTGTCGTCCACCAGGTGCGACAGCTTCAGCATGTAGATGTAGCCCACGGTGACGGGCTGTTCGAACTTCTCCCCCGTCATGCCGTCGAACAACGTGGTCTTGCCCGAAGTGGGCAGGCCGGCGTGCTCGAGCAGGGCCTTGATCTCGCCTTCTTTCGATCCGTCGAACACCGGCGATCCCATGAACACGCCCTTGGTAAGGGTTGGGGCCACCGACTCGAGTTCCTCATCGCTCATTTCGGCGATGATGTCGGCGAGTTGCGAGTCCTTGAACAACGCTTTCAACTCGCGCCGGATCGCTTCGGTCCGAGTGTTTTCCTTGAGCAGGTTGGTGATCTTCTCGCCTAGAACGAAGCCCGCCCATCCGAGGTGGGTCTCGAGAATCTGGCCCACGTTCATACGGGAAGGAACGCCGAGCGGGTTGAGCACGATCTCCACCGGCTGACCGTCCTCGAGGTACGGCATGTCCTCTTCCGGCAGAATGCGGGCAATGACGCCCTTGTTGCCGTGGCGGCCGGCCATTTTGTCGCCCACGCTGAGCTTGCGCTTCATGGCGATGTAAACCTTGACCAGCTTGATCACGCCCGGCGGCAGTTCGTCGCCTTTGGTGAGTTTGTCCTTCTTTTCGTTGACGATCTTCTTGAGCACGTCGATCTGGCGCGAGGTCATTTCCTCGATCTCGTCGATCTGTTCGTTTACCCGCGGATCCTTGTCGGCATACTTGATGCGCTTCAGGTTGCGGGTCGAGATGCGCTCAATCTCGTCGCGGTTGAGGACGTTGCCCTTGCTCAGCAGGCGCTTGTTAGTTCGCTCGTCGTGCAAGTCAGCCTGCACTTCCTTGCCACCCAGGATGTTTTCCAGACGCTTGAGTCGCTCGTCGGTAAGAATTCGGATTTCGTCCGAAAGGTTCTTTTCCAACTTCGCAATCTGCGTAGCTTCGATGGACTTGGCGCGCTCGTCTTTTTCCTGACCCTTGCGGGAGAAGATTTTGACGTCGACGATGACGCCTTCGATGCCGGGCGGGCAGTAGAGCGAGGCGTCGCGCACGTCGCCGGCCTTTTCGCCGAAGATCGCGCGCAGCAGCTTTTCTTCCGGCGTAAGCTGGGTCTCGCCCTTCGGCGTAACCTTGCCGACCAGAATGTCGCCCTGCTTCACGCTGGCGCCGATGCGAATCACGCCCGCTTCATCCAGGTTGCGCAGCATCGACTCGCTGACGTTGGGAATATCGCGCGTCACTTCTTCGGGGCCGAGCTTGGTGTCGCGCGACTCGATCTCGAATTCCTCGATGTGCAGCGAGGTGTAGTAATCCTCCTTCACCATTTTTTCGGAGACCAGGATCGCGTCTTCGAAGTTGTAGCCGCGCCAAGGCATGAAGGCCACGAGGACGTTTCGGCCCAGCGCCAGTTCGCCGTGATCGGTGCAGGGGCCGTCCGCGATGACTTGTCCCTTCAACACGCGCTCACCCTTCTTGACCACCGGCTTCTGGTTGATGCAGGTGTTCTGATTGGAACGCTTGAACTTGGTGAGCTGGTAGATGTCGCTGCCGACCTCACGCGACAACTGGGTCGGATGATGCTCGCCTTCGACGCGCACGATGATACGCTCGGAGTCGACCGAGTCGATGAACCCGTTGCGGCGCGCCAGAACCACCGCCCCGGAATCGCGGGCGGTTACGCCTTCCATCCCGGTGCCGACGATTGGCGCTTGGGCGCGCAACAGAGGCACGGACTGGCGCTGCATGTTCGCGCCCATCAGCGCGCGGTTGGCGTCGTCGTGCTCGAGGAAGGGCACGAGCGAGGCAGCCACCGACACGAGCTGCTTCGGGCTGACGTCGACGTAGTCCACCTCGTCGCGGCTGACCAGCACAAAGTTGCCGGCCTTGCGGGCGTTGACCAGTTCGGCCACGATACGGCCCTTGTCGTCGAGTTCCACGTTGGCCTGCGCGATCGTGTGCCGGTCTTCCTCCCAGGCGGAGAGGTAGAACGAGAATGGCTCGATCTGCGTCGGCTTCTTGCGCTTCTCTTTCAGCTCGGCGTTGATCTTCTCGATCTCGTGTTTCTCGATGTGATCGCCGACCTTGAAGTCACTGTCGCCGGTGTTGACGATGGTGACGTAGTCGATCACGCGTCCGGCTTTGATCTTGCGGTAGGGCGACTCGATGAAGCCATAGTCATTGATGCGGGCGTAGCAGCTCAGAGACGAGATCAGGCCGATGTTCGGACCTTCCGGCGTCTCGATGGGGCAGATACGACCGTAGTGCGTGGGGTGCACGTCGCGCACTTCGAACCCGGCGCGTTCGCGCGATAGCCCGCCCGGCCCAAGGGCCGAGAGACGTCGCTTGTGCGTGATCTCGGAGAGCGGGTTGGTCTGATCCATGAACTGCGACAGCTGCGAGGATCCGAAGAATTCGCGGATCGCGGCCATCACCGGCTTGGCGTTGACCAGGTCGTGCGGCATGGCCGTCGACATTTCCTGGTACACGCTCATCTTCTCTTTAATGGCGCGTTCCATGCGGACCAGGCCAATGCGAAACTGGTTCTCCATCAACTCGCCGACGGCGCGTACGCGGCGGTTGCCGAGGTGATCGATATCGTCGACTGCGCCGATGTTCTTGCGCAGCTTGAGCAGGTACGCGATCGTGGCGTAGAAGTCCTCGGGATCGAGCGTGCGCTTCTCGAGGCTGGTGGCTTCCTGGTTCTCGAACAGCTTGATGTTGAACTTCAAGCGGCCCACGCGCGAGAAGTCATACTTACGCGGGTCGAAGAACATGCCATGGAACAGAGCCGTGGCGGTGTCGAGCGTCGGCGGATCGCCGGGACGCAGTTTGCGATAGATTTCGATCAACGCTTCCTGCGGCGTCTTCACCGAATCGCGCTTCAGGGTCTGGCTGATCACCGTGCCCACGTCGTCGCGCTCGGGGAAGAACAGATTCATCTCGATCACGCCGGAGTCAAGGATCTTGGAAAGCTTGTCGGCCGTCAGCTCGGAGTTGGCCTCGAGCATGACTTCGCCGGTGGTGGTGTCGACGACGTCGCCGGCAGTCCAGGCGCCTTCAAGATCGGTGACGTCGACTTCGATCTCGCTGATCTTTGCCTTCTGAATGTCCTTCAAAATCTGGTGGTTGATCTTGCGCCCGGAGTGCGCAATCTCGTCGCCGGACTTGGACTTGATGCTGTGGGCGAGCTTCATGCCCAGCAGATTCGTGGCCTTCTCGCTGGCCGGATCGAGCGTCCAGTAGAGCTTCTTGTCGCGAATGGCGATGCGGTCGACGGTGTAGAAGGTGCGCAGAATGTCTTCCCCAGAACGCAGGCCGAGGGCGCGCAGGAAAATCGTGCCCAGGAACTTGCGCTTGCGGTCAATGCGGACGTAAAGCACATTCTTCTGGTCGTACTCGAACTCGACCCACGACCCGCGGTAGGGAATGATCTTGCCGAGGAAGTAGGTGCGGTTGTTCGCGGTCTCGAAGAACACGCCCGGCGAGCGGTGCAACTGGCTGACGATGACCCGCTCGGTGCCGTTGATGATGAAGGTTCCGTTCTGCGTCATCAGCGGAACGTCGCCGAAGAAAACCTCCTGCTCCTTGATGTCGCGGATGGAGCGGTTGCCGGTCTCGGCGTCTTTATCGAAGATGGTCAGCCGCATGGTGACCTTGAGCGGCGCGGAATAGGTCATGCCGCGCTCTTCGCACTCGGCCACGTCGTACTTCAGCTGCAGTCCGACCGGGTCGCCGCACTTGTTACAGAAATCCGGCGTGTTGGCGTTGTAGGTGCCGCACTTGTTGCACAGCACTTCACCGGGATGAAAAGGATCGGTGATGACCGTGGATCCGCAGTTCTTACAGGTGGTGCGGAGGTGGTGCAGGCCCTTCAGGTGCCCGCACTTGCACTCCCAGTTACCAATGGCGTAATCCACAAACTCCAGCTGTGATACGTTGCGGAAGTCGGTGATGGGGAAGACAGACTGAAACACCGCCTGCAAGCCGCCGTCTTCGCGCTCGCTGGGGAGTTTGTCCATCTGCAGGAAGCGGTCGTAGGAACGCTTCTGAACCTCGATCAGGTTCGGGATCTGGATGGTGGCCGGAATTTTGGAAAAATCAAAGCGTTTACGGAAGGCATTTTTCATCGTCAAGAAACTCCCAATCTCACGCGCAGCCGAGGGCCGCGCTCAAACCGCAGAATGTAGGGCGCTTATCGCGCCGCGGGTTTTACGTCAGAGTGCAGAACCAAGACAACCTGGAATCCTAAATCGAGCAATCACAACAAAAGACGACGCGGCGCCCGCGGGGACAGTCGTTCCCGCAGACGCCAACCGAGGCGTTTCGCCATTCTGAATTTGAACTCTTTCGCGCCAGTTCGTCGGCCTGTTTCCGCCCCGCCTGCCCGCGGAGCAGCCTGCCCAAACTTCCCTCGCGAGTCTCGCTCGCGTTCGAGTGAAGCACGGGAAGCGATGTTATATAGATGCTAACATCGCCGTCCCGGGTTCACAAGTAGGAACGTGCTACATAAACGATTTTGCACTGCTTTTGGTGCGTTGGCGGGGGTGTGGAGCGGGCACTCTTGCCCGCGGCCTTATTTATGCTGCGGGCAAGCGGGCCGGAGTGCCCGCTCCACACCTGCCATTATTTCACTTCGACAACGGCGCCAGCGTCCGTGAACTTCTTCTTGATCGTCTCCGCCTCTTCCTTGGAGACGCCTTCCTTCACGTTCTTGGGCGCGCCGTCGACCAGCTCCTTGGCTTCTTTCAGGCCCAGGCTGGTGACTTCGCGTACCGCCTTGATGACGTTGATTTTGTTGGCGCCGACTTCCTTCAGAACGACGGTGAATTCGGTCTTCTCTTCCGCCGGAGCAGCCGCTGCCGCCGCACCGCCGCCGCCCGCTACCATCACGGGAGCCGCCGCCGCCGCTGAGACGCCCAGACGCGTTTCGAGCTTCTTGACCAGTTCCGCCGCTTCCAAGAGCGACAAACCTACGATTGATTCTTCTAACTGTGCTAAATCCGCCATTTTTGTTTCTCCGTTATTTAGTCTCTTCTTTCGCCATCCGCAAATCAGGTTTCCAGTGCGACCAGGTCCTACTTCCTCGCGCCAGACAACGTCCGGAAAGGACCGCGCAACCCCTGAACTGCGGACAACCAAACTGTTTATGCCTCTTTGAACTTCTTTTCCTTTACACCCTGATCGAGTACCACCGCCAGGTTGCGGCCGACCGCACCCATCGCGGTGACCAGGCGCTGCGCTGGAGCGTTGATCAGGAACAGCAACTTGGACACCAGCTCTTCCTTCGACGGCATGGTGGCCAGCGCTTCGATCTCTTTGATCGTGATCACGCGGCCTTCGACTACGCCGACCTTGAAGGTGAACTCCGGCGCGTCCTTGGCGTATTTGGTCAGGGCCTTCGCCATGGCCACGGGATCGCCGGTGGTGTAGGCAATCGAGGTCACGCCCGCCAGATCCTTGAGAGCGCCTTCGACTTTCGTGCCCTTGGCGGCGCGCTCGGCGAGCGTGTTCTTAACCACCTGATACTTCGCGCCCGCGCCCCGCAGAGCTTTGCGCAGTTCATAGTCCTGGGCCACGGTCATCTTGGTGTAGGTAGCCACGACTACATTGGAAACATCTTTCAGGTCCTTACTCAGCTTCTCGACCTGCTGTGTCTTCTTCGCTTTGGTAACTGGCATTGTCCAATCCTTCTGATGATCGTGTATGGGGACAGCCGCCTCAGCTGTCCACCGGGCGGAGCCCGGCAATTCTTGCTTACGCCTTCGCGGCCGCCTCGATGGGAGCGACATCCAACTGGATGCCGGGGCCCATGGTCGAACTCAGGGTGCAGCCCTTGATGTACTTGCCCTTGGCCACCGACGGCTTGGCCTTGATCACGCTGGTGATCAGCACCGTGGCATTCTCGATCAGTTTGTCGGGCGTGAACGAAATTTTGCCTACCGGGCAGTGCACCAGCGCGGTCTTGTCGGTGCGGAATTCGACCTTGCCGGCCTTCACTTCCTGCACCGCTTTGCCCACGTCGAAAGTGACCGTGCCCGTCTTCGGATTCGGCATCAGGCCCTTGGGGCCAAGAATCTTGCCCAGGCGTCCGACGGACTTCATCACGTCGGGCGTGGCGATGAGGGCGTCGAAATCGGTCCAGTTTTCCTTGGTAATCTTCTCCACCATCTCCTCGCCACCGGCAAAATCGGCGCCTGCGGCTTCAGCTTCCTTCACTTTTTCGCCAGTCGCGATGACCAGAACCTTTTTCGACTTGCCCAGACCGTGCGGCAGGACGACCGTACCGCGCACCATCTGGTCAGCGTGCTTGGGATCGACTCCCAGGCGCAGCGTGACTTCGACGGTTTCGTCGAACTTGGCGTACTTCACCTTCTGCAGGAGCGGAACAGCATCCTGCAGAACGTAGGGGCGCTTTTCGACTGCGGCGTGCGCCTTGGCGATGTTCTTTCCTTCTTTCTTGTTCATTGCTTTTCCTTGTCTCCCACCGCTCACCGTTGCTCGGATCAGCCGTGGTGTTTTCGACTGCAAACTCTTGTGTGGAGCGGGCACTCCGGCCCGCTAAAACTCAACTTCCTCCAGACCGCCTGCCAAAACACGACGAATGCGTCCGTCCCCACACGGTCTATCCAACTACTTCAATGCCCATCGACCTTGCTGTGCCGCGGACGCTCTTGATTGCGGTCTCCACCGACGCGGCGTTCAGGTCGGGCATCTTCTGCCTGGCAATCTCTTCCACCTGCTTGGCGGTAACCTTGCCGACTTTATCTTTGTTCGGCGTGCCTGATCCCTTGGCGATGCCCGCCGCGCGCTTCAACAGAATCGAGGCCGGGGGCGTCTTAGTGATGAAGGTGAACGAGCGGTCGTTGTACACCGAGACCACGACCGGAATGATCAGCCCTTCCATCTCTTTCTGGCTGGTTCTGGCGTTGAACTGCTTGCAGAACTCCATGATGTTGATCTGGGCCTGCCCCAGTGCCGGGCCGACCGGCGGCGCCGGAGTCGCCTTGCCCGCGGCGATTTGCAGCTTCACATAACCGGTAACTTTCTTTGCCATCTTTTATCCTTCGACTGAATTCTTGAGGATCGCCGCTAATGCGAGCCCAACCGCCGGCACCAGTTTCTTGCCGACGGGATCCACGGTTAAACCCAGACTGTCTAGCGTGTGGGCCCCGATCACTTCCATGTCGCCCGGTTCGGCCATCACAACGTTGTCTCCTCCGGTAAATCCATCCGCCGCCACGAACACCGGGACCAGATCGCGTTCGATGGTGTTGCCTTCGATCGTCGGAAACTGCATGGGGCGCGCCGGATGCACGCGCAGCGGTTCGAGTCGCGCGCGCGAAACCCAGCTGTAAGAGGCGCCGGTGTCCACCATCGCTTCAATTTCCTGACTCGAGGACGAACTGGCCGGATTCCAAACCCTCAACTTGGCCGTGAAAATACCCATACGTCTTCTATGCGACCTTCTCCACCTGGTTGAACTCGAGTTCGACCGGGGTGGAGCGGCCAAAAATTGTGACCATCACTTTCAGTGTTTCGCGGTCTTCGTTGACTTCGTCGACCACGCCGGTGAAGCTGGCGAACGGGCCTTCGGTGATGCGCACCGATTCGTTCTTCTCGAATTTAACCTTGAGCTTCGGTTTCTCGCGGCTGTCGGCGACTTTGTAGACAATGTGCTGCACTTCTTCTTCCGAGAGCGGCGTGGGCTGCTGGCCGGTGCCGACGAATCCGGTGACGCGGGGCGTGGACTTCACCACGTGCCAGACGTGATCGTCCATGTCCATTTCAACCAGCACGTAGCCGGGATAGAACATGCGCTCGGAGGTATACTTCTTGCCGCCGCGCACTTCGGTGACCGACTCGGTCGGAATCAGCACTTTGCCGATCTTGTCCTGTAGCCCGAAGGCCGCCACCCGCGACTCGAGCGACTCTTTCACCTTGCGCTCAAACCCGGAATAGGAGTGGATGATGTACCACTTCATGTTCGGATTCTTGGGCGCGTCGGCGGTAGCAGTAGCGTCGGGCGCGCCCGACGCTTGCGGCTCACTGGCTGCGGCTTCGTTTTTTTCTTCGTCCTGCATATGGGGCTCTACTTGTAGACGACTCATTTTCCTAGTGGCTCTTGAAATAGTTGAACAGAAACGACACGCCGTGCTGAATGAAGTAGTCGACGACGGCGAAGTACAGTCCGAAAATGAACACCGTAATGACAACCACGGTGGTGGTGGCGCGAACTTCCTTGAAGCTCGGCGCCGTGACCTTGCGCATTTCCGAACGCACGTCGTTGTAGAAGGTTCTAATGCGCTCCGGCCAGGCCTTCACCGTGGTTACGATTGCATTCTGTTCTGCGATAGTCGCCATGATCCTACTTCTTTCTTTTCGCTATCTTCTCCGCCTGCACTCTACAAGCCGGAGCCGTAAACTCTGGCAGGGGCGGAGGGATTCGAACCCCCAAGTCCGGTTTTGGAGACCGGCAGTTTAACCGTTGAGCTTACGCCCCTGTAAAGCTGCCTGAGATCCTTCGCAAAGATCGCTCAGGATGACACCGGCGGGTTCCCCCTTCGACTATGCTCAGGGTCAAGCCCGCGAAACGGCGTCACTTCACTTCCTTATGCGGCGTGCGCTTGCGGCAACGGCGGCAGAACTTCTTGAATTCCAGCCGCTCGGTCGTCGTCTTCCGGTTCTTGGTCGTCGAGTAGTTCCGCTCTTTGCAATCACCGCACTGTAACGTCACAATTTCTCGGGGCATTTCAAACGGCTCCTGGCTTCTAGCTGTCAGCTCTCAGCTGTCAGCTTTCAGTTAATCCTTGTCATCCTGAGCGAGACGCTTTTTGTCTCGCAGAAGGACCTATGCATTGCTTCGAGGCGCTCCCAATGCTCACTACTGCACAATCTCGGCGATCGTTCCCGCTCCCACCGTGTGGCCGCCTTCGCGGATGGCGAAGCGCAAGCCCTTTTCCATCGCCACCGGCGTGATCAGTTCAATCACCAGGCTCACGTTGTCGCCCGGCATCACCATCTCCGTGCCCGCCGGCAACTCCGCCACCCCCGTCACATCCGTCGTGCGCAAGTAAAACTGCGGACGATATCCCTTGAAGAACGGCGTGTGCCGCCCGCCTTCTTCCTTCGTCAGGATGTAGACCTCAGCCTTGAACTTGGTGTGCGGCGTGATCGATCCACCCTTGGCCAGCACCATGCCGCGCTCCACGTCATCCTTGCCAATGCCGCGCAGCAGCA
>Ga0307476_10000469_pt1 | contig 32072 bp, 63 predicted proteins | sample atmos_gasesECM2C_2_FD_203314 | JGI IMG/M metagenome (GOLD analysis project Ga0307476, IMG submission 203314) | Hardwood forest soil microbial communities from Morgan-Monroe State Forest, Indiana, United States - atmos_gasesECM2C_05 | ecosystem: Environmental > Terrestrial > Soil > Temperate...
AGGCGCGCGCGCATCGCGGCGAACGCGGGCGAGCGCCAGAATTCCTCGTTCGGTCGAAACCAGCCCATTAAGCCGCCGCCTTTTTCTTCCGCTTCACTGCACGTCCCTCCTCCGCTTTCGCCTTCGCCCAGCGCGCATTAACCGCGTTGCGGGCCGACTCGCTCCGCTCCTCCTTCGTCAGCGCCTTCGCGCGCGCCTTCCCGCCCATTCGTGCGAACTCAGCCACATCCATATTTTCAACTATACACGTGCTTGCACCTATTGACAAGTTACTTGCTAGCACGTATACTCTGAGCAGGGGATCGGGACCGACCCCCACCGGGAGGAGAAGCCCATGTACGAAAACGAAAGCTGGAATCAATTACCGGAAGACTGGACGCGCGAAGAGCGCTCGCTCGACGCGCATCTCGAGCGCCAGGAGGCGAAGGCGCGCCGCGAGTTGGCCGAGGGCCTGACCGAGCTGCGCGAATTCACCGGCCACGCGCACGTCGCCGCCCCGGTGGCGAGCGCCCTGAACGGCTGGCTGGCCGCGATGAGCGCAAAAGGCGACTGGGGCTACGCGCCGCTCACGCCGGGCTCGGAAGTCGTGGCGGCCGATCCGCTGAGCGCCGCGCCGCGCAAGCCCGCCGCGCTTTATCTCAGCAAAGGCGTCGCGCCCCGCGGCTACGCCGTCATCATGCCGGGCATCGCCGTTCGGACTGGCTCGCGCCGGAAGAATCGGAGGGCCGCGTAACATGGCGACCTCAACCTCCCAGAGAAATGCCCATCGGGCAATAATCCACGTGGCCCGTATGATGCCCGCTGTCACCGCACGATACGCCAAACACGGCAACCCAGCCGTCCGCCGCGCCGCGGAACATATGAGCTACATCCACGGCATGGCGGACCAGGAGACCGCTCGACAGCACGCCTCAGCCAACGACGCGCTGTGCTACATGCCGTTCGCGCAGATCGAAGAGTGCCTGGTACTGGCTGGCTATGCGGGGGGGCAATAACATGGCGACCTCGCCCACTCAGATCCGCCCGCCCGCGATCCGGCCCAAGCCGGGCGTCACGCTTCGCGTTGCGCTGCAAGCGACTACCGGGCGCACTATCCCGTGGAAATTCCCCGACCCGAACACCGGCGCTATGGAGCAGGTGGTGTTCGAAGCCATGGACGGCGCTTCGCTCTACCTGTTCAGCGAGGACGCGAGCGCCTTAGAGCACGCGCTCCTCGAACTGGGTATTCGCGCGGGTGAGGATTTCTTCCTCACTCAGGTCAAGTTTGCGCGCGGCGGCGGCAGTTGCCTGCGCGTCAGCCGCATCAGCGACCCCCAGCCTTCGCGCGGCTCGCGAGCTGAGCCGCCGCAGCGCTCTGTAGCGGGCGATCAGGAGGCGCGTCTGGCGCAATCCGTCGCGCTTGCTCGCCGCGATCCCCAGGCGGCGCGCGAGGCGTTTCGCGAGGCGGCGGCGCCCGCCAGACAGCCAAACAGCCAGCCCGCCGTCGAACCGCACAACGCCGCGATCCTCGGCGCGTACAAAACCGCCATCGACGTGCTGCTCGGCGCGCAGGCTTACGCCAACGGGCTCGGGCTCATGCTCGACGTCCACTGCGAGGACGTCAGGTGCCTTGCTGCAACTTTGATTATTCAGGGAGAGGGCAGGCGAGTATGAGCTTTATCTGGGAATTCGACGATTTCGCGGCGCGATCTTCTCCTCCTGCCGCGGAGCACAAGCCGGGCCGTCCAACCTCGGGGGAGGGGGCGGTTCGGCTTTGGCGCGACCGCCTGCGCCTGCTGAACGCGCGCACCGCGCACCTGCTGTTTCGCGACGCGCCGCTGCTGCTCTGGCTGGCAAGGAGGGTGCTGTGAGTAAAGCCGACACCCTTATTGTTCGCGCGAGGCTGATCGGGCCGGCGGAAAAGTCCAAGCGCGGTACGAACCAAAGCGAAGAACTGGAGCTAGCTCTGGCATTCGCGAAAGGCGAAGTGAGACGGTCCCAAGTCGCAGCAGTGCTTGAGATTGGGGGCTCGTCTGTGGACGGGTGGGCAAAATCCGTGCTGTTCCGCGCGGCCCGACACGGTGATCTGGTCATCAAGGGGGCCTTATGATTTGCGCATTCTGCGGCGAGCGCCCCGCATACTTCGTGCCGAGCGGGCCGGATGCCGGCCGCGTCGCCTGCCCCGACTGCGCCGCCATCTGCTCGATTTGCGGCGAGCGTCACGCGAGCGAGCCCTGCGCGGGGCGGCTCGCGCAGGACGTTGCGGATGCGATGGCGCAGCCAGCGGGGAGGGCGTGATGACGCCGCTCGACTGGTTCATGATCGTCGTCGGGCTTTACGGCGCGGTGCTCTTCGCGATCGGCGTCGGCGTCTTCGCCGAAAGCCGCATCGCGGCGTGGCGCAGCGCGCGCGAGCGCCGGCGCGTCATTCGCGCCGCGAGCTGGGAGCGCAAATGACCAGGGAGTTTCGGCTCTCACTCGCGCAGATGACGGATGCCGACCTGGCGGCACTGCAACGCTCTGTGTGCGAGGAGATTGCACGGCGCCGCGAGATCCGGGAGCGCAAACAGGACCGGGAAGCGACCCCGGCGGCGGACGCCGCGCACCAGCGAGGACGGGGCTGAATGCGCGAGGCGTGGCGCATCGCGAAAGCTCTGGCGCGCGTCTGGGGGCGCGCGCTCTGGCGCGCCCTGTGGGGCTGGCGATGATTCTGGGATCGTATGAGCGCCTTCCAGTCGGCAGTACTGTGCTGATCGAGCATTGGACCATGGATAGCCGCGATGGCGACCAGATGCGTCATCCGTTTCGCGTTTTGCGCGAGGCGACCGAGGATGAATGGCGGCAGTGGGTGATTTCGCAGGGGCTTGACCCTCGCGATACCGATCCGCGGCGCGATGCGCTGGGGCCGTTTTTCTACGAAGTATTACCTACGGATTGATCCAATGCCGCGCCCGCGCCGACTAACCAGCATGCCCGCCAAAACCACTACCGCCGCGATTTACGCGCGCGTTTCCACTAAGGACAAAGGCCAGGACGTCGAGAACCAGCTCGCGCAGCTTCGCAAGTACGCCGAGGCGCAGAGCTGGGGCGTGCGCGAATTCATCGACCACGAAACGGGCAAGCACGCGGATCGCGCCGCGTTCAAGGCGCTGTTCGAAGCCGCGTCGCGCCGCGAAGTCAACGTCGTGCTGGTCTGGGCGCTGGATCGCTTCACGCGCGAAGGCGTGGCCGAGACCTTCGTGCACATCAAGACGCTGCTCGGCTATGGCGCGCAGTTCGAGAGTCTCACGGAGCCGCACTTTCGCACCACGGGCCCGGCGGGCGAACTCATGATCGCCATCGCGGCGTGGATCGCGAAGCAGGAGCGCCTGCGCATCAGCGAGCGCACGAAAGCGGGGCTCGCCATCGCGAAAGCGAAGGGCGTGCAGCTCGGGCGGCGCTGGAAAGTCTTCCCGCGCTGGCGTGCCGTCGAGATGCGAAAAGAGGGCATCAGTTGGCGCGCGATCGCCAGGGAACTGGGCATCGGACAGAGCACCATTCGCAGCGCTCTTAACCGGAAAGACTCGGGTGTGCATCAAATAGGCGGCAAAAACGGGCGAAAACGGTAGGCAAACACCACACGAAATCAGGCGTTTTTGGGGTGCGCCATTCGACCCTCAAATGCACAGCGGACCATGTTTTTATGTGGTCTTTTGGGGGTTTTTGATGGGTTTACCACACTTTTGTATGGTTGGACTGGTTCGCCGGCGCGCATTCCCCGCCACGCAACCCCACACTGGGAGGGGGGTTAAAACATGACGACGCTCAACAAGCTGGCGCTTGTCGCGATTCTGGCCGTCGCGGCCGGCGCGCAGACGCCCTGCGTCACGCAGGCGTTTTACGATTCCTACCTGCTCGCGACGACGGAAAAGACCAACGCGCTGAACGGCCAGATCACGGCGCTGCAGGCTCAGGTGGCCAGCCTGCAGGCGGCGGCTGCGCCGTTCGCTCCCATCGCGGCGTGCGCGAGCTGCATAGCGGCGCTCACCGCGGCGACGCCCACCACGATTGTGGTGGCCAACTGGGCGACGGGCGCGGTGACGGATCCGCCGGCGCTGCCGGGCACAGCGGTGGCGGGGACGTGGGAGTGGCAGTTCGTGGTGATGACGCAGACCGCGCCTTAACGCGCGGCCGCGGCCGCCTGCGCGAGCACGGCGTTCAGCGTCGCGGCGCGATGGAAGGCCTCGGCCAGGACGCCCGCACCGGCGAAATACAGGATAACGGCAGCCAGCGAAAGCGAAAGCAGGATACGCATGCGACCAGTGTGCGGCGGATCGGGGCGCGGCTCAATACTGCAGTTGGTTACGCGGCGTCATCCGGAGGCCGCAGCCGGAACATCGTCACGCCGTCCTCGCGCTTGATCTCGAGGTTTTGCTCGATCCATGCGCGGATCCGGGCGTCGATGCCGGTTGGATCGGCGGCGATGCGGGCGTCAATGTCAGCGCGAAGATCGTCGGCCAGACTCATCGGCTTATCGTTAGCCTCATCCAGACGGAAGCCTTGTAGTTGTATTCGGCGACGCCCGCCTTTGTCTTTGCGGATGCGGAAGTTAAAACGGTGGATCAGCCCGCAATCACAGCACTGCATCAGATAACCGCGCCGTACAGGCGTGACCCACTCGCCCGCGGCGACTGGCCTCAGCCGTATCGATGCCACGTTAGCGCCTGAGCGGCCGGTTCAGCACACGCAGCCGCAGGCGCTCCTTGGCTTCGCGGCGTTGCCGCCGTTTACGCTCGCGCCGCGCTGCCTTGCCCTGCGCCATCGCGGTGGCGGGTTAATAGACGCCGCCGTGCGTGATCGCGGCGTTCGCGAGCATGCCTGCCATGCGCAGATGATGGATCGCCAGAGTGCGATCCCCGGACGGGGGAATTTGTTCGATCAGCGTCGTGCAGGCCGACACGAGCCCGGCGCGCACGGCTGAGCCGCGATTGATCTGCGTCGCGTTCCACTCGGGATGACCGGCGGCGAAGGCGTTCAGCAGCGCTGGCTGCTCGCTCCCCTGAACCTTGGTCGCGGTATGAAAATTGATCCCCTTACCCGTGGTGCGGGCGGGTTTGCTGCGGGCGCGTGCAGGTGTGCTCATGCAGGCGAGTATGTCGCACCGCGAGCGCAAGCGCAAGGTTTTTCAGCCGGCGTGCGAACCGGCGCCGTGCGTCTCGGGCTCGGTCAACTGCGCCACGCGGTTCGACTCCATGGTGGCCCAGCCGCTGAGCTGGCGGAAGTAATTCTGCTGATCGAGGAGCGCGGGCAGGCTGTTGACCTCCTCCGTGATCTTGTGCTGCGTGCTCACCAGACCATTGCGAACGGCGACTGGTGTAGCGCGGGCGAAGGTGTACGGCGTGGCGTTGTACTTCATGGGGCCGAGTATGTCGCATGCGGCGCGAGTTGGCAAGCGCCTTCGGCGTGGCGTTGTACTTCATGGGGCCGAGTATGTCGCATGCGGCGCGAGTTGGCAAGCGCCTTCGGCTTTCGCAGGGGGGGATCGGGTGCGAGTCGGTCAGTCAGTCGGCTCATTTTTGCGACGCGCGTTCCGTTCCCCCTGGAACCCCCTCTGACAGACTGACTGACTCTGTTGTCTGTCTGGTTTGAAGTCAATAAGGATGCGCGCGCCGAAAAGTTCCCGATACGTGCGGAACTGAGTTCCCGATGCGTCCGGAACTCGCGCCGCGTTCGAGTTCCGCAGGCGTCGGGAATTCCTTTCGCCGCGTGTTCGCCAGCCAGATCAACGGTGCAAAAAAAACGCTGGACACGGGCCGCGATCCTGGGTACCGTACATGCATGAATCCGACTCGGCCGAAGCGCAAAAGCAAACCAGGACCAGCCAAAGGCACTGTCAGCCCCACGCGTGGCCTGAGCGTGCCGAATCGCGCGCGCGGCGGATATGCCCGCGCCGCCAGTCTCACCGCCGAGCGGCTGAGCGAGATCGGGCGTGCCGCACGCGCGGCGCGCACAAGGCAGACGCAGCGGGCGAGAAAAGCCGCATGAGCACGCGAGCGACAGAACCGTCTGGAGTTTGCGGCGGGCGCCGCGCTTTTCGATGCGAACGGGCAGCGCTCATTCGCCCACCCCCGGCGCTCCGGTAGAATTGCGCAATCAGCTCTGAACCTGAGACGGGCGACGAGCCGACTGCGCTGAAAACGTACAACGCCGGGGTTATACGCGGCATGAGCAGACCGCGTATAAAGCCATTTTGCGGCAGATCCGGCGCTGTTTTCAAGTACTGCTGGCGAAGTTATCCGAACGCTGGGAGACACAGTACGCATGGGCGCAGCCGGAGCAGCAGCAGCAAAATCCAGAAAGCCAGCCTCATCCGAAGCGCAGATGGCTTTCGCGTTTCACCCCACCAAATTCGACGAACTGACGAACGCCCCGCTCAATGCGTGGGCGCCGATGCCGCTGAGCGTGGCTACACTGCTCGGGCGCGGCATCGTATCGGGAGGCGCGCAGCTCACCGTCCTGCTCTACCTGATCGACCGCACCTGGGGCGATCCGCGGCGCGTACCGTGGGTACGGCTGGCCGTGGCCGACATCGCGCGCGAGACGCTGCTGAGCGATTCGCGCATCGAGGAATCGCTCTGGGACCTGCTCGATCGCGGGCTGATCTCGGCGCTGAAGGGCGACCTGAAATTCGCGCGCGGCGTCAAGCCGCGGGGCTGGGAAGCGAAGAAAGGCGCCCTCTCATATCAGTGCGATCCGGCGTTCTGGGAGCTGGCGCCGAAGTACGAGCCGCAGGCCGCGTCGCCGCCCGGTCCAGACGACGATGAGGACGAGGAACCGGACGATTCCGATGACGAAGTATCGGATAATTCCGATACGGAGCGCCACGTCGTGCTGCGCGCCGGGCGGGAACAGACGTTTGCGCTGCGCGTGGCGCCGGATCGTGCGGTAGACTTCATTTGTCGAAGCGAACGGCCGAAGCCCGTTCGTTTCCATCTGAGTGCCGATCCGGCGGGGGGTGTCGTCCGCATTTCCTTCCCTCGCCCGCAGGACGCCAACCTGCGGCGAGTTCCGCAGGCGTTAGGCTCTCCAAAAGCCAAGTCGTTGAATCCATTAGAGGGCGAAATCGCGAATTGCGTCGCCGCCCTGCTCAAAACCCATTTCGACCTCCCGCCCGATCCTCGTCTCGCCCAGCGAGTCCTCCGTGAACTGGGCGATGCGCCCGCTGGCGATTATGCCGCGTTCGCCGCTCGCGCGATCGCCAGCATGAGGCGCAGAGGCAAACCCGTGGAAGAAGGCATCTTGGTGGCGGCTGCGCGCCAGTTTCTTCAGCGCTGGACGGCTGCCGCGCCCGAACGTGGCGGCCTCCAGCGCCTGGAGGCGCGGGCGCGGGCGGCGGGGTTCGACGAGGCAACGATAGCGGGATGGAAGGAGGCTGGCTGGCAGCCCGGCCCGCGCTGTCCGCAGTCGCGCACCCTGCAGATGCTCATAAACGAAAGCGCCAAAGGAGCCGGCGCATGACCTACGAGGTGTGGGGGGCGGTCGGGGCTCTGATCCGCAAGGAGATCGAGCTTTATATGCGGCTCAATGCCGAGATCGACGCTGAGGAGTTGGCAGACTGTATTCGTTCGGCGATCTACGAGCAGGTGCGTCCGCGTCCCGTTGCGAAACGCCTCCGCGCTCGGGTCATCAAAAACGCGCGGGCTCACGCGTTCGACACCCCGGAAAGCGTCGAGGACAAGATGCGAGCCGCCATGGAATTCGGGCGGCGCTTCGAAGCGCTCGGGAGGACTGAGCCATGACCTCCGCGCTGCTGGCCGCCGCCATGCTGGCGGCGCACGAAGAGCGCTGCCCGCAGTGCCGGGCCGCGAAGCTGGCGGCAGAGCAGCATTTAACTGAGTATTTCGACGGCTTGGGGCACATCATTTCGGCACAACGCTGCTGGGAGTTCGAGCGCCTGCTGGACGATCTGCGCCGCGCCGTCGAGCGCGAAGGCGGGCGCGTCGGGCCGGAGATCATGGCGCGGGAAGCGAGGCGCGAGGCATGAGCCTAAATCGCAGGCAGCGATTGAGTGCTCGCGGCGAGCCGCGCTGCATCGTTTGCGGCTGTACTGAGAACGACGCCTGTCAGGGCGGCTGTAGCTGGGTTACCGGCGAAGTTTGTTCCGTGTGCGCGAGTGCCGTTATCTCGATCATTACCTGGATGCGCCGCGCGCGGAGAATCAGCCGCGCGGCGCTCTGGCGCGAAGTGGAGCGCGAAGCCGTGCGAGGTGCGTCATGACTCTTCGCGACCGCGTCGTTCGCGTTTCGCTGCGCTCGGACGCCGATGGCGTCCTCGAGGAGCGCGGCACGATCGAGCGCGAGCATTGCGTGCCGGGCAGCGACATCGCCTTCGGCTACACGGTGCTCTGGGACGCGCTGCCGCCGCGCTTCCCCAAGCCGCGCGCGCAGTACGTGGGCCCGGCGCGCGTGCGCGGCGTGGAGGAGTGGGCGATGGCGAAGAAAGGGGGGGCGGCATGAAACAAGTTCAGCGACCTACCCAGTTGGCGGATCACGGGGAAGAAGTCCCTGCCGTCTCGGATGCAAAGACGTTCGGAGCGTCGGGCAGCGGCACCGCAGGCTCAATTTGCATCGACAAGGGTCACTCCGACGCGCACGGCCCGGATGCGGGTGGAAATCCGGCAGAGCAGGGCGCGCCTGCGGCGGCAGTGGAATCCTGCCGGTCTGTTCCCTTGGCTATTCGACGCCTCCTGGACGAAGCACGGAGCGCGCAGCGCACGGCAGAGCGTTATGATCGCGGGCACTTCCGACACAACAGGTCGTAACATGCCCATCCGTCCCGAAAACCGGCACTTCTACCAGAACGCTGGCTTTCACGCGCTGCGCAATTTACTGCGCACGCGCGCGGGCGACCGCTGCGAGCGCTGTAAAGTGCCCAACGGCCAGCGCGTCTTTTTCGCCAATCCCGGCGCGTGTAAGTTGAGCGCCGACGCCCTCTGGTACAGCGACTCCGCGCGCTGGTGGTATACGGCGAGCGGCGAGATTCTGACGCGCGAGTTACTAAGTGAGGCTAACTCGCTGCTGCAGTATGGTCCCAACCTGTCATTCGGGCGCTGGATCGACGTGGTCTGCGGCGTTTCGCATCTCGATCACGACCCGCGCCATCAGGACGCGGAGCGCTGCGCGTGGCTGTGCGCGCGCTGCCACCTGGCGCACGACGCCGCCGACAATCAGGCGCGCAAACGCAGATACGCCGCTCGCGCCGCCGGGCAGGCCTGGCTCAGCGACGAGCTGCGCGCCGGGGCGGGACCGGAGATCGCGGCCGCGGAGCCCGCATATCTCGTCGCGATGGGCGCGAACGACGGCGCGCTCGAAGCCGAGCTGGAAAAGATCGAGCGGCGGCCGCCGGGCCGCGCCGAGGAGGAGCGGCCATGAACGAGTGGGCGCGCAGCGCGAGCTTGTGACGATCCGCCAGAAGCTCAGGGACGTCGCGGCATGTCTCGAAGGCTATAGCTGCAAGGCGTCGGTCCTTCGCGAGATGGATGTGCGGCTCATGGAAGTGCAGACCGACGTGATTGCGCACTTTGCACCGGAGTCCGAGCCATGAGCGCTCTCGGCGCGAAGCCCGAGGCGGCGCTGCCGCCGCCGCCCGCGCGCGATCCGCGGTTGCGCGAACTGGATATTCTGGCGCTGCGCCAGGAGATCCGCGAGCTGCGCGATGGCAGCAGCCAGGAGGCTCGCTGGCGCACCGCTGAAGAGCGGGCGGCAAGGATCACGCTGCTGGCGCGCCGGTTAAACAGGCTGGTCGCGCGTTCTCAAAGGGAGCGCTATCGCGAATGGATGCGAGCCAGCAAGTATTATGTCGAGCCGCCGTGGCGCGCGCGCCGCGCCGCCTATCTGGCGCGCGCCGGGCGCTTCGATGATCTGCGCCGGGAGGGGTACCAGTGATCTCGGAATTAATTCCGACGCGGCGGATTTAATCCAATTCGCTCCAATTCTTTCCGAGCCGTCACGCGCGCGCCTCCGCGCCCCGCCGCGCGCGGCAAACAAAGGCGCAAACGCCACAGTTCCGGCAAAACTGTAGCTTTTTCCACACATGCGGGGTATATGTTTGGCTGATGCCATCGAAACCTACGCGCATCGATGCCGGCGGCCATCGCGAGCGCTTTCTTGCCGGGCGCGACGAGCTGGTCGCCGGCCATCTCGAGCTGGTCCGCCAGATCGCGCGGCGGCTGCATGCCGCGCTGCCGCCCTGCTTCGAACTGGACGATCTGATCGCCGAAGGGGAGCGCGCGCTGGTCGCCGCCGCCACCCGGTATAAGCCCGAGGCGCATGGCGGCGCGCCGTTCAGCGCGTTTGCGCGTAAGGCGATTCGCGGCGCGATGCTCGACTCGGTCGGCGACAAACAGTGGCGCGAGAACATGCACGTGCAACTGGACGCGGAAGCGCTGCCCAACCGGCCCGTACCCGAGCCCGTGGCGGGTATCGATCATGACCGCCTGATGGAGCGCGTCGGGGAAGCCATCGCACGCCTGCCGCCGCGCAAAGCCGAGGTGCTGCGGCTGTACTATGCCGCCGACGAGCCGGGGCTGCGCGTCGTGGCGCGACGGCTGAATACGTCCTACGGCACGGTCTGGCAACTGCACAGCGAGGCGGTAGCGGAGTTGCGGACCATACTCAAAGCTGGGTGATACCGTGGCGGAGCGCGGAGAGGCAGTGCCGCGTCCGCTGCCCGTCCTGCCTCCGGGCCCGTGGCGTTCGAGCGGGCGCGTCCTCGATTACGAGCGCTGGACGGAGCGCGAGCGCTGGCTGGAACTGGACCGCCTGATCGAAGTCTGGGACGCGCGCGAGCGCGCCGGCTGGGCGGCACGGCAGGCGCTTTGCCGGGCGCGGCGGCTCGCGAAAGGGCGCAAGAGCGAGTGGTTTCTCTGCATCGAGGCGGCTGAGCGCATCCGTAAAGCGATGGAGCGAGCGGCGGACGCGCTGCGTGACCGTTCGCCCTGATCGTTTCCGCGCGCCCGGCCGACTATTCCGGCGTGACCCCCGCCCGTCAGGCACAGTCCAAAGCAGCGGCTGCCGAGGCCGCAAGTATACTTGCGGCTCAGGTGGACGAGCTGGGCGCGCTCGAAGCCGAGCTCGCCCCGTTAAAGCCGCGCATTGCGCGCGCCGAGGCGCTCAGAAGCGCACTGCGAGCCCGTTTTGAGGGATCGCCCGCCGACGCCGCCTGCGAGGCGCGTGGCAGGCGTTTTATCGCCGCGCTGGGGCCGAAAGCCACGGAGCGCACGGTCGACGTGGCGGCGCTCGGCAAATCCATTGGCCTGAAGGCCTTATGCACCCTCGCCAAAGTCACGCTCAAGGCCGCGACGGCCTATGGTGAGGCATTCGGACACGGGGTCAAGATCGACAGCGCGCCGACCGGCGCGCGCCCGCTGAAGCTCTTCGAGCTGGGAAAGGCCGCATGAGCAAAGCCGACGCCCGCCAGAAGCGCCTCGCCGAAACGCTGGAACTGAAGTTCAACCGGCCCGGCTGCCCGCGCTCCGGCATCAAGCCCGCGCGCCGCAAGCTGAAGCTCCGAGGTTCGTACCTGTGCAAATGCGGCCGGCGCATCAGCGCGAATAAGCGCCAGTGTTTCGCCTGCCAGCAGCAGCCGGCGCCGGAGGCAGTCGCCGCATGAAGCGCCTCGCTCTGCTCGCCTCGCTCGCCTTCGCGCTTTCGTCCTGCGACGCGCGGCCCGCGTTCGCCGTCGGCATCACGCAGATCGCGGCCGGAACCACCATAGCCGTCAACGTGATGGAGATCAAACAGAACATCCATCGCGTGAAAACGGCGGCGAAGGCCGTCAAACACGCCGCCGTCAAAGTGGCGAAGAAAGCGAGCGGGAAGTGAGCCGCGAAACCAGGCTCGTGATCTGGCTGGTGCTCTTCACGCTGTTCGCGGTCTTTACCGCCTGGGTGATGCCGAAATGATCGGCGAAGGCGTCGGCAAGGACGCGGCGCTGGTGGCGGCGGCGGAAGCCGAAAAAATAACGCGGGAAATAACGCAAACGGCTGAGAAGTCCTTAGCTGTCATCGCGGCGAAACTCGACTCGCTCGAAGCGCTGGTGCGCGAAACGCTGGTGCCCGCAATCGCGGACGGCGTGACCCAGATTCTGCAGAATTTCAGTCGCCTCGACGAGCTGAACATCACCCTCAAAGCCCCCATGAAACTCAAAGGACCAACCGAATGACACTTATCGCAGCGTTCAAAACAGCGTGGCTCGATTTCAAGGCGGGTTTGACGAAGGTCGACACCTACCTGCAGGCGAAGGAGCCCGGCATCCAGACCAGCGTCCAGACCGGCGTGGCCATCGCCGAGGCGCTTCTGCCCGCGGCAGCTCCCATACTGACCTCGGCCGACAACATCGAAGTGGCCGCCATGGCCGAGCTGACGGCGGCAGTGCACTCCGGCGCCGCGATTGTGAACGCCTCGACCGGCGCCGCGGCAGTGACGCTTTCGGCGGGCCTTTACAGCTCCGTGAAAGCGCTGGCCGCGACGCTCGGCACGCATCCGGCAGTTGCCGCGGCCACGGTACCGGTACTGTCCGCGCCGCTTGGCTCGAATTCCGTAAAAACCATCGGATGACGCGGGTGGCGTTCCTGATCGCCGCGCGCGAGGGTTTCTTCACGCCGGGCACGCAGCCGGCGCGCAAGGACAACCCCGGCGATCTGCGCCACGCGCCGCATGGGTCGCACGCGGGCGAAGGCGCGGACGATATCGCCATCGAGGACTCGCTCGTCGATGGCTGGGCGGACGAAGAGCGGCAGTTGCGGCTCTATGCGGCGCGCGGGCTGACGCTCGGCGACGCGATTTATGAGTGGGCTCCGCCGAGCGATGGCAACGACACGGCTGGGTATCTGGCTTTCGTGATCGCGGGGCTGAATGCGCCGCCATATAACGCGAACGTGAACGCCGCGACGCCGCTGAGCGAAGTGCTGGAAATCGAGGAAACGTGATGCAACCGCACCAACAACGAGTAGTTGACGAGCGCGCCGAACTGGCCGACAAGGCTGTCAAGCTGGCGGGTTTCCTGACAGGGGCAATCTTCGCGTCTTTACCTCAAGAGGAACGCGCGCGGCTGGGGAAGCAACTCTACATTATGCGGGACTATCTCGACATCCTCGATGAACGGATCAAGGCATTTTGAACCCGCGGCGCGACTGGAAGACGACGCTCGCCGCGATCCCGCTGCTCGGGCTCTTCGTGCTGCTCGGCCTGAAGGCCGTCACGACGCAGGAAGCCCTGATGATTCTGGCAGGCGCGGGCGCTTACCTCGCGACCGTCGCCTGCGATTCGAAATCCCCGCCAACCGCGCCGTCCTGATCGTTCCCGCCGCGCGCGCCGACTATCCCGCGTGGACCCGACTATCATCGCGGCGATCCCCGGCGCGATTGTGGCGATTGCGGCGCTGGCGGTTTTCTTTGTGCGGTCGACGGCGGAAAAGTCGGTAGTGGAAGGCGTTCGCCTCACCAACGGCAAGCTGGATACGCTGAACGCGGAGATTGCCGGGCTGCGCGGCGACATGGGTGTCGCGCGCGAGCGGCTGGCGGGCGAAGTGGGCAAGCTGGATATCCGGCTGACGCATCTGGAGCGCGTGAGCGGGCGGCAAACCTTCCCGTTCCGCGACACAGCCGAGTCTTCGTGAGCGAAACATGTCGGATGCGGAGGGCGCGGCGCGCGCGGCCAGGATCGACCGGCTGGCCGAGCTGTTGTATATGCATCTCGCTCAGCTCCCGCCCAAGGCGCGGGCCGAGCGCATGCGCGCGATTCAGCGCATTGCGGATCGCGTGACGCGCGAGGCGCTGGAAGCGGCCGCCTGATCGTTTTGCGGGCCCGCGCCGACTATATCGAACGAGGGTGCCGGAACGCGTGACGCTGGCGAATGTGACTCCATCAGGCGGTAGCACGTCCGATCCCTTCAGTCGGCGCGATGCGCTGCCCCCGGACGCGCTCGCCTGGTACGCGCTCCGGACCCGGCATCAGCGCGAGTTTCGCGTCCGCGAGCAGCTCGCGGATTTCCAGCTTGAGCATTTTTTGCCGGTGTATGCCGCGACGGTGCGCTGGTCCGATCGCGAGAAGCAGATCGAGCGCCTGTTCTTTCCCGGTTACATCTTTGCGCGCTGCCCTGAGCGCCTGGCGCGCCGTGCGCCGCTGTTCCTTGATTTCGTGATGGAAACGCTGAGCCTCGACGGTGCTCCTCTGGTGATCCCGCCCGAGCAGATCGACGCGCTGAAACGCGCCATCGCATCGCGCCTCGCCGTCGAATGCTGCCCGTATGTGGCAGGTTCGATGGTGCGCGTTAAATCGGGACCGCTGGCGGGCATCACGGGCGTGGTTCAGCGCATCGCGGGCGAAACGCGCATCACCATCGGCATCGAATTTCTGCGCCGCGCGATCTCGGTGCAGATCGACGCGGCGGATCTGGAAGCGGCTGATCTCGAACCGGCGGACCATAAGGCATGAAGTACGCACCGGGTCACGGGCCGTCGATTTCGCTCGGCGAGGCGCTGGTCGAACGCCATCTGCGCGGCGCGCTGCCGCCAGCCCGCACGACGCTCACGCCGCGCGAGGAACAGGTACTGGCGCTGCTGTACGGGCCGCTGCCGAACAAAGCGATCGGGCAGGAGCTTGGCATCACAGAGGGAACGGTAAAGGTCTATATAAGCCGGATGCTGCCCAAGCTGGGCGTGAGCAGCCGTCACGATCTGATGGTGGCGGATCGGCGGAAGCTGCTCGCCGTGATCGAAGGGCTGCGCGTCGAAGCGCATGGAGTGACTGGTGCCGACTGAGACAATCCCGCTGCGCGAGCAGCTCATCGCCGCACGCCTCGCCGCCAGGCAAACCGGCGTGCCGCTGCGCACCGTGCTCTGGAAGCTGCTGCGCGGCCAGCCCGCGAACGTGACGCGCCATATCGCGCGCGCCCACGGCGCGGTGGAAGTGGCAGCGAAGCCGTGATCTTCCTCGGCTGGCTCACCATGGTGCTGCCCGGCAAGGTCGTTTATTGGCAGGCGACGACGCAGATCGAAAACGCGACGCTCACATATCCGTGCTGCATGAATTGAAATGATTCACACCGGCCTTTGCACTCGCTGCCGCAAGCAGCGGACGCTCTACGAATGGATTCTGAACATGTACCTCTGTCTCGCCTGCCAGAAAGCCGTGGGTGAGTCCGAATGAAGAACCCGCTCAGCCTCCGCGATATTGGCGCGCCCGAGCCGCACTCGACCGGCCTGTCGCATGGCGGCGATCTCGAGTGGGCGCTGCACGGCGGCAAGCGCCAGACGATCTACTCGATTCCGGCGCAAACGCGCGCCGAAGCCGAAGCCGCGAACGCGAACGAAGAAAAGCCGCGCCCCTTCGCGCACATCATGCTGCCCGCCTGGGCGCGCGAGAAGGCCGCATGAAGTGGCCTAACCAGTTCTTCGGCTCCGGCTACAACAGCAGCATCTGGTGCAACCTGTTCCATCGCCTCTGGTGGACCGTGCCCGTTTATCATTTGATGCGTCCGGTGGTCACCCGGCGCTGCAAACGGTGCGGTTACTTCTGGCGCGTGAACCCAATCGCATGAAAGGCGACCCGCGCAAACGCTCGGCCGAAGGCCGCCGCCTGCGAGCGCTGGCGGCGCGCATTCCGGACAGCGCGGCGTTTTACGACTTTCTGGCAACAGTTCCGGAAGCGCTGCGCGATCAGGTTAAGGCCAAGTTAGTCGATCACCTAAATTTCCGCCTGCGCAAGAACCATGACGCCTCTTAGCAGCCTGCCCGGCGTTGACGCCACGGGCAAAACCGACACGACCGCCGCGATTCAGGCGGCCCTGAACGCGCGCAATGGCGCGCCGACAGATTTTCTGGTCGATGGCACGTTTCTGGTGAACCCTGCGGGCCTCTGGCTGCCCGCAGGCGCGAATCTGCTGACGGCGCGCGACGGAGCGGGCGTCTTTCGCGCCATGCCCGCCAGCTATCCCAACGCGCTGCTGACGGCCTTCGGGCGCGCGGGCTTCTACGTCGGCGGCATCGCGTTCGATTTCACCGCGGCTACGGGCGTCACGAACGGCGCTTCGGTCATCGCCTGCCTCGATTGCTCGGACTTTGAGATTGAGGCGTGCACGCTCTCCGGCCAGTGGCGCTTCGGCATTGCGCTGAATCGCATCACGGCGGCGCGCATCCGGCGCAACAAGATCGGCCTCACGAAACCCAACGGCACGGACGGCAACGAGGCAATCCTCATAGTGGACGGGCCGGGCAATTCGAACATCCGGATTGAGGGCAACGTCTGCACGAACTCGGGCATGGACCTGTGCCTCTCCGACAGCGAGATCAACGGCAACACCGTCAGTGGCTGGATGTTCGGCGCGGGCATCACGACCAGCCAGAGCCCTTACTGCTACCGGCTCGGCATCTCGGGTAACCGGCTGAGCGGCGGCGTCGGCACCGACGTTAACAACACGGTCGTCGAAGGCATCGAAAACTGGGCTCCGCATACTCGCATGGATCGCAACTTCATCTGGGACTGCGCGGGCGCGGCCATCGCCAACGCGGGCGCGAACTGCGTGATCGCGCACAACATCTGCGTCAACAACGCGGGCGGCGCGCCGCAGAACGTGGCGGGTTACGGCGCGGGCACGCTGTACGACTGCAACGTCGTCGCATGAAGCGCCTGCGACGCGCCGCGTGGATCGCCTTCGCGGCGCTGGCATGGCTCGCCTTCGCCGCGTGGCTGGTGGCTGAACTGGGGCTGACGTTCGCGCTCGCGCCGCGCTGGTGGCGAAGGATACCGTGAAGGCAAAGAGACCGGCGAAGACGCCGAAGAAGTCGCAGCGCCGGATACTGTCCAAAAAGGGCGCGTTTCTGAAAGCCTTTATCGCGTGCGCGGATCTGACGCGCGCGGCGGCGGCCTGCAAGATCGACCGCTGTAACCATTACGAGTGGCTCAGGAAAGACAAGCGCTACGCGAAGGCCTTCGCCGTCGCGCGCGAACAGGCGGCGCAAACGCTGGAAGACGACGCCGTGCATTGGGCGCGCCGGGGCCTGTTCGAGCAGTACACGTATCAGGGGCGTCCGCAGTTCGCGCAGCGCATTCGCATTCTCGGCAAGCTGCCCGACGGGCGCGAAATCTATCAGGACGAGTACACACCCGCCGAGCTGCGGGCGTTTGAGATTCAATCGACGCGCGTGATCGAGGAAGACGATCCGAGCCGCCCGCTGGGCCAGTTCCGGCGCAGCGAGGGCCTCATGGGGCGGCTGCTGAAAGCGTTTATGCCCGCGCGCTATGCGGAACGCTCGGTCGCGGAAGTCAGCGGCAAGGACGGCGGCGCAATCGACGCGCAGCTCACCGTGACCTTCGTGCAACCCAAAGAGCCGAAGGCCGCGTGACCAACATCGATTTTCCGATCGCGCTCGGGTTTCTGTTCGAGCCGCATCGCTACAAGGTCGCTTACGGCGGCCGCGGCGGCAGCAAGAGCTGGGCGTTCGCGCGCGCCATCCTGATCGAAGGCGCGAAACGCCCGCTGCGCGTGCTCTGCGCGCGCGAGACGCAGAAGTCGATTGCCGACAGCGTGCATAAGCTGCTGGCGGACCAGGTGGACGCGCTGGGCTTCAGCGATCGCTACGAGGTTCAGAAGTCCTCGATCATCGGCAAAAACGGCACCGAGATTTTCTTTGCCGGGCTGAAGCACAACATCAACAACATTCGCAGCGTCGAATCCTGCGATATCGTCTGGGTCGAGGAAGCGCAGGCCGTCAGCAAAGAAAGCTGGCGCGTGCTCATTCCGACCATCCGAAAAGACGGCTCGGAGATCTGGATCAGCTTCAACCCGGAGCTGGAAACCGACGACACCTATAAGCGCTTCGTGCTCGATCCGCCGCCGGGCGCTCGCGTCGCGGCGATCACGTTTCGCGATAACCCGCGCTTTCCCGAAGTGCTCCGTATCGAGATGGAGCACCTGCGCGCCAGGGACCGGCGCGAGTATGAGCACGTCTGGGAAGGCAAGTGCCGCTCGGCGATGGAAGGCGCGATTTACGCCGAGGAGATCAAGCAGGCCGAGGAAGAAGGGCGCATCACAAGCGTGGCCTGCGACCGCACGCGCCCGGTAGACACGTTCTGGGATCTGGGCTTCGGGGACGCGACGGCGATCTGGCTGGCGCAGGCGCTCGAAAACGGCCAGTATCACGTCGTCGACTACATCGAAAATCACGCCAAGACGCTCGAATGGTACCTGATCCAGCTTCAGACCAAGGGGCATCTCTACGGCACGGACTGGATACCGTGGGACGGGCTGAAGCCGCAGCGCATGGGCTCGGGGCGCAGCATCGAGGACCTGATGCGCGCGGCGGGCCGCAATGTGCGCATGGTGACCATGCTGCCCGTGCACGAAGGCATCAACGCGGCGCGCACGATCTTTCCGCAATGCCGCTTCGACGCGATCAAATGCGCGGACGGGCTGCAGGGGCTCAGACATTATCAGTGGGGGCTGCCGGGCGCGAACGGCGTCATTCGGCGCGAGCCGCTGCACAACTGGGCGAGCCATCCGGCGGACGCGTTTCGCTATCTGGCCACGGCGCTCAAAATGCCGCAGATCGAGGCGCGGCGCGCGAGCGAGGCGCGCGAAGACGCGGGCGAGAACGCCTGGATGGCCTAGCGCGCGAGCTTTAAATCGAGATCGCGCGCAAGATCGGGCGTGACTGTGACAGCAAACAGATCTACCCCGCGCTCCCATTCTCTGAGGGGAATGTGCCTTACCGGCCGCGGCACATAGATGGTGTCGCCTATCTTCATCAGCACGTTTTGCCGCTCCAGCTCTCGGAAGTAACTCTGGATCGCGTCGCCGGAATGATACGGCGAGCCGTCAAACCAGCGCAGACAGCCATCCCACTTCAAATAGCGCCAGTACCCCGGTTTCGGAATGCTGATCGTCTTCGCGCCGGGCACCCAGAGCGCGCGCTCCGGATCGAGCGCGAACGCGGCGGCGGCAGCCGCCAGCGAACCGAGGAAAGCGCGACGCGTGTGCATGCTCCCAGTTTATGTTTACGGACGAATTCGCAAACGGCGTCGCCGATGACGAAGACGACGAGCCCGACTACGACGGACTGAAAAGGACTCATGGCAAAACTCACCACCAAAATGCGCGACGCGATCCCGGCGTCCAAGTTCGGCATGCCCGGCGAACGCAAGTACCCGATGCCGGATAAATCGCACGCCGCGAACGCGAAGAGCCGCGCCTCCGGGGCCGAAGCGAAAGGCCAGATCAGCGCCGCGACGAAATCGAAGATCGACGCGAAAGCCGATCGCGTGCTCGGCGTGAACCCGGCGAAAGCGGGGTCGAAGCAGAGCGCCGACGGCGTGACGCATAACCCGCTGTTCACCACGCGCGGGCCGGTTTGCTCGAAGTAACGCGCGCCTGACCGCGCCCAAAGGACACCATGGCATCTCCCACACTCTACGGGCGCGTGCGCCTCTCGGGCTACGCCCAGATCAAGCCGCAGGCCGTCCCGCAGTCCACGACGATCATCGCGCCCTCCGACGCGCTGCTGCTCTGCCTGAGCATCACGAACACCACGGCGGGCGCGGTCACCTTCACGCTGAGCGATCGCCAGGCGTCGGCCATCGATTTCATGACCGCCGTATCGATCCCCGCCAATACCACCGTGCTGGTCGTGATGGCGGACGAGGACGATCCGAGCGGCGCGCAAATCTGGCTGCCGGGCGGCTTCACCGTCGCCGCGGGCGGCTCGGGCCTGAATTACTGGGCGGCCTGGAAGCAATAACGGCGTGAAACCGCGCCTCAATCGCCCCGCCGAGCAGCCCGGCGCGGAGTTTTTCACCACGCTGCGCGAGCGATTCCTGTTCGGCCTGCAGGTCGACACCAATCGCGCGCCGGCGCAGGAAGACGTGCGCTTCGCCTCGGGCGGACGCAATCAGTGGGATCAGGCAGTAGTCCGCGCGCGCAAAAAGCGCCCGATTCTGACCGAGAACCGCCTGGGGCCCAGCATCGCGCAGATTGTCAACGACGGGCGCCAGAACAAGCCCTCTATCCTCTGCACGCCCATGGATCAGGGCACGGAGGAGACGGCCGAGTACTATCAGGGGCGCATCCGCCAGATTGAGTACGAATGCGACGCCGACGTCGCCTACGATACCGCGCGCAAAGCGCAGATCACCTGCGGGCGCGGCTTCTATCGCGTCCTGATGCGCCAGCGCGGCGACGACGATCAGAACCAGTACGTCGACATCTCGCCCATCGAGAACCAGTTCAGCGTGGTCTGGGATCCGAGCGCGAAGCGCTACGACCTGCAGGACGCCGACTGGATTTTCGTGGTGCAGGTCATCTCGAAAGACCGGCACGAGCGCGATTACGGGAAGGACACCGTCGCCTCTATCAGCGGGTTTTTCCTCGAAGGCGACAACCCCGCGCCCGGCTGGATGGGCCTCGGCAGCGATTCGCAGATGGTGCAGGTCGCCGACTACTACTATCGCGACTATGACGATCTGACCGAAGAGGGTTCGCCCAAGGTCAAAATCTGCGCCACAAACGGCGTGGAAGTCCTGGACGAGACGGAGTGGATCGCGCCCGAAACCGGCATCCCGGTACTGCCGCAGTGGGGCGAGCGCATGATCGTCGACGACGAAATGGTGATCGGGTCGCTCGTGCGCGACGCCAAGGATCCCCAGCGCCTGGTGAACCTCTACGTCTCGAACATCGCCGAAGAAATCGGCCGCATGCCGAAGCAGCCCTATATGGCGGCGGAGGGCCAGATCGCGGGGCGCGAGTCGGAGTGGGAAACCATCAACGACGTCCAGCGCGCGGTCATTCAGTACAAGCCGCAGGCGATTAACGGCACGGTAGTCGGGCCGCCGCAGCGCCAGGTCGCGGAGCCGCCCATTCAGGCGCTCGTCGCAGGCTACCTGCAGGCCATCGACGCCATTAAAGCCGCCATGGGCATCTTCGATGCCTCGCTCGGCGCCGGGCCCGGCGACACGGCGGGCGTCGCCATCGCGCAGCGCCGCACGGAATCGGACATCGCGAATTTCCATTACTCGGATAACGAGGCGCGCACGCGCAAACGCCTCGGTCGCATCCTGCTGGAAATTCTGCCGCTGATGGACGGCGACCAGCCTGGCGAAAAGCCCGTGCGCGACGAAGCCGGCAAGGTCAAGCTGGTGCGCATCAACGAGCCTTTCCCCGACAAAAAGACGGGGAAAATGGTGCATCACAAGCTCGACGTCGGCCGCTATCAGATCGCGGTCTCGACGGGGCCGAGCTATACCTCGCAGCGCGAACAGGAAAACGAACGCATCGGCGAAACGCTGAAGGCATCGCCCGAGCTGATCTGGGTGATTGGCGATATCTACTTCGAGACCTCGGACGGGCCGGGCGCGAAGCCCATGGCCGAGCGCATGAAAAAGGCGATTCAGATGAAATCGCCGGGCCTGATCGATCCCGACGCGACCGATCCCGGGCAGGCGCTGCAGGCCGTGCGCCACGCCGCGCAGGGGCTTCAGCAGCAAAACCAGCTCCTCATTCAGGAAGTGCACCGGCAGGCGCAGGTTATCGAGGCGAAAGTCGTCGAAGCCGACGCGCAGTTCAAAAAGGCCGCGCTCGATTCCTGGACCAAGCTCAAAGTCGCGGAGATCAATAATCTGCTGAAGCAGGGCATCGCGGACGCGGATCGCGTGGCGTCGACCGAGGAGCGGCTGTTCGGCGCCGCGCACGACGTCGGCATGGAAGCCATGCAGCACGCGCACGCCGTCATCCAGAGTCAGCAGGGGCAGGATCAGAATCTCGAAGCGCAGGCGCAGGCCGCCGCGCAGCCCGAACCAGTTCAGCAGTAACCCGGCGTCACGGCCCGCTTTATAGACCGCGCGAAGGACAAACCCAACATGGCAGACATCGCAGTGGAAGCCCCTCGGGGCGATCACTCACTCGCGGATCTGCGGACGATGCTCAGGGGCGATACAGCCCCGGCAGCGCCCGCCGCGGCCGCGCCGAAAGCAGAAGCAGCACCCGCAGCGGCCGAACCGGCCGCCGAACCCGCACCGGCCTCGGAACCGGAGTCCACGCAGGAAGCAAACGAAGGGCAGGAACGCGGCGCCGACGGCAAATTCAAGCCGAAAGCGGCCGCGGCGGCCGCCGAACCGGACGAAGCCGTTCCGGCGGGCGTGCAGAAGCGAATCGACAAGGCAGTACGCGCGCAGCGGGAAGCCGAGCGCCGGGCAACGGAAGCGGAAGCGAAACTGGCAAATCAGGGGCCGCGCCCTGGCGAGGCTGTAAAGCCCGCGAATAACGCGCCGCCAGCGGCAGCCACGCCCAAACCGGATCCGGCGAAACCGGAGACGTATAAGGCGTTCGGTACGACCTATGAGGCATACCTCGAAGCTCTGACCGAATGGAAAGTCGATCAGCGCCGCTCGAAAGACGCCGCCGAAGCGGAAACCGAGCGGCGCGCCACGGCGCAGCGCACGGCGACCGAATCGCATAATGCGCGCGTCGAAAAAGCCAAAGCCGATCCGGAACGCTCGGACTGGGATGAAGTGATGGCAGCCGGGCAGAACGTGCCCATCTCGCAGGCGCTGCTCGATTTCATCCGCACGTCGGAGCACGGGCCGGAAACCGCTTACTACCTGCTGAAGAACCCGGATCAGATGAACGCGCTGCTCAAGCTCGCGCCCATCCTCCAGGTGGCCGAGGCGGGCGCGATCGCCAAAGCCCAGTTTGCCAAACCTGCCGAACCTGTTCCTCCCGCGCCGGCGAAAAAGCCGCTGCCCAAACCCGCCGCCGCGGTGGGTGGAGCGGCGGGCGCCAAGCAAGCCGATCTGAACGACCCGAAGCTACCGTTCGCGGAGTTCAAGCGGCTCGCCAACGCCGAGCTGAAGCGCGGATAACCAAAAACCTCGAAAGGGTGACCAGTGCCTAATAACGTTCTACTCACCCCCCAGATCCTCGTCCGGTTGATCCTGATGAATCTGGGTGGGTACCTCGCCGTGGCTCGCAATATGACGAAGCAGTACGCTTCGGAATTCGCGAAACCCGGCGCCAAAGTCGGCGACACCGTGAGCGTGCGCAAGCCGCAGCGCTTCGTGCCCTCCGTCGGCCTGCTCTATCAGCCGCAGGCTTTGAGCAACGTCAAAACCACGATCACGGTCAACGACGTGACCGGCGTTCACTACGAATGGGACTCGGTGGAAAAAACCCTGTCTCTGCAGGACGCCAACGAAATGTACGGCAAGCCGGCCGCGATCGCGATGGCGCACAACGTCAACGCGCGCGCCGCGCAGTTCGCCGCGCAGAACACTTTCAACGCGGTCGGCACGCCCGGCACCACGCCGACGCTGCTCGATACGTACCTCAGCGCGGGCGACAAAATCGTCGAGCTTGGCTTGCCTCCGGAAGAGCTGCTGACCTGCATCGTGAATCGCAAAATGAGCAGCCAGTTCGTCGTGGGGCAGAAAACGCTCTTCAACCCGGCGGGCGCCATCGGCGGCACGATCAAAGACGGCGGCATCGCCGAAGGCGTCGATAACCTGCTCGGTTACAAGTGGGTTCGCGACCAGACCATCTATACCCAGCTCGGCGGCGCACAGGGCGGAACGCCCCAGGTGAGCGGCGCGGGCCAGGGAACCTCGAACGGCAACAACGACACCATGTCGTTGAACGTCAAAAACCTCTCCTCGACCGTCTGGAACGTCGGGGACCGCTTCACTATTGCGGGCATCTACAGCGTGCATCCGCAGACTCGCCAGTCTACCGGCGACCTGCAGCAGTTCGTTGTGCTCGCGCCGTTCAGCGCAGCCTCCACCGGCAGCGTCACGATCGCCCCCGGCATCACGCCGAGCGGGCAGTATCAGAACGTCACCGCGTCGCCCGCCGACGCCACCGCCATCACTTTGCTCGGTGCGGCCTCGTTCAGCAGCCCGCAGGGCCTGCTGATGCATAAGAACTCTTATGCCTTCGTCTCGATCCCGCTCGACACGCCCAAAGGACCCGGCGTCATCTCTTCGCACGAAGAGGAAGATCCGGAAACCGGCCTGCGTGCGTCTTTCGTGAGCTTCTTCGACGGCGTGCACCGCGTCGAAGGCAATCGCCTGGACATGCTGGACGGCTTTGGCGTGCTCTATCGCGAAATGTGTTGTGTTATTGCGTCATGATTTGAGCTAGGCGAGAGCGCCGCGCCGCCTGACCTTTTTTCATGGCGGCGCTGTGCTCCTCAAAAGTCCGCTTAGAAATCATGTTCCTGAATGCCTGGTCCCTCGCGCTGCGCTGCTCGGGCGTTAGGCCTGCCTGCAAGGCAAGCCCCGCCCGGCGCGTTGCCTCTTTGCGTCTCGCTGGTGAGTAATTCGCTTTCGCTAACTGCGCGCTTTTCCGGCGCTGTTCGCCAGTCCGGACCGCATTCACCTTGTCGATGTTCGCCCGGCGCTGTTCGGGTGTAAGGCTCATCCTGCTTTGTCGTGCCGCTTCACTCCGCGCTTCGGGAGTGCGGCTTGCCATTGCCTTTATGGCCTTCGCTCGGCGCAGTTCGGGCGTCATCATGCCGGGCGGCGGCCCATCGCCGCCGTCGGTTCCATTTACAAGATCGCAGCCCTGGGCGCGATAGAACGCGATCCAGTGACGTTCGGCGTCCTTGAACGCGGTCCCTGTCCCTGAGTCGATGACATCGATCAGAGGATCGAGACCGATGCTCACTAATGACAGGACCCATTGGTGGGCGCGCGTGCGGTGAAGAGCGACCGAATAGTAAATGTGGGCATACAGGCGCGCTTCGGGCGTTCGCGAAGTCCAGCCGACGTACTTCACGGCGCGGGTGCGCGGATTCTTCAGGACGTAGATAACCCAATCAGGCAAGCTCCAGAATGCGCGCAGGCGGCGCTTCTTACAAGGTTCAAAAACAGTTACCAGGTACTACTCGACATTCGACAAAGGACATCCATGAAAACTCTTCTCGCTCTCGCTTTCGCGGCCTGTATCGCAGTGAGCCCCGGCCAGGCTCAGCTCAACACGCTCACGGCGACGACTTTGTCGTCCGCCATGGCCTCGACCGACAAGACGATCTACGTCACCTCGGCCACCGGCATCAACGCGCCCAACCTGCAGAACAACACGGTTGGCTCGCAGCTCTTCATCGTGGCGCCCGGCCAGCCGCGCGGTCTCGTCGCGCTGGTGACCAGCGTCAGCTCGACCGCGATCGGCATTCGCGTCAGCTCGGCGGGAGGCGCTAACGGCGGGTATCCCTCCGGTTCTATGGTGCTGATCGGGCAGCCGAACTACTTCTTCGACAAGGACCCGGACGGCGGATGTGTCACCGCAAGCACCTTCGTGACGCCTTACGTCAACGTGCAGACCGGCCAGCAATGGCTCTGCTCGACCATCACGCTTAGCTGGGTGCCCGGCTGGCAGAACATGCTGGTAGGCGCCGAAGCTCAGGTCACGGCGCTGGTAGCGTCGGTCGCGGGAGCGACGGCTATCAACAGCCCCCTCCAGCACATCAACGGGACCAATGCAATTACCAGCTTCACGTTCCCCGCAGGGTGGAATCAGGGCTCGTTCTGCATCATCCCCGATGCGGCGTTCACCACGACCGCGACCAATAACATCGGCAAAGCCTCAACCGCGGTCGCCGCGAAGACGCTGTGTTACACGTACGACGCCACCAACTCGGTTTACGACCCGAGTTATTAACCCCCGCAAAACGCCGGGCGGAACGCGACTGCGCGCCGCCCGGCCATTCCCACTCGAACACATCAGGAGCACTCTACACCATGGCCGAATACGTCCACCAGCCCTATCCGAGCGTGCGTTACCACCGCTCCGGCACGACCACGCTCGTGCACTCCGACGAGCATCACGACGAGCTGCTCGCGAGCGATCCCGGCAACTGGGCCGAATCGCCCGACGCGTTTGATCGAGCCACCGCGCCCGCGATCGCCGCGCCGGAAGCCGAAGCCGCGCCCAAAGTGAAAACCGCTCGCAAGCGCTAAATGGCCAACGAACTCACTCTGAGCGCGTCGCTCGCGTTCCTCAAAGGTCTGAGCGCCGCGAGCGCCTCGCAGCTCGCCCAGCAGTTCAGCGTCGCCGGCGTGAACTTCACACAGGAAACGCAGTCGATCTCGCATACCGCCGTGGTTGCGCTGAACCTCGGCGGCATCACCACGCCCGGCTACATCTTCATCCAGAACCTCGACGCGACCAACTTCGTGAAGATTTACGACTCCACCGGCGGCAACGCCTGCATCAAGCTGAAGCCGCTCGAATTCGCGCTCTTTCGCTGCGCGACCACGACGCCGTCGGCCGAAGCCGACACAGCGGCCTGCATCGTTCAGTTCCTCATGATCGAAAACTAAATGGTCTCGATCACAGTAGGGCAATTCATCGCCGACGTCGCCGAGGAGCTGGAGGTAACGGACTCGACGCAGCCCGTCGCCGCCAACGGCACGGGCGGCTCGCTCACGCCCTACGAGCAGGCGTCGATGATCCGCCGGCTGCAGCGCCTCATCGACTCCTCGAACGTGCAGCGCCCGCAGATCTTCGCCGAGCGCATGGACCTGCTGACGCTGACCGCGAACACGCAGGTTTACCTGATCGGCATCGACCCCAACGGCGTGAACACGGCCAACTTCCCGATTCCGCGGCCGACGAAGATAGATCGCGCCAACCTCCTTCTTTCGCCTACCGTGCGCATTCCGGTGGACATCTTGTCGTTTAAGCAGTGGGCGGCGATTCGCTACCAGCAGATCGCCTCGCCGCCGCGCGGCATTTATTACGACAACGGCTTCGGCGGCGCTTTCGAAGGCGCGGGCCTCGTGAACACCAACGGCACGGCCGTGACGTGGGTATCGGGCGCGTTTTTCAGTCAGCAGATGGTGGGGCAGCCCTTTTCCATCCTCGATATCAGCTACCCCGTGATCGCCGTCGCCAATAACGGCACGGCGCTGACGCTGGCGGCGCCCGGCGCGGGCGTGCAGGTCGCGGTGCCATGGAGCGGCGCGCAGACCGGCTTCTCGCAGCTCTACTGCTATCCGATCCCCGATCAGCCGTATGGGCTCGAACTCTATTCGATGAGCCAGAACGGCAACGTCGCGCAGGTCTCCGATTACATCAACTACCCGCCTGGCTACGCCGATTTCTGGCTCTACTCCATGGTGGTGCGCTGCTCGCGCATGTTCGGGCGCGCGGCTTCGCCCGAGCATATCGAGCTGCTGCGCAAGGCAACCGAGACCATTGGCAGCGCGAACTGCGTCTCGCCCGAGATCAGCAGCGACGTCGCGCTCGTGCCGAACGATTCGGGACTTTACAACTGGCTCAGCGGGACCTCCGATCTGGATTGATGCATGAGCATCTTCGAGGGCTTCATCGGCGAAAGCTACACGGCGCGCTCGCTCGCTTTCGACGCGCAGCGCTCGATGAACCTGTATTACGAAGCCGATCAGTCGGGCAAGGGGAAATCGAACGCGGCGCTGCTCGGGACGCCCGGCCTCGCGCTGCTGCAAACGCTGCCGACGTCGCCCGTGCGCGGCATCTGGACCGGGCTCATCGATAACCTGCCCGGCGGCAGCGGCAGCGACCTTTGCGCGGCCGTCGCGGGATCGAAGCTCTACTGGGTCTATCAGAACGGGACCGTCACCACGGCGGGAACCGCCGTCACCTGGCTGAGCGGGACGCAGTTCTCGACGACGACGAGCGCGGGCTTCATTGCGGCGGGCTCGAAGATCGTGATCGGCGGCACGACTTACACCGTCTCCAGCGTCACGAACGCTACCTCGCTGACGCTGACCGGCAGCGCGGGCAATCAGACCGCCGTCCCGTTCGCGGCTTACACGCAGCTCGGCGACGTGGGGACGGATACGGCAAACTCGCCCTGCCAGTTCCAGGTAAATGGCACCCAGCTCCTCGTGTCGAGCGCGGGCTTTCTGTGGGTCTGGAATAACGTCACGCTGCAGCAGGCGTTCTTTAACGACGGGACCGGCACGGTCGACACCGTGAACGCGGGCGGCGGCACCGCCGTGACGTGGGACTCGGGCAGCACTTTCGACGCTTCGCAGGTGGGCAGCTACATCCTGATCGCGGGGACGGCTTATCTGATTTCGGCGTTCGTCGACGAGCTGCATATCACGCTGTCGACCAACGCAGGCACGCAGGCCGGCGCGACGTTCTATGTCCTTACCGGGGCCGGAGCGACGCCGGTTTACGTCCAGGCGGCGCAGACGACGTTTCTCGATACTTACTTCGTCGCGCTGCCGCCGGGCTCGAAGCTCTATTACATTTCGGCCATTAACGACGGGTTGAACTGGAATCCGCTGGACTTCGGCCTAAAGGCGGCGTTTCCCGACAATATCGCCGCCATTCTGGCCGATCATGAGGAACTCTGGATCTGGGGCTCGGAGGCGACCGAAGTCGATCAGGACACCGGCGGATCGGCGACGTCGAGCTTCCCGTTTCAGCGCAACCCCGGCGGCATCATCACGCAGGGCTGCCGCGCGCCGTTCACGGTTTGCAGCGTGGCGAACGGCGTCTTCTGGGTCGGCGGCACGGTGCAGGGCAATCCGATAGCCTGGTTCGCCATGGGCTTCAGCCCGCAGCGCGTTTCGACGCACGCGATCGAGGCGGCCTGGGGCGAATACGCCACGATCACCGACGCGCTGGCTTACGTGACCGTGCGAGATGGACATCAGATCGTCTCTATCCACTTCCCGACCGCCGATGCCACCTGGGAATGGGACGCGACCGCGGGGACGTGGAACGAAAGCGGCTGGTGGGACGGCAAGACTTACGACGCAAACTATTTCCCGCTGATGCATCGCAGCCGCGCGGCGTATCACGGCTATGTTTTCGGCATCCATCTCACGGGCGACTGGCAGACCGGGGCTCTCTATCGGCAGTCGCTCGACGTCTTCACCGATGCGGGCGCCGCGATCGCGCGCATTCGGACGGCGCCGCATTTGAGCAACGAGGAGTTGTGGACCTTCTACGCGCGGTTCAGGCTCGCCATGCAGGGCGGCCCGAAACCGACGCTGCAATGGTCGGACGATCTCGGGCAGACGTGGAACACGCCGCGCGCCATGAGCCCGCGGCGCATCAGCTCGACGTCCGACAGCGCCTCGCAGGTCAGCGAATGCCGGCGCATGGGGCGCGCGCGCGATCGCGTGTACGGCACGGTCATCACCGACCCGCTCCAGATTGCCATGACCGGCGCATACCTTGACACCGAAGGCGGCGGCGGTTGAGCACCACCGGCACTCCCATCGTCAACGTTCCGGCGCGCACGCCGATGTACAACGACGCGAAAGGCCAGCCCGTAGACGGCGGGACGCTTTCGCGCACCTGGTTCCTGTTCTTTGAAGGACTGCGCAGCGCGGGCTCGGGCGGCGGCGGCGCGCAGCTTCAGATCGAAATTCCCGCCGGCCTGATGAATGGCACAAACGTGACCTTTGTGCTTTCGAAGAAGGTCGGCAGCTCGCCTCTGCCGTGGCTGGCGCTTTTCCTGAACGGCGTTTATCAGGAGCCCAGTAACCCCGATTACGTGCTGGCGGCCGACAGCATCACGATCACCATGACGGTGCCGCCCAAAGCTAACGATTACGCGCTCTTCGCGCTGTATCTGGTCGCATGAGCTGGACGAATCGCATCAACGCGCACGGCTACGACGGCATCAACACGTGGGACTCGTTCAGCGGCACCACGGGCGCGAGCGGCGTGCTCACGGCGCAGAACGCGCTCGAAGGTCTCGGCGGCGCCCTGGTCTCGCTCGAAACCGGCCTGAACCCGGCGTTTGTGCAGGCGGCTTCGAAGACATCGGCCACTACGGGCGTCGATGTTTCGAGCGTCTCGCTCGCCTATACGAGCAACAACGTGGCGGGCAACTGCCTGATCCTGGCGTTCGGGTGCATCACCTTTTTCGGCGGCCAGTTCAAGCCCTTCCTCGGCGACATGACGGTCACCGACACGCAGGGCAATAACTGGATTCCGGTGTGCCTTGGCGACAACGAGGCGTACTGGCGCATCATCTGGATGTGCTGCCCGTGCGCGGGCGGCGCGAACACCGTCACCATCGCGACGTCGCTCACCGGCAGTAACGCTTTCGTCAGCTACGCGCTGGCGATCCACGAATACAGCGGCATCGCTCCGGTCTCGACCAGTCCGAACGGCTGGCTCGCGAACACCGCATTTCCGCTGGGCTGGGAAATCTATCTTCCCCTGCTCGGCGTGACGGCCATCGTCACGGGTATCGGCTCGTTTCCGCATCAAACAGGCGCGACCATGCCAGGTCCGGGCGCCTGGCCCATGGCGACCGGGGAAACGCCGGTTACCGATAACGACATCACGTGGTCGTACGGCACGCGCCCGGCGCCCATCCAGACGCTCGAAGGCGCGACCGATCTGCACACCACGGGCAGCGTGAGCCTCACGGTACCGGACGGCAACGCGTTCCTGTTTCTGCTCTCCTACATCGACGCCTATGAAGTCGTGGGCGCGACAGGCGGCGGGACGCCGACGTTTCCCTACACGCCGCCGCCGGGCAGCCCGCCGCCGGTTACGGGGCTGCCGCCGACGTTTCCGAAGACCCAGCGCGGCAATATCGATTACGACCAGATCCGCGCTATCGCGCGCACCGGCGACGGCCAGCAGCTCGTGACGTTTGGCGGCGGGTCGCGCACGGCGGGCGATGCGCTGGTCTGGGACGCCAAAGGCAACGCCGTGGACGGCGGCGGCGCGACGCTTTCGAATCCCATGTCGGCCGAGGGCGACATGATCTATGGCGGCGCGGGCGGCGTGCCCACGCGCCTCGCGGCGAGCACGGCGGGCAATCTGCTGCAAACCAATGGCGCGGGCGTGCCGCCCACCTGGGTAAGCTCGGCGGCGTCTTACCTCGGGCCCTCGGTTCAGAATAATTACAATTCTTCCGGCCGCGCGCTGGGCACGGTTTACCAGAACAACACGGGGAAAGCCATGTGGGTCGGCGTCACGGCTTACAACAGCTCCGCCGTGGTGGACATCGCCGCGTTCACCGATGCTTCGAACCCGCCCACGACCGACGTGTTCGACGTGAAGCTCTATGTCGCCCCGAAGCCCAACGGCGTTTTCTTTGTGGTGCTGCCCGGTAATTACTACCAGGTGACCAGCGCCGGCTCGACTCTCAACACGTGGACCGAATGGTACTGACTCTATGAACACCAAAACGCTCGCGGGCGGCGTCGCGCTCATTGCGCTGATCCTCGCCGGGCTGTCCGCGCAGATCCAGCAGATCCCGCCCGCAACGGGCGGCGGGGCGCCCTCGGGCGCCGCCGGCGGCGATCTTTCGGGCGCCTATCCCAATCCCGGAGTGGCGCAGATCAACGGCGCCGCGGTGCCGACGTCGGCCGCGCTGCTGGGAACCAACGGCTCGAAGCAGCTTGTCGCGGTCACTACGCCGCTCGCGGCATCGCTCGGCGGCACGGGCGTGGCGAATACGGCCACGCTGACGCTGGGATCGAGCAACCAGAACTGGGCCTCGCTCGGCACCGGCATCGTCAAAAACACGACTACCACCGGCGCGCTGAGCGATGCGGCGGCGGCGGATATTTATGGCCTGTTCTCGGGGAGCTGCGGGAGCACCACTTACCTGAGTGGCTCGGGCGCCTGCTCGACGCCGCCGGGTACTTACCTCGGCGCGACGACGCAGACCTTTCCGACGCGGGCGCTGAACACGATTTACCACAACACCGGCAGCACGGTGCTTTACGCCATTGTGACTTCCTGCAGCGCCGCCAACTATCTCGAAAGTCAGGTAGACACGGCCAGCACTCCTATCGTGCAGCAGGGCCAGCAGGCCACCGTAGTGAGCAACTGCGGCACTCTCGCGATCGTCGTTCCGCCCGGCTATTACTATCGCGTCCTGATGGGCGCCGGAGGCGCGGTCGCGATCTGGGCGGAGCTTTCGTGAGGCGCGCGCTGGCGGGCGCTTTCTGCGCCGTTGCACTCCTCATCGGGCTCTATGCGGCCGGGCCTACCGGGCCGGCGGGCGGCGATCTTTCGGGCGCCTATCCCAATCCCGGAGTGGCGCAGATCAACGGCGCCGCGGTGCCGACGTCGGCCGCGCTGCTGGGAACCAACGGCTCG
>Ga0307476_10000471_pt1 | contig 31963 bp, 21 predicted proteins | sample atmos_gasesECM2C_2_FD_203314 | JGI IMG/M metagenome (GOLD analysis project Ga0307476, IMG submission 203314) | Hardwood forest soil microbial communities from Morgan-Monroe State Forest, Indiana, United States - atmos_gasesECM2C_05 | ecosystem: Environmental > Terrestrial > Soil > Temperate...
GAGATGCGCCGGTCCCAGGCCTCTAGACCTTGATGGTGATTACGTCGCCGTCTTGGACCACGTAATCGCGACCCTCGATCCGCAGCAGGCCTTTCTCACGGGCGGCGACGTAGCCGCCGCAATCGACCAGCTCCTGCCAGCCGATCGCTTCGGCTTTGATGAAGGCTTCCATGATCTCGGTGTGGATCGTGCCGGCCGCCTCCAAGGCTGAGGCGCCGCGGTGCAGCGGCCGCGCCACCGCCTCCTTGTCCTCGCCGGCGGTGAAGAAGGTGATCAGCTCCAACAGGTCGTAGGCGGCGCGGACAAGGCGGGCGAGGCCTGAGCCCTCGACCCCGTAGGACTCGCGCATCTCCTCCGCTTCCTCGGGATCGAGCTCGGCCAGCTCGCCCTCGATCCGGGCGCTGACCGCGACGACGCCGGCGCCGACCGCGGCGGCGTGGTCGATCACGGCCTGCGGCGCCTCGGCGTCACCCTCGTCGACGTTGGCGACGTAGAGGATCGGCTTCGTGGTCAGGGCCTGCAGGTTGCGGGCCGCCTCGGGGGCGGCGTCGGGCAGCGGGATCGAGCGCGCCGGTCTGCCGGCGGCGAGCGCCTCGTGCACCGCCTCCAGCCAACCGAATTCGGCGATCGCCTCCTTGTCGCCGGACTTGGCGCCCTTGCCGACCCGGCCGAGCCGGCGCTCGACCTGCTCGAAGTCGGCGAGGACGAGCTCGGTCTCGATCGTCTCGATGTCGGCCAGCGGGTCGACGCGGCCGTCGGGGTGCGGCACGCCGCTGTCCTCGTGGCAGCGGACGACGTGGCAGATCGCGTCGGTCTCGCGGATCGAGGCCAGGAACTGGTTGCCGAGCCCCTCCCCTTCGGAGGCGCCTTTGACGAGACCGGCGATGTCGTGGAAGTCGATCGTCGCCGGCACCAGCTCGGAGCTGCGCACGGTCTCGGCGACGGCTTCGAGCCGCTCGTCCGGGACCTGGGCGACGGCGACGTTGGGCTCGATCGTCGTGAACGGGTAGTCGCCGGTCTGAGCGCCGCCCTTGGTCAGGGCGTTGAAGAGCGTGGACTTGCCCGCGTTCGGCAGGCCGACGATCCCGACCTTCACAGCGAGAGCGGGACGATCAGGCCCAGGGCGACGCCGAGGATGGCGCCGGCGAGGACGTCGGACGGGTAGTGCATCCCCAGGTAGGGGCGACAGAGGGAGATCGCGAGCGCGATCACCAGGGCGCCGGCGGTCGCCGGGTCGACCCGGAACATCGCCGTCGCCACCGCGAACGAGGAGAGCGCATGGGCGGAGGGGAAGCTGAGCGAGCTGGGGGCGCCGCCGAGCGGCGGCAGGCCCTCGAGCACCGGCCGCGGCCGTTTGACCAGCAGCTTGATGCCGTAGTTGAGGACGATCGCGATCGGGCCGAGAGCGGCGCAGATCAACCACTGCTCGTGCCGTTCCCAGTCGAGGATCGCGAGCAGGACGCCGAGCACGACCCAGACCTGGCCGTTGTTGCCGGCCTTGCCGAGTGCCTTGGCGACCGACTCGGCCCCGGGCGTGTGCCCGTGCGTCCGCATCCAGCGCAGCAGCTTCAGGTCAGCGTTCTCGATCGTGCTTGGGGCCGCGTTCGCCATCGGCGCCGCAGGATACGGATCAGTCCCGTCCCGGCGCCACTCAGTCAGTATTCGCCCATGATCTCGGTCCCCGGCTACGCCCACACGCCCGGAAACCACTGCGGCTCGACCGCGCTGCGCAACCTGATGGCGTTCCACGGGATCGCGATCAGCGAGGAGATGGCGTTCGGGCTCGGCGCCGGCGCCGGCTTCTACTACCTGGCGCTGGAGGGCACCTCGCCGAGCCGCTGGTTCAACGGCCGCACCGCCCGGCTCGAGGAGAGCTTCCGCGACCTGACCGGGGCGGCGCTGGAGATGCACACCTTCGCCGCCGACGACGGCGAGTCCTGGGCGGCGGCCCAGGCCGAGGTCGATGCCGGCCGGCCGGCGCTGCTGCTCACCGACATCTACTACCTCGACCACTACGGCGATTCGGCCCACTTCCCCGGCCACGCGGTCGTCCTCGCCGGCTATGACGACGAGGTCGCCTACCTCTCCGACACCGCCTTCGAGGAGCTGCAGACGACGCGGCTGGAGAACCTCGAGCTGGCCCGCCACTCCGCCCACCCCGCCTTCCCGCTCGAAGGTCACATGTTCACCGCCGGGGAGGGGATCGACCGGGCGGCGCTGGAAGCGGCGATCCCGGTCGCGATCGAGCGCGCCGCACAGGAGATGCTGGAGCCGCCGTTCGGCGAGTTCGGCGGCCTGCCGGCGATCGACCGCCTCGCCGCCGAGGCCGGCGAGTGGCCCGAGCAGGTCGAGGACTGGCGCTGGTGCGCGCGCTTCGCCTACCAGGTGATCGAGCGCCGCGGCACCGGCGGCGGCGCCTTCCGCCTGATGTACGGGCGCTTCCTCGAGGAAGCCGGCCGCGAGGAGGCGCCGCTGGCGACCGCGGCCGCCGCCCGCTGGACCGAGCTCGCCGGGGCCTTCCGGGCGGCGAGCGAAAGCGAGACGCCGAAGCCCGAGCTGTGGGACGCGGTCGGCGAACGCGTGGGCGCCGTCGCCGTGGCCGAGCACCAGCTCTGGGAAGCGCTGGGCAGAGGCTGAGCCCTGAGCCATCGACGCAAGCCCCTGCCGTCGAAACGCCGGTGGCGGCGACGGATCGCCTACTTGATCGCGCCTCCGGTGGTGGGCTTCGGCTGCCTGGCAGCGATCATCGTCTGGATTCTTCCGACTGACGATCCTCCTCCAGTAGTCGGAATCAACTTCGACGTCGATTCGTCGAGCGCCTTCTCCGAAGCGGCAGCCGAAATCGGCTTCCTGAACCTGAGGCACGAACCCGGCGCAGAACCTCAGATCTTCCCGAGTCAAAGCACCGAACTCGACGTCGGCGTCGATGGCTGCAATCCTGAGGCAAAGGTCGTTCTCTCGGTGTTTCCGGACCCAAGGTGGTGGCTTGCCGTCAAGGCGAGTCGCCGCGACAAGTCGCAACGCGTCACGCTGATCCGAGGATCCAGCGGGCGTGTCTACACCATCCCACCGGGGGGAATGAAGGGGGTCGTCGGCATCGCGCTTCCCGGTGAAATCGAGGGCATTGACGCATCCGTCCCCCGTGGCTCGAAACGCTCGGTGGAGCTGCCGGTCGAACGGGAAGTGGTCGTCGGTGCGCCGGGAACCTTCACCCTGGTCAAGGCCCGAGTCACCGGAGCTGCCCTGCGTGGAGTCCGGCTGAGCCCGTTTTTTGGCCAATCGGTCAATTTCGCGTTTCGGGCACCCTGGGTCCATCCTCGGGGATTCAAAAGCTGCTTCGTGGCCATGCCGGCGCTGGTCGAAGGCCAAGGCTTCTTCCTCAACGCGCTCGGGGCCGAAGGGCTCGGGAACTCCTACTTCACGTCGGTTGTGCAGCGCGGGCCCCAAAGCGGGACGGTGAGGCTGCACGTCGAAAGCGGCAGCATGCAGCCAGCCGCCTCGAGCCCCCCGCCCTCGCGCTCGCAGGCAATCCCGACCTGGACCTGCTCAAACGAGCACAAACAGGCCGCCTTGCGGCCTGACTGTCACTCGACGGTCGTCATCGAAGAGCCGAACAGCAAGGAATGGCGGCAGGCCCTCATCCTTGTCCTCGGCGCAATCGGATCGTTCGGCCTGGTCGGGTTTGTCGACGGGCTTCGCAAATACTGGGCGCCGTGGGAGTGAGGCTTGCAAGCTGAGAAGCCTCCCGTCGTCGAGCATCTTCCTATCCTGTCCGACAATGGCCGAACTGCCCGAGCACGTCTCCCGCAACCGCGCCTACTGGAACGTCCTCGCGGCCGAGTTCGTCGCGGACGGGAAGCTGAAGTGGTCCCAGCAGGAACCGAACTGGGGGATCTGGAGCGTGCCGGAAACCGAGCTCGGCGTCCTCCCTGCCGATGCCGAGATCGACGGCAAGGACACGATCGAGCTTGGCTGCGGCACCGGCTACGTCTCCGCCTGGCTCGCCCGCCGCGGCGCCCGCCCGGTCGGGATCGACAACAGCGAAGCGCAGCTGGCGACGGCGCGGGAGCTGCAGGCCGAGCACGGGATCGAGTTCCCGCTCCTGCACGGCAACGCCGAGCAGACGGGGCTGCCCGACGCCAGCTTCGACCTCGCGATCTCCGAGTACGGGGCCAGCATCTGGTGCGACCCCTACGGCTGGATCCCGGAGGCGGCGCGGCTGCTGCGGCCGGGCGCCGAGCTGATCTTCCTCGTCAACAGCGTCCTCGTCATCCTCTGCGACGCCGACGAAGGCGAGGAGGTGCCGGTCGGCAACCGCCTCGCCCGGCCCCAGTTCGGCCTCCGCCGCCTCGAATGGAGCGACGACGACTCGGTCGAGTTCCACCTGCCGCAGGGCGAGATGATCGACCTGCTGGGCGCCAACGACCTCCAGGTCGAGCGCCTGATCGAAGTCCGGCCGCCGCAGGACGCGACCACCCGCTACCCGTTCGTCACCCTCGAGTGGGCGCGAAAGTGGCCCTGCGAGGAAGTCTGGAGAGCGCGCAAGCGTTAAGTACTGGGCCGTCGGCGTCGCCTTGATCTCGCCCAGCCGCGCATGCTGCCGCACCCGGCGCTCGGGGTCGCCGGCTTCGGCACGATCCTCTTCGCCTCCTTCGTCCAGCCGGCGGCGCCGCGGCCCGAACGAGTGCTACTTCTACCCGGCGCCGAAGCAGGCCACGGGGCGGCTCGCCGGGCTGCGCCTAGCAGCGACGGGGCAGCGCCACCTGCGGGCACGGAAAAACGACCGGGGATGGTGCCTGTCGCCTGCCTTGCGCGTAGCCTTCGCGCTTAGAAGCTTCTGGCACCACCTTCGAGATCGATCACCCCGCGGCTTACGCGGTGTCTCGGTCTCTCCCGGTCGCAGGGGGCAATCTACCCGCGGCTCGGGGCGGCGCAAGGGGGCCTGGGGATGCGATTCCGGAAACTGGGGGATAGCGTTGGCGCTGTGAAGCGCCTGATCCTTGCCGTCGCCGCGGTTCTCCTCGTCGCAGCGCCTGCGAGCGCGGCGCGGGCCGCGGTCCCGAAGTCGATCTCGATCGCCGCGGTCGGCGACACGATCCTCGGCAACACTCCGCAATTACCGGGAAGCCCGGCGAAGTACTTCCGCAGCGTCGCGCCCCGGCTCCAGGGCGACGTCGTCTTCGGCAACCTCGAGGGGACGCTGACGAACGCCTCGGCCTCCAAGTGCGGCGCCGGCTCGAGCGAATGTTTCGCCTTCCGCAACCCGCCCCGCTTCGCCCGCGCCTTCAAGGCGGCCGGGTTCACGGTGATGAACCACGCCAACAACCACTTCGGCGACTTCGGCCGCGCCGGCGAAGCCGACACCATCCGCGCCCTGCGCCGGGCCGGAATCACCCAGAGCGGTCGACCGGCCGACATCACGGTCATCCCCGTGAAGAACCTGCGGGTCGCCTTCCTCGGCTTCGCCCCCTACGACAACACCCCATCGCTCCTCGACCTTCCGGTGGCGAGGAACCTGATCGAAGTGGCTGCCAGCCTGGCGGACATCGTCGTCGTCGCGATCCACGCCGGCGCCGAGGGCTCCAACGCCCTCCACGTCAGCGGCCACGAGGAGCACGACGTGGGCGAGGACCGCGGCAACCCCGAGCGCTTCGCCCACATGGCCGTCCACGCCGGCGCCGACCTGGTGCTCGGCTCCGGCCCCCACGTCCTCCGCGGGATGGAGATCTTCCACCGGCGGCTGATCGCCTACTCGCTCGGAAACTTCGCCGGCTTCCACAACTTCAACACCAGCGGCGTGCTCAGCCTCTCCGCGATCCTCCACGTCAGCCTCGACCCCCACGGCCGCTTCCGCTCGGGCCGGATCACCTCGGTGCGGCTGGCCGGGCCGGGGCGCCCGGTGCCGGACCGGTCCGACTCGGCGGCGCACCTGATCCGCCGCCTCTCGCGCGCGGACTTCGGCCGCGTCGCGTTTCGCTAGCCCCGGTCAGCCCGGCAGGACCGTAGCCAGCTGGCGGCGGGAAGCGATGCCGAGCTTGCGGTAGGCGTTGGAGAGGTGGACCTCGACCGTCTTCGGGGTGACGAACAGGGCCTGGGCTATTTCACGGTTCGTCATCCCCTCCGCGGCCATCGCGGCGACGCGCTGCTCACTCGGGGTCAGTGACTCGACGCCGCTGAGGGCGTCGCGGCGGGCACGGCCGCCGGCGGCGTTGAGCTCGGAGCGGGCCCGCTCCGCCAGCGGCTCGGCGCCGCAGGCGGCGGCCAACTCCAGTGAGCGGCGCAGGGGCTCGCGGGCGTCGGCGGGGCGACGGGCATGGCGCAGGGCGGTTCCGAGCGCGCAGAGCGCCTCGGCCAGCTCCAGCCGCGCCGGGCTGCCCTCCAGGACCGCCACCGCCTCTTCCAGCTCGGCCAGGCCCTGGTCGTCTTGGCGGGCGGCACCGAGCTCGCGCAGGGCTAGGCCGACGGTGCCGGGCGCGCCCCAGCGCCGCGCCAGCGTCAGCTGCTCTTCGAGCAGCCCGATCCCCTCCCCCTCGCGCCCGAGCCGCCGCATCGCCTCGGCTTTGACCGAGCGCCACCAGGCGGTCGCCGGGTTCTGGACGGTGCTGTGCAGGGCGGCGAACTCCTCCGCCGCGGCCAGCGCCTCCTCGTTGCGGCCTTCGACCAGCAGCAGCCACATCATCGCGTTGCGCCAGAAGCGAGCGCCGTCGGAGGAGTCCTCCGGGGCGCCGGTCCGCTCCAGGAGCGCGCGGGCGCCGGCGAGGTCGCCGCGCTCGATCAAGGTGATGCCGAGGAAGCCGCCCGCGTAGTAGCCGGCGGTCTTCGAGATGCCCCAGGTCTGCAGCTCTTCGAAGCCGGCCCGCTGCGCCTCCTCGGCGCCGATCAGGTCGCCGCGGTAGAAGAGGACGAAACCGCGCCAGCCGTGCAGGGCGGCGACGGCGAAGCTGGAGCCGCGGCGCTGGGCTTCGGCGAGGATCGCGTCGGCGACCTCGAGCGCCTCCTCGCGGTCGGCGATCGCGAGCACGAACATCGGCAGGATGTCCATGTAGCCGTTGTCGGCGGCGATCAGCAGGTTGTCGCGCAGCGCCTCCAGCGCCAGCTGCGAGCTGGTCTCGGCGTCGCCGTCGGAGTTGGCGGAGAACATCGCCACCGTCGCTGCCAGCATCTTCTCCCCCACCCCCGGGCCGGCGCCCTCAGTGAGCAGGCGCTCGCGATCGGCCCGCCAGTCGCTGCTGGTGACGTCGCCGGCGCCGAAGAGGATCGTCGCCACCATCTCGAAGACCTCGAAGGACTGACGCAGGTCGGCCAGCTCCGGCGGCAACAGGGCCGCGGTCTGCCGCGCCAGCTCGGCCGCCTCGCGCGGGGACTCCATGAAGGTGAGGACGCGGCAGGCGACGTGGGCGGTGACCGCTTTCGGGATCGGGTCGGTCTGCGCCTCGTAGGCGGCGCGCAGGTGCTCGACCGAGGCCGGCCCGTTGGTCAGCGCCTCGGCGAGGCCGAGCTCGAAGAGGATCTGGGGACGGAGCTCGGGGTCGGGCCCCTCGGCCAACGCCCGGCTCAGATACGTGACGGCGGAATCGGCGGCGCCGCGGCGCTGGGCGGCGCGACCGGCCTCCTGCAGCAGCCGAGCGACCTCCGACTTGCCCCGCGGCGGCGTCGCCAGCAGCTGCTTGGCGACCAAGTCCGGTGCGGCGCCGGACTCGCGCAGCAGCTCGGCGGCGCGGCCGTGCTCGAGCTCACGCTCGGCGGCCGAGAGCTCGCCGTAGACGGCGTCGACGATGAGCGGGTGGACGAAGCCGAGCGGCAGCTCCGCCCGCAGGATCTCGGCCCGCACCAGCCCCTCGGTGGCGGCGACGACCGCGCGCTCCTCGAGCCCGGTCAGGCCGGCGACCTGGGCGACGGTCGCCCCCTCGCCCAGCACTGCGCAGGCGCGGGCGACCGCGACCGCATCGGTGGGCAGCCGCGCGAGCCGGATCTGGACGCTGCCGGAGACGGAGCGCCGACCGACCTCCCGGACCAGGGCCGCCTGCTGGCCGACCGGCTCGACCCGCTCGGCGCGCAATGCGGTAAGCAGCTCCTTGAGCAGCAGCGGATTGCCCCCGGTCGCCTCGTGGCAGGCGCTGGCGAAGCGGGCGTCGGCCTCGGACCCCAGCATCGCGGTCGCCATCACCCGCACCGCGTCCTCGCTGACCGGCCCCGGTTCGATCGACTGCGTGAAGGGATCGTGGGCGAGCTCCGAGAGCAGCGCCGCGTCGGTCCCCGGCTCGGCCGAGCGCATCGTCGCCGCAACCAGGATCGGCAACCCGTCGAGGCGACGGACCAGGAAGGCAAGAAACCGCAGCGAGCTCGGATCGCACCACTGGATGTCGTCGACGGCGATCACCAGCGGCCGTTCCTCGCCGAGGTCGAGCAGGAGCCAGAAGAGCCCGTGCAGGGTCGCGTACGAAGCGCCCAACCCCTGCTCGACCTCGCGCAGGTCCTCAAACACCTCGCGCGCCGCCGCCGCGGCGCCGACGAAACGCGCGCCCCGGTCCTCGCCATACAGCCGCGGTTCGAACAGCTGCCGCACCACGCCGAACGGAAAGTCGCGCTCGAGCTGCCCGCAGCGAGCGCTCAGCACCGCCACCCCCGAGCCTTCCGCCAACCTCCGCGCCTCCCCCAGCAGCCGCGTCTTTCCCACCCCGGCTCGCCCCTCGATCAGCGCCATCCGCCCCTCGCCAGCGATCGTCCCCTCGACGAGGAGCGCGAGCTCGGAGAGCTCGCGCTCGCGCTCGACCAGGTCGGCGGGGGCGGGGGCGATGGTCCGCTGCCTGTCCGGTACCTGTTCCCCAGTCGAAGCCATCGCGCCGATCCTAGGGAAGCCGTGCGGGCACGACGCGCGTTAGGAGTCGGCCCCGACCAGGACGCCGCTGCTCATCAGCCCGTGAACATGGTCCTCGAGCCGGCCGGCGAGGGCAGGATCCCGAACCAGGACCCCCACCTCCAGATTCGCGCTCAGGGCGCGGTGCGTGAGGTTGGCGGACCCGACCAGTGCCCGCTTGCCGTCGACGACGAGCAGCTTCGCGTGCAGGACCGCGCCCTGCTCGCGATTGGCCGCCGGCCAGCGCCAGCGCCGGATCCCGTCGATCCCCTGAAAGGGATGGGAGGCCGGGCCCGCGTAGGCGCCGGCGCTGTCCTCCTCGGTCTCGAAAACGGCGGCGACGGTGCAGCCCCGGCCGACCGCGGCCTCGAGGTCGGCGGCGACCTCGGCCAGCGTGTAGGCGGCGAAGCTGACCAGCAGCACGCGCTGGCGGGCCGCGACGATCAGCTCGTGGAGCACCGCGGCGGTGAGGCGCTCCTCGCCCGTCGCTCCGGGACCGGTCCAGACGGCTCGCGATCGCTGCGAATCCGCTTCTCGCCGCGCCGCCAGGCCGACTCCGAGGGCTAGGGCGATCCCGTCCCCGGTCAGCAACGGCTCCGAGGCCCAGGAGGTGGCGAGGCGCTCGACAGACTGGTGCGCCGCCGGCGACCCTCCGACGACGACCCGGGTGAGGTTGCCGGGCGGCCGGGCGCGGCCCCGGCACGCGGCGGCCAGCGCCTCGACCTGCGCATCGCTGAGCCGGGCGAGAACGTCCCCAATGAAGGCCTCCATCAGCGGGCGAAGTAGGCGATGCGATCGTTGGCCAGGGTCGGAGCGACGGCGGCCCGATCGAGATAGCGGTTGCCCGCCTCGCACGACGTCTCGGAGGCGAACTGACAGGCATGGCACGCCGCCGCGTGGGTGCTGCTGTCAGTTCGGGGATCGTGCTCGGCGCAAAGCGGGTCGGAGGAGCAGAGCTCTGAGCGCTCCAGCGCCTGCCTCAGCAGCGGTCCGAAATGCTCCGGCTCGCCAAGCGAGACGAGTCCGCCGAGCGTGCCCTCACTGTCCGGTGCGGCGGTGAAGAGCAGCACCCCGGCCATCTGCTCGGCCTCTGGCCCGGATGAGGCATAGAGGCGCTCGCGGATCGAGGAGGCGGTGTAGCCGCACTCCAGCGCCAGCTCCCTGATCAGCGCGTGAGCGAAGGTGTGGAGGAGGACGAAGCGCTCTCCCGGCCAGCCTTCGGCGGCCGGGAGACCGCGCCGGGTGCGCCAACCCTGATGCGCTTCGCGCAGGATCGCAGCGTCGCCGGACTCGCGGTAGGCCTCCTCCCACTCCAGGATCGCCTGCTCCGGGAAACGCACGAAGATCCCCTCCCCCCGCACCTCGCTGCACGGCAGCCAGCGCGGGGCCTCGCGCGCCAGCCGGGTGATCGAGCCGCCGCGGGCATCGAGGTCGTCGGGCGCGTTGAGGCGGGTGAAGCCGCGCAGCGCACTCACCTCGCGCAGCCGCTCGACGAGGACCACGTCGGCGATCCTGTCCCCGAACCGATCCGGAGGGCCAACCGACCGGAGCTTGAAGTCGGGCGTCTCCGGAGCCTGCTCCGGAGACGCAAGGACCTGCCACTCGGGCGTCCGCAGGTCGGCCGGGTCGCCTTCTTCGAGCGCCAGCTGACGATCCGCAATCGCCGATTCGACCGTGTCGAGGCCGGCGCTCTCGGCCAGCGACCTGAGCTTGTCGAGCGCGGCGTTGCTCCTCAGCGCGTACTCGAGGAACTCGCGGCCAGTTGGCATCCCGTCGAGGTTTGCCCAAGCATCGTCCACCGCCTGGGCGAGCTCGCCGGCCTCGGTCGGGATCGAGAGAGCCGAGCTCTGCACCGGGAACCAGGCGTTGCTGGCCCCGAGGATCAGCGTCACCGGCTCTTCTTCGCAGCTCTCGGTCAGGCCCAGGTGTGGGTGGCGGCCGCGGCAGCGGGGGGGCAGGAACGGCCGCGCCTCGTCGCCGAAGGCCTGCGACATCCGCCGCCGCCGGCCGCAGCCGTCGCAGGAGAGAAGCACGTCGCCGGGCCGCCCGCCGGCCCCCAGCTCACGCAGCCGCAGCGTCCCCTGGCAGGGCATCCCGCCGTGCAGGAACTCGATCCAGGGGAAGTCGTCGAGATGGCCGTTCGGGCAGGCGGCCAGGTAACGGGCCGGGTAGGCCGTGGGCGGCCGGCGGGTGCGGCTTTTTGGGCAGCCGTCGTGGACGTAGGTGGTGCGCTCCGGGCGCCACATGTCGACCCTGAGCGAGAAGATTTCGTGGTCGATCGGCGACAGCAGGCTGCAGAGCGGACAGCGCAGCCAGCGCGGGAAGGGCGAGACGGGAACTCCCAGGCTCTCGCCCTCGGGCACGACCGGCGGCGTCAGCAGCCGTTCGACCTGCTCGCCGGCGGCGGCGCGAACGGCGGCGAGCAGCCGCGGCTCGGAGATCGGCTGGCCGAGTATCTCCGGCCAGTCGTCGAGGCCCATGACCAGGGTCGTCATCTCCGGCAGCTCGACCATCGCGCCGACGCCATAGGTGTGGAGGAGCTGCGAGGGGCGAAGCTCACCGACGTGCTCCCTGGGCCTCATCGCCCGCCTTCCTCAGGCTCGGGTACGGGTGCCGAGCGTTCCGGGGCTTCCCAGTCTTCCCGCGGCAGCGAAATCCCCCTCGGCCGCAACGCGAGCGGGACCGCGTTCTCGACATTGCGCATCGAAGTCGGGACCGTCCAGGTGCCCCAGCCCTCGATTCCTGGCTCCTGCAGCAGGGAGACGTCCGAGTCGCTCTTGGGGCGGCGGCGGTAGACAAGAGTCCGTTGCCCGACCATGGCCTCGGCCCGCCACTCGTCGAGGCGGACGCTGATGTCGGTCGCCAGCTGGTCGGCTCCCTGGTGACCGATCTGGTCGTCGGCTCGGGCCCGGATCGACTCCCGCGCCCGCCTTGCCAGCTCGGCCGCCGGGTCGACCAGTTCGGCGCCGTGGTTGGGATTCCACTCGGGACCGCCGAGTCGCAGCAGAGAGGCGAGCACGCCGGTCAGGCCCCGGTCCAGCGCCCGCGGCGCGAACGGGGTCACCGAGAGCGCCTCGACCTGGCGGTAGAGCGTGCGGTGGTAGTGGCAGAAGCCCTCGTAGTGGGAGAGGTCACGGGGCCGAGCCCAGTTGTAGACCGTGAGCACGAGACCGGGGTGCGCGCGGCCGACCCGCGAGGTCGCCTGGATGTACTCGCTGGTGCTCTTCGGCTGACCGGCCACGACCATCGCCCCGAGGCGTGGCACGTCGACGCCGACCGAGATCATGTTGGTCGCCAGCAGCACGTCTATCGAGGGCGCCTCGAACACCCCCGTCGGGGGCGCTTTGCGCGGCTCCTTGGAGAGCCGCTGAACCCCAAGCTGGTCGAGCGTCTCCGGGATGTCGGCAGCCGACTTCCGCGAGGTCAGCTCCTCGATGATCAGGCGCCCGCGGTTGTCTCCCGCCGCCCGAAAGAGCCGACTCTGGACGTCGTCCTCGACCAGCCGCCGCATGCCGCCGAGCTCCCGCAGCGAGTTGAAATAGCCGACCAGGGTCATGTAGGCGTCAGCTTCCTCGCCGGGCTGGCGGCCGAGCACCTCCCAGGCCGCGCGCAGCTGGGCGACGTAGACCCGGATCAGGACCTGCTTGTAGCGCCGGCCGGGCGCGCAGACGCCGAGGAACCGGCGGCCGGGCTTCTCCTCCAGCTCCTCCGGGCGGTCGCGCTGGACCGCGAAGAACGAGTCGCGGGCGTCGAGGCCGGGAGGCGGGAAGACGCTGAGCTCACGATCGAAGAGCCGCCTGACCTGATCCGCCGCGCGGCGGATCGTCGCCGTCGAGGCGATCACCTTGGGCCGGACGCGGGCGCCGCCCACGCTCCAGCTCGCCAGCTCGTCGACGGCGGTCTCGTAGAGGCCGACGAGGCTGCCGAGCGGGCCGGAGATCAGGTGGAGCTCGTCCTGGATGATCAGGTCCGGCGGGCGCAGCGGCTCGCAGGCGACGACCTGCGCGCTGGGCAAACGGCCCCGAGCGGGGTGGTGGCCGGGATGGTCCTCGCCGGCGGTGAGGAACCCGTGCCGGTCGCAGTGGCGGTAGACCTTCCCGAAGAGGGCCTGCACCCGCCCCTCCCAGGGCATGCGGGCGAGCTTGTCGACGGTGGCGATCACGAGCGCGGGCAGGAGCCGGTAGACCTCCTCGTCGACGACGACGACCGGCAGCCCCTCCCCCGGGCTGTTGCGCGGCGTGAACGCGCACTGGCCCGTGGTATCCGAGCACTGCAGGACGGTCCGCCTGCGGGCCATGTCGACTTCGATGTCGCGGCCGCCGCTGAGGCCGGACCCACACCAGGGGCAGCGGGCGAGCTGCATCGGCGAGGATCCGCGCCCGCCGCCGCCGTTGCGCTGGCGCGCCAGTTTCACCCATCGCTCGGCTTCCTCGGTGGCGTTGGGCGTCGATTCCCGGCCGACCCAAAGGCCGATGCGCATCGGCGTCTTGCCCCAGCGACGCTGGTCGTCCGTCGTGCCGCTGCCGTAGAGCGCCCGCCTCCGCAGCTCACAGGCGCAGAGCAGCGCCGCAGCGCGCTGGAACTGCTGCAGGGTCAGCAGCCGCAGCGTGTAGCGCATCAGCACCGCCACGCCGTCGCGCCCGTCGCGGTCTTCGACGACTCCCTGCAGGCGGCGGATCGCGATCGCGAACGCGGTCAGCCCGAGATACGCCTCGGTCTTGCCGCCACCGGTCGGGAAGAAGAGGAGGTCGACGAGGCCCGGGGACTCGCCGCGCTCGGGATGGGTCGGGTCCGCCACAGCCGGCAGGTTGAGAAGGACGAAGGCGAGCTGAAACGGGCGCCACGTCCGGTTCTCCGCGACATCCGCCGCCGCCAGCGCATCGTGCAGCTTCAAGGCCTCGTCCTGCCGGCGGCGCTCGGCGGCGATCGTGTGGATCCGCTGCTGCCACATCGTGTGGTTGGCGAAGCGGAACGCCTCCGCCACGTCGGGATCGGCGAGGGCGGCGATGCCGTCGCGAATCCGCGTCGCGATGCGGCGCGCGCCGGCGGTGTTCGCGCGGGCGGCGTCCTCGAAGCCGCCGAGCCGCTGCTCTGGATCCTCGACTCGCCGTTCTTGTCCGCCGATCCAGGCCTCGTAGGCGTCGACGAGCGGCGACACCATGGCGCCCAGCTCGGTGTCGGCCGCCTCGCTGAGGAGCTTCATGTCGAGCGCTGCGAGGGCGGCGGCGAAGGGCTCCCGGATCGACTTGTCTTCGAAGTCCTCCGCCGTCGGCGCCTCGGAGACGGCGACCTCCTCGGCGGGCATCGCCGCGGTCCTCAGCTCGGTCGCTCGGCCCGGCTGGCCGGGCACCTCGGTCGCTTCGACGCCGATCCCGTGTCCTCTCGCGAGCTCGACGCAGGAGCGGTACTGCATGTCGAGCCCGGCCAGCTCCTCCCGATCGACCTCGGGGGCGAGCCCCACCGCGTCCAGGTCGCGGCGCACGAACGGCGCCGAGCCGTCGGCCGCGGAGACGACCAGCGATGCCTGGCAGAGCCAGAGCGGGACCGCGCGTCCCTTCTCCGCCACCTGGCGGTTAACGAGGAAGAGCGAGACCAGACGGTGGCCCTGCCGCTCGCGGCAGATCCCCCTGACTTCGACGTCCGGCTCGCTCTCGTCCGGGACGACGGGGCCGACCAGCCCTGCTCGGCCGACCGGGATCGGGACCCGGCCTCCGCGCGGCTCGCGGCGCCAGACCCGTGCCGCCCGCCCGTCGAAGGCGATCCGCTCGGAGCTGATCTGCTGCGCATAGGTTCCCCAGCTGACGTCGAGAATCAGCTCGTCGCAGCCCTCCGCGACCGCAAAGGTGAGGCCGAACGCCGAGGGCACCAGCTGGTCGGCCGCCGGTGGCCGCTCCTCCGCGGTGCCCTCCTCGCCCGAGTCGGAGGCGACCCCGCCCTCGTCGAGGCCGTCGTCGGGCAACGCGTCGGCTGCGATCGGGTCGGCGTCACTCGATTCCGCGTCCTCCTCGGGGGAACGCGAGCCGATCGGTTGCGGCCCGAAGCGGGGGGCGAGCAAACCGAGCAGGTAGGCATCGATCGGCGCTTCGTCGAGCTCCTCTTCGTCGCCGCCGACCGGGCCGATCAGATCGCCGCGAATCAGCTCCTCGACCTCGTCGCGCAGCTGGCGCGGCGTCTTCTCGATCCCTCCCTCAGTCATCGTCGAATCCGAGCGTCATCGCCCCCGGCGCGACGGCTTTCCTTTTCCGCTTCGCTTTTGGCTTGTCGTGCAACCCCTGCTTCACCTCTTCCGCGTAGCGCTCGTGGTTTAGTTCGAGCAGTCGATCGAGCACCTCCTGCCGCGCCACCTGGCCGAAGGTGTACCGCAGGCCGAACTTGGTCTCGTGGAAGCCGTGGTCGAGGTCGAGATCATCCCAGCCGTAGGCGTCGCGAACCGCGTGGTCGAGGTCGACGTGCAGCTGCCGCAGGCGAACGACGTCCTCGGCGCTGTCGTCGGGATCGTGGACCCGATTGTAGGTCTTGGTCAGCCCCTGGTCGCTTTCGCGGAGGACCGCGGAGCGGTGCCGGTCGAGCGTCCGGCCGAACTCCTCGACCCGGCCGTCGAGGCGCGGTTGGGGCAGGGTCTCGAAGCAGGCGGTCGGCGCGTAGCGTGGCGCCCCGCCCACCCCACGCTTGGAGGCGTAGATGACGGTCCACCACCAGTGGAAATTCGAGGTCAGGAGGCCGAGGTGGCCATCGTCCTCGTAGGCGAAGACGACCAGCTGGACGTCGAAGACGGCGTCATTCTTTACGAACACCGGCTGGACCGTGTTGCTGACGCGGACGATCGCCAGGACGCGTTCCAGGCCTTGGATCTTGCGGTAGGACTCGGCTCGCGGGTTCCAGTACTGCCACCAGCGCTCGGACCAGCCCGGGTATTTCGCCTTCCCCAAGACCTCCTCGCGAACCCTCTGGCCGAGCAGTTCGAACGGCTCCGGGTAGCGTTCCGCCCGCTCGCGCGGCCAGTCGCGGAAGTCGATCACGTAGCGGCTGGGCCGTTGGCGGGGGTCGCCGTTGAGGTCGGGGCCGCTGAGGTAGGGCCGGACGACGTCCTCGTTGCCGGGGCGGGCCTCGATCAGCCCCTCGCCCTCCTCGGCGTCGAGGACGAACCCCGCCGCCGCCAGGTTGGAGCCCTGGAAGGCGAAGCCCTCCTGCCGGAGACCGTGGGCGGGCCCCTCGACCCTGCTCGCCCGTTCGAGCATCGGCGAGATCTTGGTGCCAGGCGCGCCGTCGAGGACGGTGGGTGAGCTCCACTCCGCCCCTTGCGCCCAGACGATCGACACCTCGAGGCTGGCCCCGCCGGGCCAGGTGAAGCTACTCACCGCGCGATAGATCGACCAGCCGCCCTCGACCATGCGCTCGAGGCCGACCTCGCGCGTCCCCCCCTGGGCGATGCTGTCGGTCGCCATCAGCCCGAGCCGCCGCGAGACACTGGCGGCGCGCAGGAAGAAGTAGGCGACGAGATCGGCGTTGCCGCGAGCCCCCGCCACCCACTCGGCCAGATACTCCCGGTACGTGCCGCCTAGAGCGCCGCTGATCTTCTTACCGCCGAGAAAAGGTGGGTTGCCGACGACGGCGTCGAACCCGCCATGGGCGAAGACCTCGGGGAACTCCAACACCCAGTGCAGGGGGTGGCGATCCCGCCACCCGATTCCCGCCGTCCCGACCGGACCGGGCTCCCTCTCCTCCAGCCAAGCCTCCGCCTTCTGCCGCAGCTCCCCTCGGGCCTCCTCGCGCGCACCCGGCTCATTCTCCGGATCGAGCATCGACCTCACCTGGCGGGCGACGTCGCCGAGGGCGAGTGGGTCCGCCCCGTCGATCTGAGTCATTGCCGCACCGACGATGAGGTCGCCGAGAACCCGTGCGTCCTCGAGCGCGTCGTCGGCTTCCTCGAGCAGCGCTCGCTTGCGGTCGACGTCAGCGATCTCGTGTGCCACCAGACCCTCGAGCTCCGCTCGGAGCGCTCTCGCCCGCTCGACCGCCGCTTCGATCTCGTCGAAGCCGAGGTCGAGCGTCGACTGCCGCGGCCAGCGAGGATCGAGGTGGGCGACTTTGAGCTGGGTGGCATCGGTCACGCCGAGGAGCGAGTCGCCAACGCGGAGGGCATGGTCGAGGAAGGAAAAAGGGCGATCCTTGGCGAGGGTGATCAACCAAAGGGAGAGCTTTGCCATCTCCACCGCCATCGGGTTCTTGTCGACACCGTAGAGGCAGCGCTCGGCGACGAGGCAGTGGGCAAGCGCTTCACGCTCGATCGGGTCTGCGGGCACCGCTGGCGTCGGCGCTTCCTCACTCCATGCTTCCTGCAGGCGGGCTGCCAGGTAGCGACCGGCCGCGACCAGGAAGGCACCCGAGCCCATCGCGATGTCCGCGACTTTGAGGTCGAGCAACTCGGCCGCAGATCTGAGGTTCCACTTGGCCGGATCGGGATCCTCGGCGGGGCCGGGGCGGTAGACGACCGGCTCCAGGGCGTACTGGACGACTTCCTCGGCGAGCTCCCGAGGCGTGTAATAGGTGCCGGAGGCGCGGCGGTCCAGGGCCTGGGTGACGAACAGGGAGTCCGGCAGGATGACGAGGGGATCGCCGCGCAGGTCCTCGCGGAGCAGTTCGTGAAAGGGGGCAACTCGCTCCAGCAGCGAATCGTCGCCGCCACAAGCTGCTCGCAGGTGCGACCGGCGATCGTCGGCCAGCTCCGCGTCGAGCGCCTTGCCGATCGCTTTCGCCGAGCGCCCGGTCTCCGTCGCCAGCCGTTCGACAAGGACCTCCCGGCCAGCCTCGAACCATTGCTCCACCTTGCCGAGCGGCAGCTCCGGCTCGTGCTTCCCCACCATCGCCAGCGCGGCATCGTGAAGGCGGATAGCGGTATGGTCGAGCAGCCCCTCGTAGACGTGCCCAATCTGCTCGACGTCGAGGGAGCGGTAGGACAGCAAGACGCGGGCGCCCCCCTGATCGAGCGTCTGCAGTGCATCCAGCAGGTGGAGGATCGTCCGGTCGTCGATCGGCAATGGGTCTGCGGCGATCTCACGCCAGGAGGTAGCCGGCGGGCGGCCCTCGAGAAACGGGTACCGGTCGGGATCGAACAGACCGCCGCCGTAGGCGGGCAGGCGAAGCTCGTCGTGCTCGATGCCGCCGTGGACGGCCCGGAACAGCGCCAACAGGCGGTGCCAGCCGGCGGTCGAGCGCTCCAGCGGGTCCTCACCGTCGCGGTCGGCCCGCTCCTGCAGCTGGGCGCGGAGCGTGCTCGCCGCCAGGGTTTCCGCGTAGCGCGGATCGGTGAGGGGCAGTAGCCGGCGCTCCTCGGCGACGAAGAGGAAGACGATTCGCATCATCACCGTCGTCGCACCGCGGTACACCTCGGCTCCCTCGAGTCCGCTGAGCAGCGCGCCATGGCGGTCGCGATCGACCCGGTCGAGGCTCGTGATCAGCAGCTCGACCGCGCGACGGACCTGCGCCCCGAGCTGATCGGCCACCTCCTGCTGCTTCCCGGCGCTCTCCTCGAGCAGGGCCGCCAGCCCCTCCTCGAGCGGCAGGTTGAAGAACCGCTTCGCCCCCAGCAGGGTGACGAAGGCGCGCAGCGTGACCTCCTCCTCCAGCCAGATCTCGCTGCGCCAGGTGCAGGTGCCGGTCGTCTCTCCCTCGCGAGCCCAGACCAGAGTCCAGCGATTGCCGTCGGTGACGAGCCCCAGCGGAACCTGCGACGCCCGCGCCAGCTCGGCAGCGCGGTCGATCGGGGTCGCGGCCCAGGCTTCGCCGGGCAACGAGCGGTCGAACGCAGTCCCCGCGCCGACGCGGTGGACGAGGAGGACGGCCGGGGGCCCCTCGCGGGAACGGTCGCGGACGACGTAGTCCGGACGTAGCGTGACGCCGTGCTCGGCGACGAGGTGGGCCGGGCTCAACTCGCCGGCCTCTTCGACCGCGTCGCGCAGGCCCAGCACCTCGTCGAGCACCCAGCGCACGTAACGCTGCTGCAGATCCGGGTCCTGCCGCCACTCGGCAAAGGCGATCCGCAGGTCCTTGCCGATCGCGGGCGGCGGTTCCAGCCCGTCCGGCAACGTTCGCTTCAAGGTCGGCACCGTCAGGAACGGCCCGCTGGTCTCGACCAGCGAGAGCCACTCCGCGTGGTGGTTCTCGATCCGGGACCGGTCCGCCATCAGCTCCGTCCCTCCGCGGGGACCAGCAAGGTCACGGCGGCCGGGAAGAGCCGGTGGGTGGGCTCGGCATAGCGGTCGGCGATCGCCCGCTGCTCGCTCTCGATCTCGGCCGGGATCGCGTCGAGGCGCGCCCGCAGCGCCTGCACGTCACGCTCGACCTGGCGCTTGTCGCCGGCGTCCAACTCGAGGTCGGTGACCAGCAGCAGCTGATCGCCCTGCTCGCCGAAGGCCTCGCGCCGGATCGTCTCCGCCAGCTCGTCCAGGGTCGCCTCGACGTGGGCCTGCTCGTCGGCCGCCCGGGCGCTGAGGGTGGTCGTCAGCTGGCGCGCCCGGTCCGCGGCCCGGGCTTGCAGGGCGGCTCGCAGCGCGTCCGCGCTCGCCGTCAGCTGCGCCGCGGCAGTCTCCTCCCGCGCTACTGGGACGGCGCTGTCGAGGGCGCAGACCAGCGCCGCTTCGGTCGCCTGGACGCCGAGGCGCTCGGGGCCGTCCGGCCTGAGCCGCAGGCCGGCGAAGATCAGTTGCTCGTGCAGGCGGTGACCGGTAGCGCCGGTGATCACGAGGCGGCCGTGGGCGACCGCGACGGGATCGCCGCCGAGAACGAGCTCCGCGCTGCGGAGCGTGACCCGGTTGAGCTTGTTCCCGGTGCCCCAGACCTCGGCCCGCAGCAGGGCCAGCGACATCCTCACCAGCGGATGGCCGAGGTGGGCGAGAACGAGGTCGGTGCGATTGCCGGCGAGCTCGTGGTCGAAGGTGATCGCCCGGCGGCGCTCCGGATCGGCCGGGTGCTCCAGCCCGATCGCCGCCCGCGTCCAGCTGCCAGTCAGTCCCGGGACAATCCAGGTCCCGGGCTCGGGCCCCGGCGCCAGGGGCGGCTGGCCGGCGAGGGCGAGGGCGACGCCGACCACGCGCTGCACGCGCTCGGGTTCGAGGTGGAGGACGGTGCGGCTCTCGGTCAGTTCGTCGCGGAGGCTGGAGAGCCGCTCCCGCATGCGGCGCTCCTGGTTGAGCAGCGCCCGGGACGCGGCGGCGGCGCCTCCCAGCGGCTTCTCGTCGAGGTCTGTGCGACGACCCAGCATCGCCTCTTCGATCTGCAATGCGATCACCGGGCCGACGCTGCCGAGGTCTTCGCGGATCTGCTCGACCTTGGTCACCACGCGGGCGAGGAAGTCAAGGTCGCCCTCAAGCGAGCCGCGCTCGCCGGCCTGCCAGCCGGCGCTGACGCAATGGTGGACGAGGACCTCGGCCGCGGGCTGGCCGTGGCGGTCGATGCGGCCGTTGCGCTGCTCGAGCCGGTTTGGGTTCCAGGGGATCTCGGCGTGGGCGAGAAGGTGGCAGTGGCGCTGCAGCGAGATCCCCTCCGAGGCGGCGTCGGTGGCGAGCAGGACACGAACGGGGAAGTCGCCGGGCGGCTCTTGCCATTGGCTCTTGATCCGCTCCCGCTCGTCCTCGCCGGTGGTCCCGTCGAGCAGCTCGACCCGCTCCCCGGAAATGTCGCGGGCGGCAAGACGCTCCTGTAGGTAGCGCTGGGTGGCCCGGTACTCGGAGAAGACGATCACCCGCTCGGCCCCGAACCGGCCGCCAGGCCGCACCGCCTCCTCGACCCAGTCGAGCAGCTTGGCCGTGCGGGCGTCCTCGATCACGGCGGCCCGCTCGGCCCAGGCGATCATCCCGTCGAGGAGGGCCAGCTCCGCAGCCGTCGGGCGGCTCCCCTCGGCCATCGTCGCCGCCTCGAGAGCCTCGGCGGCGGCGGCGCCGACGCCATCCTCCGCCGCCTCCTCGTCCAGCGCGTTCGCGGCGTCCTCGAACAGGCGCTGCAGCACCGTCGGCACCGGCGGCGCGGTCGGCGGCCGCTCGCGCAGGATGGTCTCTCGATGCACCTCCAAGGTCCGCAGGAACGCGGCGGGCGAGGAGAAGAGTCGCTTCTTCAGCAGCGTGACGACGAAGTCCGCAGCCGCCTTTGACGAGTCGTTGCCACCGAGCCGTTTAGCCCGGGCGGCACCGTAGGCGACGAGGTCGGAGTGAACCTGTCGCTCGGCGGCGGGATGCTCGACCTCCAGCATCACCACCCGGCGGGCGGCAAAGCGCGGGCTGCCGTCCTCGTTGACGAGGTCCTTCTTGAGCCGCCGCACCGTGATTTCGCGGGTCGCCTCCTTCGCCGGCCTGATCCCACGCGCAAACCGGTGCGGGTCGAGCAGCTCGAGCAGCGCGGCGAACGAGTTGTCGTATCCGTTGTGAGGAGTCGCCGAGAGGAAGAGACGATGCTCGCAGTGCGGCGCCAGCGTCCGGATCGCCTGGGTGCGAAGCGTGTCGCGCGCGTAACGCCCGCCGGCCCCGGCGGGCGCGCAGTTGTGAACCTCGTCGACGATCAGCACGTCGTAGCGGCGGGGTATCTCCGGGTGCGGCGGCAGCACCTCCCGCAGCAAACGCATCCCGAGGTCGCCTTTCAGCCAGTCGATCGAGACGATCAGGCGCGGGAAGTGAGCGAACGGATTAGCGCCGATCCCCCGGGCTCGTCGAAGCCGCCCCAGCAGCTCCCGGTTGACGATCCGGAACTCGAGGCCGAACTTGTCGCGCATCTCATCCCGCCACTGGAGCTGCAATGAAGCCGGGCAGACGACGAGCGCGGTGCGAGCTCGGTGACGTAGCAGCAGCTCCTGGACGACGAGCCCCGCCTCGATCGTCTTGCCGAGACCGACGTCGTCGGCGATCAGGAGATTGGTCCGCGGCATCCGCAGCGCTCGCACCAACGGCTCGAGCTGGTAGTCCTCGATCGTGATCCCGCTGCGAAAGGGCGCTTGCAGTGAACGCTGGTCGGCGCTCGTCACTGCCCCCCAGCTGACCGCGTCGAGGAAGGCGTCCAGCTCCGCGGGATCGTCGTAGTTGCCCGGCACGATCTCCGGCAACTCGGCACGCTCGATGACCGCCGTCCCCGGCTCGATCTCCCACACGACCTCGAGCCCCTCGCCGGTCGCGTCATCCTCGACGGAGATGAGCGAGACGAGGTGCTGCACCTGCCGTCCGTCGAGCGAGGCCTGGGAGTCACGGGCGACATCGCAAACAACCCAGGTCCGCCCACGTACCCAAGCGAGCTGACCCGCCTCGGGAGGATCCACAGGGCTCAGGACGGCGGTGTCTGGCGTCATCCGCGGAGAAGACAGAATGCTGGAAACGAACCGATCACAGCGGCGAACTTATCTCAGTCGACGTTGCTTGCTCCATACACCCGCATTAGTTCATTCCACCCGAACATTGGTCGGGGTGAACGTCCGGAGTCGGGCACACCGCAACGGGAGCGACGGGACTCGAACCCGCGACCTCCGGCGTGACAGGCCGGCGCTCTAACCAACTGAGCTACGCCCCCGAGGGAAACTCGGACGGGCCTGGGACTGTGGCCCGGCCGCAAAGCTAGCGGATTGTCGCAGGCGCTAGGCGGCTGCGGGCTCGGGGGCCGGGTCGATCTTTTCGCGCGCTGCCTGGGAGAGCTCGGGGACGAGCTGGGGGGCCTCGGTGGCGGCGATCTCTTCGAGCAGTTCGCGCAGCTCGGCGACGCGGTCGGCGCCGTAGCGCTCGGCCCAGCGCTGCTCGATCTTGGCGAAGAGGCCGTAGCCGACGCGCTGGGCCTGGCGGCCCTTCTCGGTCAGGCGGATCAGCTTGGCGCGTTTGTCGGCCGGGTCGGGGACGCGCTCGACGTAGCCGCGGGCCTCGAGGTCGTCGACGATCTCGCCGATCGACTGCTTCGTCATCCCCGCCCGCTGGGCCAGCTCGGTCAGGCGCATGCCGTTCTCGTGGACGAAGCGGAAGACGCAGCCGTGGGTCGGGCGAACGTCGCCGTAGCCGGCCTCGGCCAGCTCTGCCCGGAACTCGACGAAGATCGCCTCGGAGGCAACTTCCATCAGGCCCGGAAGGGGGACCAAGTTGAGGGGGGTTTTGGGGTCGGAAGGCATTTAGTAAGGGAGACTGATAAGGTCGCTTGATCAGGGAGCCTGACAAGGCGTCCTGACAATTGTAACCGACGCAATGGAGACCTTCTAAATGAACTCCGATACCAACCGCAAGTGGTGGACGCTGGGCGCGGTCTGCGTCGCCACCTTCATGCTGCTGCTCGACATCACCGTGGTCAACACGGCCCTGCCGGCGATCCGCGAGGACCTCGGCGGCAGCTTCTCTGACCTGCAGTGGGTCGTCGACGCCTACGCGCTCTCGCTCGCCGCCCTCGTCCTCACCGCCGGCTCGCTCGCCGACCGGCTCGGCCGCCGCCGCGTCTTCGCGGTCGGCCTCGGCATCTTCTCGGTCGCCTCGCTGCTCTGCGGCCTCTCCCCCGACCCGACCTTCCTCAACGTCGCCCGCGGCCTGCAGGGCATCGGCGGCGCGATCATGTTCGCCGTCTCCCTCGCCCTGGTCGCCCAGGAGTTCCCGAGCGGCCCCGAACGCGGCATGGCGATGGGCATCTACGGCGCCACGATCGGGATCGCGGTCGCGATCGGCCCGCTGGTCGGCGGCCTCCTCACCGACGGCCTCGGCTGGGAGTGGGTCTTCCTGCTCAATGTCCCGATCGGGATCGCGGCGATCGCCGTCACCTACTGGAAGCTGGCTGAGTCCCGCGACCCAAACGCGACCAGGATCGACTGGGGCGGCCTCCTCACCTTCTCCAGCGCCCTCTTCGTGCTGGTGCTGGCGCTGGTCCGCGGCAACGACGAGGGCTGGGGCAGCAGCCTGATCGTCAGCCTCTTCGCCGCCGCGGCGGTGCTGCTGATCGCCTTCTTCGCGATCGAGACGCGGGTCAAGGAGCCGATGCTGCCGCTGCACTTCTTCAAGCGCCGCGCCTTCACCGGCGTCCAGCTGGCGGCCTTCGCCGTCTCCGGCTCGATGTTCGCGCTGTTCCTCTACCTGACGCTCTACCTGCAGAGCTTCCTCGGCTACTCGCCGATCGACGCCGGCGTCCGCTACCTGCCGATCACCCTCGCCTCGTTCGTCGTCGCCCCGTTCGCGGGGATGGCGCTGGCGAAAGTGCAGGCCCGCTACCTGCTCAGCGCCGGCCTGGCGCTGGTCGGGGCCGGGCTCTTCTCGATGGGCGGCCTCGGCCTCCACTCCGAGTGGACCGCGCTGCTGGTCGGCTTCATCGTCGGCGGCATCGGGATCGGCCTCGTCAACCCGGTGATCGCCGACGTCGCCCTCAGCGTCGTCCCCAAAGAGCAGAGCGGGATGGCGGCCGGGATCAACGACACCTTCCGCCAGGTCGGGATCGCGGTCGGGATCGCCGCCTGGGGGGCGATCTTCCTCGGCGCCGGCGCCTCCAAGGCACAGGACGTCGCCGGCTCGCTCAGCCACGACGAAGCCCGCGGCCTGATCGAAGCGACCTCCTCGGGGACGCTGCCGCAGGCGCTGAACTCGGTTCCCGAGCAGGCGCGTGAGGTAACCCGCAACGCCGCCGAACAGGGCTTCATCCACGGCCTCAACGAGATCCTCCTGCTCGGTGCGATCCTCTGCTTCGCCGGCTCGGTGCTGGCGCTGTGGCTGGTCCGCGAGCGCGACATCGAGCGCGAGACGCTGGTCGGCACCGAGTTCGAGACCGCCCCGGAGCCGGCCTAAGCCTGACCCCACTCGCCGAGGTTGCGTTTTCCCCCTCTATCCAAGGGGAAAACGCAACCTCGGCAGTCCGTCCCGGTGGCGTAGGGTGCCGCGCATGAGGTTGGTCAGCTACGACGCCGGGGACGGCGCTCGCGCCGGGTACTTGGAGGACGGGCTTGTCGTCGATGCCTGGGCCGCACTCGGCGAACCGCACCGGGGCAGCCTGCGCGAGCTGATCGCGGCGGGGCGGGTCGGGGACCTGCGCTCGACCCTCGGCGACACCGGCCACCCCTCGCACCCGCAGGGCGCGGTCGCGATCCTGCCGCCGATCCCCGACCCGGACAAGATCGTCTGCATCGGCCTCAACTACCGCAAGCACGCCGCCGAGACCGGGATGGAGCCGCCCCCGCACCCGATCGTCTTCGGCAAGTACCGCAACGCGCTCGCGGCGCCGGGCGCGACGGTGAAGCTGCCGGGCAACAGCGACAAGGTCGACTACGAGGCCGAGGTCGCATTCGTGATCGGCCGTCGGGCCAAGGACGTCGCCGAGGGCGACGCGCTCGACTACGTGGCCGGCTACACCCTGTTCAACGACCTCTCGGCTCGCGACCTCCAGGGCCGCGCGCCGCAGTGGATGCCGGGCAAGATCTTCGATGGCAGCGCACCCTGCGGCCCCGCCCTCATCACCCCCGACGAAGCCGGGCCGGCTGACGCGATCGAGATCAAGCTGAGCCTGAACGACGAGACGATGCAGGACTCGACCACCGGGGACCTGATCTTCTCGATCGCGGAGCTGGTCGCCGACCTCTCTTCGCTGATGACGCTGGAGCCCGGCGACATCGTCGCCACCGGCACTCCGGAGGGGGTCGGAATGGGTCGCCAGCCGCGCGTCTGGCTCCAGGACGGCGACGAGGTCGTGATCGAGTCGCCGACCCTCGGCCGGCTCGAGACGACGATCTCCCACTGAGCGGCGCGCCCGACTACGGGATCCGCGAGCCCGCGTCGGGCGGAATCTCGTAGGCCTTCGCCGGCAGCGAAGCCGAGAGCGGACGACCTGCGGGGTGCACGGGCCCGGCGCCGGCGCGGCCGGCGACGCTGGTCTGAGCCCGGGCGGCCGCTGCCCATTCCACTGGCTCCGGCGTGAAGGAGAGCAGCGCCTGCCAGGTGTCGGTGCCGATCCGGCCGTCGACTTCGAGCCCGTGCGCTTCCTGGAAGGCGCGCACTGCGGTTCGCGTCTGGCTGCCGAAGATGCCCGTGACCGGCACTTCCACGCCGGCGCCGACCAGGTGCTCCTGCGCCCAGACGACCATGTCCCCTTTGCTGCCGCGCTTAAGCAGCGGGTGTTCGATTTCGGACCGGTAACCGGTGACCGGCTTCAGCGCGCTCTTGGCGCCGAGCGCGCCCCACTCCGCGCCGGCGGTCTCCTGCCAGTCCCACCAGCTCGGCGGCTGGCCGCCGTAGCTGGCGGCGAAGCGCCGGAACAGCATCAGCGCCGCGTTGCCGGGGGCTTCGTAGGTATGGCCGATCGGGTAGATCGGGTGGCCCCAGATCCGGTTGTAGAGGTAGGTGTGCTCGTAGACGGTGCGGACCGAGGTCCCAATCGTCTTCCAGTACATCTGTGGCTGGTTGTATTGGGCGCCGCCGGGGCCCATGAAGACCGAGTAGGGGTAGGACGGGTGGTAGTCGACATAAGGGAAGCCGGCGAGCGAGATCGGGTAGGTCTCGCCGACCGCCGCGCGCAGGGTCCGCATGTAGAGGTCGGCGGCGGCGTACTTGCCCTCGTAGTCGGCCTCGGCGTCGATCACGAAGCAGTCGGCGCCGCGCTGGACCGAGGCGATCGCGACCCGGGCCTCGGCGGCGGGATGGTCGCCGTAGACGAACTGCCAGGCGCAGACGTCGATGCCACCGCGGTGCAGCCGCTGCACCAGCTGGCGGTTGAACTGGTTCCAGATCGTGCTGCCGTCGCCTGACTTGACGTAGACGGTGCCGATCCCGTTGCGCTTGGCGCGGGCGATCATCGCCGGCACGCTGCCGCCCTCGGACTTCGAGACGTACCAGATCCACATCCCCTGGCGGTCGAACGGCGTGTTGCTGAGAACCGGCGCTTCTTCGACCTGGCCGGCACCGCCGGTTTCGCCGCTGCCGGCTTCCGCAGCGGACCCGGAAGCGGGCAGGGCGAGACTCGCCGCGAGCGCGGCGAGGAGCGCCAACCGGGCCGCGAAGCGGCGCCGGCGCGGAGTCGAGTTGAAGCTCACGTCACCTCTGATATCGACAACCCTCGCTTACGGAACACCCCCGCCCCCCGAAGTCGCGCCTCCTCGCAAGATCGCGTGCGCCGGTTCCCGGACGGAGAGAGGAATCTCGATGCAACCGATCGGCGGCCGGCTACGTACTGGATGCCGATGAAGATCGCGATCGTCGGAACCGGCATCTCGGGGCTCGCTGCCGCCCACCAGCTCCACCGCGAGCACGAGATCACCGTCTACGAGGCGGGCGCCCGGCTCGGCGGCCACACGAACACTGTCCCGGTCGAGGGCGCCGACGGGCACCGACACTGGGTCGACACCGGCTTCATCGTCTTCAACGACCGCAACTACCCCAACTTCGAAGCGCTGCTGGCCGAGCTCGGCGTCGCCACCCAGCCCTCGCACATGGGCTTCTCCGTCTCCGACGGCTACGGCCACTTCGAGTACTCGGGGACGCCGCGCGGCCTCCTCGCCCGCCGCTCCAACCTGGTCAACCCAACCTTCATCAAAATGCTGCTCGACTGGCGCCGCTTCAACCGCGAGGCGCCGCAGCTGATCGGCCGCAACGGCAGCGCTCCCTCGCTCGGCCGCTGGCTCCAGCAACGCGCCTACTCGCGCCAGTTCATCGAGCGCCTGATCGTCCCCCAGGCCGCCGCCGTCTGGTCGGCGGACCCGGAGCAGATGTGGGAGTTCCCGGCCAGCTTCATGGCCGAGTTCTTCGCCAACCACGGCATGTACACGCTGCGCGACCGGCCCAAGTGGCGGACCGTCCGCGGCGGCTCGCGCAGCTACGTCGCGGCGATCTCGGCGCCGTGGCGGGAGCGGGTGCGGCTGCGGGCGCCGGTGCGGCGGATCGAGCGATTGGCGGACCGGGTCCGGATCGAGGCCGACGGCTGCGGGAGCGAGGACTTCGACGAGGTCGTGATCGCCGCCCACTCCGACCAGGCGCTGGCGCTGCTCGCCGACCCGAGCCGGGCCGAGCGCGAGGTCCTCGGCGCGATCCCATACCAGCCGAACGAAACCGTCCTCCACACGGACGCCTCGCTGATGCCGCGCCGCCGCGCCGTCTGGTCGAGCTGGAACTTCCACCTGCCCGAGGGCGAGCGGCTGGGGAGTACGGTCACCTACTGGATGAACAACCTGCAGCGCCTCGGCGCCGACCGCGACTACTTCGTCACCCTCAACCGCGGCGACGCGATCGACCCCGCCAAGGTGCTGCGCCGCTTCAGCTACGACCACCCGATGTACACCGCCGCCGGCGTCGCCGCCCAGGCCCGCCACGCCGAGATCAGCAACGCCGGCCGCCGCACCCACTACTGCGGCGCCTACTGGGGCTGGGGTTTCCACGAGGACGGCGTCGTCAGCGCCCTGCGGGCGTGCGCCGGGATCCCCGGCACCGCCGTCGCGCCGCCCGTGGCGCAGCCGGTGACGGAGGCGCCGCCCGACGCCGAGCCGGAGGCGCTGGCGGCGTGAGCGCCTCCGCACACCAGACCGCCTCAGCCGTCTACGAGGGCTGGGTCCGCCACCGCCGCTTCGAGCCGGTCGAGCACGGCTTCCGCTACCGCTTCTTCCTCACCTACCTCGACCTCGGCGAGCTGCCCGGCGTCCTCGACCGCTACCCGCTTTACTCGGCCCGCCGGCCGGCCCCAGCCCGCTTCCGCCGCAGCGACTACATCGGCGACCCGGAGCAGCCGCTCGACGAGTGCGCCCGCGACGCCGTCGCGGCCGCGACCGGCTCCCGTCCCCCCGGCCCGGTCCGCCTCCTCACCGGCCTGCGCTACCTCGGCCACTCCTTCAACCCGGTCAGCTTCTACTACTGCTTCGACGCCGGCGGCGAGCGGGTCGAGGCGGTCGTCGCCGAGGTCGAGAACATCCCCTGGGGAGAGCGACATGCGTACGTGCTTGCGCGGGGTGAGCGCCAGGGTAGGGTGCTGTCAGACGAGCTCGACAAGACTCTTCACGTCTCTCCACTGATGGGCATGGACCAGACCTACGCCTTTCGCGCCACCGAGCCCGGCGCCCGCCTCTCGGTCCACATCGAGTCGCGCCCGAGCCGGGACACCGCCGCGGACGGCGGCGGCGCCGGCAAGTCGTTCGACGCGACGCTCTCGCTGCGCCGGCGCGAGCTCAGCCCGCGGCTGATGGCCGGCCTGCTCGCCCGTTACCCGGCGATGTCGCTGCAGGTGGTGGCGAAGATCTACGCCCAGTCCCTGCGGCTGAAGCTGAAGGGCGCGCGCTACTTCCCCCACCCGGAGGGGAGCCGCCCGAAAGGGTTCATCTCGCCATGAGGGACGCACTCTCGCGGACCGCCGTCGGCGCCGTGCTGAGCCGGGTCAGCTCCGGCCGCATCGACGTCGTCGAAGGCGGGCGCGAACGCAGCTTCGGTCCGCCCGACGCCGAGCTGCGGGCGACGGTGACGGTCAACGACCCGGCCGCCTGGCGCGGGCCGCTGCGCGGCAGCGTCGGCCTCGGCGAGGGCTACGTGCAGGGGCTCTGGGAGACCGACGACCTCGTCAGCCTGATGCGGATCGCCGCCCGCGAACTACGTGAGATGGACGGCGTCCGCGCCGCCGTCGCCCGGCCGCGCGGCGTCCTCCACCGGCTGCGCCGGGCGGTGCCGCAGAACACCCGCGACCGCGCCCGCTCCCACATCGCCGCCCACTACGACCTCGGCAACGACCTCTTCGCCGCCTTCCTCGACGAGCGGATGATGTACTCCTGCGCCTACTTCCCCAGGGACGGAGTCAGCCTCGACGAGGCGCAGCTGGCGAAGCTCGACCGGATCTGTGACCGCCTCAGGCTCGGGCCCGAGAACCACCTGCTGGAGATCGGCAGCGGCTGGGGCGGGATGGCGATCCACGCTGCCCGGCGCAGCGGCTGCCGGGTGACGACGACGACGATCTCCAAAGCCCAGCACGATCTGGCGACCCGGCGGGTGAAGGAGGCCGGGCTCGAGAACCAGGTGACAGTCCTGCTCGAGGACTACCGCGACCTCGAAGGCCGCTACGACCGGCTCGTCTCGGTCGAGATGATCGAGGCCGTCGGCTGGCAGTACTTCGACGAATACTTCCGCCGCTGCGACCAGCTGCTGACGGACGACGGCGCGATGCTGCTGCAGGCGATCACGATCCGCGACGACATCTACGAGATCGAGAAGGCGGCGAAGAGCTTCGCCAACACCCACGTCTTCCCCGGCGGCTGCCTGCCCTCCGAAGGGCTGATCGCGAGCTGCCTGAACCGGGTCACCAGCATGCGCCAGGTCTGGATCGACGACATCACCGCCCACTACCCGCCGACCCTCGCCGCCTGGCGCGAGCGCTTCTTCACCGCTTGGGACCGGCTCCGCGACCATGGCTACGACGAGCGCTTCCGCCGCCTCTGGGACTTCTACCTGAGCTCCTCGGAGGCCGGCTTCCGTGAGCGCCGGATCGGCGACGTGCAGGCGCTCTTCGCCAAGCCCGGATGGAAGTGAGCGCGGGTGGCGGGCGTGAGCCGCTCGTCCTGATCCACGGCCTCGGCGGCTCCGGCATGGTCTGGGACCCGGTCCTCGACCTGCTGGCGCCCGAGCGCGAACCGATCGTGATCGAGATGGCCGGCTTCGGCTCGGCACCGCCGCTGCCGGCCGCGGTCGAGCCGACCGCCGCCAACCTCGCCGCGGCGGTGCACGCGGAGTGCGAGCGGCGCGGGATCGAGCGCCCGCACGTCGCCGGCAACAGCCTCGGCGCCTGGGTCGGACTCGAAATGGGGCGCTTCGGCTGGGCCGCCTCGGTCACCGCGATCTCGCCGGCCGGGCTCTGGCGGGCGCCGCTCGGCCCGCGCAAGCGCGACGTCCGCAACTGGGCCCAGCGGGCGCGGCCGCTGGTCCGGGCGGCGCTCGAGGTGCCGGCGCTGCGGCAGCGGATGGCTTCGACCTTCGCCGCCCACCCGGAGCGGATCCCCGCCGACGCCGCCCGCGAGCTGGTCCTCGGCTGGGTCGACGCCGACGGCTACGACGGCGCCAACAAGGCGATGCGGACCCACATCTTCGACCCGGCCGGCTACCCGGAGGACGTGCCGGTGACGATCGCCTGGGGCGAGCACGACCGGCTGGTCGGGCCGCCGAAGGAGAACCGCCGCCCGGCCGGCGCCCGCTTCCTCGTCCTCCCCGGCGTCGGCCACACGCCGATGTGGGACGACCCGCAGCTGGTCGCGCGGACCCTGATCGAGGGCAGCGCCGTCTCGGCCGCCGCCTGAGTTCTGGGAGAGTTAGAGGACGCCAGCGATTCGAAGGGAGCCCAGTTGATCGTCGAGAGGACCGAGAACCCGCAGTGGCTGTCGAACGCCTACCTGGTCGCCGACCCGGAGAGCAAGACCGGCGTCCTGATCGACGGCAACGACGAGCTGGCGCCGCTGCTGGAGAAAGCCGAGCGCGAGGGGATCGAGATCACCCACATCCTCGTCACCCATCCCCACGGCGACCACATCGCCGGCCTCGACGCGGCGCGTGAGCAGCTCGGCAAGCCGCCGGTCGTCGCCCACCCCGCCACCGCCGAGGAGATCGACATCCCGGTCGACGTCACCCTTGAGGACGGCGAGACGCTCGACGCCGGTGCGCTCCAGGTAAAGGCGCTCTTCACCCCGGGGCACGCCGCCGGCCACCTCGCCTTCCTGATCAACGACACCGACGTCTTCACCGCCGACGTCCTCTTCAAAGGCACGGTCGGTGGAACGATGGCCCCCGGCGCCTCCGGCTTCGACGACCTCCAGTCCTCGGTGATGGGGCTGATGGAGCTGCCGCCGGAGACCGTCGTCCATCCCGGCCACAAAGAGCCGACGACGATCGGCACCGAGTGGGCCGAGAACCCCTTCGTCCGGATCTGGCGCGGGCTCGACGCCACCGGCGAGGAGGAGGTGACGGTCTGGGGCCGCCCCGCGACCCTCAAGCTCTGGGCCCCCGACTACGACGGCGGCAACAAGGCCTGGATCACTTTTCAAGATTCGAACGAAGAAGCCATCGTCGGCGGCTCCCAGGTCGAGCGCTGACGCCGAGGTTGCCTTTTGCCCGCTATGCACGGGCAAAAGGCAACCTCGGCGAAAAGAGGCCCCGCAGGGGCGGGGCCTCTTGGGAC
>Ga0307476_10000472_pt1 | contig 31934 bp, 37 predicted proteins | sample atmos_gasesECM2C_2_FD_203314 | JGI IMG/M metagenome (GOLD analysis project Ga0307476, IMG submission 203314) | Hardwood forest soil microbial communities from Morgan-Monroe State Forest, Indiana, United States - atmos_gasesECM2C_05 | ecosystem: Environmental > Terrestrial > Soil > Temperate...
ATCCCAAGCCATCGACCCCGACCGCCACAATCAGTCCCGCGGTCTTATCAGGGTTATTTCCGTTCAGGCAGAACTCCACTTAGACAAATGAAAACTTTGGCGGGAGAAAAAAATGTGAGGCGTTACAATAGTTATTACCGTGACTATCTTGCGGCTATCCGACTGAGGAAAGAACTTGGTAGCGTCGCTGCTGCTTTGAAATCTGAAGAGTTCGTGAAAGCCATGCACAAGGCTATGGAGGGCTTTTTTGGATTCGGACGGTGGAAAACTCTTTTGCCACTCGATGAGTTTAAGACAGAACTGCGTAGACATAGTCACCTGATCGAATCTTTTGATGGCGAACAGCTTGGGACAGAAACCAACGAGGTTTCGGACAAGCTGTGGAAGCTGATAGACCAACTCAAGCTCACAACTGAAAAGTCGAGACTTGTGTCCGGGTCAAAGGCGCTCCACCTGTTGCTGCCCGAACTTGTCGTGCCGATTGATCGGCAATATACGGGAGCATTTCTTTATCGGTATAGTGACGAGTTTGACCACAAAAAAGAGCAAGATACGTTCTACATCGCTTTCGCAAGTTTTCGGAGGCTCGCAAATGCAGCCAGCCCTGAATCATATGTCGGAACTCAAGAGGTACACGCGACCCGCACTAAGGTCATCGACAATGCGATCATCGCTTTTGTCGAGCGAGGACGGGGAACGCTTAAAGCTGCCACCGCTGAGATGCAGACACGAGAGTTGGCATACAAGCTGTACGAGAAGAGGGGACGAGTTGACGGTGACGATCTGAAGGACTGGTTCGATGCCGAAGCCATTCTGCGCAAGTGGGCGAAGCCCTCCCGAAGATCGAGCAAGGCAGGAACTCAGCATCGCTAGTTCCCGTTGTAGCCGTACTCTCTGGAGAGCAATACGTTTTTCCAATGGCTTTCCCTGTCCCTAACCGCATCGTCTGCTGTCGAGACAGGAAAGATTTCCAACAGCGAGAATTTGAAATTCGTCCGAGCGTATACTATGCCTTTTTCCACGATCAATTTCGTGAGTTCATCATTCCACCCGTGCCCAGTTCCCAGATAACATTCCCATCGCGCCCAAACCCCGATTTCGCCGTATGCTGAACCAACGTATTTCTTACCGTTGGATTTGTCGCAAATTAGATAGACACCTTTGACATTCGAAAGTGACGCTTTCCAGTCCGCCTTCTGGTGCGTGAAGATAGACTCCAAAACATTGAAGTCATGGTTGACATTCTGGTAGCCGCAAAAGGCTTCGCCTGAGTAGCACTGCGGAAGAATTTCTGAAACCTCGAATTGATCGAGATAATTTTCCAAGTAGTAAGCTCGTCCTCTCATTCCCTGATAGCGGTGAAATGACACAATTAAGCGCCCCTCGAATTTCGCGAACTCGGTTACCTCTTCGAGCTTGTAATGGTCGTTCAAGCGTTTTACGACTTTGAAGATTCCACCGAACAGCCATGAATCTTTCTTGGGGTAGAACTCCATGAGTGAAAACACAAACTCCCTAGTCCAGTCGTTCTTGTCGCCCTTCCACTCATTCCAGCCGATCCACTCAGCGCGATCACCAACATACACATCGAGCGGATTTAGGGCATCCTCGTTTCGACAAGCCAAATGAAGTTTGTACTGGCTTGGGCCTGCGATTCTCAATACGTCGTTGATCATTATCTTCGTGGGTGATCCTGTGGTCGCGATGCCAGTTGCGATGGTATTCACTTGTTGCCTCCCAACGTAATCTCAAGCAATGTGCCCTCCCACTGACCTCGTATCAAGCGGTTAGCCCTGAAACGACTTGGCGTCCTAACTGGCGGAATGATTGCGGGAGAGGTTTTTGCAACAACTTTCCTACATACTCTCGCGCTCTAGAAAAATTCGCGAGCGTTAGATTCTTGCCCGTCTTCTTCCGGTATCGCTTCGCCTCGTCCCTGTATGCCGCTCGGATAATGTCGATCCCCGATTTGCAAAACCTGCGCCATCTATAGCCCGGCATCGCTCCATCTTCCAGAGCCTCTGTGAGTTCCTTCTCACCGAAATTTGCATCGCACGCCTGAAGAGCCTTTACCAAAAGCGAAAACAAAGCCAATCGCGAGTGGGTCGCTAGTTCGTCTACGTATCGCTTCGAGACGGCGAGTTCTTTGACGCCACTGTCGATGGTGTCGGACAGGAGATAAATTTGGTACACGAGTTCGGGTGCGGTCCTTCTTATGATTTCGTAGGGCTTCTCCTCGAACAGTCCTCCACGCCCGCCTTTCGCGGCGACCGGACCCAACTGTTTCTTGTCCCAGTGGAAACTCGCGATCAACTGCATCAGTTCCCGAATGTTCGGACCGCGACGTATGCCAACGCTTTTCAATTCTGTGCGCCGTTGCGCCCATTCGCCGTCTCGCCGCTCGTAGTACAGCTTGTTCTTGCGGAAGTAACGCGCAAGAGAGTGTTGGTAGTCGTCATTCGATATGAGATTCCACTTTTTGATTGGGTTCTGGAGGTTGCTGCGGATTGAAATCTTTTCGATGATCTCGCGTCGTTCGGCGGCTTCATTCGACAAATCAGCCGGGCTTGGCGGGCGGACTTGGATGATCCTGACCATCACCCGTGCTGAGGTCGATGGGTTGGGCACATCACGAATGCTATGGAGAGTCTGCGATCCGTTTACCACACGTGGGTTTTCGATCCTCACTTCCTGCGTTCCGGGATCGTGAGAATGCCCCTCGCACAACATAGTGATTCCGTTGTTGCTGAAGGCAAAATCTGCGGGTTCGTCGCGAAATGTGGCTGCGATTTCGGGATTGACTTTGGAGTTCTGCAATTTCAGCCGGATGTTTCTGGCGAAAAGCAAGTCGTATGGGTCTTCATCGCGCATGTAACGAATAAGGTCTACCAGTTTGGCAAAAACGATTGACGTCGGCACATTCGTGTCGCGCTTATCAGCAGACAGAACGGTGGTGATGCCCGTCAGCGTGAGCTTCGGCGTCAACGGCATCGCGTCTTCGATGTAATCCACCACGAACTGCAATAACTCATGCAGGTGGATGATCTGCACCCCCGTCGCCTTCACCGATTCGTATTGGATTTCGTTACGCCGATGGTTGGTGACGAAAAACAACTGCGCCCTACCATTCTCGAAAAGACTAAACAGTTTTTGGTAACGCTGCCGAAGTTCGGGGCGCACGACCGAGAGGTACGACTGCCTGTTGGCTTTGTTCGCGAACGCCTGCCAGTACCGTGTTATTTCGTCATAGAACGCAACTGGCGCTGAGGCGTCGTACTTCTTCGGGAACTTGGTGTTCAGGATGTAGTGTCGCACCTCGTCGCCGTCGCTCACTTCAAAAAAGCTGTCTACCTTGCCGTCCCCACTGCCATCCGTGCAAAAGTACTTCTGCGGATTCAAGAAGTAAGTTTCGGCAAACCACTTGCCAAATGCCTGAGGTGGTTTGAAGCCACTTTCCACCGATACTTCGTTCACCCGATCCTGCATGAAATCAAAAAGCTGCCTTTGGTCACGCACCAGCGACCTCCAAAACGTCACTTTAAGAGAAGAACGAACAGTTTCTGGTCGGAAACAGGTTCTTTCAAACTGAACATTATGGCACCTCCTGTAAGCAAATGGATGTGATTTTGGTCATGTCCAGACAAAAGGCGGGAGCGTAGACTTGCTTTTCCGCGAGGGCATCACATGAGCGCAGGAAGCAGACTGTTGTACTTGGCTGGTCCCGTTTCGAACTGCAACGAAAAGCAGAAAACAGAGTGGCGCAGGGCAATCAAGTCCAGACTGGCGAAGCTTGGACACAAGTGGATCGATCCGAGTGAACACGTCGATTGGACGCCGCTGAGGGAGATGGTGGAAATTGATCGTTCGGATGTCGTAATTGCTAATCTGTGGCGGGAGTCGGTGGGAACGGTCATAGGTATTGTTCAGGCGCGGCGTAAGAGCAAGCCTGTGATTTTGATCGATCCCAACTATCTGGAAAACATCGCTCTGCGTCATTTGGTGGGTAAGGACTTCATAGTGCGTGGGATTGACGAAGCTATCAACCTATTGCCCCAAGTCCTTGAGCAAATGGACAGATCGATTCTGGTTAAAAAGTCCAACGGCTCTACAGAACCCTTTGTGTCCTCCAAACTCCACGATTCACTCAACGCCGTTTGCGCCAGAGCGCACGTCGAGGACGCAATCCTGCCCGACCTTGTAGCCAATGCAGTACACCGCTCAGTAATGAAGGAAGAGCGAAACGGAGAAATCAACACAGACCAAATCAAGGTCTTGGTATTTGAGGCGCTCGGCGACATTGCAAAAGACAATCTGTACGAGGAAGAACTTAAGGAGCGTGCCACGGTGTTGTGCGGTGCTTGGGACGACTACGAGCGCGTAAAGAAAGACCAAAGGTGGGCGCTCGAACACATGGAGGAACTGGAGCAAGAATTGAGAACAGCAAGAGAAAAGATTTCCTCGATAGAAGCGCAAAAAGATTCGTATCAGTCGGAGATCGAAGACCTTCGTCGCAGTCTGCGGAAGCTCGAACGTCAGGGAAAGAACATTATAGGGGCGGAAGCTGGTGCTGACGTAGACGCGGACGAGTTGGGAAAGGACTATGGAAACTACTTTCCTAATTTGAGGTTTACCAATTCAGCGTTCACGCGGATTTTGGATTGCGACAAAGGGGTTCGACGCGTTCTTGAAGGGAAATTCAGGGTGATGAATCAGGAGAGGCTTGACGGGAAGCATGAAGTCCCCGGCACTAGTCCGCTGGTTTGGCAACACGACGCGGGACGCGGTCTCAGAATCTACTTTCGGCAGGAGCACGATCACACGACATCAGTTTTAATGCTCGGAACGAAGGGAACGCAGGATTCAGACTATTCCAAGCTGAAGAAGATGTAGTCTGTCCTCTGCCAAGGAAAACTAATGCTTTCCAATACCGAACGTGGCAAAGCCTTTCAACTCCTGTGCCGCGACGCGCTGGCGCGAGCGTTGAGTCGTGATTTCGATCTTGAAGTTCCGATCCAGATCGGCAGTGGCAAGCCCCACTTCTTTGATTTGGCGACAAGGGAACACGATATTGTCGCCGAATGCAAGGCATTCGCATTTACTGCGGCTGGGAACAACCCATCAGCCAAGATCACAACGTCCGTGAGGCGACGGTCTACCTTCGCTCGATACCGGGCAACATTCAGCGGGTATTGATTGTGAAACATGCCCCACATCCAAAGCGCGGCGAAACTCTGGGTAAGTATTTCGTTCGACTGAACGCCAACTTTGTTGAACAGATTACGGTTCTGGAAATGTCGGAGAGTGGAGGAGACCTAGTTTGCATTCACGGAAGCTTCAATCCCTCAAGCGCGATTAAGGCTTAGTTGCTTCTCTACCAGTCCAACCTATGAGAAAAGGCTGTGCTGAATCCTTGCGATCTCTACGGGACGCGAGCACTCTTCATCATCATTGGCGACGTAGTTGATCCGCGTGCTCACTGCGTAGCTCCGCATCGACTTGGCATCGAATCGGCACTAGCAGTTTTGATAACTCGCTTACCTTGTTCATGTTCGGATCGAGCCACACGTCATAGTCGTCCATGCCTAGAATCACTGGCATTCGGTCGTGAACCGCTGAGGTCACTGAATTGGGCGTCGTAGTCAGGATCGAGCACGACTTCACCCAGTTGCCCGTCGCGTCTTTCCACCCGTCCCACAGCCCGGCGAACGCGAACAACTCGCCGTCGTTCACTTCGAAACAGTAAGGCTGTTTATTTGTTGACGTGCGTGACCACTCGTAGAAGCCATCTGCCGGAATCAAACACCGTCGATACCTTAGAGGGTCTCGAAAAGCTGTCTTCGTGGCTGCTGTTTCAGAGCGTGCGTTAATCATGCCCGCCGCCCCAGAGGCATCTTTCGCCCAGTGCGTGACCAAGCCCCAACGCATCGTCGAAATCTGACGGACAGGGTTCTTTGGGATGCTAGCGAATGACCGGAACTGCTTGGGTAGGAGCGATATTGTAGTGAGGACTCCAGTCGTCTTCCCAAGGGGCGCTGTCGAAGTATTCCTCGATGACCTGCTTCCGCCGAGACAGTCGGTAGCGTCCGTAGGAGAAGCATTATGGCACATTCGGCTTTGCTCTCTCTTTTACCGCGGAAGGGCTGTAAACAAGTCGTTCAAGCTCGCGGAGCGTTAACTCCACATGCCGCTCAGCCGTATTCCCGCAACGTCACTGGATGCACATTGATAAGTTTGCATAGTTCAGCGGAGGTCAAAGCAGTATTGCGGCTACGAAGGTAGTTGACGATGTTCACCTACCTTAGTTACTCAGTCTGGACGAAAACCCTGAATTCTCGCCCGATCCCGCCCAAGGCTCATCCCTACATCACTGCCGAACTCGTAACTGGGGCTGTGGCAATCTGGGCATTCTTGAATTCACTGAACGTCTTCTCGACGGCTGCTCTTGTTTCTGGAGAATTTAAGTCGGCGATACCGAGATAGCGCATCGTTGTCTTGATGTCCTTGTGACCCAGCAAGTGTTGGATGGTCTGAATATCTGCTGTGCCTGAAAAGAGAGTCGCGTAGGTTCGGCGGAAAGTATGCAAGTCAGCGTGGAATTTGCCACCTGCATTCTTCGCGACACGCTGCACGATCCGAAGCAAATGCTCGTCAGGGTTCCCTGCCCCATTCGGAAAAATCAGCTTGCCGCCGGGGTTCTGCCGCTGGCGCTCCGCAATCGCGGCAACGAGGTCTTGCGGAATCGGGATGCGACGGATATGCCAATGCTTGGGATGCCACTTGAGGTGTGGCTTGCCCACGATGTTTAGGAAGCCATCCTTGACGTCGCCGTATTCCGCGTGCCCAGCCTCTCCATCCCGTACACCAGTCTTCAGGAAGTAATCCACCGTGAATCGTTCCTCGTCGTCCTTTGCCGCCGCATACAGCGCCTTAACCTGCTCTGCGTCGTAATAAACCACGGGCTTCTCGGCGAACTTGGGGTACTCGCTTTTCTTCAGAAGGCGGTTGATGCCATGTGCGCTAAGAAAAATCACCACATTGTTAACCTTGTTGAAGTACGTCCGGTTTGGATCACCAGACCGACGCGGCTTACGGGGCGTCCCGTTTTTCCGCTGTTTCGGGGGCTGCTTCCGAAGCCAGCCCATGAAGTCGATCAAGTCCTGCTCGCCAATCTCGTTCAAGAATTTCTTGGTACATGACTTGCGGAACTCTTCGACCGCCACCTTGTAAGCACGGATGGTTTTCGGGTCTTTCCCCTGCGAGTGAAGGTTCTTGAAATACTGCTCGACCGCATCGTCCATGCTCAGCTTACTTGTTTGCGGTTTCGAGTGGGCGGGCGTTTGAGGAACGACCTGCCGTTCCCGGTCCCGCAGCCATCGTTTCTTCTCCTCCAGCTTGTCCAAAGCTACGTAGGGGTCTGCGCCAACCAGCACAAAGCGCTGCTTGCCGCCGTCCGCACCGAAGCGGACGTAGTAGACACCTTCTTTGTGGTGTTCAGGTTCGCCATTGACCATTGCGTATTGAGGCTTGAGGCGACCCTTGGACTGGTAAGCGGGCTTGCCGAACGAGTTTCTGCCGTTCTTGGTGATGCGGATGTAGAGCGTTGCGGTGCGGTTTGCCATGAAATTCCCCTGAAGTCCAATACTGCGAATCAAGGGATTTCACGATTTTTAGTAACAGGAACCGCTCAAAAATAGTAACAAGCTCGCGGAACCCGCATGTTTGGCTGCGATTTGAAATCTGGCGGAGAGAGTGGGATTCGAACCCACGTTACCCTTTCGAGTAAACACGCTTTCCAAGCGTGCGCCTTCAGCCACTCGGCCATCTCTCCGGCGAGGTTTTGTGGAGACCTCGGAGGAAGCCTCCTACCGCGGCTCCTGCTTCGCTTTTCAATTCTATGGGTGAAGTCACCGATACCGCAACTTGCCAGAAGAGAAGAGAAGAGAAGAGAAGAGAGAACCGCACGGGAAGACTACGAAATCTTTTCCGGATTGTCGGCTACAACGCCGGCTACGGGAGGCTGCGTCGCAGGGGCGCTCGATGCGGATGCGCCCGCGGCCGCCGCGTGCGCGGCATTGCCGTTCCCTGCAGAGGGCGGTAAGGGAGGAACTTTCGCATTGTCGACCACGTGATGGTTCAGGCAGTACAGGGCGAGTTCCAAGCGATCCGCCACGCCCAGCTTGTCATACACCTTGCGCAAATAATTCTTGACCACCTGTTCGGTGGTTCCCACACGCAACGCAATCTCTTTGTTTTTCATTCCTTGCGTCACGCAGGAAACGATGAGCGTCTCTTTGGGTGTGAGCTGTACCTTCGGTCTGGCGCCTGCCGGACGCGAGTTCTGGTTGCGGTACGCCTCCATCACCCAGTGAATGCCCTGACTATCGAGCCAGGTGTCGCCGCCAGCCACCTTGCGGAGGCAGTCCACAAACAATTCCGGCTCGACCTCCCGCGACACGATACCATGCGCACCTCGGCGGAACAGTTCCAGGGTCGCGTCTTCATCCGCACCCTGCGTCACGACCACCAGCCTCATCCCCGGGTTTTGACGGAGCAGCTCGGCCACGGCTTCAACTGGATTCTGCGCTAGGGCAGCTTCGAAGACCACAACATCGGACGAAAACTTTTTCACCGCGGACTGAGCTTGCGCCAGTGTCTCCGCCTGTCCCACTACGCGAATGTCGTCTTCGAGAGCGAAGATCTTGCGCAGGCCGGCGCGAAAGATAGCCTGGGTATCGGCCACGATCACTCGGATGAACTGGCCCTTGCCGGCTTCTTCGCCGGTTCCGAGATTTTCTTCCGCGTTGACTGGAATGCTCGCCATTCAGTTCCTACGCTCGCTCAAAGTGATACTCGTCAATGACCACGCCCACGGCGCGACGGCCACGATCCTCGAAGCTGCGCACCACGCGGCCCCGGCAGTCGATTTGTACGTCCCGCCGCGAGCCCACGACGTCGGCCGGCAACAGAATCGTGAAATCTACCATCGAGCCGACCGGGACATCGTTTTCCATCGCCAGCAGCACGCCGTTCGCCGAGATATTTTCCGTCTCTGCGGAATACGCGCTGCCCTGCGTCTTTACCGATGCCGACAGATGCAGCGGAAACCGCGGTGCGCTCTGCATCTCTTCGAAATGTCTCCGGTTCGTCTGCGCCTCAGTCATCGGTGTTGTACCCGCGTCCGCCGCCACGTCTGGAAGAACCTTCCTTCCGGCACCACTTTTCGAACGTGCCGGATTTGCCCAAACTCAAGGGCAGCGTACACCCCGCGAATCCGACAAGCAAAGTTACCGAAGTCATGGAACGAAGGGTCTTAACTGCTTTTCTTTGAATGAATTAGGGTGAATCTTCAAACCAGATTGGAGCCTGAAGATTCCGCTTACGATCGGCCGATTCCGGGTCAAATCCCGGTCAATTTCCGCTGATTCACGGAGACCATTAGGGTGGCAAGAATGGCGAGGACTAAGGGCCTGATCGTGACTACTGAAGGCTGAGTGCGGGCTTAGAATTTTGTGACTTCGGTGAAGTTAAACTCTCTCACCTTCATGGCCGGAACCACCATATCGAAGGATTCTTCTCCGCACGCTCGGACTGGCGCGCTCATCGCCTCAACGTTCAAGAGCATGTGGATGAGACTCTCATTGAATCGGAAGTTGCGCACCCCGCCCTGCACGTTTCCGTTCTCGACGTAAAACGTGCCGTCGCGGGTCATCCCGGTGAGCATCTTTTCGTACGGTTCGACTTCCCGGATGTACCAGAGCCGCGTCACCAGCACTCCTCGCTCGGTCGAGGCAATCATCTGCTCAAGGGTCTGAGAATCCTGGGGCGCCGCGAATACGATATTCAGCGGCATTTCCCCCATTTCGTTGGGCAGCGCAAAACCGTGGCCGGTCGCCTCGACCGGGCCAACTTTGTTGCGATACTGCGAGCGCTTCATTCTCTCGGCAGTCGCACGCGCATAGACCACGCGTTTCACGATTCCGTTCTCCACCAAGTCAACCCTCTGCCGCTGCACGCCCTCGCCGTCAAATGGAGATCCTGAGTGCAAGGGATGCGCGACATCGTCCGAAATCGTGATGTTGTCACCGAACAGCTTGGTGCCGATCCGCCCTGTAAGAAATGAGCGCTGGTCTAGAATCGCCATGCCCGAGTAGTCCCAGAACATGAAGCCAACGATGTCGAGCACGGCCGCAGGCTCCAGAATCACCGTGTACTTACCCGCGGGAATTTCTCGCGGTCGCGCCGAATCTCGCGCCTTTCGCGCCGCGATCTCGGCCAGTGCGAGGGGGTCGAGACTCGCTACGTCCGGAGAATTCGCCTTCTGCCAGCCCGAAGAATCCGCTGCGAGCATGGTGATCGAGACTTCGGCTGAGGTCTGCGTGTGCCATCGGCTCAGTCCGCGCGAATTGAAAAGGCCGTCAATCGATTCCGCACTCGAATAAACTCCCGCGGTCGTGAGCTTGTGCCTCTCGGCTGCGCCGACAATAGTTTTGACGCCTTCAGCCCGCGCCTCAGGAGTGATGGCCGCAGTCTGCTCAAAATGCCGTGAAGGTGCCTGTGCAGAGCGGACACTCCGGTCCGCTCTGCCGCCAGCTTCGCGAGAGTCGGGCATGGGCAAGAGATCCGGGTCAGGATGCTGGACCTTCGCCAGACTCTCCGATGCCAGCACGACGTGTCGTAAACTCTCATCATCAAATTTGTTGGTCGAAGCCCGCGCCGTGCGCCCACCAAAGACCGTCCGGACAGAAACCGCGTAGTTCTCCTCCGCTACGTTCTGATGAATCGTGTTGTTGGCGAAGCGAGTCAGGGCGAAACGCCCACCCGAGAAAAGAACCTCGACTTCATCCGCCGTCGAGAGCTTCTTGATGCGAACGAAAATGTCGCCAGCTTGATCTATGGTCAGCATTCTGTGACAAACATCACGAACTCTTATAGGCGCTCCCAACCTTGATCCCGTGAAATCGCGATGGCGCCGCCCCATGCCCTGTCCCCATCACCTGCTGCGGCTGGCCCTTCCCACAATTCGGAGTACCCCACAGTGTCCATTCCTCGCTTGAGCAAATCGCATCCAGCGAATTCCAGAACTCCGTTGTAATCCCGGAATACGACGGATTCTTCACCATCCGCACGCGCCTGCCCTTCTTGATCTCCCATCCAATCTCGCAGCCGAACTGAAAGTTAAAGCGCTTGTCATCGATGGACCACGACCGGTTCGTCTGCATGAGGACGCCGCGATCGGTTGAAGCGATCAACTGCTCCAGGCGTAGCGGCTTTTCTCCCGGTAACAGGCTGATGTTCGTCATGCGGATCATCGGCAGCCGGTTCCATCCTTCCGCGCGGAGTGTTCCGCCGGAACGGTTTTCGCCGATCGCATGTGCCGTCTCCCGTGAACTCAGATACCCCGTAAACAACCCCTTCGTAATTATGGGTGTGCATTGTGCGGGGACGCCTTCGTCGTCAAATCCGAAAGTCCCCAGCCCCGGACCATGCTCCTGTCGCGCATCCGCGACGACGTTCACCAGGCCGCTGCCATAACGCAAAGTGCGTAGTTTATCCAGCGTCAGAAACGAAGTTCCCGCAAAATTCGCTTCCATCCCCAGCACGCGATCCAGTTCGATCGGATGCCCGACCGACTCATGAATCTGCAGCCCCAACTGTGAACTGTCGAGGATAATGTCAAACTTCCCTTCCGGACACTGGTCTGCCTGGTGCAGCGCCACGGCTTCCTCCGCAATCCGCCGCGCGTTCTCCACCAGCTTCAACTCATCTATCAGTTCATATCCCTTGTTCTGCCACTGCCCACCGTAGGAATTCGGATACGACCGCTTCTGTATCTCATTTCCGGCAAAGGCGTACGCCGCATATCCCGCGCCGGTCGACACCTTGGTCTGATGAATGTCGGCCCCCTCAGACGACACAAACCACTGCTCTTCCCGATTAAAGTTCAGATTCGTTTCCGCCAGAGTGATCCCTGCCACGGATCGCAATTCGGCATCAATCTTCAGCAGCAGTCCGATATTCTGTTCGACCGAGACGCTAAAGGGATCGATCTTGTATGGCGTGGACCACTCCGCCGCGACCGCCTTTTCCGGAGCCAGACGCACATCCTCCCGCTTGACCCGCGCCGAAGCACGGGCGATCTCGACGGCTCGAGCCGCGGTCGCCTCCACCGCCCCCCGTCCAAGTTCCGCCGAGGCGGCGAACCCCCAGGCCCCATCGGCGATGACACGCACGCTCATGCCTACCGACTCCGCGTCCGACGCGCTGCCCACTTTGCCGTTTTTCGTCGTCAGCGCGCGGCTGCGCTGCGCCACAATCCGCCCGTCCGCGTATCTCGCCCCGCGCAGTGCAGCCGTGTCGAGCGCCCAGTTGGCAATATGTTTCATAGCGAGAATTCCAAATCTAACACAGCAACCCCCGAGCCCGTACTAAGGCCAAAGCAGTGCCGAACATGGAATCGATGTTAACCACCGCACGTCAGGCTGTGACCGAGGTCACTGTCCGCTTTTGCGCAGCCATCCAAGGGATGGTGCGCGTGGCCACTACGTCTGCGGATTCGTCCGCTGCGAAGGAGTCCTGATTTATTTGCATTTCTTTCTAGGATAACCCGACCAGTTCTTTGGCCGAGAACTCTGTTTCCGGACACCGCGGAACACCTCAGTTCGCCTCCCGACGATCCCCGCAGCAGCAAGAAGGCAGACTTGGCCGGCCCCGGCATTGGCGACTACGACGAACTGGAGAAGATTCTTCCCCGTGACTGCAATCCTCTGTTGACGCCCAAAGAGACCCAAAAAGCAATTTTCCTTCTGAACCACTACATCGAAGACAATCTATGTAAGGAACTTAGCCTGATGATGGTCGAGGTGCCCTCGATCGTTGACGCCGGAAGCGGCGTCAACGACATGCTCGACCGCGACGGCTCCCGCACTCCTATCCAGTTTCATATTTCCAACGATTACGGCAAGCACCCAATCGATGCCCAGGTCATGCAGGCGGCAACCAAATGGAAACGAGTGGCCCTCCGCCAGTTCGAATGCCGCAGGGGAGAAGGCATCTGCACCGACATGCGCGCCGTGCGCAAGGACTACTTCCTCGACCACGACCATTTTGCCTACGTCGACCAGTGGGACTGGGAACGCGCCATCACCTCCGAGCAGCGTAACCTGGAATTTCTAAAGTCGATCGTACGCAAGATCTGGAGAGTCCTGGTCGGCGCGGAAAAGTTCGCGCAGGAAATGTTCCGCGAACTGCGCAGGCCGCTATCCCAATCTCCCGGAAGAACTCACCTTTCTTCACGCCGAGGGACTGCTCGCCATGTATCCCGCCCTGCCGCGCAGGCGCCGCGAAACGGTCATTCTGCAAAAGTATCCCGGCCATCTTCATCATCGGAATCGGCTGGCCGCTGAAAGACGGCTACCCGCATGAGATGCGTGCCGCCGACTACGGGGACTGGATCACCGATACCGGCAAGCAAACCCTGCGCGACACGCACGGTCTCAACGGTGACATTCTGGTCTGGAACCACGTCACTCAGCGCCGCCACGAACTCACTTCGATGGGCATTCGCGTCAACGCCGAAACCCTCCGCCAGCAGCTCGAGATGTCGAATCTGCGCGATAATCTCAGGTTCCCCTATCACCAAGCCATTATCAATAATGAAGATCGACTGTGGATCGGCGGCGGCATCGGGCAATCCCGGACGCTGATGCTACTTCTGCGCAAAGCCCACCTCGGCGAAGTCAGCGTCACCGCGCGGCCGAAAGTGTTGAAGGGAATGTGCGCAAAGAAGAATATCTTCCTGCTGGAATAAGATCGTGCTCTTTGGACGTGGTTGAAAGGGGGCGGTGCCAGCCGCCCTCTTTCAGAGGGGAAGGGAGCCACCTTCTCCCAGTTGCGGCGGGTCCGCCACGACAGGCCGGCAGGGCCGAAACAATTTAGCCCAGCGCTTCAGCGCTGGGGTATCGGCCTCGAGATTTTGACCAAGTCCCGGAGGGACGACACAGTGTCGCATTCATACTCCAGCAACCGAGTCCACGTAGTCTTCAGCACAGAGGGCCGAAAACAATCTATCTCCAATGACTTCCAACCGAAGCTCTGGGCCTATATGGCCGGAATCGCCCACAATCAGGGCTTCGAAGCCATGATCATTGGCGGCGTCCGCGATCATGTACACGCCCTGCTCGTTCTGCCGCCCCGACCTTGCCGCTGGCAAAAGCCCTTCAATTCCTCAAGGGAAGCTCGTCCAAGTGGATCAATGAAACCGGTGAGCCGTTTGTTTGGCAAGAGGGATACGGCGCCTTCCGCGTAAGCGCTTCGCAGACTGCCGATGTCGTGCGTTACATCCAAGACCAACGGACTCACCACGAGAAGAAGAGTTTTGAAGAAGGGTTTACAGAGTTCTTGAAGAGTTACGGGGTTCCCTACGAGCCAGCCCACGTACTCGGGCGGCTGTGTCGTCCCTCCGGGACTTGTTCTCCCGCACATCCACCCACCCACCGCTGAAACGCTGGGCTAAATTCTTTCGTTCCTGGCGGGACTGTAGCGCCGCCGCATAGGCACAACAACTGAATCCACTTACGGTGTCGCGTGCGCCTCCGCCAGCGCCTTCCGCACCGCCAGCAACTCTTTTAACACTCCGCGCAGCTTGGTCGATTCCAGCGCGTTCGCCCCATCCGACTTCGCTTCCTTCGGATTGTCGTGGACTTCCATGAACACGCCATCCGCACCCGCCGCCACTGCCGCGCGCGACAGCAAAGGAATGTACTCCGGTTGTCCACCGCTCACCGCAGGCCCTTTGTCATCGGCCTGCGACGACGGTAATTGCACTGAGTGGGTAGCGTCAAAAACCACGGGCGCAAACTTGCGCATGATGGCGAGCGATCGCATATCTACAACCAGATTGTTGTATCCGAAACTCGCTCCACGTTCGGTGAGAAACACGTGCGTATTGCCCGCGTCTCGGCACTTTTCGACGGCGTGACGCATGTCCCAGGGCGCCACGAACTGCCCTTTCTTGATGTTCACCGCCCGCCCGCTCAAAGCCGCGGCCACCAACAGATCCGTCTGCCGGCTCAGAAACGCGGGAATCTGCAAGACGTCCACGACCTCAGCCACCTTCCCCACGTCCGCGGTTTCGTGCACGTCGGTCAGCACCGGCACCTGCAGCTCATCTCTGATTTTGCGCAGAATCCTCAGGCCCTCTTTCAGCCCTGGCCCTCGAAAACTGCGGATCGACGTGCGATTCGCCTTGTCGTAGCTGGCCTTGAAGATGAACGGAAATTCCAGCGCCCGCGTGACGCCTTTGATGATCTCCGCCATGCGGATGGCGTGCTCTTCGCTCTCGATCACGCACGGCCCGCCGATCAGAAACAATTCGCCCGAGCCGATGTGGATGTTGCCGACTTGGAAGGAAGTAGGCATTGGCAAAAAGTGGCCACGGATTTTCACAGATCCCCACGGATAAAACAAATAGAAGGAAAATCCGTGTGGATCCGTGAAAACCCGCGGCGCTCCGGCTTAGATCCGCACTTTCTCCGGCCTGTGGAACATCTCCACCTCGGCGATTTCTTTCTCCGCCTTCCGCTTCAACCCGTGTTCATACGCCGCCCCTATAAACGTGCGGAACAACGGATGCGGCTCCAGCGGTTTCGACTTGAACTCGGGATGGAACTGGCATCCGATGAAGTGGGGATGACCGGGCAACTCCACCATCTCGACATAAGTGCCGTCCGGCGTCGAACCGGAGATGCGCAGTCCGGCCGCTATCATCGGCTCTTCGTATTCGCGGTTGAACTCATAGCGATGCCGGTGGCGCTCGCTGATCTCCAGCGTGCCGTAAATCTTGTGCGCCAGCGTGTTCGGTTCAATCTTGCAGGTCCATGCCCCCAGCCGCATGGTACCGCCCAACTCCTCCACGCCACGCAACTCGCGCAACTTGTAGATCACGCGGTGCGGCGTAGCCGGATCGAATTCGCTCGAATTCGCATCTTCCAGCCCAACTACATTGCGCGCAAATTCGATGCACGCCGTCTGCATGCCCAGGCAAATGCCGAAATATGGCACCTTTTTCTCGCGCGCGTAACGAATCGCGATCAACATGCCCTCGATTCCGCGTTTGCCAAATCCCCCCGGGACCAAAATCCCGTCGTAGTCTTCCAGTTGGGCCTCGTAACTTTTGTCGGCGGTCTCGAGCCCTTCCGCCTCAATCCAGTTCAGTTGCAGCTTCAGATTGTGCGCCAGCGCCCCGTGGACCAAGGCCTCTTTGAGCGACTTGTACGAGTCCTCGTACTCCACGTACTTGCCGACGATGCCGATCGTGACCGTATCCTTCGGGTTGTACACACGATGGACAATATCCTCCCACTTCGACAGATCCCGGTCTTTCGCCTCCATGTGCAGGCGCTTCAGCACCAGCGTGTCGACGCCTTCATTGGCGAACACCAGCGGCACTTCGTAAACTGAAGCCACGTCTTTGGCGGTGATGACTGCCTCTTCCGCCACGTTGCAGAACAGAGCAATCTTTGACTTGATTTCCTTGGCCAGAAAACGATCAGTCCGGCAGAGCAGGATATCCGGCTGAATCCCGATGCTCAGCAGTTCCTTCACCGAGTGCTGGGTCGGCTTGGTCTTCAGTTCCTGCGCCGCCGCAATGAACGGCACCAGCGTGACATGCACAAATAAAGTATGTTCGCGCCCCAATTCCTGCCGCATCTGCCGAATCGCTTCCATGAAGGGCAGCGACTCGATGTCGCCCACCGTGCCGCCGATTTCCACGATGGCGACGTCCACTTCCTGCGCCACCTTCTTCATCGCGGCCTTAATCTCGTTGGTGACGTGGGGAATCACCTGCACCGTTTTGCCCAGATAATCGCCGCGCCGCTCCTTGGCGATAATCTGCTCGTAGAGCCTGCCCGTCGTCCAGTTGTTGTCGCGAGAAAGTTTGGCGTGCGTGAAGCGCTCGTAGTGGCCCAGATCGAGGTCAGTCTCGGCCCCGTCGTCGGTGACGAAGACTTCGCCGTGCTGAAACGGCGACATGGTCCCCGGATCGACGTTCAGATAGGGATCGAACTTCATCAGGTTGACTCTCATCCCGCGGCTCTCCAGCAGACAACCGATGGAAGCCGCGGCCAGTCCCTTGCCCAATGAGGACACAACTCCGCCCGTCACAAAGATGTACTTCGCTGGCATCTCTTCCTCGCTCTAAATTGTGTTTGGAAAATTGTGCAGGTGGCGTGCACGATCAATTATGGCAGAAAAGCCTGTGGAAAGAAACGGAAGAAAATTGCAAGTGGTGGCTCAGTTAAAAGGGAGTAGCCATTTCTCTGGTTGTTTGGAGCGGGCACTCTTGCCCGCTTCTTGTGCAGCGCCGGCAGTGGCGGGCTGGAGCGCCCGCTCCACACTCGCTGGGGGAGTCATCCTGAGCGTAGCCGTTTTTCAGGCGGAGCGAAGGATCTCCCCGTCAAGACCATCAAATTTCAATGCTGAATCCCGCGAGCGTCGCGTCGCCCGCGCTACGGCGCCTGGTAACGGCCGCTCGCCAGAATTCTTGCGATCCAGTCGGCATAGGGAAAACCGCAGCCCGCAAGGGCTTTAAGTTCCTTGTCGACATCGTACTCCACGCGCCGGATCGTCGGCTGCAGCTCATCCAGCAGAAAATACGTGGCGCGACGATCGCCGTCGTAGGAAAGACTGACACTCCCCGAGTTGGCGACGACCATGCCGGAGACGCTCCGGACGTAGGAGCGATGGATGTGCCCGTGGACCGCGATTGTCCGACCAAGCGGTCGGTATACCGTCTCCAGCTCCCCGTCGCTCGCCTCCGGCATGGGACAACGCCACGGACTGTTGGGGCTGGCATGGACCAGCGCCAGCGGCCCGCGCATCTGTACGCGCGGAAGCCCCCTCAGCCATGCCAGCCTTTCTTCTCCAAGCACCCCGCGAGTCGCCGCCGCCATCTCTTCAATGGCGGCGACCAGCGGCTTCATCTGTGGGGTTTGGTTCGCAAATTCCGTCAGCGATTCAGGCCTGGCAAGCATTTCGTCGGTATTGCCCAACACTCCCTGCCAGCCGAGGTCGCGAATTCGATCAACAATCTCCCGAGGACTTGACCCGCCGTCGGCCAGATCGCCGCCATGCAGAATCAGGTCGGGAGAGCTTTGCCGCAGATCCGCCAGCACGGCCTCGAACGCCGTCCGGTTGCCGTGGATGTCCGATACAGTCGCGATGCGCACCAGGTTGTTGCGCCCCCTGCAGAGCACGATATCACCGGATATCACCGGGACCGTGTTTGACTATCCCGGACATTCCAGCGAAAATAAGGCTCGGCACTTCTCTCGAATCCCAGTTCCTGGGCTTCCCGACGTGTGGGCCTGTGGCGCAGCTGGGAGCGCGCTTCCATGGCATGGAAGAGGTCGTCGGTTCGATCCCGACCAGGTCCACCATCTTTTCAAGTACTTACAGATACCCCGCTTTTCAGTTTGGTGTCATTTGGTGTCAAAACGCTCTGACTTTTTCCAAATTGAGAAGCGGTCAACCCCTCGTTCACCACGCTTGCTTTCCGCTTCCGAACAGATGTCGATCTCTTCCTCAACTCCTTATTGATGGAATCGACCGTCGCCTGCACGCTCTTCGGAATCTCCTGCATATACACATCTGTCGTGGTTGCCGCGCGAGAGTGCCGGAGCACGCCTTGCACGTCCTTCACCGTGCCCTTCTTTTGGGCCAGCGTCGCAATTGTGCGCCGTATGACCTGGAAGGTGAGCTTTGGGAGCTCCAGTTCTGCCGCGAGCTTGTGCAACACACGCTTGCGATAGTTACCGGTGTCCATAAAGTCACCGTCCTTGTTCGGGAAGATGAACGCTTCGGGCGTTGAATCAGGACATTGCTGCTTCCAGCGCCAGAGATCAGCCGTCAGCTTCCTGGGGATATGAATAACCCCAAGACTCTTTCGCGTTTTGCCCCAGGGACGGATCTTGCCCATGTAGGCGGTTTCGCTCACGCTCATGGTGGATTCTGCGAGGTTGAAGCATTTCCATCTGAGCGCAAACAATTCGCTAGGACGGAGGGCATTCGTCATGTCGAGTTCCAATAGAACCCGGTCACGAAGATCCAAGCGGGAAAGCGCTTTTCGGAGTTGTTCCCAGCTCAGCGTTGTTTTGTCGGTCTCGCGTAGTTGGGCTGGAACTTTAACCTTGCGCGCCGGGTCCTTTGAGAGGAAGTCTGATCGACCGCCTCAACAAAGATGTCCCGCAAGTATGCCCTCATCTGAAGCACTCTGTCCCTGGACCTCGTTTGTGCCAATTTGTTCAGATGGACCTGCAAGGTGAACTTGTCGAAATTCTCCAGCGGAATCTTGTCGAACGGATCCATAAGGTCCCTTTGGATAAGCAGTTTTTTTACCTTGCTGGTTTCTTCCTTCCAGTTGGCCTCTTTCAGGGGCAAAAAGCGATTGCGAACGAACCACCCGAAGCTCACAGAGCCGTCGTTCATCACCCGACAAGCGTCACCCGTCTGCCCGTTCTGTTTAGTGATTTCACGTTCCAGTGCCTCCCGAGCTTCGGATCTCTTCATTTGAGATCTGTGCCCAAGAATCACCGCGACCCTGACGGTCTTTTGCTCGACCGTCGTCGGGTCATTTACGGTCTTGCGAAAATACCCGTACCATTTCTTGCCGCGAAGGGTCACGTAACCCCTCTGACTCGATGTACCCATTCATTCCTCAATTTCTGTGGCGGGAACAATTGGGCCTGCAGCTATTTTACCCGCGTTTGCGACGCAGGTTGGTGAGACGTTCCCGCTCGTCGATGAACTCCTCTATTCTGCTGGCCCGATAACGTAGAGTCCCGTCGCCCATACGGATAACGGGGAGATGTGGAGCTTTGCGGGACGAATGATCCCAAACCCAGGTGCCGCGATTTCGAACTCGCAGGCCGCATTGTTCACAGAGTGGATTGAATATTAAGAATGGTGTTGCCTTGAAGGGAATAAGCACCCCCAATGGATCCTGCAGTCAGCGTTGACCGCCCTAGGTGAAGGAAAGATTTCTGAGGTCCTGGACCAGTTTGAGGACCACTTCACATTCACCGACCATGCGCTCGCACTCGAGTTTACCGACAAGAGGCGATTGACGGACTTTCTTCACAAATCGCGCGAGCTTTTTCCGGACACTGCGGTGGAAGTAGTTTCCATTTTTGAATCCGGGGATCACGTCATTGCGGAATGGAACCTTACGGCGACGCAAACTGCGCCGTATGGATCGATAAGTTATCGCTTCCCAATTCTCCTGCTTCCGTTTCTGGCCGAACTAGATCATCGACTCAAGGCGCACGTAACTGGCTTCCATGCCGCGTTCCATGCCGGTCGCCAACATGGCCGCGCGCGTCTTGGCGTCGGGGAGCGTCATCCGCATCGTCATTCGCGTGCCGGTGCCGTCGGGGTCAAATCTGGTTTCAACATGATTGTCCGGGGTGGGGTCGGGCAGGTGCATACGCTCGACATGCACGATTTTGCTTTACGGCACCAATTCCAGAAATTCGCCGGTGACGTAGAAGCGGCCTTTCTGGGGGTTCGTCCATTCGTAGCGAATCTTGCCACCCAGCCGGGCTTCGCAGACACACACCGGCATGGTCCAGCCGTCCGGACCAAGCAACCATTGCTGGACAAGTTTTGGATCGGTGTGCGCGCGGTATACGGCCTCGGGCGGGGCGGCGAAGTGCCTAGTCACGACAACATGCGTGTCGCCTTCGGTCGTGAGCGTCAACTTACTCATCGTTCCTCTCCTTTTTTTGGTGCCTCCATGGCGGCCAGCACCTGGTCCAGTCGGTCGTAGTTTTTTTCGAGAGCTTTGCGCAGCATCGCGAGCCATTTGTCCATTGCCTCAATGCCCTGCTTCGCCAGACGGCGCGGGCGCTTGGTGCCATCGACACGCCGAACAACAAGCCCTGCTTCTTCGAGCACTTTGAGGTGTTGAGAAATTGCTGGTTGCGTCATCTCGAAGGGCTCAGCCAGTTCCGTCACGGTCGCTTCGCCGCTGGCCAGACGCGCAAGAATTGCCCGGCGTGTCGGATCGGCCAAAGCGGCGAAGGCAGCGTCAAGGTTCCGATTAATAATAAGCGTTAACTTATATAAATAATGTATTATCGTCAAGAGGAAAATTTCATGCCCCATGCGAGTGTCGTCCCCGGACGAACGACGGTGTAGACCTATGGTTTAAAGCTGAGGGAAGAGTTGCAGACGATCAGGACTCACATCGCCTAAGCTGCCCGTTTTTCCATGTGCTATTCGGTCTTGAACGGCGGACGTGAGAGATGTGAGCACAGAGAGGCGTCGAGCCCTTGAACGGAGCCTTGATTCAGGAAACGCCGGTATAGGGTTTCGACGCAGGGCTCCCACTCGGTGTGGCCACGATTGTTCATGATCACTACGATACGGTTCTGAAAGCCGGGCGCCGTATGCTCGGTAAACCATAGAGGTGTACCGCCATCGGAGTCACCGGCAACAAAGATCGTGGGGACTTGTGTGTGTATCGGTTCCCGTGAGCTCGCGGAAGCGGTGGTGTGCGGCCACAGCTTACATGCTGCCTCCTGCTGCCGTAAACGCCAATCCCCTAAGAACGTGTTTCTGACCGCAGCCGCTACTTCCTCCTCGCGCACAAAGGGCAGGTCATCGCTACACGTGATCGACAGAAGCAGCCCCAGGCTCAGATCATGATCTGCATCCCGCGCGTCCTCGAGAATCCCCTTCACAATCAAGTCCCAATCGCCTTTGCTTGCTCGATCAATGAGCCAAGGCAGGCGCGCTGCACTCGACGGCCGATATAGCAACGAACGAAACCATTCAGCGACACGCCCTTGACTCAATGCGACCCTTCCCCCATGACCAGGAACTTTGACAGAGACGCGACCTGTTGCGAGGAGCTCCATGATCTGGGAGAACTCATCACGCACGTGAGGGAAGGCGGATTGGCAGGCGGCATCCGCCTCACAGGCGGCGAACGTACGCTCAAGCGCCAATTGTGCAGCTTTGGCAAAAGGCAGAGGCATCGCAATGTCGATGGGATCTACGCTTCCGAGGTAGATGCTTCGAACGCTGCCAGGGTAGGCTCGCACGAATACCTGTGCCGCGCGCGTGCCGTAAGATCCAGCAAACAGATTCAAGGGCCCATAACCGAGAATCTGGCGTACCTTTTCGAGATCGTCCACGAACCGCTGGTAGGAGTACTGGGTTAAATCGGCACGCGTGGCAAGGTCCTTCGCACAATTTCCCACACGGACGGGCGGAAATAAATTCTGCAGATTTTCAGCAGGATCGTCAGTTGAGAAAAAGTGACACCGCAGCGCGCCGGACTGTCCCGTTCCCCGCTGGTCGACCAGCAACAAATCTCGGTCATCCAGCATCGGCGTCAACCGCTCCAAGAACTGTCCTGCCTCGGTCGCAGCTTTCACCCGGTCCACCCAGCAGCGGGACGATTGGATCGGGAAGGGCGTGGCCATTCGTTGCCGGAATCACGGCGAAATGTATTTCCAGTCTGCGGGACCCATGCCGGTCCGGATTTTCAGGGACTTCGATGGCGCCGCATCGCGCGCTCCTCTGAACCCCGGGCACGGAGCACGACTGGAGTGTAATAGGCAGGGCGTACCCGACCTGCGTAGCGGCGGCTGTCAATACACTTGCGAAGAGGACCGAGCGAGAAAATCGCAAACAATCAATGAGTCGTCGCAGGAAAGCAGTGCGTGAGGCGAGTGAGGACTCGCCGAGTCGTCTGGCGGAACTCATAGCTTAATGTAGCACTCTATTGCCGTGATCGACCGGGCGGTCGTTTTCTTCGATCATCGTATGACAGGACCAAAGGCTAAGACATGGGGCAGGCTCTCCGCAGGTCGGATTCGGAGAAATCTAATATCCACGGAACGCGAATCTGGAAACATTGTCCCCGGCGTGTTTACGCCGGTGGCGGATGACTCGGAAGTCGAAGCCCGGGGGGCTTATTTGAGCCGGCCGCCAAGGTGATGGGTATACGAGCGGCACCAAGAAACAATTCCAGCGTCTTAGACAAATCCAGTCAACCAACCGCTCACTGGATTGGGGCGTTAAGCTGCAGATCGCTGTTGATGCACTTCCTCTGGATATTTGCCGTACTTATTACGAAAGCGCGTCGATGCATTGCGCGCGATAGGCGTGCCATCGCCAAACCCGGCAGCATCAAATGAAAGACTGGCAAGTTTGCGCTGGCTCACACGACCTTCCTCCAAGTTCTCGAAGCCAACTGGATCAGCGAGGCCGATGATGTTCGTGCACACATCAGCCGCGAACAGCATTCGTCCAGGACGCCACAGCAGCGCGACCTGGCCGGCGCAATGCCCGGGGACATGAATTACTTCGACGCCACCCGCGATCGGCAGTGTTTCCCTGGGGTCAAAGGCTGATCGATGGTAACCGGGTCCAGTCGCTCGTCCGGATGGAAGAACAGCTTGCACAAAACTCGCCCCACTAGACCAGGCGCCGGCGTCATCGGCCGAAAAGGGCCTCCACTCTCTGCGATGGGAATATCGAGCCGGTGCATGTAGATCCTCGCACCGGTTCCGCGCACGATAGCGGCCGCGCTGCCGATATGATCAGGATGGGCGTGAGTGAAAATCAAGTGCTTGAGCTGGTCTGGCGAATGGCCAAGCTCGCGGATCGCCCCGAAGACCGCCGACTCCTTGCCCACGAAACCCGCGTCAATCAGCGTCAACCCATTGTCGCCCTTGATCAGGAAGGCGTTTGCAAACCCCATCGGGACGATGCACACACCTTTGATCACCTGCTTCACAATCAGTAAGCTCTCCGTTCGGTAGTTGATGCCCTAGCGATCGCTTTGGGTTGGAACACAACCGGATTCGTCTAAGCCAGAGTTCTGGTTTCAGAGCGCTCAGGGAGTCAATGTAGCGTGCCGGACACGAGACATACGTTGTTGGTGATTGCGCATACCTAATGGGATGGTGGTTACCAGTGGATGCGATTCTCGAAGAGTGATACTTCGCCAATGCGGTCACCTGGGCGGATGCAGCCCTTCCCTAATCGGGTTACGGAGCGGTTGCAGGCCACTCGCTCGGAACCCGTCGAAGGTGAAATCCGCGCGATGATACGATAGCCGAATGACCGAGACGCTCGCTGCCATTCACGGCTACTACAAAGCATTCAGCACTTTAGAGTTGGAGGCCTGTCTGCCTTTTTTCACCCTGCCGTGCATGTTCATCGGGCTTCGTGGTACGTTTGCAGTTGCGAATCGAGAGGATCTGGCGAGAGTGTTAGGTCCGACACTCGAGATGCTAAAAACCAAGGATTATCAACGCAGTGAATTCATCGAAACTCAACTAACAACGCTTACTGACAACACGGCCCTGGTGCGTGGAGTGGCAGTACGGTATCGAGCGTCCGGGACAGAACTTGAGCGAGTACCCATCAGCTACCTCGCACATCGGTCTGGCGGCGCGTGGAAGATCGCTGTGGTCGCTTCCCCACAATAAGCGATACCGATCGGCGACATTTCCACAGTGTTCGGTGCCCCGGCCTCGATCAATTCAAATTGCATATTACGTTAGCCTTCGATTAGGTGCAGCTCTTCCGTGATTGGATAAAGGAAGGATTGCCGACCGTTGTCTCCCAGCACTACGCGAGCCGCGGTGTCACCAAGCTCGCGCTGCGCCTTTTCCTTTGACCTAGCAATGCTCATACCTCGTGACCGGCGTCGATGAGTGTGCGAACCCCGTACTTCCCGTTACCAATGCGCGCATGATAGCTCCTTGTCGGTGCCCTCTTAATCAATGGACTTCAATACATCAGTTTTATTTCCACCAACTGCTCGGTCCCACCCAACTGAAATTTGGCTTCGTCAAAGTTGGGTGGGCCCATCTTCTTCTTTGGATTGTTCGAAGCGCCATAACCTTCCTTCGGCATGCCCATAAAGTTCTTGTCGAGCTTCTCGTTCATGTTTTCGTCATGAAACACCGACACCGCATAGACGCCGGTGTGAAGGTCGGCGAACACAACCTGCGCACTCAACGCTTGCGGGTCAATGTCGGCGGTTTGCGTGTGGACCGCCTGCGAGGCGTCGTTAGGGAAGCCTTTGCCGTCGCGAAAGAGAGCCACTCGAATCTTCCCTTTGGCGTTGCGAGCGCCAGCCACATGAACGGTCAAGGTTGCGGTACCGGTTGTCTGCGCTTCGAGCGGTCCCTGCAATGCAGAGGCCGCGGTCAAGAACAAGCCCACTGACAGGGCGGCAATAATCTGGAAACGACGGTATGTGAATGTTCTTCGAATCACTTGAATTCTCCTTTTCGTCTTCATTTGTCTTCAGCGGGCGATCAGCATGAAGAACGTTCTCATCGGGCTGGGCATCTGTGGGGCAAACTCGCGGAACAAGTTTCCGGCTGCAGCGAATCCAAACCGAAGCGAGGCTCTTTGTCCCGCATGGGTGACATCGTTAAAGCCGGCAGGAAGGTAGGCATTGCCCACAAATCCGCCGGCTGCGGCTCCTACGAAGTTCGATATTGCCGGCATAGGATGTCCGGAGTTCGACCGATCCACAACTGTGAAGCTGATGGCATGGATGCTTCTTGCCAAAAGGCTGCGGCTGCTGGAAGGGACGTAGCGCGGATCTTCTCGCGTGATCACACCCGTCGCAAATCTCGCAGTCTGAAAGCTGACCCGCTCGGCGAGCGCATCTCCATAGTTTCGTCCAAATGCTTCGGCACCTTGCCTCCACTCTGAAGGGTACTGAGCCGCACCTTTGCGCGGGGGATTCGCCATGTGCAAGCCTGCGCGGAAGGCGGGTGCGGTTAAGGCGCTGGGATTGAAATACGTCTCGGTCAAGTAGTAGTGGACCTTATCTTCGAAGTTGATCCCCGCCCTTACGGCCGGTGCTCGTGGCGCGACAGGGTCAATCCCCGCAGAAATTGGAGGCGGATCCGCTTCCGTTTGACCGAGTACGGTAGAGTCCCTAGATCCTGCAGAAATGGTCTGGGATGATGGAGCCTCGGGAACCGGTTTGGCCGCGTCTTGCCCAGAAGCGATAGCTGGAATGATCAACAGAGCGAGCACTGAGATGATAGTTGCGTTTTTCATATGTTCTCCTAGTCGGACAAGATCTGAAGTGCCAATGTGAATGCTTGCCTTCTTCTGTTTCGGTTCCTTACGCGCAGCACCGTGATCAACACTGAAATTACGAACCCCGCGGCCAGAGAGCCCGCGGCAGCAACGGTCTTCGTGTCCAGATGGACTATGGACTGCCCGCGGAGGGCCTGCCAGGTCAGCATCAGAACCAAGCCCAGGTAGCTCACACCAGCAGACCAAACCAGAGCGAGCCGATCGCTCGTACTCAAAAGGGCAACAAGTCCTTTCCGCCTGGTCAGCAGCCAACCGAGGAACGGCAAGACCTGCAGGGCGTGCAAGCCGAGGAAATGAGCAACTCTCAGGTCGCCGCCCACGGTGCTCCATCCCAACACAGGCAGACCGGAGCCGCCATCCGCGACTCCGACGCTGTGCGCCCCGACAATGCGGGGACCGTATCCGCCCGCGATTCGAGCCGCTTGCCCAGGCGTGGGCGTTATCATGAAAAACGCTATCGCCATGCCGATCGCGGAGATGAGCAATCCCAGTCGCAACGACCATGCCACGGCGCGGTCCGGCATCCGCTGGAGCAGCAGCGCAATTGCAAGGAGGAGGTTCATCATCCAAACGAGGACGATGAAGACTCCCATCGTGAACCAAAGAGCGGTATTGAGTGTCGTGGTCTGATTAAAGTGGCTGGTCGTGCCGCGCGCAGCCTGCGTAAGGATGACTACCATCTCTACGATCAAGCTGGCGGTTGTGACATTGGCCAAGAGACGAATCAGACGAGGCCGATTCTCGACAAACCTGAGCATCCAGACGAAAGTGAAGCAATAAATACTGACCGAGATTGCAAACTTGGCTGGTTTGAGCCAGGCGGGAGCTCCCGTGATGACACGATGGTCAACGAAAATGCCCAACAGGGTGGCGACAAACGTGATCAGCATGGTTACAGCCAGGATGGTCAACGCTGGGTTGACGGCAAACGCGGAACGCAGCAAGCGCCACAATCCTCTTCTTTGTGGGGTCCGAACTTGACCTTGGCCGGTGAATGATTTCATGTCCTCGCTCCTTTCTCTCTGCACTAAGCGCCACTCTGAACAGGTTTTTGGGCCGATGTCGGCGATGCCGCTCGGGTGGAGCGAACAACGAGGTAGAACAGGAAGCCTGCGGGTCCCAGCATCAGCGTCAGGAAAAGTACCGGCGCCAGCAGCCAAGAACTGATCCGACGTTCTTGGCTGTCGAGATAAATCCAACGGCCAACGAAGACGTCAAAGGCCAGAAAGTGAGCCCACGCAATGGTTGCGCCGGCTGGCGAACCCAGGAGCGCCTCAACGCCGGGGAGCGTCGGCCGCGAAACGGCAGGCCAAATCGCGCCCAATCGCGGAAGCACGAGCCAGGCATACAAGATGGCGGGCGCAGCGCTCACCAAGGGGGATCGAATGAGCCGCGCAGTCCACCGCCAACGCGGCAGGAGAATCATCAAGGCCCAGATTGGCAGGACCAACAGATTACTGGCTCGGAAAAGCAAGTCCATATGTCCCCCTTTACGGACGTTTACGACTCCATCGAGAGCCGGATCGGGCGGGCAAATCGACTGTTTCGGAATGTCGTAGCTGCTCTCCATTTGTTGTTCCTCTGCATGTTGCGCGTGTCAACATCTTATTGCTCAGATGTTGCGCATGTCAACATGGTTGCAAATAAAAGTTGATTGCAAATCTCAGTGCGGATGGGGGCATGTTGCTCATGTCAACAATAGGTTGTATGCTGCTGGCTAGAATGCGTCCACGAAAGCCTTACCACCACGCCCATCTGGAAGAAACTCTGTTGAAAACGGCAATTCAGTTAATCGGCGAGGTCGGTCCCGCGGGCTTTACTTTGAGGGAAGTCGCCCGGCGCGCAGGCGTCTCCCACAACGCCCCTTATCGGCACTTTGCGGATCGGGAAAAGCTTTTGGCAGCCGTCGCTGCCCAGGGATTTCGGGAGTTGACCCGGGCCATGCGCGACGCCACCCAGGGGCAAGCGGAGCCTCTGGATCGACTGAAGGTCGCCGGACTCGCCTACATCGAGTTCGCTCTCCGTCGACCGGAGCACTTTGCGGTGATGTTCGATGCGCCGGTTGCGAAGCGCACGAGCTCGGACCAGGCCGAAGCCGCCGAAGAGGCCTTCGGGACGTTGTTGGCCTTCGTCAAGGCATGTCAGGACAAGAGACAACTGCCCGCTGGAGACACGCTTCAGTTCACGCTGCTGGCGTGGACTATGGTCCACGGAATCGCCAAGTTGGCCACAGCCAAACGTCTCCCGTTTGACTCCAGGGCTGGGATTCTCAAGTTCGCCAACTTCGTCATTGACCAATCATTACCGACTGCTACGGAGACTCTCACAAAGCGAAGCAAGGACGCGAAATAGAGAAATTTGGGTCAATTTGAAACATTGTTCTAGGTGCGTTTACTCCGGTGCTCGCGAAACACTCGAACTCGTTCTCGCTCATCGATTGCATCTCGGTTGACGTTGATCGAATGCTGCGAAACTTCGAGCCCATGCGCAAACAGCTGGAGACCTTGGCGGAGAAGTGAATTGACCGATGTCACGGCCAAAGTCGTGATCTTTAAGGCATTCGTTGAGGGTAGACTCGACGTCCCCAAGCACCTTGCTGGCACGGTGCATGATCTCTACTTTGAGCCATTACGCTTTCGAAAGCGTAACGGTTCTAATGCAGAGTGTATTGTTACGCGGAGCTGCGCAGCGCATCAAACACCCTATCCCGATTCCTCGCTAAGAGATCTCTGATTTTCGAGACGACACTCCACCGCATAATCGTGACTCCTAAATGGTGCTTCCAGAGAGAATGAACCACTCCCATTCTGATCCGGAGCCGCCTGATGAAGGATCGTCGTTGCCGGTATTGTCGGCAAGTCTTTCAGCCTGCCCCTTATCATCCTCAACAACAGGTTTGCGGTAACCCCGCATGCCAAAGCCAGCGCCGCCGCGACTATCATCGGCAGAAGATCGCTTCCGATCCGGTGTACCAGCAGGTGTGTTTGGAGAGTCCGCGGAAGTGGCGCAAGGCGAACCCGGACTATTGGAAGAAATATCGCCAGAAGCACCCGGAACAGGTAGAACGAAATCGCCGACAGCAGCGCTTACGTGACAAAAAGCGGCGGCTGGTGAATCTTGCAAACAACAACTTGGCTACCTGGCAAGCGCTGATTTTTCATTCGCATGACCCTTCTGGGTCAGTGTCTTCTGCTTCTTGCAAACAACATCTCTCTGGTGAAGCCGCTGCCGCTGGTTTATGAGCTACCCATGCTGTCAGAGTTCTTCGAATCGCGCGTGCGGATTCAGGCACTTCGGGATGGTCCTGCTGGGTCACTGCTCGAAAGTTTCGCTCAAGCTTTGTCGGAGGCAGGATACGTCAGGAGGATAGCTCGCAGATACCTTCGAGCGGCGGAGCACTTCATCTACTGGACGGATCGGCACGGCATGCCGCTGTGTAAGGTGAACGATCAATCTTTCGCGCGATTCGACCGCCACCTGAGTCGATGCCGGTGCTCACACTACGGCCATGCGGATCAGTGGACAGTCGGCCGTGGTGCCCGTATGTTCCTAACCTACTTGCAAGACACCTCGATCATCACTCCGCCGTCCTCGGTGAAGCCCACCATTCACGATCCCGCTCTCTTGTCAGCCTTCTGTCAGTGGATGCGCCAGCAACGTGGTACCTGCGATGTGACCCTCTACACCTACAGCATTTACATTCGCGAGTTGCTCCGGCGCCTTGGAGAGCAGCCCAGCCGCTTTGATGCTCGCCAGTTGCGAGCGTTTATTCTCGAGAAGAGTCAGTCCTGCGGGTGGCCAACAACCAAAAATTGCGCCAAGGTACTTCGCGTGTCCCTGCGTTTCTTGATCGCCAAGGGGCAATGCGCTTTGGGGTTGGATGACGCAATCCCAACTCTGGCTCACTGGCGTCTAGCTTCTTTGCCACGCTATCTTGCACCGAAAGATGTGGAGCGTTTAATCGCTTCCTGTGATCGAGCCTCATCGGTCGACAGGCGCGACCGGGCGATTTTGCTGCTGCTGGCCCGTTTGGGTCTTCGTGCAGGCGACATCGTGCATCTCCGACTGAGTGACATCGACTGGAAGAATGCATCGATACTGGTTTGCGGTAAGGGCCGCCGCCACGCGCAATTGCCACTGACCCAAGAAGTGGGTCAGGCGATCGTAGCCTACCTGAAGAAAGGTCGGCCGCGGACCAATGCCGATACGCTGTTTATCCATTGCCGTGCTCCGTATTGCGCCTTCCGTACTTCTGGTGCTGTCACGATGATCGCCGACAAGGCATTTCGCCGCTCGGGCGTGGTGCGCCCCAGTCCAGGTGCCGCACATTTACTGCGGCATTCATTGGCGACGGCCCTGCTATGGAAAGGCTCATCGCTCGAGGACATCGCCGCCATCCTGCGCCACTGCTCCATGGAGACCACGCAAATCTACGCCAAGGTTTACGTCTTAAACTATGCCAAATACGTGCTTCACCGCAGACTTCCATCTCGGTCACACCAATATCATCCGCTACTGCAATCGGCCGTTCGCCACCGTCGAAGAGATGGATCAAGCAATTGTCGAACGGCTGAATGCGTCTGTGAAACGCGATGATGTTCTTTATTTCTTGGGTGATTTTTGTATGGGAGGCCAGCAGAGGATCTTTGCTTATCGCCGACGAATTCATTGCAAAAAGATCTTCGCCGTGCCCGGAAATCACGACAAACAGGCGTGCAAGTTAAAAGAAGAATTTTCCTGGCTCGACAATCTGGCGGAAGTTTCGATTCACGGCCAATCGATCGTGCTCTGCCACTACGCCTTGCGCGTCTGGAACCGGTCCAATCGCGGGTCATGGCACCTCTATGGTCATTCTCACGGACGTCTTCCTGAGGCACCGAACTCACTCTCCATGGATGTGGGAGTCGACACCCATAACTTCCGTCCATGGCACTGCGACGAAATTGCGGACATCATGACGAAAAAAGCGGAGGCTTGGGAATCGAACAGTTCTTGATGATGGTGCCACGGCTTCGAGCTCAGGGCCCCACTTGTCACACGTAGTTCAGCTAAACCGGAATCGGTAAGACTGTCGTTCGAGGAGCCATTCGCTAAGCCAAGAAGCCTGCCTACATTCCGTACGTCTAGCAGTGGGAAGACCTTCCAAACGAAGCCCTACGATTTTCAATGGGAACCGGCCCTCACCGCCCTGGCCTGGGAGCGAGAGCATTTTTGACCGAAGACGAAAAGCGGGATAAAACCTCGCAAACAGAAGCCGCAGATCCCATCTGCGGCGGTCATGGAGTATGCCATGTCAACCAGCCAACACTCACCTCTATCCAGCGATCTGGCAGGAATGGGAGCAGCAGACGGCTGTCTTCTGACGGCAGACGAAGTTGCAGCCATTCTGCGCGTGCCGAGAAGTTGGGTCTATTCCCATCTCAGCGAGCTTCCAGTGATCCGGCTCGGGCGTTACGTGCGTTTCAAGCGCTCAGAAGTGGAACGATTTCTCGAAAATCGTGGACCTTGCCAATGAACTTTGTTGGTGCTACTCCTAGATCACGGTCGAAGCATCACGGAAAGGTAATCGTGATGCGAGAACGGCACCAACGGCCCCGAGTACAGGACTGCGGGGCCAGATGGAGAATCTGCTATTGGGATTACCGCTCGACGAAGCGTAGCGGTCGTACCAAATGCTGGGCGAAGAGCTTGGTTCCCACCAGAACCGAAGCACAGCGTTTGGCCGACGGCTTCATGGAAACGGTAAACCAACGAAACAATGAACCTCAACTCTTTCCTGGTGGGGAAGAAAC